>Ga0209612_1000035_pt1 | contig 153971 bp, 98 predicted proteins | sample BioC12SIPDNA_FD_185746 | JGI IMG/M metagenome (GOLD analysis project Ga0209612, IMG submission 185746) | Anaerobic biogas reactor microbial communites from Washington, USA - Biogas_R1_B C12 SIP DNA (SPAdes) (version 2) | ecosystem: Engineered > Bioreactor > Anaerobic > Unclassified | place...
CCGCATAGCGATATTCCTCTTGTGAAAGCGATGCCTTCGCTTGATCAGTCTGCCAGACCAAAAGTTTAACGCATACCCAGGCCAAACTTCAAGTTAGGGGGGAGGAAAACTCTGCTTGGCCCGCAACCCGTGCCAGCCCACCAAGAAAAACCGGTCCAGAGCGGTCCGTTGCGCCCGCAGCGACGATGAACGGCCAGCGCTCCGCACGGAAGAAATTACCCCCGCCAAACACTAAAATGGGTGTTTTTGGGCAGAAGAAATCGTCCTTTTGGGAATTTGTCGCTAACTCTGAAAGACGGATTTCCCGCAGTTGGCGGTAGATTGTATCCGTTCGCCTGCCGTAAAATGCGCGACCGCTTGCCGGCTGAAGGGACTCCCCGATATGGGCAGACCCTGATGAGGAAGATTTTGGCCTTCGGGTGTAAAAGCAACGGCCGGCCGCCTTTTTCGCCATTTTTGAGGAGAACGCGAATGTACGTCGTCAGCGTCACGGTGCATGTCAAACCCGAGTACGTGGAGTCCTTTATCGAAGCCAGTCTGGACAATGCCCGCCACACGCGGCAAGAACCGGGCAACGTCCGCTTCGACGTGTTGCAGGCCGAAGACGATCCCGCCCGGTTCCTGCTGTACGAGGCCTACCACAGCAAAGACGATTTCGCCAAACACCAGCAAACGAGCCACTATCTGCAATGGCGGGAGCGCGTCGCGGACGCGATGGCTCAGCCCCGACAAGGCGTCAAGCACCACAGCTTGTTCTCTGGCGAGTAGCGAGAATTCCATGAACGTACAGTTGGCCGTCGCGCCCTCGGGCCGAATCGTTGCCGTCGAAGCGAGTCAGGCGGCGAGCGATTTGGCGGGCGCATCGTCGGAGGCGGTTTCGGACCAGCGACTGGAGCGGAAGATCGCCCAGCAGTTTGCATCCAGCCAAGCGGAGGGACTTTGGGCTTTGGCGACCGAGCGGTTGGACAGGGCGCCGAATCTGTCCTTCGCCTACTGGCGGGATTTCGCCGCGCGTTACCTGATGGAACTCTGTCATACGCCGGAGATCACGGGCATTGCGATCGAAGCGGTTCCGCCGCCCGCGCCGGCGGAACTTGGCGCTCTGCTCCTGAATGCTCCGCCTTTGCAGGGCGCCGAATATCTCACGGAAAGCGTTCTAGCGGAGATCTGGACCGACCTGGACGCGTGGGTCCGTCGCGAGGTGGCCGGATACGGCGATGGCTTGGCCGGCTTTCTCAAGGACCGCGCCACTTTGTGGCATCAGGTGGGACGGGTCTGCTTTCACTTGGCCGAGAACCGCCGCGATCCGAACTACCCGTTTGCGTTCCTGGCGACCTATGCCACGGGACTTACGGCGGGCGCCCGCGTCCAGTACCAGCCGCTGAGCAAAGCGCTCCGTGAATACGCCGGGGCCAGAGACAAGAAGACGCTCATCAAGCTGCTCTTGCCGGTTCAATCGGCAGCGGAAAAGAGCAAGCTCGCCAAGGAACTAGTCGCATCGGGCGATCTCTACCAGCCACTGGCCTGGACGCCGCGCGAGGCTTACCGGTTCCTCAAAGACACTCCCGTGTTCGAGGAAAGCGGCGTGCTGGTGCGTCTGCCCGACTGGTGGAAGAAGCGGCCTCGGCCCCGAGTTGGCGTGAAGATCGGCGACAAGAAACAGAAGAAGTTCGACGCCAACGCCATGTTGGATTTCCGGGTGCAACTGGCGCTGGGCGACCAGGAACTGACGGAAGCCGAATGGCGCGAACTGATGGCGGCCGACGAGGGCTTGGTGCTGCTGCGAGGGCAATGGGTCGAGGTGGATCGCGACAAGCTGGCCGAGGCGCTGGACCACTGGAAGAAGGTCGAACGGCTCGCGCGCAACGGGCTGACGTTCGTCGAAGGCATGCGTCTGTTGGCCGGCGCGCCGCTGGATCTGGCGGACCAAGCCGGGGCCGACCAGCAGCAGGAGTGGTCGTTCGTGAATGCGGGAGTATGGCTCGGCCAACTGCTCGAAGATCTCCGCAGCCCGGAACGTTTGGAGGAAGTCCGGCCGGGTGCGGAGTTGAAGGCGACGCTGCGCAAGTACCAGGAGACGGGCGTCGGCTGGCTCTGGTTCCTTTCCAGCCTGGGGCTGGGCGCGTGCCTGGCCGACGACATGGGGCTCGGCAAGACGATTCAGGTGCTGGCCCTGTTGGCGATACTCAAGAAAAAGCCCGGCGTCAAGCCGTCGCTGCTGGTCGTACCGGCGTCGCTTCTGGCCAACTGGAAAGCCGAAATGCAGCGGTTCACACCGGCGCTGCGCGGCAAGTTCGTACACCCTTCCGAGACGCCCAAGGACGAACTCGCCCGCATGGCCGAGCAGCCGGATCGGGCGCTGCAGGACGCGGACTTAGTGCTGACGACCTACGCCATGCTCCAGCGGCAAACGTGGCTGCTGGACGTACACTGGCAGTTGGCCGTGATCGACGAGGCACAGGCCATCAAGAACTCGGCCGCGGGACAGACGAAAGCGGTCAAACAGCTGCAGGCCGGCGCGCGGATCGCCTTGACGGGCACGCCGGTCGAAAACCGGCTGTCAGATCTCTGGTCGCTGTTCGATTTTCTCTGTCCGGGCCTGCTGGGCTCGCAGGCCAAGTTCAAGGATTTTGTCAAGGCGCTGAACGCGCGCGAACAACAACGCTACGCGCCGCTGCGGCGGCTGGTCCAGCCGTATATTCTCCGGCGTCTGAAGACGGACAAACGGATCATCGCCGATCTGCCCGACAAGACGGAAGTGCGTGCGTTCTGCGGCCTTGGCAAACGGCAAGCGGTGCTGTACGCCAAGCTGGTCGACGAGCTGGCGCGGGCCTTGGAGACCCTGGACGGGATGCAGCGGCGGGGTCTCGTGCTGGCCTATCTGATGCGGTTCAAGCAGCTGTGCAATCATCCCAGTCAACTGCTCGGCGACGGCCAGTTTTGCCCGGAGGACAGCGGCAAGTTTTCCCGACTGGCGGAGATTTGCGAGGAGATCGCGTCGCGGCAGGAGAAGGCCCTCGTGTTCACCCAATTCCGCGAGATGACGGAACCGCTGGCGGCTTTCCTGGCGGGGGTGTTCGGACGTGCCGGCCTGGTCCTGCACGGGACCACCGCCGTGGTCCGGCGGAAGAAGCTGGTCGACCAGTTCCAGCGCGACGACGGTCCGCCCTTCTTCGTCCTGTCGCTCAAGGCGGGCGGGACGGGGCTGAACTTGACCCAGGCCTCGCACGTCATGCACTTTGACCGCTGGTGGAACCCGGCCGTCGAGAACCAGGCGACCGACCGCGCCTTCCGGATCGGTCAGCACCGCAACGTGCTGGTCCACAAGTTCGTCTGCCGGGGCACGATCGAGGAGCGGATCGATGCGCTGATCGAAGAGAAAACACAACTGGCAGCGGACGTTTTGGAGGGCGGCGTGGAAAAGACCCTCACCGAGATGAGCAACGCGGAACTGATGCGGCTAGTTGCTCTCGACGTCGACCGGGCCTGTGTGTAACAATGGCACTCTGGACAGATGCGTCTGGGGGCAGCTTTTTACAAGGAGGAACTCTGGCATGGCATGGTACGGATACGGCTGGCGGCCCTATGTCCCGGTGTCACAGCGCCGCGCCCAGGCACGCAAGAAGATGGACTCCCTGCGCAAGAAGGGCGTCAACATTCAGCCGGTCACGATCGCGGGCCGCAAGATCGCCACGACGTTTTGGGGCGAAGCCTGGTGCGATCACCTGGAATCGTTCAGCGATTATGCCAACCGTCTGCCGCGCGGCCGGACCTATGTCCGCAACGGCTCGGTCTGCCACCTGGAGATCAACCGAGGGGAGGTGCTGGCCAAAGTGATGGGGTCGGAACTCTACAACCTCCGCATCCAAATCAAGACGCTGCCGGCGAAGAAATGGAGTGCCATCAAAGAGCGCTGCGCCGGCCAAGTCGGCTCGCTGCTGGAACTGCTGCAGGGCAAGCTGTCCGATCACGTCATGCAGGTCGTCACGGACCGCCAGGAGGGGCTGTTCCCGGCACCTGGAGAAATCTCGCTGAAGTGCGATTGTCCGGACTGGGCTGTGATGTGCAAGCACGTCGCGGCGGTGCTGTACGGCGTCGGGGCCCGGCTGGACCAACAACCCGAACTGCTGTTCAAGCTGCGGGGCGTCGATCACGAGGAGTTGATTGCCGCCGACGCCGAAGCGGCCGTGTCGGCGGCCACCTCGCGGGGCAAGGCCAAGCGGCTTTCCGGCGGAGAGTTGTCGGACGTGTTTGGCATCGATTTGGACACGTCCGAAACCCCAGCGGCGGCAACCAAGCCTGGAAAGAAGGGCTCCAGAAAGCCGGCGACGAGCAAGAGTCGAACCAAGGCGGCGAAGAAGACGACGGCCAAGAGCGCAAGGAACCAGCCGGCGACAAACAAGGCGGCTGGCAAGCGAAAGGCGAAGTAAGCATGAAAAGGCAGGAAGGGCGAAAAGGCGTCAGGAACCGTTGCATCGCCAAAAGCAAGGAGAATGGCAGGAAATGGCCTCCCCCATCTTCTTGGTTCGCCAACAGCTGAGTCGGCAGTGGTGGCATGAAAAGCGGGCGAAGTACGAACTGGTTTCGAGCCAACCGGTCGTTGACGAGGCCCGTGCTGGCGCCCCCTCGGCGGCGCAGAAACGGCTGCATTTCTAATGCCGCACGGCAGTAGCCTTTGCGGCGGCAACTTGCCGCGACGAAGAACTGGTTAGACGCCGGGTGATTTCCAGCCGTCGCGGCGGCACGATCCTGATCGGGGTGGCCAACGACGGTACGCCTGTCGGCCTGTCGGCCCAGGACGGGCGGCAGATTAAGCAACTGATCGCAAATGTGCCCGCCACGGTCGCGGCCAAGGAGCCCTTGATGTCTTTCCAAGTACCCCCTATCCCGGACGCCGTGGACTTGATCCGGCACGGACAACTGAGCCCTCGCCGCTTGGTGGACCACTGCCTGGAGCAAATCCGTCGTTTTGAGGACCGAGTCCACGCCTGGGTCTGCATCGACGAGCGGGGCGCGATCGCGGAGGCCGAACGGCTGGGCGATCTGGCCGGCCAGGGCCGGCTGCTGGGCCCGCTGCACGGAATTCCCGTCGGCGTCAAGGACATCATCGACGTGGCGGGCATGGCGACGGAGGCCGGATCGCCGCTGCTGCGGGGCCGGATCGCCCCGCAGGATGCTCCGGTTGTCGCCCGGCTGCGCGCGGCCGGCGCGATCATCCTGGGCAAGACCGTCACGACCGAGTTCGCGTGTTTCGATCCCTCGCCCACGCGCAACCCCTGGAACCTGGGGCACACGCCGGGCGGCTCCAGCAGCGGCAGCGCCGCGGCGGTGGCGCTGGAGATGTGCCTGGCGGCGGTGGGCTCGCAGACCGGAGGCTCGATCGTGCGCCCCGCCGCCTACTGTGGCGTGGCCGGGCTCAAGCCGACCTTCGGCCGGGTGGACACTGCGGGCGTGGTTCCGGTCAGTCGTCACCTGGACCACGTGGGACCGCTGGCTCGGTCCGCAGCCGACCTGGGAGCGATGTTCGCCGCGATGACCGGCGCTGACGATCGGGCTCTGGACCTGCCCGCGCCGCCAACCATCTCCTTGATTGGCGAGTTCTTCCTGCAGCAGGCGGACGACGCCGTGCGCGACGTCATGGTGGCGGCTTCGGAGGCGCTGCTCCAAGCCGGGGCCTCGTTGCAGATGCTCCGCCTGCCGGAGTCCTTCTTCCTGACGCTTGCCATGCACCGGTGCCTGATGGCCGTGGACGCCGCCGAGAGTCATTTGCAGACCTTTGTCGAACATCAGGACTCCTACGGCCCGCGGGTGCGAGCGTTGATCGAAGAAGGCTTGTCGACGGCGGCCATCGACTACGCGCTGGCGCTTCGGCACCAGGGGCAATTCCGTCGTGATTTGGAGGCGATCATCCAGGGCGACGTCATTGCCGCCACGCCGGCTACGCCCACCCCGGCCCCCGCCACGCTCCAGTCCACGGGCGACCCCAGTTTCAACTCGCCGTGGAGCCACGCCGGCCTGCCGGCCGCGACCATCCCCTGCGGCTTGACGCCCGCGGGTCTCCCTTGCGGACTGCAGTTGATCGCCGCGCCCCATCAGGAACAACGACTGTTGTCCGTGGCCGCTTGGTGCGAGCAAGTGTTGACGTTCCGCGCCGCGCCGCCGTTGCTCAATCCGCATCGCTGATCGCCGTTTTCGGGTCCAGGCGGTCCGCGGGACTCAGCCGCCGCGCCAGCGCCGTGCAACGCTGGCGGGTGTCCTGCCGCCGGACCGCCAAGCCCAGGGCCTTCTTGGTGCCGACCAGAATGACCAGCCGCTTGCCGCGCGTAACGGCCGTGTACAGGAGGTTTCGCTGCAGCATCAGGAAATGCTGGGTGTGCAGGGGAATCACCACGCACGGATATTCGCTGCCCTGGCTCTTGTGGACCGTCAGCACGTAGGCCAGGGACAGTTCGTCCAGATCGCCGAAATCGTACCGCACGCTTCGTCCCTCAAACAAAACTGCCAATTCCTGCTCGATGCGGTTGATCTTCTCGATCACGCCCAGATCGCCGTTGAACACGTCCCGCTGGTAGTTGTTTACGGTTTGAATCACGCGGTCGCCCTCGCGGAAGATCCAGCCAAAGCGTTCGATCTGCGGCTGGTCGCGGGGCGGGTTCAGCGCCTCTTGCAAAACCTGGTTCAGGTTCCGCGCGCCCAGTTCGGAACGGTTCATGGGCGAGAGGATCTGGATGTCGGTTCGCGGATTCAAGCCGAATCGCTGGGGGATGCGCTCGCGGACCAGCCGCAGGATCATCTCGCGGATCGCCTCCGGCTCGTTGGCTTCGACGAAGTAGAAATCGGCCAACTTGTCCGGCGGGGTCAGGTCGGGGACGCGGCCGCGGTTGATGGCATAGGCGGCGCTGATGATGCGGCTTTGGGCCGCCTGGCGGAACACCTCCGTCAGTCGCACCACGGGCACGGCGCGGGACCGGATCAGGTCGGCTAGCACGCTGCCGGGGCCGACCGAGGGCAATTGATCGACGTCCCCGACCAGCACGACGCAGGCCGCGGAGGGCACGGCGCGGAAGAACTGGTGCGCCAGCAGGGCGTCGACCATGGACGTCTCGTCCATGACGAACAAGTCGCCCGACAGCGGGTGCGATGCCTGGCGGCGAAAATCGCCCGTGGCCGGATCGAACTCCAGCAGCCGGTGGACAGTCTTGGCCGTCTGGCCGGTGGTCTCCGCCAGCCGTTTGGCGGCCCGCCCGGTGGGCGCGGTCAGCACGCAGCGCAGGCCTTGGGCCGCAAAGATCTCCAGGATACTGCGGACGAGCGTCGTTTTGCCCACGCCGGGTCCGCCCGTGATGATCAGTATTTTTTCCCGGCAGACCTGGCGGATGGCCTCCTTCTGGGCGGCGGCCAGCGCGATGTCGAGCCGTTTTTCGACCCAGCCAATGGCCGCCTCGACGTCGATCTGCGGCAGGGGATGCCCGGCCTGCGACGCCAGCCGTTGGACGGATTTGGCCAGCCCGGTTTCGGCGCGGTGCAAGGGCGTCAGGAACAGCCACGGCTCGTCGCCGACTCGCTCGCGGACCACCGAGCCGTCGCCGATCGCGTCTTCGACCGCGCGCTGGACGATCTCCTGCGGAATCTCCACCAGGTTGACGGTCCGTTCAACCGCGCCGGCTTCGGGATAACCGCAATGCCCTTCGCCGCTCAGTTCCATCAGCGCATAGCGCACGGCGGCGCGGGCGCGGTGCGGCGAGTTGCGGTCGATGCCCAGCTTGGCGGCCAGCTCGTCCGCCGTCTTGAAGCCGATCCCGCGGATATCGTCCGCCAGTTGGTACGGATTGGCCTTGATCTTTGCGATCGCGTCCTGGCCGTAGGTGCGGTAGATCCGCAGCGCGCGTCCGGAGCCGATGCCGTACTCGCTGAAAAACAGCATGATCTTGCGGACTTCCCGCTGCTCTTCCCAGCTGGCGCGGATCCGCTTCAGCCGTTTCTGGCCAATGCCGCGGATGTGCAGCAGAAAGTCCGGGCAGTCGTCCAGGATCTGGAGCGTGCGTTCCCGGTGCAGGGCGACGATCTTCGCCGCCAACTGCGGTCCGATGCTGCGGATCGCGCCGGACGCCAGATACCGCTGGATCCCCTCGGCCGACGTCGGGGGCGACGTGCGGATCTCGTCGGCCTTGAACTGTTGGCCGTGCTGGCGATCCACCGTCCAACTGCCGCGGGCAGTCAGGTGCTCGCCCGCCGCCGCGGACGTCATGCAGCCCACCACGGTGACCAGCTCGCGGCGGCCCTTGACCTGGACCTTGAGCACTGCGAACCCGTTTTCCGGGTTGTGAAAGGTGACGCGTTCGATCAGACCGGCAAGCGTTTCCGGCATGGCGGCAGGATTCCTGGGAAGGTGCTTGAATCGGCGGCCATTTTACGGCCCGCGCGGAGAGCCGTGCAACGTGACCGGAAGCCCCGCTTTTTGAAAAACACGGGCTGGGAGGCGTTGAACGCCGGGGGGCGAATCTGTTACCGTGACCGTCGGGGGCGGAAACTCGCCGGGAAACCGCGGACAAGGGGGACTCATGAAGATCTTTTTGGCAGGGATTATGCAAGGTTCGCACCGCGAGGCCGTGCTGCACGAACAGGATTATCGGATTCGGTTCAAGCGGTTGCTGGCCGCGCACTGGCCGGAAGCGGAAGTCTACGATCCGCTGGAGAATCACGGCGATTCGATCAACTATGCCGACCACACGGGCCGCGCGGTGTTTCTGCATCACAACCGGATGTGCCGCGAAGTCGATGCCTTGGTGGCCTTCGTGCCCGAAGCGTCGATGGGCACGGCGATCGAGATGTGGGAGGCCTATCAACACGGGCGGGCGGTGATCACGATCAGCCCGCTGAAGCACAATTGGGCGATCAAATACTGCAGCCACGACATCTATCCCGACGTGCCGACGTTCGAGGCGGCCCTGGCCGACGGGCGCGTGCGGCAGCGGATTTGCGAGGTACTGAGGCCATGAGACACGTCCTGGATCTCGCGGCCGCCGGGTTGGCAGACTGGTTGGCCGAACGGGGCCTGCCGGCGTTCCGGGGGCGGCAGATCCGCCAGTGGCTGTTCGAGAAACGGGCCGCCGAGTTCCGGGCCATGACGGATTTGCCGGCCCGGCTGCGGGAAGAACTGGCCGCCGAGTTCCACGTCTGGACGACGCAGATCGCGCGGCACAGCCAAGCGGACGACGGCACGGAAAAACTGCTGCTGCAGTTGCCCGACGGCGGGCGGATCGAGTGCGTGCTGCTGCGCGACGGCACGCGGCGGTCGATCTGCCTCAGCACCCAGGTGGGCTGCGGCATGGGCTGCGTGTTCTGCGCCAGCGGGCTGGACGGAGTCGTCCGCAACTTGACCTCCGGCGAGATCGTCGAACAGATGCTGCGGCTGCAGCAGTTGTTGCCGCCGGAGGAACGGCTGAGCCACATCGTCGTGATGGGCATGGGGGAGCCGCTAGCGAATCTGGACCGGCTGCTGCCGGCGCTCGACCTGGCGCACCGTCCGGACGGACTGGGCATCAGCGCACGCCGCATCACGATCTCGACGGTCGGCCTGCCTCCGGCCATGGACCGGCTGACGCAGTCCAAGTGCCAGTATCACCTGGCCGTCTCCCTGCACGCCCCGAACGACGCGCTGCGGAACCAACTGGTGCCGGTCAATAAGAAAATCGGACTGCGCCAGGTGCTGGAGGCCGCCGACCGCTACTTTGAGGCTTCCGGCCGGCGGCTGACGTTCGAGTACGTGTTGCTGGCAGGTCTCAACGACCAGCCCGCGCAGGCCCGCGAACTGGCCGCTTTGCTGCGCGGCCGCCCGGCGCTGCTGAACGTGATTCCCTACAATCCGGTGACCGGACTGCCCTACCAGACGCCCTCGCCGCCGGCTCAAAAACGGTTCCGCGAGATCCTCGAACACGCCGGGATCAACGTGCAGTTCCGCGAGCGCAAGGGCGACAAGATTTCGGCGGCCTGCGGGCAGTTACGGCGCGTGTCGCCAGGGTGACCGCGGGGAGCGAGCGGACGCCGGACCACGGGCTTTTACCCTGGTTTTTCCGTATTTCTGTGCTCTTCCAAGTGTTTCAGAAACTGCGCCACCGCCGCCTCGACCTCGGCTCCGGCCACGGCCAGGATGTCGTTGTGGTCGGCCGCCGGCAATTCGACGAAACGTTTTGGAATGCCGTGGGCCGATTGCGGCGGGGCCGCGGCGAACAGTTTCCGGCCGAGTCCGACGGGGATGATCGAGTCTCGCAGGCCGTGCAGATGCAGCAGCGGGCAACTCACTTGCGGCATCCGCCGGGCCGACTCGTAACGGTCCACCAGCAGCCAGCGGACGGGCAGCCAAGGGTAGTGGTAGGCCGCCGCGTCGGCCAGGGAACTGAACGTGGCCCGCAGCACCAGTCCGCCGGGCGGCGTGCCGGCCGCACATTGTTCCGCGGCCAGCCGCACGGCCACGCCGCCGCCCAGCGATTCGCCGAACAGGATCAGGCGTCTCGGCGGAATGCGGCGGAGCTGGGTGGCATACCGCCAAGCCGCGGTCGCGTCCGCCGCCAACCGCGCTTCGCTGGGCGAACCGGGATTGTCGCCATAGCCGCGGTAGTCGAAGACGAACACATCGCAGTCCAGGTGCGCGAAGACCTCGAAGTCCTCGATCCGCCAGGCCCGGTGGCCCGCATTGCCGGAGAAGTACAGCACCACAGGCCGGCCCAGGGCCAATTGGGCGTCGCACGCCTCCCGGTCTGCCGCCGCGTGGCCGTCGGGCAACACGTGCCAGCCGTGCAATTCCAGGCCGTCGTCGGTCTGCAGCGCGATCGAGTGTACCCGTCCCGCCGCCAGACCGGCCTCTTGCGGGTCGATCCGCGACTGGCGGGCCGGCAAGTAGATCATCGCACGTTGCAGCACAGCCAGCATCACGACGATTGCCAGGTAGGTGGACAGGCCCAGGAGGAGCAACCGCCGCACGTTTTTCGGCCAACTCGATTCCGGCGGCGTCAGAGTCGGTTCGCTCATGGATTCCCTCGCGGCTATTCTAACCCGGCGGCTCCCGGTTTGGCAGATGGCGACGGTTAGGATACATTGATGCGTCAGTGACTCGAACCGGGTTCCCATTTTCCGATTTGCTACAGGAGACACGTCCATGCGACCTTGGTATTCGTTCTGCAGCGGGATCGTCGCGGCGTTGTTGCTCGCCGCGGGGGCTGGACTTTCTTGGGCGGAAGAGGCTTCGCCGGCCAAGACGACGTTTGCCGGCCAGCCGGTCCGGCCCGACGACGGCAAGCTGGGCATTATCGTCTTTGGCGCGCATCCGGACGATTGCGAAATTCGCGCCGGCGGCGTGGCGGCGCTGTGGACCAAGGCCGGCCATGCGGTCAAGCTGGTCTCGATGACCAACGGCGACATCGGCCATTGGCAGATGGCGGGCGGCCCGCTGGCCCTGCGCCGCAACGCGGAGGTGCAGGCCGCCGCCAAGATCCTGGGCGTGACCAGCGAGGTGCTGGACATCCACGACGGCGAATTGATGCCGACCCTGGAGAACCGCAAGCTCATGACCCGGCTGATCCGGCAGTGGAACGCCGATATTGTGATCGGCCACCGGCCCAACGATTACCATCCGGACCACCGCTACACCGGCGTGCTGATGCAGGATACGGCCTACATGGTCGCCGTGCCCTTCCTCTGCCCCGACACGCCGCCGCTGAAAAAGAACCCGGTGTTCCTGTACTCGTTCGACAACTTCAAGACGCCCAATCCCTTCCGCCCGGACGTGGTCGTCGCCATCGACTCGGTGATCGATCAGAAGCTCGACGCGCTGGCGACGCTGGAGTCGCAATTCATCGAAGGCGGAGCCACCGGCAGCGCGGAGCGCGTGCCCAAGAATGAAGAAGAGCGCAAGGCGGCGTTCGAGCGTCTGCGGGAGGGCTTCCGGCGACGCGCCGCCAATATCGCCGACCAGTGCCGCGCGAAACTGATCGATCTGTACGGCGAAGAACAAGGCAAGCAGGTGAAATACGCGGAAGCGTTTGAGATCTGCGAGTACGGCCGGCAGCCGAACAAGGCGGACCTGAAGAAACTGTTCCCGCTCGCGCCGTAAGCAGGACTCCCTGGCGGCCCGCAGCGGGAAAAAGCCGGCCGGAACCAGTCCGCACGGTTCCAGCCAGCCGCGGACGCAACGGACCGCAGAAGCCGCGAATCGGCAGGCACACGCGCCAACAGAGGCATCCGATGGCCGTGCTTGACATCAACTGGAACCCTTCGCCCAGGCAACTGCGGCAGTTCGCGCTGCTGCTGGCGGCAGTGCTGGTCGGAGTCGCCCTCTGGCTGTACTGCAGGTTCCCCGCTTCAGCTTGGGGCGTTGCGGCGTTGCTGGCCTTCGTTGCGGGCGGGATCGGCGTGGCGCGTCCCGCCCTGCTGCGGCCCGTGTACGTGGCCTGGATGGCCGCCGTGTTTCCCATCGGCTGGACCGTCTCGCACCTGCTGCTGGCGGCGATCTACTACTTGGTCATCACCCCGATCGGCGTTATCATGCGCCTGTGCGGTTACGATCCGCTGCAGCGACACTGGGACCGGAACGCCAAAACCTACTGGAAACGGCGGGAAGACCAGGACGAGACGAAGCGGTATTTCAGGCAGTATTGACGAAGTCCTATGACGCCCTCGGAAGAAGACAACAACCAGCCCGTCACGCCGCCAGCGTCGGAATTTGCCGAGCAGGCGCAGCAATCTCAACCCGGCATCCTGGCCGAGTTCTGGGACTTCTTCATCCACAACAAAAAGTGGTGGCTCACGCCGATCATCGTCGTGCTCCTGCTGATGGGACTGCTGATCCTGCTCAGCGGAACCGCCGCCGCGCCGTTCATCTACACGATCTGGTAGCCGCCGGTGGAAAGGGGGTCAGGCTTACAGGATTCAGTTTTGGTCGATCGAAAGCTCGCCCATCTGGAACGCCCCTGCTCGACCAAAAATTGAATTCTGCAGGCCTGACCGCGCGACTGAGTCTTCACAGCCCGCCGCGGTCACATCGCGGCCAGGACGTCGTCCCAGCGTGCGAAGAAGGCATCCGGACTGAATCGCGACACGACTTCCTCCGCGCGGCGGCCCAGCCGGGCCCGGTGGGCTTGGTCCGAGACCAGTTGCCGCAAGGCTTCCGCCAGCGCGTCGACGTCTTCCGGAGGAACCAGCAGCCCGTCCACGCCGTCGCGGATGATTTCCGCCGGCCCGCTCTCGCAGTCGCTGGCCACACAGGGCAGACCGCAGGCCATGGCTTCCAGCAGGGCGTTGGGAAAACCTTCGTAACGCGAGGGCAGCACGAACGCGCTCGCCTGGAGCAGCGCGGCCTGAGGACCGTCGGTCCAGCCGGCCAGTTGCACCCGGTTGCGGACGCCCAGCGAATCGGCCAACTGTTCCAGAACGCGGCGCTGCGGCCCTTCGCCCAGGATCTGCAGCGTCCATTCCGGATACCAGGGCGAGAGGCGGGCAAAGGCCCGGATCAGCAGATCGAAGCCCTTCTCCGGACTCAGCCGCCCAACCCCGACGATCCGCGACCGGCGCCGCTCCGGCGGCGGAACGGCTGCGGCGGGCGGCGCGACGGCGTTGGGGATCACCACCACGGGCCGCGAAGGAACGAGCCGGGAAGCGTATCGCGCCACCGACGGGGTCTGCACGACCCACACGCCGCAGCGCGGGTACGTCCGCCGCCGCAGCCATTCCCAGACCGGACCCAGCGACTGGTGCCGGGGATCGCTCCGTTCGGCGATGACAACGTGGCGTGGGGCGTCCCGGCAGGCCAGCAGCGTGAGCACGTTCATCTTGTCGGTAAAGCTGATCACGCGCGGGGCGCCCGCGTCACGGATGGCCTGCCGCAGACGGCGCAGGCGAGTCCACGTGTTGCGGACCCGCTGCCACGGACCCTGCGACTCCTGCATCAGGCCCAGGGCCACGCGGCGGACACGGGCGTCCAAGCGAAACACGTCGCTGTCCGCCGTCCCCAGCGTGATGGCCGTGACGTCGCGGCCTGACGCAGCCCAATGATCGGCCAGCGTGCAGAACACGCGTTCGGCACCGCCCCCGCTCAAGGCGTGGATGACCATCGTCAATCGCCGATCCACCGCCCTGTCTGTCATGCCGCTTCCTCCAGCGAACCTCTCGCCTGCGTCCCAGGATGCCTTATACTATCCCGATCCTCGGCAGGAAGACAGGACACACGGGTCTGATCCATGAACGGCGGCAAGGCAAGAGAGAGTGGCGACCGGCGCGGGAAGCTCGTCCTGCTGCTGAGCGGACTCGCCCTGGGGTTGGCCGCGTCCGAAGTCGCGCTGCGACTGGTCGGCGTCAGCTATCCTCAGCCCTACGCCCCGGACCCGTACTGCGGCACGCGCCTGCGGCCCGGCTTTGAGGGCTGGTGGCGCAAGGAGGGCGCCGCCTACGTCCGGATCAACCGGCACGGCTTCCGCCAGGGCGACCGCGAGCCCGCCAAACCGCCGGGGACGTTCCGCGTCGCCGTGTTGGGCGACTCGTTCATCGAAGCGTTTCAGGTGCCGGACGAACAGACATTCTGCGCCCAACTGGAACGAGGTCTGCAAGACTGTTCCGCGCTGGCCGGCCGACGCGTCGAGGTGCTGAACTTCGGCGTCTCCGGCTTCGGCACCGCTCAGGAGCTCTTGATGCTGCGGTATTACGTGTGGCAATACCAGCCGGACCTAGTGCTGCTCGCGTTCTTTCCCGGCAATGATCTCCGCAACAATTCTGCCGAACTCGAACCCTATCGCGTGCGGCCGTTCTATCGGCTACGCTCCGGCGAACTGGTGCTGGACGACAGTTTTTTTCAGCATCCGGACTACCTGAAAGCGCAATCTGCGTGGGTGCGATTCAAAGTTGCGGCAACCGATCGTCTGCGCAGCCTGCAACTGGTCTACCAATTCCGCGACGCTTGGCGGCAACGGACCGCAGCCCCGGTTACGGGCGGCGGTCCCGGCGTCGATTGGGCGGCGCTGGCCGAACCCCGCGATCAAACCTGGAGGAAGGCCTGGGATTTGACCGAGCGTCTGCTGGTCGAAACGGCGCGGGAAGCAACCGCACATCGGGCTGGATTCGTACTGCTGACGGTCAGCAACGACGTGCAGATCCACCCGGACGAATCCATCCGCGAAGCCGCTCGGCGGCAGTTGGGAGTCCGGGACCTGTTCCACGCCGACCGCCGGTTGGATCAGTTGGGTCGGCAACACCATTTTGCCGTGATCAAGCTGGCGGAACCGATGGGCCAGTATGCCAGCGAAAACCAGGTTCACTTGCACGGCTTCGACAATACGCAACTGGGGGTCGGACACTGGAACGTCGCCGGCCATCGCCTAGCCGCCGAAATCGCCGCCGCGGCGATTTGCAGGCAACTGCAGAAGAAGCCTGCGACTGAAGACGAGTGTCCCCCCGCCCCTCCCAACCCCCCGCCTCTCCCAACCCGCTGTCCAGGTAGGACGGCCTTCCGCCCCCGAACCCGTGACCTCATCAACGACGCGGACGAAGTGCCGAGTTCCCGTTTGACGCGGCAAACTTGTTGAAAAAAGCCTGGTCGTTCCTCTCTCGGGGTTCTCCGGCGCAGCTCGAAGACCGTCCCCTTTTTTTCAAGAGGCTCTCAGGGCGGGCACGAGATCCCACTCGCCGGGACGGCCCTTTGTCCTTGCCCACCACGGTCACGATTTGTTCGTGACCGTCCGGATCATCTTGAGGGCTTTCGTCGCCTGCTAACCGCCGCAACTGCAGCTGCAAGTCCTCAAGGCATTGGGATTGTCGAAGGTAAAACCGCAGCGTCCCATGCTGTCGTACCAATCCACCGTCGTGCCGTCCAAGTACAGGGCGCTCTTTTTGTCGACCACCACGTCCACGCCGTGGAAGCTGTGCTTGGAGTCCTTCTTGGCATCGTAATTGGCGTCGAAGCCGAGCGTGTAGCTGAAGCCGCTGCAGCCGCCGCCTGCCACGCCGATCCGGAGGAACAAATCATCGTCCAATTTCTGTTCGTCTTTCACCCGTTTGACTTCGCCTGCCGCACGTTCTGTGAGTGTAATCACCGTCAATCCTCTCTCAATTCGTTGGAACACCCTTTCAACAGCCGCGGATTTCTAAATTATAAGAACCGGCCGTGGAGGGAAAGGTGCCTGGGCGGAAAAACGCCGTCCGGGCGGAAATCGGCGGTCGCCGACGGACTTGACGTGCCTACGTTTCGCCTGCACTGGTCCGCGGCGCAAAACGAGGACCGGCTGACCGCACAAACCGACTTGACGTGCCTGCAGGTCGCCTGCAGGGGGCGACGATCCATCGCCACGCTCCGGTCTGCCACAGGCGTCAATGCTCTGCCGCAGGCGTCAATGCGACACTTCCATCACGCTGTGCAGCGGCGTTTCGAGGCCGAGTCGCTTCATCTTCTTATAGAGCGTGGTCCGGTTGATTCCGAGTTGTTCGGCGGTTGCGTTGCGGTTCCAGTTGTGTTCCTGAAGCGTCTCCAGGATGATCTGTCGCTCGGGACCTGCGAGCGATTCCTTGAGCGTTCGGCCAACGCTTTGCCGCGCCAGCGTCGGCGACGAGACGGCCAAATCGCGGGGGAGGTCCTCCGGGGTGATGAGTGGTTTTTTGCCCAGCAGCACGGCCCGTTCGATCACGTTTTGAAGTTCGCGAACGTTGCCTGGCCAGCGATAGGCCTGCAGGGCCGCCATCGCTTCGTCCGAGAATCCTTCGACCGGTTTTCCCGTCTCTGCGCGGATTCGCGTCAGAAAATGGGCTGCGAGCAACGGGATATCCGTCAATCGCGAGCGGAGCGGCGGGAGTTCGATATTGATGACGTTGACGCGATAGTACAGGTCCTGGCGAAACCGGCCGTCCGCGACGGCGCGAGCCAAGTCGTCGTTGGTGGCCAGGATAACTCGGGTATCGATGTGGATCGTTTTGGTGCCGCCGACGGGTTCGAACTCCAGTTCCTGCAGCACCCGCAGCAATTTGACCTGCATACTCGGGGAGGCCGTACTGATTTCGTCCAGGAAGATCGTGCCTCCGTCGGCCTGTTTGAATTTGCCCGTCTTGTCGCCCAACGCCCCCGTAAACGAGCCCGCGACGTACCCGAACAGTTCGCTTTCCAGCAGCGTTTCCGGCAAGGCGCCGCAAGCCACTTCCACGAACGGCTTGTCGCGCCGACTGCTGCGGCGGTGAATCGCGCGGGCGATCAAGGATTTTCCCGTGCCGCTTTCCCCAGTGATCAGCACCGTGGCCCGCGTGTCGGCGACGCTGTCGATCATGTCGAACGTCTTCCGCATCCGGTGGTCCTGGCCGACGACGTTTTCCATGCCGAAACGCAAATCCAATTGAGCTTTGAGTTTGGCGTTCTCCTCGATCACCTTGCGTTGAGACAGGGCGCGGTCGATGGCCAGTTCCAGTTTTTCGTCCAGCAGCGGTTTGGTCAGCAGATCGAACGCCCCCGCACGAAGGGCTTCAAGCCCCGTTTGCGCGTTCGCATATCCGGTCATCAGGATCACGCTTGTGTCCGGCCGTCGGCGTCGGCAGTGCTCCAGAACGTCAAATCCGTCGCCGTCCTGCAGGCGGATGTCGGCCAGCACCAAGTCGAAGCCGGAGCGATCGATCAACTCCTTGGCCTGTTGGCAACTCGCGGCTTCGGCGACCTCAATCCCTTTTTCCCGGAGCCAATCGGACATTCCGTCCAAGACCAAGCGATCGTCGTCCACCAGCAACAGGGAGCTTTGTTTCATGTTCGCCTCGACCGGTGCAAAAAAGTTCCGTCGTCGTCAATTATGTAGGTCACGTGTTGCGAATCGTCAACGTGATGCGTGCAAAGAACTTGAAGCGTCCGGGAGGAATGAAAAAACACCTCATCCGGCCGGGCGTTGCAGTCGGCAGGAGGGGAATAAACGGACCATTTTTACGTCGAAAAACCCCTCTTGTGGCTAAAAAGTTGGAACCAAAAAAACTTCTTGGGTGGCTGTGTTTTTGACTGCCAGACGGTATCATGTCTCGTAGAGTACCGGTTGAATGTGTCCGTTATTGTGTATCGAGGAGCTTTCCGTGAGCATCAAAGTGGTAGTCGCAGACGATCAAGAGGTCGTCCGCAAAGGCCTTGAAAGTTTGTTTGAGAATACGGACATCGAGATCGTCGCGATAGCCAAGACTGGCGACGAGGCTGTGTCCAGAACGCTGAAGCACAAGCCCGCCGTGTTGTTGATGGACGTCATGATGCCTGAAACCGATGGACTGGATGCGTTGGAGAGACTTCGCGTCAAATTGCCCAACCTCAAAGTCGTGATGATGTCAGCGCACGACAACCCGACCTACGTGGCCCGTTCCGTGGCGCTCGGGGCGGAAGCCTTTCTCTTGAAAGACACGCCGGGGCAAGAAATCGTGGCCACCGTCAAGCGGGCGGCTCGCGGCGAAGCGGCGATCGTGGACGCGCGGATGAAAGAGATCAAGGAACGTTTGAATTCGCGGTTGGACCCGACCGAAGACGACGTTCCGCTGACGAAGCGCGAATACCAGGTTCTGCGGCACCTGGCGTTTGGGCTGAGCAATCGCGAGATCGGCCGGTCGCTGAAGATCAGCATCGAGACCGTCAAGGAGCACGTGCAGAATATCCTCCGCAAGTTGGACGCCGCGGATCGGACCGAAGCGGCGGTGTGGGCGGTCAAACGCGGCCTAGTGTAGATCGCGGGCGTTGCGGTCGCCCTTGGACGGAGACGGTTTCTTCCTGAGCCGCCTCCGGCGTGCTGCCGGTCATTTCGCTCGCGGATGCGCTTTCTCGTACGCTTCGCGCAAGCTGGCAGTGCTCACGTGCGTGTAGATCTGGGTCGTGACGAGGCTTTTGTGTCCCAGTAGTTCCTGGACGCTGCGGATATCGGCGCCGCGGTCCAGCAGGTGTGTGGCAAAGCTGTGCCGCAGCGTGTGGGGCGTCGTCCGCTGGTCCAGGCCCGACAGCTTCAGGTACTTCTCCAACATCCGGGCCACGCTCCGCGTAGTCAGCCGGCAGCCCAGCCGGCTGACGAAGACCGGCGCTTCGGGGCCGGACGGTTGGCGGCGGGAGAGTTTCCGCACCTTGAGCCAGCGTTGCAGAGCCTGCACCGCAAAGGTCCCCAGGGGAGACAGCCGTTCGCGGCGGCCTTTTCCGCGGATTCTGACCAGGCCCTCGGTCAGATCCAGGTCGCCGTCGTTGATGCCGACCAGCTCGCTGACGCGCAGGCCGGCTGAGTACATCGTTTCCAGCAGGGCGCGGTCCCGCAGTCCCATGGGGCGGTCGCCGGGCGGCGTCTCCAGCAAGCGGCCGATCTCGTCGGTGGACAGGAAGTGCGGCAGCTTGCGGTCGGGCCGGGGGTTCCGCAGCGGTTTGGCAGGATTGGCCTCCGCATAGCCTTCCCGCTGGGCAAAGCGATAGAAGCTGCGCAGCGAAGCCAGGCGGCGAGCGATGGACGTCTTGGCGTAACCCGCCTCGTGCAACGCCGCGACGTAGCCGCGAAGGTCCAGCGAAGTGATCTCTGCAGGCTCGGCCGGCCGGCCGTAACTCTCCGTCAAGTATTCATCCAGGGCCGTGAGATCTTCGCGATAGGACTTGATCGTCAGCGTCGACGCATTGCGTTCGACCAGCAGATAGCGGAGAAAGCGGGCGATGGCCGACTGCATGACAAGCCCCCACGAACAAAAAAGCCCGGCTTCTGCGGAAAAGCCGGGCTTCTGAATGTGTCCTCAAAACGGCAGCCGCCGGCCGCGAGGCCCGGCCGCCGGTAGCTCAAGCCGCCCCCTCGTCCTCGAAGCCATCCGTGAGAACGTCGTCGGTGATCGGCAGGCTGAAGCGAGACGCCAAGTCGAATCGTCGCGGCGGCGGCGGCTGACGCTCGGCCAGAGCGGTCTCCCGGACTTTCTGGCTCATCACCGCCGCGTCATACCAGGTGAAGCTCAGCTCGGGGTTGGCGGCGAAACGCCCCAGTTGTCGCAGCATCTCTACACGGTTGTCGTCGTCGAACAAGAAGACATAGCGCTCGTTGCCCTTGACCAATGCCAGCACATTGATTTCCGTGCTCACGTCTTAGACCCTCCGTCAGCCCTCCTGGCTTTCGGACTTGTCAGGGCCGATGCGGGGCAAGTCCGAGGCTTCCAGCCACTAACGAAGTTATCGGCTGGCTTGATGCAATCTCGTTACTTGCATTTCCGGATCGGGATTGTGACGACATCACCGCTTTCGTGCTGTGGGCAAAGAGCCCTTGATGCGGCAGACTCTCGCAGCCAGCACGAATAAGCACGCTGCCGCGACTTTGGCGGCCTGTAGATGGCCAGAAGTCCGCCTGGTTGCCGACACGACCGGAATTCCCGCGTGGCGGTGACGCGTCAACGGGCCGGCATCTGCTGGCCGCCGGGGCCGGGCCGCGGCGTCACTGGCAGCGTCGTCTGGTCGTGCGGCGGCGTGAGTTCCGGCGGCGTCGGCGACTTGCGTTCTGCCGGTCCCACGCGGTCTCCGCTGATTCGGAACACGATAACCCAGAGTGCTATCACGACCAGAACCACGACGGCCAGGGCTGCGGCCGCATCCCATGCCAGCCGGCGTCCCAGTTGATGGACCGGCCAAGTGGCGGCCTGGGCGCTGACCTGCACGAGCACAAGCAGGTCCGTGTCCAGCCGCTGGCCGTTGGGAATCTGGTTCCGCCCCGGCAGTCCGACCGGCTGAGTCGCGGCGATCCAGTCGCCCCGGTACGCTTCGCCGCCCGGCGCCTCGGCCAGCGGGTCGAGATAGTCATACACGGCCTGGGAGCCCATCCGCTGCAGTTGCGGCAGCGGGACGTTGAAGTCCTGGGCCGGGGGCTGTCCCTGGAACAAGGGATGCTGCAGGACCGTTCCCCGGCGGTCGCCCGGACGGTTGTCGATCAGGACGGCGAAGTAATCCGACGGCGTGTGCGGAGTCCGAAAGACGGCGAAGTCGCCGATGTTGAACGTGACAGCCAGAATTCCCAAAAACTTGGATTCCGCCGGCGTCCGGTCGTAGACGGGCGTGGAGATCGCGACTTTCCATTTTTTCGTCGTGCTGCTCTTGAAGGCGGCCGACAAGTGAGTCGTCTCGATGTGCTGCGGCGAGGCCGACGGCGGCTGACGCGGCCCATCTTCCTGACCGCCGCGGAAGTAGGTCCGCCAACTGAAGTTCTCCCCGATCGGCCCTCCGACCACTTCGTTGACATAGACGCCCGCCACCCACGTGCCCAGGGCGTCCATCACAAAGATGCTGGCAAAGTTGGATGCCGAAGAAGGAGAGTTTCCCCTGACGCGAGCCAAACGCTGTTCCAAACTCGTTTTGAAATCTTGCCTCACCGGGTCGTCCAGGAACTTGGCGCGGAGCTCCCTCAGCCGTCCCGCCGGGGCAGTTGGATCGTTGATCGCGCCCAGGTGCTCGCTTTGCAACACTGGCCGGAATTCGGCCAGAAACTCCGGCGAATTCGCCTCGTGCTCCAGCATGCTGAAGCAGTCGGCCAATTCGGCCTCGAAGCTCTTGGCGACGAATTTCGCGGCAAAGTCGTTGGCGCGGTACGCCTGCTCTTTGACCATCTGCTCCGAACGGCCCACCGCCGCGCTGAACGCCCGCCAGGAGAAAACCGTCATGATCGCCAGCAGCAGCAGCGGCCCGATCAGGCCCAGAATCAGCAAGGGACGCCGGCGGCGAACTCGCTCGCGGGCGTCCAGTGCGTCCAGGACCAGTTGCGCGTTGGCGTAGCGGCGGGCCGGATCGGCTGCCAGGCAGCGGTCGACGATGTCCGCCAACGCCCGATCGACGCCCGGAACATAGCGGTGCAAATCGGGCGGCGGCGAGTCGGCCAGCCAGCGGCGATAGCACGCCAGGCGTTCGCCCAGATCGCCCGTGCGGTCCAGTTGCCGCAACGACTCGTCGTCGCGGTGCGGCGGTGCGCCGGTCAGCAGACAGTACAGAATAGCGCCCAGCGCGTAGACATCCCAGCGGGCGTCGGGCAGCGCGTTCAAATCGGCCTGCTCCGGCGCCATGTAGAACAAGGTGCCCAACGCAGGCGTCTGTTCGTGCGACAACCGCGATTGGCCGAAATCCGCCAGCCGCGGCCACCGGTCCTGGTCCAGCAGGATGTTGGCCGGCTTCAAATCGCAGTGCAGCACGCCTTTGCCGTGGGCGTGCGTCAGCGCCACCGCAATTTCGCGGAACAAAACAACCGCTTCCTCCGGCGGCAGCGCGCCCTGTGCGCCCAGCAGTTCGTCCAGCGAGCCATTCTCGATGTACTCCATCACATAGTACGGCGGCTCGGCGTGCCAGCCCACGTCCAACAACTGGACGACGTACCGGTCGGCGGACAGGAAGACGAGCTTCTCCACCTCTCGTGAGAGCAGCGTCCAGTCCAGCCCGCCGCGGTGCAGATAGAACTTGATCGCCACCCGCCGGCCGGTGACCCGGTCCGTGGCCAACCAGACCTCGCCATACGCGCCCGTGCCCAGACAACGCTGGATCTCGTACCCCGGCGCCTCGCCCGGCGGTCGCGTACTCTGCAAGCTCAGCTGGCGCGCCCGCTGCAGCTCTTCCGGATTCTGGAATTCCGTCGGCTCACTCGTCATGCCTGGATGGTAGCCCGCCTGAGTGCAGACCAATACCCCGCGCGAAACCTCGGTCCCACGCCGGGGCGGTTAGGAACCGCGGAGCGAATCTTCCAGCAATTGGGCAGCCACCTGCATGGCGCTCACCTTGCGTTTCGAAGTACTGATCCGCTCGGCCAACAGTGTCAACTTGCGCAACGTCTCTTCGGTCATTGGAACTTTCGGATGCAACACCCAATTTGGATCGGTCGGCCGGCCGGGACGTTCCCCACGGGAAGGAATAAGACGGGTTTGCAGAATCCGGGCCAACCGCGTCGCTCCAAACGCCCCCTCCCCCGTGTCGGGCGAGTGGCCTGCGACGTCAACTCCCAATCGTGCAGCGAGCCGTTCCATGTTCTCTGTCCATTTTTCGTGCCGGCGTTTCTCTCAGCGGCCTGGGCAGTCTGGCTGACCACTTTCTGAATCCCGAGGTCTCTTGCCCAGCGGCCAACGGATCTCGTTCCGCGCGGTTGCTCGTCGTCGCTTCGCAGACTCCGCTGCAACTGGCGGCCGCGTTAACGCTTCGAGAGCTGTTATTCTTTTACTTATTGCCCCGGAAGTCAAGTCGCTCGCCAAGCGGGCTGCCCCGGCCCATCTCCGTTTCTGCGCGTGCCGAGGACGCCTGCCTTGCTGCCGAAACGGAAATACGCTTCTTCCGAGCGCTTGACGGCTGGCCGCAACCTGCGCCGCTGTCGCGGACGAAAAATTTTTCGCAGACGCCTTGCGGCAAGCGGCCTCCGTGGAACAAAACTAGGGTCAATGCCTTGCCGTAGTTCGTCGCTGGAGCATCGTTCGAGGAACAACTGTCCGACGACACGTGAGCATCGCGGCGACGGCCGCCGGTTCTGCTGCCGAACCGCAACCGGGGGCAACGCCCGCCTGTTCACGCCTTGCTCCAGCGCCGCTCACTCCCCTCCGTCGCCCCTGGACACCGCCTGCCGGCGGCCGTTTTGGGGCGACGGGATCAACCGCAAGAAAGGACGTGTGTGATGCCCAGAATGATCTTTGCACTGCTCGTTGGTCTGGCCAGCCTGAATCCGGCCTGGAGCCAGGAGCCCGTGGTCTGGGTGGCTTCTCCCTGGCAGCACGTGTTGCGCAGTACCGAGCCCGGCGAGGCGAAGTCGGTGGAGATCGCCGCCGCGCGCCATGAGTACGAAGCGGTGCGGGTCATCGTTCGCGCCGGGGCCAAATCGCTGGCCAACGTGCGCGTGGAAGCCAGCGCTCTGACGGGTGACGCGGGGCAGATCGACGCTCGGAACGTGACGTTGTTCCGCGAGCACTATCTGCACGTATTCAAGCCCAGTTACCGCTCCCAAGCCCCGGCGGGTTGGTATCCGGACGCCCTGATTCCGGTCGCGGGCGGCGCCCCTGCGGCCAAGTATCCGGGGTTGCCGGCGAGCGTGGAGGCCGGTACGAACCAGGGGTTCTGGGCCGACGTGTACGTCCCCCGCGATGCGGCGCCCGGCGAGTATTCCGGGACGATCAAGGTGACGGCCGACGGCGTGCAACTCCGCCCCGTCTCCGTCAAACTGCGCGTGCTGCCCTTCACACTGCCCGACAAGATCGCGATGCGCAGCAACTTTGGAGGCCTGGGGTCCCGGCTGGCCCGACAGCTGGGGATGGACTCCGGTTCCCCAGAGTTCGCCGCCATCGAGGATCTGTACATCGACACCCTGCTGGCCCATCGGGCGATTCCTTCGTCGTTGGGCAACATCTGGCCCAAGTGGACTCCGGAAGGCGGCATCGATGACAGCACCAGCGGCGAGCGGTTGCGGGCGATGGTCGAGGACCGCCATGTCAACGCGCTGGCCGTGCCTTTCGCTTACCGGAACGAACCGGAGAAATGCCGAGCCTACTTGCGCGACATGGCCGCCTATCTGCGGAACAAAGGCTGGCTCGATCTGGCCTACATCTATCTGGAAGACGAGCCCAACAACGCCGAGCAGTACGAGACGGTCCGCAAGCAAGGCGAGCTGATCCGCGAGTCGGGCATCCGACGCATGTGTACCGAGCAGACGATCACGTCGAATCCCGAGTGGGGCACGCTGTACGGGGCGGTGGACATCTGGTGTCCGCTGTGGTGCCTGTACGACGAGAAAACGGCTCGCGAGCGGCAGGCGCTGGGCGAGCACATCTGGACTTACACCGCGTTGTGCCAGGGCAAAGGCACCGCGCCGTTCTGGCAAATCGACTTCGCGCCCGTGCATTTTCGGGCGCCCTTCTGGGTAAGCTGGCAATATGGCGTGAAGGGATTCTTGTACTGGTCCAGCATCTACTGGACCAACGAGCAGGATCCGTGGACGGCGCCGCATTTCCGCCAGCAGTACTGGGGCGAAGGAATGCTGCTGTATCCGGGCAAGGACGCCGGCCTCCGCGGCCCGGCGCCCTCGATCCGGCTCAAGCTGGTCCGGGAGGCCTTGGAAGACTTCGAGTACATGACGTTGGCCGCCCGGCAGGGCCGCCCGGCGCAGGTCGCGGAAATCGTCACCGGCGTAGCCCGCTCGTTCAACGATTGGAGCCCCAGCCCGGAGGCCTACCTGGCAGCGCGGGCAAAACTGGCCGCGCTGATTGCGGCGGAGTGAGTCAGCGACCCGCAGCGAAGTCGGGCGCCCCCGGCTTGCGGTACGGCTGCAGCGCCTCAAACCGGAAATCGATCTCTGCGACGTCCTCCGCGGACAGCTTCAGTTCCGAGAAGATCGGTTTCGGGGGGACGCTGCTGCCGGGACCGTAGTGGCGCGAGACCAGCGTCCGGAACACGCCGCGCTTCTTCCACAGGTACAGCTGGAAACCGCGCAGCGAGCCGCCCGGAACGGTTTCGCTGAGGTTGATCATCAGCAGGAACTTGCTGTACGCGTCGCACAGGGCCGCCGGGTCCTCGCCGCTCTGCTGCAACTGCCAGATGCGGGTCAGGAGGTCGGCGTACACCGCTCGCTCGGTGATCACGCCCTCGGTGCCAAGCCGCGACTCGTACAGCCAGCCGTACCCGCCGCGGGCGCTGAACACGCGGCGGATGGGCGGCCGCGCGGCCAGCAAGGCCCGTGTCCGGGGGATTACGGGACCGGCTTCTTCCTTGACGTAGCCGAAATGCGGGAATTCCTTGGCCAGTTCGATCAGCAACGGGACCGACGGCACCGGCCCCTTGTAGGCAACGCCGCCGGTGGTCTGGATGATCACCGGCCGCTGGGCGACGCGTGCCAACGCCCGCCAGTACTGGCGCAGGTCGTCTTCCGTGCGTCCCGAGTCCGGGGGCCGCGAGATGATCGCCGCCGGCCCCAACTTCTCGGCGTGTTCCGCATAGACCAGCATCTCGGCCGTGTCCTTGCCCTGGACGCCCAGGCACAGCGCCGTGCGCAGGCCGCGCGACGCCTCGGCCAAGACCTCCATGCCTTGCAGTTTCTCCTCCCGCGTCAGCAGATCGACGCTGTCACCCGACTGCGGCCAAATCATGCCGGGACATCCGCCCCAATCGACGAACCGCGCCTGGTTGGCCAGGACGTCGAAATCGACCGCCCCTGAAGCCGTAAAAGGCGTGGACAGAATCGGGAACGGACCGCGGATCCTCGGATCGGCGGCGGCGTTGGCGGGCGAGTCTGACGCTGGCTCGCCGGCCCGCAGGACGGCTCCGCCCGCAACGCCCGATGCGCCGGCCACGGCGGCCGCGAGCATCTGACGCCGCGTGAACTGCTGTTGTGAAACCATGAAATTCCTCCTCTGGTCGGGGGCTGATCGCCCGGACTGTACCGAATCTTTCCTCCCGCTCCGGACGCGGGAAACGGAGGCCTACAGCCGCCAGGGGGCGCGGTAGGCGACGTGCAGGTGGCGATTGGCTTCCTCGTCGCCCACGAATCGCTCGGCGACCGGATCCCACTGCAACTGGCGGCCAAGGCGATAGGCGATGTTGCCCAGGTGGCTCCAGCTGGTCACCCGGTGGCCGGTCTCGACGTCCATCACGGGCCGGCGGCGGGAGGCGATGCAGTCGAGCCAATTGCGGAAGTGCTCTTCGCTACGTTCCAGCTGGATTTCGTCCGGGCGGGTCGGCGAAAGGTCCGCCTCGCCCTGGGTGACCTTGAATTCCCAGAAACCGTTGAGCGTGGCCTGGCTGCCGACGAATTCCAGGTCCAGCTTGCCCTTGCCCGGCTGATCCCAGATCAGCTCAAACTTCGGCTCCGCGAACTCCAGCCGCACGCGGAGATCGAGGGGCACATCGTACAAATTGTCCGGCGCTTCGCGTCCCGTGGCTTCGATCTTCACGGGACCCGTCGCATCCGCGCCCATCGCCCAAGACACGACGCTGAACATGTGCACGCCGTTGTCGGCGATGTAGCCGCTGCCGTAGTCGAAGAAGTAGCGGAAGCTGAAGTGACACCGCTGCGGATGGTAGGGCGCCCACGGGGCCGGACCCAGCCACAGATCCCAATCCAGGTTCGGCGGCGGCTGGCTCGGCGGTCCCTGGGGATGCGTGCGATTGGAGGGGTGCGAGAGCCGCACGGTGTGGACCTTGCCAAACCGCCCGTTGCGGACCCACTCGCAGGCCTGACGCGTGACGGCAATGGACCGGTACTGCGTGCCCATCTGGACCACGCGCTCGTAGCGGCGGGCGGCTTCGACCATTTTCCGCCCCTCCTCGATCGTCCTGCACAACGGCTTCTCACAGTAGACGTCCTTGCCGGCCTGGCACGCCATCACGGTCATGGCGGCATGCCAGTGGTCCGGTGTGCCAAGCATCACGGCGTCGATATCCTGGCGGTCCAGGATGGGGCGGAAATCCTGGTAAGCGTCGGCGTCCTGAATGCGTTTTTTGGCCGCGGCCATCCGGTCCAAGTCCACGTCGCACACGGCCGCGATGTGACACCGCGGGTCGTTGCGGATATTCAACAAGCCCATTCCGCGCCCGCCGCAGCCGATCACGGCCGTGACGATGCGGTCGCTGGGCGCGGGCTGCCCCGCGGCGCCCAACACACGGCTGTTGACGAAGTAAGGGGCGACGAGTCCGCAGGCCGTGCCGCCCAGGAAGCGGCGCCGGCTGAGTCGGCTTTTCTTGGCAACCATATCGTTCTCCTTGGGTAGAATTGTCGAACAAGGCGGGCGTTCATCATACGCAATCGTCGCGCGGGGGCAACCCGGCGAGGCGTTGGATCGTGCGGCCTGCCGCCGCTGCGGACGCAAAAAAACGCCGACGGGCTTTCCTCGCGCGTGGTTCGGGCGGACTTCAGGCGATCACCTCCGCCTGCAGGCCCAGCATCTGGGCGAGTTCGCCCAGTTCGGCGGTCCAGTCGCCGTAGACCCACTGCAGGTGGTTGCCGAATTCCAACCGCTTCTTCAGGAACTCCTCGCAACGGCCCTCCGGCGGCTTGATCACGGCTTCGACCGAACAGCCGAGCAGGTCCCGGTTCCAACCGCTGGCGCCGACCAAGTGGCCCTTGAGCACCAGCAGTTTGCGGGCCGTCGGATCGACCCGCGCCACCGTCACCGTTTTCTCCGCGTTGTTCATGAAGTCCACGACCAGCTTAGTGCCCCAGCCCCGCGACACGAAGCGGCCCAGTTGGTACGGGATCTCCGGCTGGTCGAAGCCGTTCATCTTCAGGCTGGGCAGACTGTGGTTGATACGGAACGTGCCGGCCTCGCGCGGATCCGAATTGCCCTCATGGCACGACCTTTCGGCGACCGACATCAACAGCCGCATGGCCAGCAGCGAGCCCAGGTCGCCCTCGCAGGACGAAGCGAACCCCTGGTTCAACTGCAGCGAGTGGATCAGGCACGGCGTGATCGTCCACTCGTGCGGCAAGCGGCTGGAGCAGAATTCAAAGCACTCGATCGTGAACGCGTTGCAGGCGTGCTGCTGCATCAAGGTGCGGATCGTGCGATAGAACTGCAGACTGCGGACGACGTACCTCTTGTCGATGAACGATTGGTCCGCCTTGCGCAACAGTTCGTCCGCGGTCTGCTCCGCCTGCCGGGCAAACGCGGCGTCGGCCAGCGTGCGGCCCATGTGCTCGCCCAACTCGCGGTACGGGATGGTCGTCACCGCGACTCCCAGCCGCTGGTGAAGATCTCGGACGTCCCAGATGCTGCCCACGGAGCAGACGGCGGGGAAACCGCGGTCGGTCGGGAACAGCACGCGGGTCTCGCGAAAGACCTTCCGTGCCCGCAACAGCTTGACCTGTCGCTGGAACTCCGCCTCGTCCGTCGCCACGAACGCCTCGCTGCCCCTGGCCCTGGTGTACGCCGCGATGTCGACGTTCCGGCAGCCCAGGCCCTTGAGCAAAATCGGCTTGCCGAACCGGGCGGCGATTTCGTAGGCGGACACCGACGAGCCTGCCGGGTAGACGAAGTAAGCGTCCGCCTGGGCGCTGTCCGCCGCCAGCCTGGACCACTGCTCGTCGCTGATGGTGAACTTCTCGTTGAACGTCAGGTGCGCCGGCGCCAACAGTTCCGCATCGCCCGGCCGGCCCAGGCCTTGTTCCTGCAGCGTTTTCGACCAGTTGGCGAAACTCTTTTCCGCGTTTTTTGCCTCGTCCTCGACGCCGATCGCATTCCAGCGGCAGGGCCCCTCCCAGACGCCCGTGTGGATGATGTTGGTCATCACGGGCTTGATCCGCAGCTTGACCTCCCGCGGGCTGACCAATCCGTCGCTCCCGGCGGCGGCATCCGCCCCCAGCGCCGCCAGCGTCGCCCAGGGGCTGAGCGACGTGGCCGCGACCGCCGAACCCATGCCCACGCCCAAGAAATCGCGCCGCTTCATCCGCCGGCTCCTTTGCGCTTGTCTAGAAAGTCCGCTTCCTTCAACGTCAGTCCCAACTGCTTGCTGAAACGGGTGAACACCCATAGCTCTCCCGCCGCCGGCTCGAACAGATACGGATAGGATAACCCTCCGCCGGCGCGGCGGGCGATGATCGCCGGCGGGGACCAGGTCGCGCCGTCGTCGTCCGAGAAGGCCAGCGCCAACTCCTGGCGATGCCAGCTCGCAGCCGCCTCCGCGGCCTGGATGTTCTTGCTGCGGGCGATTTCGGTTTTGCCCTCCGGGTACAGCCGGTTCCAGACCAGCGCCAGCCGGCCGCTGGCCAAACGCAGCAGGTGGCCCGGAGCGCTGCTGGCGTCAATCCGGCTCGGACGCACCGTCCGCCACTGCCGGCCCTGGTCTTCGGAAAACGCTTCCCAGAAGCAGTCCCAGTTCGTGCGGATGAGCATCCACACACGGCCGTCGCCGAGTTCGGCCAGCGTCGGTTCCATCGCGCCGTCATGGTGGCCGTGGCCCCCCAGGTCGATGAACTGGTCGCTGCGCCAGGTCTTGCCGTCGTCGTCCGAATAGTAGGGACGGATCTCGTGCCGGCCGGGGTTGCGAAACAGATCCTGGACGGGTACGGCAATTCGGCCCGTGCGGGTCTGGATCATGTCGATCAACGCACCGCAGTACCCGTCGAGGATCATCTGGCGGTCGACCCAGGTCTTGCCCTCGTCCAGGCTGCGGATCGACCAGACGTCCAGATTGACGTCGTCAGCGGGGGCCTGCCTGGCGTTGTCCCAACTCCACTGGAAGGTCGAGCGGTCGGCGAACACGACCACGATCGCGCCGGCTTTGGTCCGCACCGCGACGCTGTTGCCGGGCACGCCCGGCGGGGGACCGTCATAGATGGGTTTCGGCTCCGACCAGGTCTTGCCGCCGTCGGCCGTGACGCTGGTCGTATTGCCTTGCAGGCAGAGGATGCGGCCGTCGGCCAAGTGGACGAACGGCCCCAGTTTGGCGAACGACAGCTTGCCGCACCGCGGTTCGATCCACACGTCGTCGGCCGCCGGCGCTGCGGCCGAAATCCCCCACACCGCGAACAGAGTAATCGCCGCTGCGATGCCACGAATCATGTTGTCGCTCCGGAAAAAAATGTCCTGGAAAAAAAGCCCGGCCGTCAAGCGCCAGGCAGACCTTGCCATTCATCGCCCGATCGCCTCGCGCAGCGCCCGGATGAACTCGGGCGCCGTGCCGCAGCAGCCGCCGAGGAAACTGGCGCCGGCGGCGACCAGCGCCGGGCCGTAGCTGCCGAATTCCTCGGGGGGCGTTTTCCAGACCGGGACGTCGTTGACCAGATCGGGAATGCCGGCGTTCGGTTTGATCCAGATGGGCCGGTCGGTGGCCGCGTGCAGCCGCCGGCAGATCTCGGCGTACCCGGCAATGCCTTGCCCACAGTTGGCCCCGACCACGTCGGCTCCGGCTGCCGTCAGTTCCTGAGCCGCCTGTTCCGGCGTGATCCCCATCAGGGTGCGGTCGAGTTCAGCGCCGGAATCGAAACACAGGCACGCCACGACGGGCAAGCCCGTCGTCTTGGCGCCCTGCACCGCCAGCACGGCTTCCGCCACGTCGCCCATCGTTTCGATCACCAGGGCGTGCGCGCCGCCGGCGGCCAGCGCGCCCGCCTGCTCGGCGAACGTCTCCAGCAATTGCTGCTCGCTCACCTCGCCCATCATCAGCATCCGGCCGCTGGGGCCGATCGAGGCAAACACCAGCGCCCGGTCGCCGGCGGCTCGGCGCGAGATCTCGGCGCCGGCCCGGTTGATGGCTTCCGTCTGGTCCGCCAGGCCGTAGTCGGCCAGCGTCACGCGGTTGGCGCGGAACGTGTTAGTCAACACGATCTGGCTGCCGGCCTCGACGTACGCGCGAGGAATCTCCTCGACCGTCTCCGGATGCGTCAGATTCCATTCGTCCGGGCAGCCGCCCACCGCCAGTCCGCGGGCCTGCATCTGGGTGCCCCAGGCGCCGTCGGTGAGCACGGGTGCGCCGGCTAACAACGATTCAAGCAAGGGATGCATCGGCAGTTTCCTGAAACTTGGCAAGTGACCCGAATCCGAGTTCCTCCGTTGCGGGCGGATTTCCGGAAGTAGTATAGCGAAACACGACCGCCGTTGTCACGCCAACTGGGAACGATTGCACCGGACATGCGGGATCATCCCGACGGGAAACGACCGGCTTCGCGGACGCCGCAGGTTCCCTGTCTCGAAAACGCGACGTAGAATCAAAGAGAACTTTTCGTCTGCATTCATCAGGCTGCCCAAGGAAATTCTCTTCTGTGACGGGTCGAAAGACGTGTCCTGCTCTGGCCACTGCCATGAGACGATCGCTGATCCTTGTCGCCGTTGCGGGTTGGATGTTGTGGGGGGCGGCGGATACCGCCGCACAGACCTGGTCCCGGCCCTCGTTCACGGAAACCTATCACGATTTCGGCACGGTCGCCCGCGGCGCCAACGTGGAACACCTGTTCTGGTTTGCGAACACAACGGGCCGGGAGATCCACGTGCGCGGCGTCCGGACCAGTTGCGGCTGTACGACGCCCAGCGTGGTGCATGCGACGGTCCGCAACGGCGAAAAAGGGGCCATTCGCGTCGTCTTCAATACCCGTTCGTTCACTGGCCAACGCGGGGCGACGATCACGGTCGTCTTCGACCGGCCTTACTACACGGAGGCGCAACTGCAGGTCCGGGGCTACATCCGCCGCGACGTGGTGTTCAGTCCGGGCAGCGTCGAGTTTGGCACGGTCCGCCAGGGCGAGTCGGCCGAACGCGTGGTCGCCTTGGATTACGCCGGCCGCGATGACTGGCAAGTCACCTCCGTCCACACGCCCAACCCGCACCTGAGCGTCCAGACGCGGGAGACGAACCGCGGCGCCGGCCGCGTGCGGTACGAACTGGTCGTGAAACTGGCCGCCGAGGCCCCGGCCGGAACGCTGGACACGGAACTCGCATTCCAGACGAACGATTGGCGCAGCAATCGCGTCCCGCTGGCTGTCAGCGGACAGATCGTCCCGCCGCTGTGCGTGAGTCCCGCGGCGCTGTATCTGGGCGACGCGCGGTGCGGCCAGGAGTGGAAAACCAGACTCGTAGTGCGTGCGGCCGAGCCCTTCCGCATCACGCAGGTCGCATGCGACGATCCGCGGTTCGTGTTCGAGGCCGGCCAGGACGCCAAGACGCTGCACTTCGTCGCGGTCAGCTTTCAGCCGGGCCAGGAAGCCGGCCGGCTGTCCGCCAAGATCCGCATCCACACCGATCTGTCCGGCGGCGAGACGGCGGAAGTCACCGCGTCCGGGATGGTGCTGCCCTGAATACCGCGCCGTAGTGTCGAACGGGTTGCCGATCCGTTCCGGACGGGATGGAATTCCGTCCTACTCTGCCCGCGCCAGCTTTTTGCCCGTCAGGTTTTCGATCTGCACGTCGTAGCCCGGCGGGGCGGCCAGCGTGTACCGCAGTTGATCGCCGTCCTTCCGCCAGCGGAGGCGGATTTCGCCGTCGGCCAGCGGCAGACGGCCTTCGCACCAGTCCAACTTGACGTCGCCGAACCGGACACAGACCTTCCGGGCCTGGCGGTCGACGCGCTGCACGCCCAGCACGTCGCGGTACAAGGTGTGGACGATGTGCGAGGCGAAGCCGTGATTGCAGCTGGCATAGTCGCCGACGTTCTCCCACAGCGTGCCCGTCCGCTCGGCCATGTACAGCAGATACGCGATCGACTCGTCCAGGATCTGCTGATTCCGCCCGTCCCGCGACAGCAGTTCCAGGCGGAGCATGTTGCCGACAAACGAATTGGCGACGTGGACTTCGGGAAAAGCCTTCGTCTGGACGCGGTCCGGGCCGAATTGCTCGCACAGCGTGTTCCACAATGCGGCGTGGCTCTGCGGAGTCGCCGTTTCAAAGAAGAAGGCGAAGTATTGACACACCTCGCTGTGATTCTGCGTGACTTGCAGCTTGCCGTCACGGCGCACCGCGTTGTCCACAAAGAACCGTCCGTCGAACGCTTGCCGGCGGATCGTCTCGCGGATCCGCTCGGCCTTGGCCGTCAGTTCCGGCGCGGCGTAGATCCGCCCGGCGGCCGACAAAGCGGCCGCGTACAGCATATTGGACGGGTAGTTCACGTCCTGGACGAACTGGTTGGCCTTGGACCACTCGACGAACACCCAACTGGGCAGCTTTTCCAACAAGCCGTCCTCGTTCTCGTACTGCTGGAAGAACTCCATCAGCCGCAGCACCTTGGTCCGCAGGCCCGCGACGATGGCGCGCTCGCCGGCGCGGGCGGCGTATTCCTCCAACTCCACCACGAACCAGAGGGCCCAGTTGGGAATGAACACGCCGTCGTTGTGGTCGGCCGGATAGCACATCGGCAACATGCCGTCCGGCAGGTGCGCGAAGCGCGCAGGCAGCAGGAAGTTCTCGAACAAGTTGCGTTCGATGAGCGTCGTGCCCGTCAGATCGCTGGCGGTGCGCGCGGTGAAGAAGCTGTCGCACAGCCAGCCCGCCCGTTCCCGCGACGGACAGTCCATGAAGACGTCCAAGGCGTTTTGCCGGAAGGTGAGGACGCCGGCCGCGAACAGGCGTTCGAGCCGCGGATCGCTACAGGCGAATTGGGCCTGCCGAATCGCCGGATGCGCCAACTCGCGCAGATACACGCCGCCGACTTCGCACGCGCCCTGCTGGCAAATCAGTTTCAGGTAGCGGAGCGTGTACGGCTCCAGCGACTCGACTTGATACTCGCCCGGCTGCAACTCGTAACTGACCGCGTTCACGCAACCGAGGCGTTTGAAATCCACGTCCGTGCCGGACAGGATTTCGTCAAAGACCAGGGTCAACCGCGTTTTTTCGGCGCAGGTCACGCGAGCGCCCACAAAGCCGGTCAGATTCGCTCCCAGATCCAGGATGTGATAGGTGTTGTCCTGGAGTTCAACCTTGTCCTGCGCATCGTACGCTCGGTCCAGAGCGGTCGCCTGCGAGGAGGTCAGGTGCTGGAGTTCGATCGAGGGCACAACGGCCAGTTCACGTTCGGGATAGCCTTTCAGCTTCGGGCCGACATTGACCAGGGAACGATCCTTCCACAACTTCGGCACGGTTTCGCGCCGTTCCATTCGTCCTTGGCCGACGTGCCGCACCGGCTGGATGACCGCAAAATCAGGGGCCAACACGTGCCGTGGCAGCAGTTGCTTCTCGGGCTGGACCGGGCATTCGACCGTGGGCCATGCGGCCGCCGGTTCCCGCAGCCAGCGGTCGGACTCCGGCTGCAGCCGGTAGTACTCGATGAACGGCCGCTGGAAACTGTACCGCTGGACCTTTTGAACGCGGTGTTCCAGGACGGCGGCCGCGAACGGGACGCCGCGGCCGGCGGTCGAGGCCAGCACGGTGTCCCCCGCCACGATTTCCGCTTGCAGGAACGACGGCTGATCCAACAGGTAGTAGCTGTTGCAGTTGTAGCCCGCGACCTCGATGGCGACCACGTTCTGGCCCGCGGCGAGTTTCCCGGTCAAGTCCCACTCGTCCACGCGGTAATAGCCGTGCGGCCCCCGAGCCGGTCCGTGGCCGAGAAACTGGCCGTTGACGCGGGCCCGGTACAGCGTCGAAGCGGCCAGCCGCAGCACGGCCTTCGCTTGCGCCGGAGCATCGACGACCGCGCGGAATCCTACCAGCAGATTCATCTCCGCCTCGCGGCCCGCAGGCCAGACCGGTTTGGCGGAGCGGAACGCCACGGCCTCGCCAGCCGCGGCCGAGCAGGCGACACCGAGCGTTAAACAAACAACGGCTGATCGCATCGTCCAACGTGTCATGTCAAGACTCCTCAGCGGGTACTGGGGTCAGCCTGACCCCGTCTCTCACTCTGATTTCAGGGTTGGTGCGTCTGGGCGTAACGGCTCAAGGCGAGCACGTTCTCCGGCGGCGTGCCGCGGGGGATTTCACAGCCGGCGCCGACGATGTAGTGCGGACCCGCTTCCCGGTGGCACTGAGCGACGGCGGCGGTGATCGATTCCGGCGTGCCGTCGCGGAGCGTGCGGACGGGATCCAGATTGCCCAGCAGCACCTGGTCCGGCCCCATGGCCCGGCGGGCGTCGGCGACGGACACGAAGTAGTCCAGATCGACCATTTCGCAACCCAACTGGCCGATGCCGGGCAGAATCTTGGAAATATTGCCGCAGATGTGCAGCCGGACCTTGGTGCCTAGGGCGTGCAGGCCGTCGACGAGCTTCTGCTCGTAGGGCCACACGAATTCTTCGTACAGCTGCGGGCCGACCAGCGACGCGGCCGCGTCGCCCACGCCCATCAGTTCGGCGCCGACATCGATTTGGGCTTTGGCGAAACGGAGTTCCATTTCGAGCACGAAATCGAACAGCCGGCGGACGAAATCCGGGTCGTCGTAAAAGTCCAGCATCAGCGTGTTGATGCCGCGCAGGTCGGCCGACTCGGCACACGGGCCTTCGATCCAGCCCTCGACCAGCTTGTCCCCGCCCGCCTTTTCCTTCAACAGCTCTACGCCGCGGACCCGGTCCAGCATCCGGCCTTCGGCCCGCGGATCCGGAATCTCCAGCCTGTCCAGGACGCTCTTGTCCCCCAGCAAGGCATTCGTCTCGTCGATCGCCGGCGGCTGGTTGTCAAAGTACCGGACGTCGGCCCCGCAGTCCGCCGCTTCGCGGCTCGGGTCGGAGATGGCCGAGACGTAGTCGAACTGATAGTCGCGTGCGGTCGCCAGCTGCGCCTGGGCCAAGACCCGGTAGTCGCTGGCGTACGCGGCGTACTTCACGCCGGCATGGTCGCCCGCGAACATCATGGTGATCGGCATCACCGGCAAGTGATCCACGGGTCGGCCTTCCAGCATGGCCAGGATTCGTTCTCGACCGTTCATCATGCGTCCCTCCTCGTCGGGTGGGCCTGGTCTTCGCGGTCCACCCGACCTGAACTGTCTCGGTGGGCCGCGAAGACTTGACCCACCCGACGGAAACTGTCTCGGTGGGCCACGAAGACTTGGCCCACTCGACGGGAACGCCGTCAGCTCCGGAACACCCAGGCCAGATAAATCCACAAGCCGATCAGCACGGCGACCGTGGCGACCGCGGCCCAGACCACGCGGTAGTTGGTGTCCGACTCCTCCGGCGGTTCGTCTTCCCGGCCGCTGCCGAAATCGTGGCCGCAGTTTTCGCACCAGCGGTAGAATCGGGGCGAAAAAGCTTCGTCGCACGTCGGGCAGATCAGCATGACGGCGGCCGGAGAACCCGGCGGCTGTCCGGTCTCCTGGAACTTGTCGTCGGCTGGCGAGTCTTCGCACGTCGAACAATTGGGCTGCGCTCCCGCACCGCAGCATTCGCCGCCGTACTGCCCGTGTTCCGCGTGTCCCTGTGCTCCGTCCAGCGCCGGCAGCAAGTCGGCGGCCGGATTGAGTTCGGCCAGCGGCAAGTCGGTTCTGGGCACGTTGCAGGTCGGGCAAGCCGTTTCACGCATCGCGCCACAGCGCGGACAGCGAGGCCAGTCCCGCCACGGCGAGGATTCCGCGTCCCGGTCGAACTGCCAGCCGAATCTCGTGTCTTCGCTCATGGCCCTATTAGAAGCGACAACGGGGGACGCTGGCAAGCCGGTTTGCGATGCGCTACACTGAATGCCGTTTCCAGCGGTCGGGAGTTGGAGACAAGACGCGTTTCGCGTCCCCCGGTGTCGTTGCAGGCTTGTGCCTTGGGAGGAACACATCATGAAGGTCTCGTTCCAAGCGTCTCGGTTTCGGCGTTGGCGGCTGGGGTTGTCAGCCGGCCTGTGCGTCCTGTTTTTGGCCGGGGCGCAGGCGGGCGGCGCCGAGGGTCTGCGCGTGCTGCCGCCGGACAAACTGCCGGCCGACCAGCGGCTGGAGAAGCTCAAGGACCTGAACGGCTATTTTCCGTTCACTCCGGCCAAATCGCGAGAAGCCTGGAACCGCCGGGCGGAGCAGGTGCGGCGGCAGATGCTGGTCGCGCTGGGCCTGTGGCCGATGCCGACCAAGACGCCCTTGAACCCGGTGGTTCACGGCTGCCGCGATCAAGGCGACTACACGATCGAGAAAGCGTATTTCGAGAGTTTTCCCGGCTTCTTTGTCACGGGCAGCCTGTATCGGCCCAAGGGCAAGTCGGGCAAGTTGCCGGGCGTGCTGTGCCCGCACGGACACTGGGCCAACGGCCGGTTTTACGACGTGGGCGTCGACGGCGTGCGGAAGCAGATCGTTCAGGGCGCGGAGCGTTTCGAGAACGGCGGCCGCAGTCCGCTGCAGTCCCGCTGTGTGCAACTGGCCCGCATGGGCTGCGTCGTGTTTCATTATGACATGATCGGCTATGCCGACAGCGTGCAGATCTCGCAGGCCCTGGCGCATGGGTTCTCCAAACAGCGGCCGGAAATGAACCAGGCGGAGGCTTGGGGCCTCTTCAGCCCGACCGCCGAATCGCATCTGCAATCGGTCATGGGGATGCAGACCTACGATTCCTTCCGCGCCTTGGATTTTCTCCTAGGCCTGCCGGACGTGGATCCGCAGCGGATCGCCGTCACCGGCGCCAGCGGCGGCGGCACGCAGACGTTCATTTTGAGCCCCCTCGATCCCCGCGTCACCGTCGCGGTTCCGGCCGTGATGGTCTCGACCGCCATGCAAGGCGGCTGCACGTGCGAGAACGCGAGTCTGCTGCGCGTGGGGACCGGAAACGTCGAGTTCGCGGCGTTGTTCGCCCCCAGACCGCTGTGTTTGCTGTCCGCCGACGACTGGACCAAGGAGATGCCCAGCAAGGGATTCCCGCAGTTGCAGGAGCACTACCGGTTGCTGGACGCGGAGAAGAACGTACAGCATCATCCCCTGTTGCACTTCGAGCACAACTACAACTACGTCAGCCGGGCAAAGATGTACGCTTGGCTGAACGCGCAGTTCCACCTGGGGTTGCCGACGCCGATTGTCGAGGAGGACTATCCGCGTTTGACCGCCGCCGAGTTGACCGTCTGGGACGACGCGCATCCCAAGCCGCAGGGTGGCGACGACTTCGAGCGGCAGTTGTTGCGCTGGTGGACCGAAGACGCCCGGAAACAGCTGGCTCAAGTGATTCCCAACGACGCCGCGTCCTTGCCGCGTTACCGGGAGGTTGTCGGCGGGGCCGTCGACGTCGTGATCGGCGCGCGGTTGCCGGCCGCAGAAGACGTGCGGTTCGAGCAGACGACGAGCCGCGACGGCGAAAAGTCCCGCACGGTCGCAGGCTTGTTACGCAACGCGGCGCAGGGCAGCGAATTGCCGGTCGTGGTCCTGGAGCCGAAAACGGCCGGGCCATGCGTCGTCGTGTGGCTTAGCCGGGATGGCAAGGCGGGCCTGTTCACCGCCGCGGGCCAGCCGCAGTCCGCCGTCGCGAGTCTGCTGGAGGCGGGCGTGACCGTCGTGGGCGTCGACTTGATCTATCAAGGCGAATTCCTGGCGGACGGCAAGCCGCTAGCGCGGACCCGCCGCGTGGAGAATCCGCGCGAAGCGGCCGCCTATACGTTCGGCTACAACCGCGCAGTGTTCGCCCAGCGCGTGCATGATGTGTTGACGGTTGTCCGCTTTGCAAAGTCCCGTCGCGACGAGACGGCCGTGTCGCTCGTCGGACTGGACGGGGCGGGGCCTTGGGCCGCCGCCGCGTTGGCTCAGGCCGACGGCGCGATCGCCAGGGCAGCGGTCGATACCGGCTCGTTCCGTTTTGGCCAAGTGCTCGATCTCCACTCGCCGGATTTCCTGCCCGGCGGGGCGAAGTATTTTGACTTGCCCGGCATGATCGCATTGGCCGCCCCGACTCCCCTGTGGCTCGCGGGCGAAGGCACGGCAGCACCGGACGTGGTGGCCGCCGCCTATCAAGCTGCCGGGGGCCGGCAAGCTTTGACGATGGGCGAAGAGGTAGCAGAAAAACGGACCGAGGCCGCCGTCCAGTGGCTGCTGAAGTAGCCGCGCACACAGCACACTGGCCGGCAGGGCACCGGTGCCTCTCCCAACACCGGTCCCTGCCGGCTGGTGCTGTGCATCGTCGAACCCTCCTTTGTCACAGTTCCGGGCCAGCTGAAACACAATTGCCAACAACGCTGGACTGCAGCCGCGGCTTCTGCCCAGCGTTCCTGCTGGCCGCCTTCAATGCAAGTGGCGCTCCAGAACTGACCCTCCCCCCGGATCGCCGCGCTTCTTGACGCGACCTCGCCTGGCGCAACCGTTTTTTGAAACGGGACTTAAGAGCGTTTTGCGGGTCTTTGGCGCGGCGCGACGCCGAGGGCGTCCGCGCGACAGTCGTCGCATCCACTTGCCGCATTCTTGGGCAAACTGCCGGATTCGTTGGCACGCCCCCCGCAATCGTCGCGTTCGGAATTTCAGGGACAGTCTTCGTATCCTGCCCGGACAACACTGCGTTCGTGCGGCGACGGGTCGCGCACTATTCCGTTTATACCGGTCGAACCGACAAGTCCGGCGAAACCGGCAAAATCGCTTCTACCGGCGGCGGACGCGTTGATCGACAACGGCCTCATTACCAGCCGATAACAAACGCACCGCTGTCTTATGGAAGCAGTATCCCCTTAATTGGATTACCTAGGGTGAGGCTCGGTGCAACGCCCCATCCGCTGCACGACAGATCCTTGCGGAGTCAATCATGGCAACATCGGCAATTGTGTTCTTGATGATGGTGGCCAACGGCTTTGGCGCCACCACTCCGAAATCCGTCGTCGAGAAGCAAAACCGGGCCTTTGAACAGTACTGGGGAACCGCGTTTGTTTGGAAGTTCGACGATCTGCCGACGACGGGCACCGTTCCGAATTTTCGCGTGCCCTACTCCGGCCACATCTATACAGATCGCAGCGGCGGGACGGTGAACTCGTTGCGCAAGTACGATCAGGCTTTCCACGGCGGGCGGCCGTTGGCGGTTGGCTTTGAAGAATGGGACACGACGGCGTTCAAAAAGCCGACTCCCCGCAAGGGGCCGCTCGGCATGACGTGGGGCATGAAGATGGAAACGCCCAACTGGCACGGCCACTGCAACGGCTGGACCGCCGCCGCGATCCGACACGCGGAACCGAAGAACAACGTCACGGTGAACGGCGTTACGTTTACGCCCGCCGACATCAAAGGCCTGCTCGCCGAAATCTACATGTACAACGACGTGGACCATCTAGCTGGCGTCGATGACGAACTGGAACCCGGCCATTTCCATGCGATCCTCGCCAACTGGCTGGGGCGCGGAGCGCACACGCTGGGCATGGAAGCCGATCCCAGCGAAGAAAAATGGAACTATCCGATTTATGCGTTCAGTTCCTCCTCGGCCAAGCGGTCCCCTCAGCGCGTTGAGGTCAAGTTGAATCTGGCCTATATTAAGGACTCCAACGGCGAGTATCAGGTATCGCCTCGATACCGCCGCGTGAAGTCGTTCCATTACGACTTGTACCTGAACGCGGCCGGCGAAATCATCGGCGGCAAGTGGTACAACGACAGTGCGTTGATCGATATGCTGTGGCTGCCCCTGCGCCCCAAGCAAGGGCGGCAGAAGGGGAACGAGTCCGGCAGCCCCTATGTGGACGTGAACAAAGTGCTGGCGATCTGGCGCCAGTCGGCCGATCCGGAGGAGCGGGAAAGGTGGGTGCTGGTCGATCCGCCCAAAGAGGACCGCATCACCAACATCGCGGACATCAAAACCCTGATTCCCGTGCAGGACCCCCACGCCCCGCGTCCCGCAGCCTCGGTCGCAACGGTTCCCTGGCCGAACCCCTGGCCGGCGACCACCAGCACGCCGCCGGCGACCACCAGCACGCCGTCGGCGCAGCCCGGCACGCCGCGGGTGCAGCCCGTCACGCCGGCGCCGCCGGCCGCTGCCACGGTAATCCCCGCCCCGCCGACAAGGCCTGAGACTCGGACAGAGACCGCCCCCGTCGCGAGGGCGGCGGAGATTCATCTGACCGACCGGGTAGCGGAACCGGAGGCGGTCGGGCCGGATCGCGGTTTGATCGGCGACGAAAGCGGACTCGACGCGCCGGAAGAAATGCCGAACGCGCCGGAAATCCTCTCCGAGACGGAAACCGGGGACGCCGCGCCGGTCGCCGATGAGGCGAGCGAGGAACTGCCCTGGGACGAGGGCTGCGACGACTGAGGCGTCAAACCGGAGCCAGTCGTCTCAACCCGGCCTCTTCGCGGAAGCCGGGTTTTTTGCTGCGCTTGCGGAACCGGTCACACGGCCGGCTGGACGGCCGCTTCGCCGCGGGCGGCCAGCGCGGCGTCGATGCGCTGCAGCGGCCCGTCGTCCAGTCGCCAGCCCATCCCGCCCGCGGTCTCGACGATCTGGTACGGCCGCTTGGCCCCGCACAGGGCGGCCGTAATGCCCTCCCGGTGAATCGTCCAATTGATGGCGACTTGGGCCACGGTCCTGCCGAGGTCCTGCGCGATCTCGCGCAGGCAGTCCACAAAATCCTGGTTCTTCTGCCACTGGTCGCCTTGAAACATGACGTACTTCGCGCGGCCGTCGCCGCGAGGAAAAGCGTAGTTGCGAGGCAGACGGCCGGCCAGCAGGCCCTTCAGCAGCGGCCAGTAAACGACCACCGCGACGCCGTGTCGCCGGCACCAAGGCAGCGTGTCCCGTTCGATCTGCCGCTGGAGCATGTTGTACGGAGGCTGGAAGGCGGCGAGGGGGCAAACGGCGTGGAACGTCTCCAGTTGCTCCAGCGTCACGTTGGACACGCCGACGCAGCGGGTCTTGCCGGCCGCCATCAGGTCCCGCAAGGCGCCGGCCGACTCGGCCAGCGGCGTGGCCGGGTCGGGGGCGTGCAGATAGAGCAGGTCCACGCGGTCCGTGCCCAGTCGCCGCAAGCTCTCCTCGCACTCCCGCCGCAGCCTTTCGGGCCGGGCATCCAGCAGGCGTTTGCCTTGCGGGTCGTAGTGGAGGCCGCCCTTGGTCGCGATCACGATTTCGTCGCGGCGATGGCCCAGGCCCCGCCCGATCAGCCGCTCACTCTCGCCCTCCCGGCCGTAGCAATAGGCCGTGTCGAAGAAATTCACGCCGTGATCCAGGGCGGCCTGCAACGTGGCCAGACTGTCCGCGTCGTTCACGTCCAGACTGGTCATGCCCGCAATCGGCCAGCAACCCATCGCCACGGGGGAGACCCGCAACCCGGAGTCGCCCAAACTGCGATCTTCGTCCTTGTAGCTCATGAAACCCATGGTACGGGACCGTTGCACGATTCTCCAAGAGGGGGTACGGTAAAGGGTGCAGCGTAAACTCTCGTCCCGCTTGAGCGGTGGGCAGAGCAGTCCCGGGCCCTCTCGCTCGTCACGTCGCCGGGCTGCAAGGAGGAACCAGGGCCATGCGTACCTATCTGTACCTGTCGATGACGCCCGAGTCGCTGGTGGCGTCGCAATTGCCTCCCGATGAGTTTGGCGCCTACATGGCCGTCGGCACGCGCAAGAGCGCGCATGGCCAGGTGATCTTTTTCGACCTTCTGGAAGGCTTCCAGAGCGATCAGTTCGACCTGGATTACGCGGCCGAGAACTGTGTTTCCCACGCGGACGGCAAGCCCAAGAACTCGCTGTACCTGGCGATCTACCGCGTTCTGGAGCGAGTGCCCCTGGCGGCCGTCAACAGTCTCTGGCTGACCACTTCGCACGGCAAGACGTTGGAATTGAAACAGACCAAGCCGTTGCCCGATTTCGCAGATCGCTTCTACCTGTACCAGGAACTGTGCCCCGTCCACCCGCTGATCGCCAGCAAGTTGGCGCCCCACGAATTCGCGGCGTTCATCACGCGTCCGGACAAGCCGCTGCAGGTTCCCCGGATCTGCTTTCTCGATTTCGACCTGGGCGAGATGGCCAACGACCCGGAAAACGGCAAGCCCAATCAACTGTACTACCCGGACCCGTTCTGGCATCTGCGCGGGTGCCTGCTGGAGTTGCAAAGCAGTCCCAAGAAGCACAGCAAGACGGTCGACCGGCTGCACCCGCAAGCCTTTCCCTATCACTGCATCCGAACCGGATTCTATTTGGGCGACGCCGACGGCGTGCTGTTTTTCCCCTTTCCGACGCACGTCGAGTTGGAGGGCAAGCACTACGCCTGGTGGCGGTCGACACGGTGAGATGCCGCAGCCAGAGCGGGCCAGGAAAGCCGTCGCGTCGCGCGACACGGCAGAACGTCGCGGGCTACGAGCCGACGAGTTCGTACAGGCCGCGGCCCGTGTACTTGAGCTTGCCCTGCTTGACCAACTCGTCCCAGACTTCCTGAGGAAACTGGTCGGGCGGCCGGATGGCGACCACGCCGGACCTGCCGCCGCCGGACATGGGGCCGTAGCCCAGCCGTGACTCGTCGTCCAACCGCATGAGTTTCAGGCGCTTGCGGAAGGCTTTCATGGCCTGCTGCAGTTCCTCTTTCGAAGGTGGCGCGGGGGACGGCGTGGCTGCTGCTTCAGACATGAGGGACTCCTTGTTGCTGGCAGATTTCATGATTCCGGGAGGATTTCCAGGCCGCACAACAGGGGCGGCTGGGACGAAAGCGGCTGGAACTCGACGGTCAAGCTGTCGGCAATCGGGATGTTGGAGAAACTCGCCACGATCGCCCGCAGTGGACCGCCAGCCTGGGCGACCGGGTCGAGTCGCGCCAGTACGTTCCGGCCCTGGATCACGACGCCAAACACCCGCTGCGCAGGCTGCACCGCCACGTTCGGCTCGACGAAGTGCAGGCGGACGGTGAAGTGTTCGGATGGCGCTGCCGGCGGGGACGGGTTGGAGGACGGGACGGCCGGTGCGTTCTTCGGGTTGGCGACGAGTTGCGACAGGCCTTTGACAGCGGTTTCCACCGTTCGCGCCACGGCCGACTTCGGCTGCGGATCCTCGCGCGGGACCAGCCCGACGGTGAGTTTTTCCAGGCCCTCGACGCCCGAGGCGGCGACCCAGGCGGGGACGGCTCCGGAAATCCTCGAGCTGTGGTGGCGGAACCAACTCAGTTTCCCCTCGATCTGCACCGGGATCTTGGGCGACGCGCCGCCGACCTCCGGATGCTCCAGCCACAACACGCCGTCCTCCGAACGCCGGTCGCCGGGGGCGCCGAAGTTCAGGCCGAGCCGGCGAACATGGGTCCCCGCGCCCGGTTCCAGCGTGTACAGACTGTTGGTCCAGATCTCGGCTTCCGGCATGTGGATCAGCGCCAGCGAAGTCTGGTTCTGATAGGCGCACGTGCAAGTCCGCGTGTATTCGGGAGCGTTCAGCACGCCGTCGGCCACGATCAGGTTCGACGTGCAGCCGGACTTGAAGCCGCCGAAATTGCCCGTGCCGCTGTGACCGCTCAGATCGTAAAACCCGGCGGCTCCCGAGCGGAACGTCAGCAGGTGCTCGCTGGCCACGCACGTGTTGCAGCCGTAGGTGCGGGCGAAGTTCCAGGCCACCGGCTCCTCGGTCAACGGGTGCAGGATGGTGGCCGGCGTCCCGTCCAGCAGGCGAAACGCGCCTTGCGACGCCTTGTAGCTGCCCGCATTGGTGATGATCAGGTCGTGGTGCAGGATACAGGGACCGACATAGGACAAATCGGGTTTCTCCCACAACCGCCGTCCGTCCGCTCCGCGGAACGTCGCCAGGCCTTTGCCGGTTTCGTCGGGGCTGCGGTCGCCCGCGGCCGAGCCGGCTTCCAGCAGCACGTCGCGGGCCGCGGAATACCCCAACCAGGTCCCAAAGACTTTCTCCGTCTGCTGCCAAAGCCGCTGTCCGCTGCGGGCGTCCAACGCCAGCAGACGCGGGGCAGGCGGCTCCCGGCCGCGGCGGCGCAGGTGGTCCTCGACGCGTTTCGGCAACCGGTCCAGGCAATAGATCCGGCCGTTGCCGGCGACGATGCCGTTGTGCAGGAAGCTCGCGTCCGCCGCAACGTTCCACAGCGTTTGGCCGGTGTGCCGGTCGAAGGCCGTCAGGCCCAGGCTGCCGTTGTGGTCCGGCGCCCAGGCAATGCCCCGCTTGCCTTCCGCCTTGTATTCGTAGCCCAGACGCTGGGAATAGTCTCCAAAGCCAGTTCCCGCCAGCAGCAGGTTCTCGTACACGCCGATGAACGCCCACTGGGGCCGCTGTCCGTCTGCCTCCGGCAGTTCGAACTCGCGGACCGTTTCGCCGCTGGCCGCAGCCAACAGCAGACAGCGGCTGCCCAGCGCCAGGTACACTCCCTCCGGCGTGGCCACGTAGTTGGTTCCCCGCGCGTTGGCGCCCGGAATGTGAACCTGGTTGTAGGCGGTGCTCAGCGGCGTTTCGGCGTAGGTCTCGTCGAAGTAGATGTCCCGCGTTCCCAGGTCCTCAAATTCCCGTTTCCACAGCGTGCGGCCCGTGTAGACGTCGCGAGCGCTCAGGCAGCTGATGCCTTGAAGGAACAGCCGGCCGCCGGTGACCTGGGGGCTGGGACCATGACCGTGACGGGGCAGCACGTCCAGATTGGAATTGCCGCCGAACCACAGCAGGCCCAGCGGCAACCGCACGCGCTGGTCATCGGACTTGACCGTGTTGGCGATGTCCCCGTAGGCGTGCGTCCAGTCGGCGGCGCCGGGCAACGGGCCCGCGCGGGTCACGACAACGGCCCGCTCGGTCCGCGCCAGTTGGGCCTTGGCCAAGTCCGCCTGCGCCAGCCCTTGTTCCGTCGCCAGCGGGTCTTCCGCCGGAATCCACAGCCGGCCGCCGTAGGGACGCAGCGATTCGTACACTGCGGCGAGCGTCTCGTGGTTCGCCAACCGTTCGGCCAGCGACGGCCCCACGACGATCAGGCTGGCCATGTAGCGCGGCGGCCGGAAGGCGAGCGGATCGGCAACTCGGATCGCCACCCGGCGGCCGTACAGTCCGGCGGCATCGAACCGGCGCCGCAGCCGGGCGACCCGGTCGGCATCCGAATCGACCGCCACCACGTGCAGCTCGCTGGCCGCCACGACGGCCTCCAGCAACGGCTCGTCCTCGGCTCCGAGCCAAAGCGCATAGCCCTCGCGGGCCTCGGTTTGCCGCAACAGTTGCTCCGCGCGGTTCGCCGCTTCGGCAGGCGGCGCCAGCGGGCGCGGCGTGTCGGTCCAGCTTGTCACGCTGCTTGCGTCGCTGCTTGGGTTGGCGTTCTGGCCGGCGCCGAAGGCCATGATTCGGCCCTCGCGGCTCACGGCGAACAGCATTCCGCTGGCGGCCAGCAGTCGCTCGACGCGGCCTTCCACCTCCAGCGACCAGGCGACGCGGGCCGCCTGGCCGGCGCTGGGCAGGTCGATCGACACGATCTTGCCCGCTCCCGCCGCGTACAGTCGCCGGCCCGCCTTGATCAGGTCGCCGCTGCCGTCGGCCTCGACCTGCCACACCGTCCGTTTGTCCGCGGCAAAGGCCTGGATGGCCGCCGGGGCCAGCGTGCCATCCTTGTTCTTGCCGGGCGTGTTGGCGGCGTACGCGAAACCGTCGGCGAGCACCGGCTCGTTGATCGATAATTTGCCGTCGCTCCCGTCGGCCAGATTCAGCGCCATCGTGCCTCGGACCCGCGTGTGGACAAACGCGCGCAACTCGTCCGCGGCCACGAACGACCCGCCCTGGCCCTTGCTGCCAAAGTTGAAGTACCGCAGGCGGCCCGTCTGCCGGTCAAACGCCGCGGGGAGCGACCGCCCGCCGGGCACCAGCAGCAGTTCCGCCGTGGCGGCCAGCTGGCCTTGCGGAGCGACGCCGGCGAAGGCCGGGGCCGCGTGCGGCTGCTTGACATAGTCGGCGCTGGTCGCATCGTTCACCCAGCGCACGGCGCCGCTGTCGGCGTCCAGGGCGTAGATGAACGTGCCCATGAACGGCCAGATGCTGGCGGCAAAATAGATGATCCCGTCGCGCTCGACGGGGCCGCCGCGCGCGGGCCAGGCGGAAATCACGCGGCGGTTGCCGAGCACCTGCTGATCCGACGGAGCGCCGCGGAACCGCCATTGCAGCCGGCCGTCGGCGGCGCTGACGCAGTACAAGTGGCCGTCGTCGCTGGCGAAGTACACGTGGCCGCGGAAGACGACGGGCGAGAACCGCACGGGTCCGTCGGCGTAGAAACACCATTGCTCCTCGCCCGAACGCGCGTCCAGGGCCACGACCTTGTCCTGGTCGTTAAACGCGACGAACAACCGCCCCTGGGCCGCCACCGGCTCGAACAACGAGTCGTAGGGCATCATGTCCTGGTTCAACGGATCGTCCCAGACCGGAACCCGCGGGGCATACTGCCGCGTCCAGGCCGGCCGCAGCGCCGGCGGCAACTCGTGCGGAGCAGCCGCCGTGTGCCCCGCATCGTACCGCCACATCGGCCAGTCGCCCCGCTCGGCCTCGGCGGCCAAACCGAACGCCAGGGGACCGATCGCCGCCAGCAGCGCGATGGCCAGCGTCGTCAGTCGGACGTGCGGCAGTCCTGCGCGGAGCGCAGCCCACGTTCCTCGCAGCATGATCACGGACTTCGTCGCACTCATGATCTGTCTCCTCACTCAGGTCGCAATCAAGGTCGTCGGTTCCGGTGCCGAGCAGGGGGGGCTCAAAAGAAGCGTCAACCCCGGAAAGCCGCTGGGGACGGGACGGGCAACACTCATGCTCCCGCAGGCACGATGGCTCCCTGTTTGGCCAGGACCTGGCGAAGCCGCTCCAACGGCACTGCCGCGGGCGTCGATCCCCGTTGCACCGCCAAGGCACAGGCGGCGCCGGCGGCCTGGCCCATGGCCATGCACGGAGCCTGGACGCGAAGGGCCGAATTGGCCAACCGGTCGCTGGAAATGCACCGTCCCGCCACCATCAGGTTGCGGCTTCCGCGGGGCACCAGAGCGCCGAGCGGAATGGTCGGCACGGTGCCTTCCTTCAGGTGCTGCGGCCGAACGCCCCCAGGGGTGTGCAAGTCGACCGGATAGTAAGCATAGGCCACGGCGTCCGGGTACCGCTTGCCGGATTCGTATTCCTCCCGGCTGATGATCGTTTCGCCAACGATCCGATAGGTTTCCCGCGCCGCCGTTTCCGGGCGCAGATCGCCCAGTTTCAGCTCCTCGTTGCCGGGTTGTTTCCGCAGGGCCCGAAACATCTTCAGGAACGCCTGCCGGCCGCGGATGTTTGCGTCGGTGTGCGTTTCCGACGTGGAAGGGTCCGCGCCCAGCACGTATTGCTGACGGGGCAGGGAGCCGGTCGGATTCGCCGTCGTCGGCCGGGTCAAGGTGAACAAGATCGAACCCGGCTGAGTCTCCTGCTCGCGGAGTCGCGGCAGACCGGCCAGGGCCACGACCGAGGCGTTGCCGGTGCAGTCGATCAGGGTGCGGCAGCGGACCTCCGCCCGCGTTCCCTTGCCCACGAGTTCCACGAGCCAGCCCTCGCCGTCCGGCTTGACGGCGACGGGGCATTCGTAGTATCGCAGGGCCACCTCCGCCGCCAGGCAGGCCTCCTCGGCCAACGCGGCGTACAGCCCGCCGCGCAGCCGGACCTGGAAACGCGGATGCCGGTGCTGAGCCTCGCCCACCGACAGCGAGAAATCCGGCAACGGGTCGCCGTTCAACTCCGCCGCCTGCTGGACCAGTTCCCAGCCGATGCCGGCAATGATCTGCCGGCCCCAGGCCCAAAACAGGCCGGGGAAGTCGACGCCGCCGGTGGTCATCGTGCCGCCCAATTGACTGCCGGCTTCGACCAGCACGGTGCGGACTCCCAACCGCCCCGCCTGGATGGCGGCAATCGTGCCCGCTGTGCCGCCGCCGATGACCAGCACGTCGGCCGCCAGTTGCCGGACGGGCAAGTTCCCGGCGTCGGCCGGTCCCGCGGCCAGGACCAGCCCGCTGCCCGGCACGAGCCCCAAAGCCCCCAGGAACGTGCGGCGAGAGGCGGACAGATCGGACAGCCGCGTTGTCGAGCCGGCAGGCTTGCAATCGGCGGACACGATCTCGGCGGGGTTGATCTCGGCGGGCTCGACCTTGGCGGGCAGGAAATCGTCAGGCATAGCGCAACACTCCGGACTCAAGGGAAACATCAGGGGTCATGGTACACCAAGCGGACGAGGACCGCCAAGAACCCTTACAGACCAGTCGTTTGGGGATCGAGAGATTCGAGTCGGCTTGTCGCCTGGAATGTCGCCAATCGCTCCGGTAACATCAGAAAGGTATTTCTGTCGCCAGGGCCTGCCAACGGAACGGAGAGAAACGAGGCAAGAGATCATGCGGTTTGCAATCCAACAAAGCCTGTGTGTGGGGGCCTTCCTGATGGCCCTGGCGCCGGCCTGCGGCGACGAGCGCGGCGCGGCGGCGTATCCGCTCGAGCGACTGCAGCTGGACTGGCTCCGCCAGGACGCGCGGCGACTGGATGTTTCCGGTTGTTTTGCGAGCGCGGAGTCGAACGCACTGGAACGGCTGCTGGTGCGCAAGGTGCTGGACGAGGTGCAAGCGCGTCAGGCGGAACCGGCCGCGTTGGAAACCTGGGAGAAGCACTTCGCGACGCTGGCCGAAGCGAACGCAGCCGGCGCCGACCCGGCCTGGAAGCGACTGTACTTCCAGCTGTGCGAAGTGCGGCGGAAACAGCGGCTGCAGCGGGTCTCGCAGTTCGCGGGACAGTATCTCTACGCCAAGCACTGTCAGTTGGCCAATCAGCCGTCGTTTGCGTCCACCGCGTTTTTGTCGGATTCGGTCTATAAGGACCGCCTGGGCGACTGGAAAATGGGCTCGGAATTGTGCCTGCTCACGATTTCCGCCGAAGGCCGGGTGACCACGGAGACGCTGTTGCGACAAGACCGGGGGATCATTCGCGACCCTCAGGTTTCCTACGACGGCGCCCGGATCGCGTTTGCGATGCGGGCCAGCGAGCACGCGGACGATTACCATCTGTACGTCATGCGCTGGGCGGACCGCAGCGTCCGGCAGATTACGTTCGGTGCGGGCACGGCGGATTTCGAGCCCTGCTGGCTGCCCGAGGGCGACCTCGTCTTCTCGTCCACGCGGTGCGACATCTCGGTGCCGTGCTGGTCGTCGGATGTCACGAACCTGTACCGTTGCGACGGCGAAGGCCGTTACCTGCGGCGGCTGGGGTTCGACCAGGCGCACACGCTGTACCCGCAGGTCCTGCACGACGGGCGGATTCTGTACACGCGCTGGGAGTACAACGACCGCGTGTCCGGCAAGGTGCATAAACTGTTCGTGATGAACGCCGACGGCACCGCCCAGACCGAATACTACGGCAACAACTCGTACTCGCCGCGGTCCATCATTCACGGCCGGCCGATTCCGGGCTCCTCCCGCATCATGGTGATCGGTTCCGGTCATCACACGGACCAGAGCGGCAAGCTGATGCGTCTGGACCGGAACCGGGGGACCCAGGAGAATCAGGGCCTGGAGTACGTCGCGCCGGTGCGGCATTTTGAACCCAACCGGGACGATTACTTCGGCCAACAGGGCGAGTTGTTCCAGTACCCGCTGCCCATCGACGAAGACAACTATCTCGTGTCCTTCCTGCCGGAGGGCGGTCCGCCGCGGGGCGCGTACAAGGTTCCCTTTGGGATCTACTGGATGAACAGCGCCGGGGACCGCGAGTTGTTGGCGTTCGACCCGGCCGTCTCCTGCGGGCAACTGGTCCCGCGGATCGCCCGCCCCGCGCCGCCGCCCCGCCCCGACGGCTGGAGCCTCGAGCGCAACGAAGGCGCGTTCTATGTGGAGAACGTGTATTTCGGCCCCGGCCTGGCAGGCATTCCCCAAGGCACGGTCAAGAAACTGCGGATCGTCGCGCTGTCGTACCGCGCCATGTCGGCCGGGGTGGACTACAACCAGCCCAGCTCGCAGGTGCATACGCCGATCGCCATCGGCAACGGCAGCTGGGACGTCAAGCACGTGCTGGGCACGGTCGATGTCGAGGCCGACGGCAGCGCCTATTTCACCGTGCCGCCGCGCCGGGCCGTGTATTTCCAGCTTCTGGACGAACGAGGCTACGTCGTGCAAACCATGCGCAGCTGGACGATGGTCCTGCCCGGCGAGACCTTCGCCTGCCTGGGCTGCCACGAGGCCAAGCACGACACGCTGTCCGACGCCCAGCCGTCGGCCCGCGCACTGCGACGTCCGCCGCAGCGCCCGGTTCCGTTCTATCAACCGGGAGAAATCGCTTCGCAGGAGCAGCTCCGGTTTCTGTCCCCTTCGCAACGGCGTGCTTCTGAGTATCTGAATGTCAATGCGCCGCAGGGCATGGACGTGCCCCAAGGCTTCAGCTACCTCCGCGAAATCCAGCCGATCTGGGACGCCCACTGCGTGGACTGCCACACGGGCCGGAAGACAGCCGACGGCGCGGACGCGCCGCTGAGCCTGCTGGCCGACACGAAGGACTATGGCTGGAAGGAAGCCTGGGAAGGCGTCGCCAGCCGTCCGAAAACGGCCGAATACGTCTATCCGCAGACCGGCAAAGACATGAATCCGGGCCGCGACTACTGCGAATCCTACGTCCACCTGACGAACTACGGCCGCGTGTGCTACGAACAGGTCAACGACCTGGTCAACTGGCTGCCGATGGCCGTCGCCGAGCCGCCGCTGATCCCGCCCTACGCCTACGGCTCGTCCCGGAGCCGGCTCATGCAGTATCTGGACGAGTCGCACTACGGCGTGAAACTGACGCGCCAACAGAAGGAGCGCGTCGCCTGCTGGATCGACTTGAACGTGCCCTACTGCGGTTCGTACATGGAGGCCAACAAATGGGACCGGATCACCCACACCTACATCCATTCGTACCGCGATCAGTGCCGCGCGGCCTACCTGTTCCAGGAGGCCAAACGGCTGCGGCACGCGGAAATCGAGGTGGCCCATCTGGACCGGTACCGGGAGTTTCTGGCCCGTGGCGTCCACACGGCGGCCGCAGCCTTTCCCCGTTTCGATTGGGGCGGCTTGGAGGCGCAGCGGCAGTTCATCGACGCTTACCACAACTGGCCGCACACGGTTCCCATTCACGCCATGGCGGCCGGCAGGGACGCACGCGGCGGCTCGAACGTCGCGGGCAACCACGTCCGCAATCTGGCGCTCAATCCTTCCGCCGCGACGTTCCAACTGCGGTCCTATCCGCACGTGACCTCGAACAGCCACTTCCAGTACCGGCCGGAATTCTCGCCCGCGAACGCCATCGACGGAACCACGGCTTCGGCAGCACAGGCCCCCGACGTTCCGTACTGGCGACCGAACAAGCGGACGGACTTGTGGCTGAAAGTCGAGTTCGGCCGCACGGTGGAAGCCAGTCGCGTGGTGTTGTACCTGCGCAAGCTGCCGAACCAGAAGAAGACGTGGAGCCGTGCGACGTTGGAGTTTTCCAACGCGCACCGGATTCCCATCTCCCTGCAGAACACGACCGCGGCCCAGGAGTTTGCATTCCCGAAACAGGCGACCGCGTGGGTCCGGCTGAGCGGCTTGCAGGAGTCCTTTCCGCTGGGCGACAACGGGCTGGTCGAGTTCGAGGTCTACGGTCAGGACCTCCCCTGAGCGGCGCGGCTCGCGCGCACCGGCCGCGTGGCGAGCACGCCGCTCCAGACGGCGGCTCGGCGCGAATCTGTCTCAGCACGGCGGTCACTTGCCGCCGCTTGCTACGGCGATCGCTGTGAGAAAGCCCGCTGGTCCCGCTGCGGATCAGGCGATTTCCTTGAACTTCGCCTTCGGCGCTCCGCACACCGGGCACTTGTCGGGCGCGCCGCCCACGTGCGTGTGGCCGCAGATTTCGCAGACGTAGATGGCGGCCGGTTCGAGATCCTGCCCGGCCTCGAGCGATTCCAGGGCTGCGCCGTACAGGCCGTGGTGGGTCTGTTCGACCGCGTTGGCGTTGCGGAACGAAACAAGGGCCGCCTTGTTCCCCTCGGCCTCGGCTTGCTGGATGAACCCAGGGTACATTTCCGTGAATTCGTACCGCTCGCCCTCGAGGGCCTCCCGCAGGTTCTGCTTCGTGTCGCCGATGCCGCCCATGACGCGGAGATGAGCGTGGGCGTGGACGGTCTCCGCCGCGGCCACCGCACGGAACAGCTTGGCGATCTGGGGACGCCCCTCGGCGTCCGCCTTGGCGGCGAAAGCGAGGTACTTGCGGTTGGCTTGGCTTTCCCCGGCAAACGCGGCTTGCAGGTTATCTTGGGTCGACATCGAGTTCTTCTCCTTGGGTTGAGTGTGAGTAACGGTGGCAGCTGGCGCGGGGGTCGGCGGCAACGGCTCGCGGACTCCGGCATACGGGATTCCCGCCAGTTCGGCCATGTCCCGTTTCCAGGTCGTGATGTCGTTCGCGTTGAACTGCCTCAAGTGCGTGTGCCCGCAAGCGCGGGCCATGACCTTCATCAGTTCCACGGAAGCGGTCAGGAACCGGGCCAGCCGGGCGGACGCTTCGTCGATATCGAGCCGCGCCCGCAGTTCTTCCTTTTGAGTGGCGATCCCCGCCGGGCAGTTGTTGGTATTGCAGATCCTCGCCGCCACGCAGCCGATGGCCTGGATCGCGGCGTTGGCGACGGCGATCCCGTCGGCTCCCAGGCACAAGGCTTTGACAAAGTCGGCCGGGGTCCGCAGGCCGCCGGTGATGATCAGCGTGACGTCCGAGCGTCCCAGCCGGTCGAGGTGACGGCGAGCCCGCGCCAGCGCCGGGATCGTCGGCACGGAAATGTTGTCCCGAAAGATCAGCGGCGCTGCGCCGGTGCCGCCGCCGCGGCCGTCGAGGATGAGATAGTCCACGCCCGCCTGCAGGGCAAAGTCGATGTCGTCTTCGATGTGCTGGGCCGACATCTTCATCCCGATCGGGATGCCGCCCGTCAGTTCCCGCACGCGGTCGGCGAACCGGCGGAAGTCGTCCGGGGCAGTCAGATCGGTGAACGCAGGCGGCGAAACGGCGGGCTGGCCCTCCGCCAGGTTGCGGATGACGGCGATCTTGCCCCGCACCTTGTCGCCCGGCAGATGGCCGCCCGTCCCGGTCTTGGCCGCCTGGCCGGCCTTGAAGTGAAACGCCTGGATGCGCGGGAGCAGGTCTTCGGTATAGCCGAACTTGGCCGAGCCCAATTCGAAGAAGTACCGCGAGTTGGCGGCGTTTTCTTCCGGCAGCATCCCGCCTTCGCCCGAGGCGATTCCCGTGCCGGCCTGCTGCGCGCCCTTGGCCAAGGCCGTCTTGGCCTCTTCGGATAACGCCCCAAAACTCATGTCCGAGACGAAGATCGGAATCGCCAGCCGCAAGGGCTTGCGGGCGTTGGGGCCGATCACCAGTTCGGTCCCTACCGCCACGTCTTCGGCCAGCGGCTTGCGGGCCAACTGAGCCGGCAGAATCTGGATATCGTCCCACTGAGGAAGCGTGGGCCGCGGCACGCCCATCGCGCCCATCGGACCGTGATGGCCGACCCGGTCGAGCCCCTCCTGGGCCAACGCATGGATCAACTCCACGGTCGGTTCCACGGCCGTGTTCTTGGCCGCCGGCGCACCCGCAGCGCGCGGCCGGGAACCGGCTTCCCGCGCAGCGGCGGGCTCGGCAGCCGGTTCGGCGTCGGGTTCAGCGTCGGGTCCGCTGACCGGTGCTGCCGCGACGACGGTGAAGTCTTCCCGGCCAGCGCCGCAAGTGGGACAAACCCAGTCAGCGGGCAGGGCGTCCCAAGGAGCCTCTTCCTGGTCTTCGTCGTACACGTACCCGCACACAGAACATTCGTATCGAGCCATCGCTGCCGCCTCCTGGGGCACAGATTGAGGAACGTCGGCAGTCTAGCATTTGGGGGCGACGAGGGCCAGGGTCCCACGGCTTGCCGCTGTCGGGCGGCAACCGGCGGCCGTTAGCAACGGTGGCCGAAATGACTTCCCGCATTTTTGCCCCCACGCTGCTCGCCAGCGTGGTGCCCTGTTCAGCACCAGCCGCCGTGCCGCCCTACGACAGCCGATGTCATCGCGGACATCTCTGGTCTTGAACACCGCTCCACGCTGGCGAGCAGCGTGGTGGCGAAGAAGCCGATTTCGCGGACATCTCTGGTCTTGAACACCGCTCCACGCTGGCGCGCAGCGTGGTGGCGAAGAGGGGGCTGCCCCCGCAAAGTTGCTGCGGACCTCAGCTTGCGAGTCAACGAGTGCTTTGGCTTGCCGCCAGGTTTCGCCGGAACGGGGGAAATTATTTTGGCGTCCGTTGCTACCGCTGTGTCTGGAACCACAGGTCCACCGTGATGTCCTGGCCGTGCGGCACGAGCACGCCCTCGGCGTGGGGCCAGGACGGCGGCTGAGTAAAGGTCGCGGCGGCGACGTCGCTGGAGATCTTCCGGCCGTCGGCCAACTCCAGTTCGAGCCAGAACCGCCGGATCTTGAAGTAGTCTCCGTGCGGGTTGAAGACGGCGAGCGTGTTGTGCCGTGCGAGCGTCGCGACGGCCTGCGGCGTCAACGGCATCGTCACGTCGGTGGCCCAGATCCCCTTGCTCTCGTCGCCGCCCGCGGAGGTCATGAAACCCATGTTCACGCCGTTGAGCACCGCGTAGCAGCCGTACTCGCCGCTGCCGGAGAACCCGTTGCCGTCGTAGTGCAGCTTGCCGCTTGTGGCCCGCCGCAGGTCGGCCGCGCTTGCCCCCGGCAACGGCAGCGGCGGCGGCTCGCGCCGATACGCGGGCCCGTCGGGCTCCAGCGAACGCTGCAGCACCGGTTGCAGGCTCTCGACCCGCATCTCGGCCCAGCAGGCCCAGTCGCCGGAACTGTTGTCTTGGCTCCCGACGTCGGAGATCAACTGGAGCCGCACCTGCTGCCCGGCCCAGGGCGACAAGTCGGCCTCGATCGGCAGCCAGGCGTGCCGCAGGACGGTCTTCTCGGCGACGACGGTCTTGGCCCCGCGCTCGTCGACCACGGCCAGCCGGTACAGGATCCCGTCGCCCAAGTCGCTGCCGTCGGACTTGCCCACCACCGCGCGAAAAGCGGCTTTCTGGTCCTTCGGCAGCGCGACCGCGTCGTACCTCGCGAAACTGTAGCCGACGCCGCCGTGATAGGGCGGGTGCATGAAGACGGCGTCCCGGGAAACTTCCCCGCAAGTGACGGACCGCGTGACGACGTGGCCGCGTGTTTCGCCAAAGTCGGAGGTCTCCTGCCCGCCGCGCAGGCACGTCCCCGTGGCGAACTCCGCCGCCAGCGGCGCCAGCGTCAACGGCGCGCTGACCGTCCGCAGCCCGTATTCGACCTGGTGGATGAGTTTGCCTGCCGCAAGCTTGACCGCCAGCAGTTCGGCGCCTTCTTCGGCCGGCGGCCCCAAGTCGAAGACGACGTCCGCCGGCTGACGCGGCATCAGCGCCGCTTCCTTGCTTTGGCCGAGCACCTCGATCCGGTACTTTTCCTGCTGGGCCAGATTGCTGCTCACGCGCAGGGTCAGCAGGTTCCCCGCGAGCGTTGCCCGGACGTCGGCCAGCGGCACGACGGTAAAGTCGAACCATTGGCCGTCCAACTGCTGCCAGATCCGCTGGCCCGGTTTGGCGTCCGCCGGAATCGTGACCGTGTGCGGTTGCCGGATCGTCACCGAAACGGTCTCGCCGGCAATGACCCGATCGCGAGGATTCGGCTGCGGGGCCTGGGACTGGCCGGGGACCTCGGTCACCAGGTAGCTGAAAGCGTCTTTGACGGGCGTCACATAGGTCAGTCCCCGCGCCACGCGCAGCTCGGCCGGCCCGATCTCGTCGCCGCTCTTGTTCAGCGCGACAGCCTTGGCCGGGGGCAGCTTGAACCCGCAATCCGCTCCCTGATAGGGAATGATTTCCCACTGGCCGGGCCCGGCGGTGCGGCAGATGCCGATGCCGTCCGAGGCCGCCTGTTCCCGACGCACGAAGTGCCCTCGGCCGTCGATGTAGACATACGCGGGCGAGACGCAGTAGTCGTAGCGCGGCGTGCCGGGGCCGGAGTCCGTACTGGCGACGAACAGCGATCGGTCCCGCGTCCAACCGCTGTAGCCGTTGGGCGGCAGATCCAGGCCTTCGAACTTCAGCCGCTCGGTCTTGTTCCCGTTGACCATCGTCACGGTGCCATTGGCGTACTCCGTCACAATCTGGTTCCGCCGGAAAGCGCCCGAGGCCACCGCGGCAGACGTTTCAAGCAGCCTGCCCGCCTCGTCCAAGTAGCGGATCCGCTGTACCGGCGAGAGCGTATAGCTGGCCGCCAGTTGCTGGATCAGGTAGTATCCGCGGAGCGATTTGTCCAGGCCGCCGCTGCACAGGAAGCCAGGATGCCCGAAGGCGACCGTGGCCGCCAGGAAGCGGTCGGTATAGGCGTCCGCGCCGTCCGGGCCCGGCTCCGGCCCTGTCTTTTTGCCGTAGAACATGCTTTCGGCGCCCATGCCGAAGTTGCAGTTCAGGTCGTGCATCTTCCGCAGATCGAGGTCCACCAGCCAAGGGTTGTTGGGGATGTCATAGCCGCGGTCCTGGGCGTAGTTGCCGTCCGTCAAACCGCTGTAATAGAAATGGTGGTTGCCCTCGGAATAGACCGGGCCTTTCCAGGCGTTCTTCTGGTGCAGCATGATCTCGCCATAGCTGTAGAACGTGGCGGCGAAGGTCCCCGCGCCGGGCACGCGGTGGTCGTAATCCACGCGGGTCCACGGGGCGACGGCCGTATGGACGTCGCAGTACGCGGTGCTGAAGCGGAATTTTTCCTGGATGATCGGCGCCAGCCTGGCACAATATTCGACGGCCCGCGCCGGCTTGGGCGCATAACACCGCATCCACGCGCCCTGCAACTGGTTTTCCGGCGTGCGGCTGATCAGGTCGAAGCTCCAGTACTCGTTGACCGGCGCGAAATCGGTGAAGTTGTTGTACGGGCCGTAGACGAAGCCCAGCTTGTCCTGCATCAGGCGGGCGTAGTCGTACTGGCCCTGGTCCCCGCCTTTGCCCGGCGCGGGCCGGGTGCGAAACGTGAAGCTCTCGCCGCCGTCGCGCCAACCGGTCTCGTGGTCCGTGATCACGCACTCCCGCATCCCGTGCCGCCAGATGTTGGTCCAGTGCGCCGCGTCGCTCTCGCGATTGCCCGCTCCGTGCGCCCGCCAAACGTGCGTCCCGGCGACGTGCATGTGCGGCGACTTGGGATTGGGCAGCGTGGGCAGCATTTCCTCGTACCGCGGAGACAGTGTGACGAAGAACCGCTCGAAACAGTCGTTGCGTTTCCCGTCGGTCTTGGGAATGTACCGCACGCCCCCCTGATAACTCGTCCGGCCTTCCTGGACCGCTTGGACCGAAAAAGGAACGGAAGCATTCGACAGATACCAGTCGGTGTTGCCGGTCAGGAACAGCGGTTGGTCCGCCGTGCCGCTGACCGCGACCGCCGGCCGATCGGTCGCCGGGTAGCCGTAGTGATAGAAGGGATTGGTCACCAGCCGCGGCTGGTCCAGTCCCTCCGCGTGGCCGTATCGGACCTCGGCCACGTTCCCTCCCAGCGCGGCCGTGTCGATCACCAGCGACTTGTTCCACAGGCGGAACGAGTACGCGACCTCGGCCGAAACGCCCGCCGCGCTGGCCTTCCACCTGCAGACCACCGTCTGGCCTTCCTGCTTCGTGCCCAGCGATTCGATCTTGTCCGGCGCGACCGCTTTGCCGTCGACGGCGAGCCACACGCCGCCGTCCACCAACGGCCGGATCGCCGGGCCCCGGCCCCAACGCGCCGTCACGTCCGACCACGTCCCCGTGCTGGGCGTCAGCGAGTAAGTGAGCGTTCCGTCGCTGCCCGCGTAGGTGAAGACGAACGCGGTCCCCTGCTGCGCCACGCCGGTCTTGAACTCCGAGACCAGGTTATCGGGCAGGATCGTCTCCGGCCGGTTCGGGAACGGCAGCTTGCCGGGGCCGGTGTTCGTCCCGCAGCCCTGGCCGGGAAACAGGGCGATCCCGCGTTCCGGCCGCGGCTCGAAGGTCAGCGGCGGGAACTGCTCGGTGAAGACCGCCAGGTTGTCGAAGAACAGCACGCGGTCTTCCTTGTTCCGCCCGTTGCCGATCTGCAACCCCACAAACGTCGCGCCGTCCTGGACCATCGCGATCTGTTCGGCAGTCAACCGCCGGCTGCACAGGTGCCACTCTTTCCACGTCACGGTGGTCAGCGGCACGTTCACCTCGCGGCCGCGGACGTCCACGAACTTTGCCGTGATCGACACCATCGGCGTGTTGGGGTTCGGGGCGTACGACCAGTTGTTGCCGTACACCCACAGGCTCACGGCGTCAAACGGCTGGTCGATCTTCAGCGGCTTCGGCGGTGCGATCAGATAGGCCGGGGCGGAGCCGGTGGCGCGGTAGGTGAACCTGGCGACGTACTTGTCCCACAACTGCTGCTCCCGCGTCCGCACGAGGCTGGCGACGGAGTGGGTCGTCTGGACCGTCCAGCCGTCCAGGTTCTCGAAGTCCACCAGCGGCGGATGATCGTCCTGGACCCGGTTGGCCCAGTCCATCTCATAGGGCCGCTTGCCGACGACCTCGTCGGCCCCTTCGGCAGCGACCAGCAACGCAAACAGCGAGCACAGCCAGGCGGCAAGACGCATGAGGATACCCTCTCTTTGAATGGCAGAGTTGCGGGGAATGGCAGGGTTGTGGGCGCGAGCCCGCATCAAGGTACGGAGCGTTCCACTTCCAGGCCGCACAGAACCGGTATCTGCTGCGGCGTCGGCGCGGCCTGGGGCGAGCTGAATTCGATCACCAGATGGTCCGTGACGGGAACGTGTTTCACTTCCCGCACGACGAAGCCCGCAGCGTCCTCGGACGGCACCGCCGCGTCCACGTTCGGGCAGGCCAGCTCACCCTGCACGCGGACGTCGCACACGCGCTGGCCGGCTGGCTCGCCCGCCGCCGCGGCAAAGACGAGCCGCAGGGTGTACGCGCCCGGACCATCGCCGGCCCCCCGCAGCGGAATCGCCAGGCGTTTCAGCCCGCGGGCCCCGGACGCGGCGATCCAGGCCTGTTCCGGCGCCCGACGTTCCGAGGCGTCGCCATCGCTGGTAAAGAAACCGCCCCCAGGCAGAAACTCCGCCTCGAACTGCAGCTTCAGATCGAGACTCGTCTCCAGCGACGGGTTCGGCACGGGACGCGGATAGGCCAACCACAGCTGGCCCTGCTTGTCGCGCCGGTCGCCCGGCGCTCCGAAGTTCAGCGACATCTGTTTCACCGGCGTCGTGGCCCCCACGCCGCTGTACAACGTCCACGGGCGACGCGGCTCCCGCGGTTCCATGACGATCGTCGAGGCGATCGAGAACATGCAGACACAGCCGGCGCTGGCTTCCGGAATCACGACCAGCCCGCTGGCGGGAATGGCGTTGATCCAACAGCCGGGCCGATGCCCGGCAAAGTGCCGCGTGCCGGCATCGCTGGCCAAATCAAAGAACGCCGTGTGGAAACTGCGGAAGAACAACATGTTGTCGCACGCCGAAGTCGCCCCGCAATGGTGCCCCGGCCGCATGAAGGTCCACGGCACGGCCGCTCCCGTCAGCGGATGCTCGCGCGTCTTCTGCGCGCCCGATTTCAAGTCGAAAGCCCACGGCTCGGCGATCAGCCGGTCGCCGATGATGAGCGGCCGGTGCCGGTAGTTGGCGTCCTTGGCCCACATCTTGTACCCGTCCTGGGCATACAGGGCCACCAGCCGGCGGCGTGAGAAGTCGCCGGCGACGAACTGCTTCCAGAAATGCCCGTTGGCGTTGGCGCCGCACAGGATCAGCACGCCGTCGTGGTACATCATCATGAGCTTGCCGCCGCCGATGCCGATCTCGCTGCAGTCGGTGACGTCGACCGGCGTCGCCCACTGCTGCTGGCCCGTGGCCGCGTCCAGGGCGACGGCCAGACGCACGTCAAGCGCTTTCAGGCGGTCTTCGGCGTTCTGGCGCGCGGCCCCTTCCAGGCGTTCCAAATCGCTCTTGTCCTGACGCAGGATCGCCTCCCGCTGTTCGCTCGTCACCGAACTGTCGATGAAGAACACTCGCCCCGGTCCCAGGGCGATGGTCTGGAAATCGATGCTTTGGCCCTGGTACGTCCACACGTGCTTGCCGCTGGCCGCGTCGATCGCAAAGATGGCGTCGGTGGCCGCCTGGCCCGGATCGCCCCGCCTGCGGAGATTCAATTGGATCAGTTCGGGACGCGTGGTGGCCGTGCCGAACAGCAGCCCGTCGCGGACCGCGACGTAGCCCCACTCGTGCGTCTTGGAATCGACGGATTCGGGCAGCGAGTGAACGCGTTTTACTTCCCCCGTGGCGGCGTCGTGCTCGTAGACCTTGCTGCGGGCCATGTGAAACACGCGCTCGTCGGTGGCCGCCAGGTTGCCGGGAGTCCGGTTCTGGTAGACTCCCGTGCGGATCGACTCCCGGTTCTCCACCTTCCACAGCAGCTGACCGTTGAACGTATCGTAGGCCATCAGGCTGTCTTCGCCTTGCACGAACATTCGCCCGTTGACGACCAGCGGCCCCACGGCGCCCAAATGACGGTTGACCATCAGGTCCGGTCCCGGGTCGCCGTACCACAGCACGCCCAGGCCGCCCTTGACCAGGGTGTCGCCGCTGTTGGCCGTGTTGCCCGGCTCACCATACTGGTGCGTCCACTTGCCGGCGTTTGGCAACATGCCGCGCGTCAACATGGTCCACGGTCCGTCGGTCCGGATGACGCTCTGATCGGAGATCGGCATCCGCCCCAGCCAAGCCTTGGCGTCCGCCTCGGACAACGCCGCCCCCGCCGCGCCGGCGGGGCGGCCGAGGACGATGACGCCGCCGGCCGGCTTGACGTGCCGGGCCAGTTTTTCCGGATCGCCCGGAATCCGGCCCGTCACCAGCAGGCTGTCCGAGACGATCAGGTTGGCGAAGTAGTTCGAGTAAGGAATCGCGTTCAGATCCGCGTGATGCACGGTGATGCGATGGCCGTACAGGCCCGCCGCCGCCAGGGCGCGGCGGGATTCCCGGACCTTCGTCTCGTCCGGTTCCACCGCGAAAATCTTCAGTTCGCTGCGGCGTGCCAACTCCAGCGCGAGCCGTCCCCGTTCGTTGCCCGCGACCAGGCAGTAGCCGCGCTTCACTCCCGTCGTCCGCAGGATTTCCTCGGCGGCACGCTCGTACACTGCCGTCCACTGGTCCGCCGGGAACGGGGCCTCCGCCTCCGACGCACCGGCCGTGGGGGCCGGCGCTGCCGCGGGAGCGGAAGGGCTGGCAAAACCGTAGATTTTGCCCGCCGTGGTGCTGACCAGCAGTCTGCCCGACGCGACCGCCAGGCCTCGAGCCTGCCCCTCCACGTCGGCCTTCCAGACTTCCTGGCCCGCTGCCGTCTCGAAGGCAAGCACGTTCCCTTGCCCGCCCGTGAACACGAGGCCGCCGGCGACGATCAAGCTGGCATCCGCCGCACACGGTCTTCGCCAGACCACGCCGGCATCCACGATTTCCTTGACGCGCGCCCGCAGTTCCGTCATGCGCTGGCGCATGCCCGCGGCCTGGTCGCCGGCGCCCGGCAGTTTGCGGTTCAGATCGCGCAGCTCGTTCGCAATCCGGACCCGCTCGTTGCACGCTGCGGTGAATTCCTTGCGTTTGGTCCGCAGCAGTTCGCGGCCGGCCGTCACGTAGTACGCATCGTCCACGACGACCAGGTGCGTGTTCAGTGAATACGCCTGCAGCCGCCCGTCGGCGATCAAGGCGTCCGTCCCGGCGATGGCCGTGTTGGCCAGACTCAAGGACGCGGCCCCGCCGCTCAGCAACTGGCCGGTAGCCCGGCTGAAAGACTTGGGACGCGAACGGCCGGACGGAACGTACAGCGTGTCGGCCGTCGCCAGCAGATAGCCTTGCGGCGACAGATCGTTCCGGCCCGCGTCCAGGTGGCTGATGTTGTCGTTCCGCCACACGACCGTCCCGTCCGCACAGCGGACGGCGCCCAGGTAGACGTTCTCATGTGGAAAAATGCCCGCACCGAAATAGGCCAGGCCTTCATCGACCAGCACGCCGGTCCGCACGGGCCAGCGGGAAATCATCTCCCCGCGGGCCAGGAACCATTCGTCGGCCGGTCCCAGTCGCTGTTTCCAAACCAGGTTTCCGGACTCGGCGTCCAAGCAGTACGTGCAACCATCGTCGGACCCGACGTACACCCGGCCCGCCGCGACGCTGGGCGCCAAGCGGACCGGCGCGTCCGTAAAGAACTGCCAGATCTCCTTGCCCGTTTGCAGGTCCAGACAGCGGACCTGATGATCGACGGACGAGCCGAAGACCACGCGCGGCCCGACCGCCGCCACCTGCAGCGCGTCGTCAAATCGCACCCGGTCGCCGATCTCCTTGCCCTCGATGATCCGTCCCACCGCCTCCGTCCACGTCCGCCGCGGGGCGGCTGTTGATGAGAAAACCCAGGCCTGCTGCAGCGGCAACGTTGGCTGGTCCGCGGTCGCTCCTGTCCGCTCGTAATTGCCCAAATACGTCGGCCAGTCGCCTGCCCAAGCCGTGGCGGAGGTTCCCAGCGTCAGGACCAGCAAGCAACCCAAATTCCATTTCATCAGACAGTCTCCAGGGTAACAGACGTTGGCGATTTTTGCGTGCAAAGCGTCCTTATCTTACGCTGAAGGCGCGTCGCCTTAAAGCACCTTGCAACTCCATTTATTGGATTCAGCCCGCGGCGCCGCAAGGGAGCAGTAGTCTCCGCGGAGAGCCCGCGGTGCAGGCCGTTGAAAAAGCGGGACCGGGTCAAGCTTCACCGCTCCTGGACAACGAGCGGCAAACGCGATAGAAAACCAACGCCTCGACGAACGCCGACGGCGGCGAACAGCTCTTTGACCTGGGACCAGAACGGAGAATCCATGAATACGACGGCCGCGCAGCCTGCCACCGAGGCGATCGCTGCGTTAGAACGGGAATTACAGACCAGCCTGCGAGGTGACGTCTATGTGGACCGCATGAGCCGCGGATTGCACGCGACGGACGCCAGCCACTACCAGATGATGCCGGCTTGCGTGGCGGTGCCGCGGGACGAGGCCGACTGTATCGCGGCGGTCGCGGCGGCAGGCCGATTGGGCGTGCCGATCACGCCCCGCGGCGGGGCGACGTCGCTGTCGGGGCAGACCTTTGGACACGGGCTGGTGCTGGACGTTTCCAAGTACATGGACCAGGTGCTGGAGGTGAACGCCGAGGAGCGTTGGGCGCGAGTCCAGCCCGGCGTGATCCGCGATCTGCTGAACGCGCAACTCACCCCGTCACAGCTGCACTTCGCCCCCGATCCGGCGACCGGCAATCGGGCCACGGTCGGCGGGATGATCGGCAACAACGCCTCGGGGACGCGGTCGATCGTCTACGGCAAGACGATCGACCACGTGATTTCGTGCAAGGTCGTGCTGGCCGACGGGACCGTGATGGAATTGGAACCCGTCAGCGACGAGCACTGGCAGCGGCGCAGCGCGGGCAGTTCACGCGAGGCGAAAATTTACCGCGGGGTCGGCGAAATCATCGCTCGCAACCGGGACGAGATTCTGGCCCGGTATCCCAAGGTCATGCGGCGAGTGTCGGGTTACAACCTGGACGAATTCGTCGACGGGGCTGGCTACACGGGGCCGATCGGCGGGCGAAATCTGGACGGGCATCGCATGTGGAACCTGTCGAATCTGATCGTCGGCAGCGAGGGCACGCTGGCGTGCGTGCTGGAAGCCAAACTGCGGCTGACGCAGCTGCCGGGCGCGACGGCGCTGGCGATCGTGCATTTCGACGAGGAACTGGCGGCGCTGCGGAACGTGCCGGAGATTCTCACGTATCAGCCCAGCACGGTCGAATTGCTGGATGAACTGGTCATCCGCGAATCGCTCACCAACGCGGCGACGCGGCAGCTGGCGACGTTCTTCGAGGGGCATCCCAAGGCGGTGCTGATCGTCGAAATGTTCGGCGACGACGCGGCCGCTGCCCGGCGGCGGGTCGAAGACATGGTGGCCAGCCTGAAGCGCAAGCGGATCGGCTACGCCTGGACCGTCCGCGCCGACAAGCCGGACCAGGCCAGCGTGTGGGCCGTGCGCAAAGCCGGCTTGGGCTTGATCAGCAACGTGCCGGGCCCGGTGAAAGGCCAGGCGTTCATTGAAGATGCGTGCGTGCCGGTCGAAATGCTGGCGGAATACGTCCAGCGGCTGCAGGCCGTCTGCCGCGAGTTCGACGTCCCGACCACGATGTACGCGCACGCCAGTGTCGGCGTGATCCACTTCCGACCGCAGCTGGATCTGCACTTGCCGGAGCACCGCCAGAAGATGGTGGCCATCGCCAACCGGGCCTTCGAGCTGGTCTGCCAGTACGGCGGCTCGTTTGCCGGCGAGCACGGCGACGGGTTGGTGCGCGGCGAGTTCGTCCCGCGGTACTTCGGGCCGCAGTTGACCGAGGCGTTCCGGCAAATCAAAGGCCTGTTCGATCCGGGCAACGTGATGAATCCCGGCAAGATCATCGACACGCCGTCGATGATCAGCCACCTGCGGTACGGCGACGCATATCGTCCGGCCGCCGTGCCGACGCTGTTCCACTATCGCGAACAGGGCGGGTTTCAACTGGCCGTCGAACAGTGCAACGGCGTCGGCGCGTGCCGGAAACAGGACGCCGGCTCGATGTGCCCCAGCTTCATGGCCACGAAGGACGAGGAGGCGTCCACGCGCGGCCGGGCGAACGCGCTGCGGCTGGCCATGTCGGGCCAGTTGGGCGACGACGCGCTGGCGTCCGAACGGATGAAGGAGGTGCTGGATCTGTGCCTGGCGTGCAAAGCGTGCAAGAGTGAATGCCCCAACGCGGTCGATATGGCCCGGCTGAAGAGCGAAGTCCTGCAGATGCACCACGATCGGCACGGCGTGCCGCTGGGGTATCGGATGATCGGCGACATGCCGCGGATGGCCCGCTGGCTGGCCGGCCCGCTGGCTCATGTCGTCAATTTCGCAGCCCGTCTGCCGGGTTATGGCTGGTTGCTGGAAAAGATCGGCGGCATCGACCGGCGGCGGCCCATGCCGCCGTTTGCCACGCGGACCCTGGGCCAGTTGCTGCGGGCAAAAAAAGTAGGACGGGTCCCCAGACCCGTCCGGGACGGATCTGGAGATCCATCCTACTCCGCGCGGCCCAAGGTCGTGCTGTTCGACGACACGTACGTGAACTACATGGAGCCGCACGTCGGGATTTCGGCCGTCGAGTTGCTGGAGGGCTGCGGCTACGAAGTGATTCTCGCCCGGGCCGGCTGCTGCCAGCGGCCGCGATTGTCCAAGGGGCTGGTGCGCCAGGCCAAGCGCGACGGCACGAAGACCATGCAGAAGCTGGACGTGTACGCCCGCCAAGGGCTGCCGATTGTGTGCCTGGAGCCGTCCTGCGCCTCGGCGCTGGCCGACGATCTGCCGGATTTGATCGACGACGCCGAGCTGGGCCGGCGGGTGGCGGCCTGTGTCACGATGATCGACGTGTTTCTGGATCGCGAGGTGGCGGCGGGCCGAATTCCGCCGCTGGCGGCCAAGGCCAGCACGTTCCTGTTGCACGGCCATTGTCATCAGAAGTCCGAATTCGGCACGGCGGCGATCCACCGGCACTTTGCGCGGATGCCGGGTGTCGCGTGCGAGGAAGTCGACTCCGGCTGCTGCGGGATGGCCGGCTCGTTTGGCTACGAGCATTACGAGCTTTCGCTGCAGGTGGGCGAACGGCGGCTGTTCCCGGCCGTGCGGCAAGCCGTGGCCGACGACAAGACCGTGATCGCCTGCGGCATCAGCTGCCGGCATCAGCTGCGCGACGCGCTGGGCGTCGAGGCCAAGCACTGGGTGGAAGTGGTGCGGCCTGGCTGACCCCTGACTTTGACTGGCTGACCCCGCAACCGCGGCGTGCTACACTGGTTGCCTCAGAACGGGCTACGACATCTGATCCTCCGCCGTCGAAAGGAGACCACCGCATGATCCGGCAGCCAAGTCAACCATCGCAAGGATCTGGGCAGATCAAGTTCGCGTTGCTGCTCTGGGCCGGCCTTGCCGTGGCCGCGTCGCCGGCGCCAGCCGCGGACTACCAGGTGACGGAGAACGACCAGGAGATCAAGATCGTCACGCCGCAGTTGGAAGCGGCGATCCGCAAGCAAGGCTACGTCTCCGGCGTGGCCGCCCGCTCGCTGCTGGACAAGAAGACCGGCTTCCGCGACGCGGGGTTCGGGCTGGACATCGTCGACTGGATCATGGAGCCCGGCAGCGACGAGGCGTACCGCGAGCAGCTGGAACCGGAATTGCTCTACCAGGCCCACAACCTGTGGCACGGCAAGCGGCTGAAACGGTCGATCGAAGGCCCGCAGATCTGCACGCAGGCCAAGAAGCTGACGCCGGAAGTGATCCGCGGCGACGACTTCGTCGCGGTGCGGCAGGGCTTTCACTATCGCACGGCGGCGCCCGGCAAGAAGACCGGTTCGCGGTGGACGCAGCTGATCGTGTTCCCCGCCGGCCAGCGGTACTTCATTTCGATGGACCGCATCGACGCGGTCAACAGCAGCGAGGCCATGTTCCTGCGGATCGACATGCCCGGACATCTGAAGCACAAGCAGGGCGACACGTTCCAGGAGATCTACCTCAGCTATCTGGGCGGACCCGAGGGGCAGCGGCTCCCGGCCAGCGAGTTCTTCCAGAATTTTGCCCCGGACGAAAGATTTCATTACGCGCGGGAATCCCACCCCGCGCCTGAACGGTTCATCCGCGCCTATCGGCTGCGCGATCCGGCGACCGGCCGCACCGGTCCCTGGCTGGCGGGCATGACGCTAGATCCCGGCGTGGTGTACGAAGCCTGGTGCCACCAGCGCGGGTATGTCTGCATGATCCAGGAGTTCGGCGGCCGGCCGGTCCGGGCGGGCGGTTCGTTCAGCGCGGCGTTCGTCGTCGGCTACTTCGATACGATGGAAGAAATGCACGCGGTCTACGATCGCTATCGCGGCGCAACGGCGCTGAACGTCAGCCCGGCCGGATGGCAACTCGCGCCGGCATCCGCTGACAAGTAGGCCGGGTGTGCTCACTCGGCGTCGCTTCGCAAGCCTCGCCGTTCGTTCGTGGTTCCCGAATCAGGAAACGCCTTCATGGTTCTTCTACATCGCGTTACGAACGCCTTCCAGCGTTTGGGGCAAGCGTGGCCCTGCCGGGCCGTATGGATTGGCTTGGCAGGCTTGTGGTGTTGCGACGTCGCTCAGGCGGATCGCCCGCCGGCCGCGGTCTCGCAACCGGACGCGGGGCGGGAGCGGGTCGTCTTCGACGTGGAACTGGCCGATCCCGTATCCCCGTCGACACCGCCACGCGTTCATCGGGTGGTTCAGTTTCGGGATCAAAACGGCTTTCCGGTGGGGTACGCCCTGCGCATCGCGACGCCCATTTGCTTTGAAAACGAGCGCAAGGTCCTGGACGTGACCATGCATTGGAATGCGGTGGGCTGTTACGAGCGGCTCGAATGGCCGCGGGAAAAGCCGTTGACCAAGAAGAACCTTGTCCCGTTTACGGCGGAGGATTACGCCAAGCTGGATTCGATTCTCAAGGACCAGGACTCGATTCTCGCCACACACTCGCTCGCCTTTCTGGCCAAACCGGTCAAGGACGCCCAGGGCATCGATGGCTTGTCGGGCGCCACTCCGTTGACGGTTCAGGAGTCAGTGATCCAAGACGCGGCCTACGAGACTTGGGTCATGTGGCGCTGGGCCAATGGAAAAATCGTCCCGAAACTGTGCCACCTGACCGAGCAGAGCTGCACTCCCGCCTATCTGAAGCAGCTCTTGTATTCCCAGGATCGGCGATATGTCGATTTCGCCCTGAACTACGCCATTGCTCATCATCCGGCCGATGCCCAATTCCTGGAGGATGTCTTCTGCGTCCTGGAGCGTGGCGACAGGGAGCACGTCGTCCTTTCGCTCCGATTCTTGAAAGGTTTTATGAAAGACAAGGAGCCGTTGCACGCCCGCCTGATCGAGTCCTACGGTCGAATGAAGAGCATGAGCAGTCCGCTCATTTTGGACTTTCTTGCGGCGGAACGGGACCTGCCTCGGACCACGCTGGAAGGACTCACCGGGCACCTGGACCGGCTGCCGTACTTTCAGGTCAACCAGATTCTCCGCTTGCTGGAACAGCGGAATTTCTTTACCAAGAAGACGGAATCCGATGTCGTGCGACTGCTGGACGGCAACGACTTCTTCGTCGCCCGCCGGGCGTGCGAGCATTTGCAGAAACAGAACCTGGGCAGCGAGACGCAAGAGAAGATCAACGCTTTCCGCCAGCGGTATCGCGACCGGTTGTAGGCGCTGGGGAGCACCGTGGGGATCATCTGCCTGCGCGCGTCGCAGGCACACGGGGAGAGGGGCCCATGAAATCGATCGCGCTTGTTTCCGCAGCTTTGTTGTTGGCCGTCGCGTCGTCGAGCCGCCAGCCGCTGGTTGCCGGGGAATCCGATCCGGTTCCCTCGGCGGCCGCTCCGCGCCCCTATCCCGACCGCCTGCAGTGGTGGGCGGAGGCGCGGTTTGGGATGTTCATCCACTGGGGGCCGGTGAGCCTGAAGGGCACGGAGATCAGCTGGTCGCGGGCGAACACCAATCCCCGGTGCCCGAACAAGGGCGCCATTCCCGCGGACGTGTATGACAATCTGTACCAGGAATTCAACCCGACCAGGTTCGACGCGGCCCAGTGGGTCGCCATCGCCAAGGCCGCGGGGATGAAGTACCTGGTGCTGACCGCCAAACATTGCGACGGCTTCCTGCTCTGGCATTCGCAGGCCAGCGACTACAACGTCTCCCGGACGCCGTTCCGGCGGGACCTCTGCGCAGAACTGGCCCAGACGGCGCGGGCCCAGGGCCTGCGGATCGGCTGGTATTTCTCGCCGATGGACTGGCGCGATCCCGATTTCCGCACCGAGCGCAATGCGGCGTTCCTCGGCCGGATGCAAGCGGAACTGCGTGAGCTGTTGACCAACTACGGCCCGATTGACGTGCTGTGGTTCGACTGGGACGGGCGCGAGCCGCTGTACGACCAGGCACGGACCTACGAAATCGTCAAGACCCTCCAGCCGGACGCCGTCATCAACAACCGCCTGGACCTGGGCCCCGGCAACAACAACCGCCAACTCCTCTCGCCTTTCGCCGAATACTGCACCCCGGAGCAGCAAGTCGGCGCCTATGACGATCAGCGTCCGTGGGAGTCCTGCATGACGACCTCGCGCAAGAACCAGTGGGCCTGGGGCGGCGCAGACGACGGCGTGAAGTCGCTGGAAGTCTGCCTGGGCATGTTGATCCGTTGCGCCGGCGGCGACGGCAACCTGCTGTTGAACGTGGGCCCGATGCCGACCGGCGAAATCGCGCCGGAGCAGGCGAACCTGCTGCGCGAAATGGGCGCGTGGCTGGCGCGCCACGGCGAGAGCATCTACGGCACGCGCGGCGGGCCGTTCTTGCCGGGCGATTACGGCGTCTCGACGCGGAAGGGGAACAGGATCTACCTGCACGTGCTGGAATGGCCCGACGAAACGCTGAAGCTCCCGGCGATTCCTGCGACGATCGTGGGCAGCCGCGTGTGGGACGGCGGCAAGGCGGAGGTGCGGCAAACGGCGGCCGGCCTGGAAGTCTTCGTTGCGGAGGCCGAACGCCGGCCGCTGGACACCGTCGTCGTGCTGGAACTGGACCGGTCCGCGCTCGAATTCGCTGCGCTGGCCGTCCCCGGCGCGGTCTCGCTGGCCGCCCAAGCCAAGGCGACCGCCTCGAACGTGTACCAGCGGCTGGCGCAATTCGGCCCCGACAAAGCCGTGGACGGCAATCGCGAGACGCGATGGGCCACCGACTCGGGCACGACGTCCGCCTGGCTGGAAGTGGACCTCGGCCAGCCGACGCGTTTCAGCCGTGCCTCAGTCCGGCAAGCGTATCCGGAACTGAACCGCGTCCGCAAGTTCGCGATCGAGGTTTGGCACAAGGACGGCTGGACGCCGTGTTACCGTGGTGAGGATCTCGGCGCAAAGCTCTCCGCCCGCTTCGACCCGGTGACCGCACAACGGGTGCGGCTGAACATCACCGAAGCCACCGACGGGCCGACGATCTGGGAGTTCCAGCTGTTCAAGTAGTCGCTTGTGCAGCGGGAAGCCTGACGATGCCACGGGCAAGCCGTGGGCGTTGGGGGGCGAAGTCAAGTCGGGACGGATGGGGCGATGGCGGCGCGCCCGCGGTGGTCGGTTTTACGGCCGACGGATTGCCAATCACTGCGGCACGCTGAACTTGTGCACCGTCGTGTGGTGATAAGTCTCGCCCGGCCGCAGCACCGGCGACGGGAACTGAGGCTGATTCGGCGCGTCGGGGAAGTGCTGCGTTTCCAGACAGAAGCCGTCGTACGGCGCGTACGGACGTCCGCCGGCTTGCCAACGGTTGTCCAGGATCCGGGCCGTAAAGAACTGGACGCCGGGCTTGGTGGTCCAGACGTCCATCATGCGGCCGCTGTGCGGGTCCGCCACGTGGGCGACCAGCGGCAACGATTCGCCGGGCCGTCGTTTCAGGACGTAACAGTGGTCGTAGTTCTCGCCCTCGACCTGCTTGATGCGAGCCCCCATCGCGTGCGGGCTGGTAAAGTCCATGACCGTATCCTGAACCCGGCGGATCTCGCCGGTGGGCAGTTTCTGGTCGTTCACCGGCAGATAAGCGTCCGCGTGCAGGGTCAGGATGTGCCTTAGGATGTCGCCGGAGCCTGCGCCGGACAGATTCCAGTAAGTGTGGTTTGTCAAGTTGACGATGGTCGGCTTGTCCGTGGTGGCCGTGTAGTCCATCTTCAGTTCATTCTCGTCGGTCAGCGAGTACACCAGCCGGACCTGCAGCGTGCCCGGATAGCCTTCGTCGCCGTCGGGGCTGGTCAGCGTCAATTCGACGGCCGCGGCGCCGTCCTGCGGCCGCAGCGCCGCCTGCCAGACCTTCTTCTGAAAACCGTGGCGTCCGCCGTGGATGTGAAACTTGCCGGCGTTGGGCGTCAAGCGATACTCTACGCCGTCGATCGTCACCTTGGCCCCCGCGATGCGATTGGCGTAGCGGCCGACGACGGAGCCGAACAGCGGATGGCCGCGCAGATAGTCGTCGAAGGTGTCCATGCACAGCGTGATGTTGGCCCACTTGCCGTCCCGGTCCGGCGTCCTGACCGAGGTGATCGTGGCCCCGTAGGTCATGACCTTCACCTCCAGGCCGTGGGCGTTGGTCAGCGTGACCAGATCGACTTGCGTGCCGTCGGGCAGGCGGCCGTACGGGGACTTGGTGACGGACGGGGCGCGCACGGCGTCGGCGGCGACGAGGAAAGACGCCGGGACGAACAGCGACAGAAGAACTGCCGTTGGGACGGCGGCGGAAAAGACGCGACGATGCGAGAGCAAGGGCAGGGGCATGATTCAACACCGTTTGGGCGAAGATGCGGCCGGTGAAGGATGGGGACCGTGGTCCGGTGGGCCGCGAAGACTTGGCCCACCCTGCGTTGTCTGACCTGACCCCGCGTTACGCGGTCGCTTGTTCGATCATGGCCAGCGTTTCGTCGATTTGTGCGGTGCTCACAAAGCCGATCGTAAAGGCGTCGACCGTGCCCAGGCCCAGGACGTACTTCAGCGACTGCAGGCGTTTCTCCGCCGAATCGAACCCCGTCTCGCCAAAGATCTTCATGCCCAGCACCCCGTGGCCGCGGTCGTGCATCTTCTTGATCTCCGCCGCCACTTTCTCCGGCGTGTCGTCCATTTTGTCGCCGAACGGATTGATCCGCACCAGGTGGACGTCGATCCAGTCGCACTCGGACGATGTGACCAGCGGCGGATATCCGTGGCAGGACACGCCGACCGCCCGGACGCGGCCCTTTTCCTTGGCCTCGTACAACACGTCCATCACGGGCCGCATGTCGGCGTCCCAGCCGCCCTTGGTCATGCAGTGCATCAGCAGCGTGTCCAGCGTCTGCAGGCCCAGTTCCCGGCGGAAGCGTTCGATGTCTGCCTTGGCCACCTCCGGATGCTTGGCCGTGGTCTTGGTCTGGATGAAGTACTTGTCGCGGGGCACGTCCTTCAGGGCGACGGAAACCAGGTAGTGCATGCGGTAGCTATCGGCGGTGTCGATGTAGTGGAGGCCGCAGTCCAACGCGTGCCGCACCAGCTTGGTGAAGCCCGCTTCGCCCAGCGCCCGCTGTTGGCTGCCGCCTACCGTCCCCGTGCCGATGCCCAGGACCGAGGTCCGGATGCCGCTCTTGCCCAGCGTGACGATGTCCGAGCCTTTCTTCTTCGCCGGCGCGCCTTCCGCCGCCCGGCCCAACCGGTTCGTCAGCGACGCCGCTCCGGCAGCCGCCGTTCCCAACACAAACTGACGACGTGAGATGGTGGCCATGATTGGTTCCTTTTCCTTTTTGCAAGCAGAAAGATCAGGGTGATTGGGTGATACAGGAACGATGGTCAGTGTACCAAATCAGCGCAGAAATACAGCGCGGATGGGCAAAATGGATGGGCAAAATGGATGGGCAAAATGGATGGGCAAAATGGATGGGCAAAATGGATGGGCAAAATGGATGGGCAGAATGTGAAGGCGACGCCTTGCGACGCGGTTCCGCGCACGAAGCGGCCGGTCTGCGTGGGAAGGCTTTCGCCCTGTACCCGGCGGTTCGGTCTGCTGGTAGAATCCGCGTCAATCGTGGCTCTTCGCAGGGACGGCTGCTGCCCTGCCGGGAGCCGGTGCGAAACCGCTTGACGTCTCTTGTTCGGGGAGTGGTGCCATGCGTTGCTTGTTGCTGAATCTGGCGGCGGTCGTTCTGGCTCTGTTGTTTTGCCCGTTCCGCGCGGAGGGGGCCGCGGCGGAGGCGGCGGCGAAAGCCTGCCGACTGATCCCCGCCGGCGGGCAGGCCGAATCGCTGGACGGCTGGAAGTCGTTTCACCAGGACCACGCCAAGACGTCGGACGTCTGGTCGTTGGACGCTCAGGGCGTGCTGCACTGCCAGGGCAGTCCGCTGGGCTACCTGTACACGGAAAAGGACTACGACAACTTCGTGCTCGAACTCGACTGGCGCTGGCCGGCCGGCAAGCAGCCGGGCAAGGGCGGCGTGCTGATCCGCACCACGGGTCCGGACAAGATCTGGCCGAAGAGCCTGGAAGCCCAAATCAACGCCGGCGACGCCGGCGATTTCTGGGGACTGGATGGCTACGTCCTGGACGGCCCCGCCGACCGCAAGAAGACGCTGGAGCATCCCCAGTTCGGCAAACTGACCAACGTCCAGAAGTCGGCCGCGGCCGAAAAGCCGGCGGGCCAATGGAACCGCTACAAGATCGTCGCCGACGGCGCCGTGGTGACGCTGGAGATCAACGGCCAAACGGTCAACCGGGCGACCGGCTGCGAAACCGCGCCGGGCAAGATCCTGATCACCTGCGAAGGCTCGCCGATAGAATTCCGCAACGTGCAACTGCGTCCGGTGGTCAAGCCGTCAACAGCCCCGCGGGACTGATAGGCGTCAGCGCCGTCACTCCGCGCCAGCGCCGGCCGGCTGCCACCAGAAGGAACGCCAGTAGGCCTGATCGGTGGCGTAATAGTCGATCGGCGCGTCGGGCGGCAGATCCTTGGGCAGAAACCCAAATCGCTTCATCTCGCGGAGGTAGTAGCGGTTGGGCCGGAAGCCGGGCATGTCGAACCGTTTTTCCTGGGCCAACTGCCGCCCGCCCGCCTGGATCGCCGCGAGCAGTTTCCGGTAGTCGGCGTCGCCGGCGTCGGCAAACACGGCCGGCTGGCAGATCCCCAAGCCGCCGGCAGCCTTTGCCAGCGGCGCCCGGAGCAGCAGCGATTTCTCCGGCCGGTCCAGATTGCACACGGTGCTGACGCGGTGCCCGTTCAACTCCAAACCGTTCTTGCCTTGGGCGTGACAACCGGCGCAGCGCGCCGCCAGCGCCTGACCCGGCAGCGGCACGCCGTAGACGCCACAGCCCAGACTGGCGTACGTGCCGGCATAGGGCGCACTGGCGTCGATCCACAGCCGCACGGTTCTTCGCTCCTCGTCGGACAGCTTCGCCTCGTAATGGCTGCCGTCGATCAACCGCATCAGCCGGCTGGCCGAGCTGCCGATCGAGCGCGGCGGCCGGTTCCCGACCGGTTCGTTGCGTCCGTCGGCGACGAGGTTAAAGCGACGCAGGTTGTAGTAGCTGACCGACCATTGCGGCTGGTGGTCGCCGGTCAGATCGACGCGGCCCTCGTAACGGTCCGGATTGTGGCAGCGGACGCAGTGCCGGTCCAGGATGGGCTGGATGTCCCGCGGATAATCCGGCGGCGACAGCAATCCGGCGATGGGCGTGATGGGCGCGGGCCGGCGGCGCTTGTCTGCCAGCAACGCGGCGGCGCCGGCCTGCGGAAAGGTCTGCGTCCGCTGCTCGTGGCAACCCACACAGCCGTTGGTCTCGCCCGGCTGGACCGTCACGAAACTCTGCATCCGCTTGACCGACAAGTCGTTCTCGTCCAAGGCGACGAAGAACAGCGACCGCATGGCCGGCACCTCGAAAAACGCCGAACCATCCGCTTCGACCGGCACCGTGCCCAGCACGCGGGCCAGCGTGAACGTGCCGCCCAGGCTGATCGATTCCATGCCGCCGGAAAAGTGGACGGGCATGGGCAGCTGTTCCAGGACCAGCAGCTTCTTGATCTCGCCCCGCTGTACGCCGGCCATGTTGCGGCCGAAGTAGATGTCGGCCAGGAACAGGCGGCCCGTCGCTTGCGCTACGTCCACGCGCGGCGCCAGCACGCGTTCCCGATCGCGCGCCAGCAGCGGCCGCGGCTCGTGGCACTGCAGATGGCCTTCCGACTTCGGCAGCTGGTACACCAGTTCCGTCTTGCCCTGGCCGTCCATCACGAAAATGCCCTGGCGGCTGGAAACCAGGAAGCACTGCTCGGACAGCGCGTAGGGATCTCGCCAAACGGCCGGGCCTTGGCTGATCCGCCGCTCCGCCCGGCGGTCGTCCGGCCCCAACGTGGGATCGACCAGGGCGACGTGCCCCGTGTGCTCCGGCATGCCGTGTCCAGGCGAAAACGAGACCACCACCTTCTTGCTGCCGGGAACGGGTTTGGCGTCCAGCATGGCAATGCCGCCGAACGAGTTCCCATAGAACGTCATCTGCCCCGTGCCGTCCTGGTTGACGGTCCACAAATGATGGTAATGGACCTGCGAACGGTCCACGTACTCCCAGCGCATGTACAGGATGCGGCCGTCCGGCAGCACCCAGGGCGTATTGTCGTGATCGTTGTTGCTGGACACCATGCGGACATGGCTCCCGTCGGCGTCGCACCGGTACAGCGTCGCCACGCGGCTGTACCAGCAATTGACGAACCGGCGGCAGCGGCTGGAGCAGAACACGATCCCGCCGTCCGGCAAGTAGGCCGGCTCGATGTCGTCGTCCGGGCCGTCGGTGAGCTGCTTCAACCCCGTCCCGTCGCGATGGATTTCGTACAGGTGATACGTGCCCGTGCCGCCGCGGCGATAGGAAAACAGGATCTTCTGGCCGTCGTAGTGCACTTGCGGATCGCGCACGCCGCCCTGCGGATCGTCCAGCAGTACGGTCAGCCGGCCGGTCCGCAGGTTCAGCCGGCACAAGCGGCCACCGTCGCCGTAGCCGCGCAGCGACTCGCCGTCGACGTACGTGCCATAGGTTTTTTCCGCTGGCGGTCCGTAATCGCAGCTGTAGTACCCAAAGTTCACGTACCAGTGGTCCCGCCCCGACACGCGCACGGCAAACACGATCTCGTCCACGCCGCGCAAGTCGCCCTCCAACATCGACCGCAGCAGCGGGCCGGGCCGATAGGCCGGGGATTGGCCAGCCGCTGCGGGAAGGACCACGGCGGCGCAGCCCCCAACGCTGGCCATCCAGAACAGCATGCCGCCCAGAGCACGGATCGAATCGCGCATCGCCGGAGCCTCCTGCGCATCGTTCGAGAAATGCCTGTCGCCTCGGGGCACAGCAGCCATCCCACTCCGTAGGACGAGCGGCAATGCACGCGGGACACTTGTTTCTCGCACGATGCTTACGGGTTGGTTGCTTTCCAGCCGGCGTCCGCCGGCCGGGACTGACGGAATCGTGAGGCGTCGTCGTCAGGGTCTTCCGCGGTTGCCAAACCGCCGTTGAACTCTGTGTCGCCGCATGACTTGGCGACGCCAAACGCCGGCATTCTAGTTTCGCACGGCGCCCGCCGCAATTGCGCCCAGGGGGTCTCGCTGCCATTCAGACGCAAGCGGCCGGCCGGGCGGCCGATGTGGCGGCGTCGGATTAGCACCGTTCGAGAAATCACTGTCCGGTGACCAACAGGCGGCAAGGCGCTAGCCGCCGGTCTTGCGGCCAATCCGCGCGACCGGGAACCGGTGGCTAGCGCCAGTCCGCTCACTTGTTTCTCGAACGATGTTTAGCGGGCCCTGTTCTTGCCGTCTGGACCACACTTGGTAAAGTGTTCCTGGGAACCCTCGGAAATCGCGCAAGCGGAGGTTTTGTCGGAGAACACGGAAATGCCTATCCGTTGACTCCCCGACGCGCCTTTGATCCCGTGGAGTGCGAGAAGATGTTTGGGCAGGCGACAGTCGCCGACGCAAAGCTAGAAGCTTGGCTGGATCTGCTGCGCCAAGCCGAACCAACCACCCGCCGTGGCGCATTGATCGAACGCAACCTGCGGGACGACGCCAACGTATGCCCCGCCCTCCAACAAGACCTGCGCGATTTCGTGGCCGCCCAGTCGCCGGCCGCCACGCCCGATGATGCAGCCGAGCAGTACGAGCGATTTCTGCAGGATTTGCACCAGGACGGCCCACCCTGTCAGCACCCGGACAACATTGTCAATCAAATCCCAACGGCGCCGCCCCCAAGGCTCGCCCGCTCGGTCGATGGGGACGCCTTCCTGAAGTACAACTATCTGCCTGCCAACAATCGGAAGGTGCCCAGGTATCACCGGGCAAGTCCATCGGTAAAGACCAAGATTCGGCTTCGAGAACTTCAGAGGCGGGGAGTTCAAACCGCCGCCTTGCGCGGTTCGATCGGCAGATCCGTTGTTTTCGCTACATCGGATAGCGTCGCTACGCGGTATCAGGCCGGCACGTTGGCCGCTGACGGCGTCAGGGACCGATTGGGTTTGGACGATCCGGTCCCCTACGGCCGAGACCAGTTTATGGTAATCTATGTCTATGAGGTTGCTCGAGTCGCCGATGGTGCGTTCTACCGTCCGACCGTGCTGGACGCGGGCTGGAAAGGCTCGGCAATCGCCTTCCTGCCCTCGCCTCCGGGCCCCGCGCGACCCGGGCAGACCCAGGACTTGGCGACGGGACTGCCGGCAGAGCCGGAAGTCCTGCACGCCGTTTTTCCGGCCGCCCAGGTCCAGGAGATTGTGGTCGCAGGTCCTCTGACGCAGGACCCGTCGAATCATTACAAAACCGTCCGCTTGGCGGCCGTTGCGGCCGCATCACCATGAACATCGAGCGCCTTCAATCCATCATCCGCACCAGCAACAAGACGGAACTCGTTCGCCGTTTGGCGGCCGACTTGGACCGCCCCAGTCCGCTGATCGGCGCCGAAGGGCCACCGGACCAGCCGGGGCCGGAGGAGCCGTACATCCGGGCGCTGGCAGACCCGGAGGGGTCTGGGCTCGCGCAGCGGTTGGCCGACGCCCTGCAGGTCCTGCTCCTGGAAGAAGCCGGGCAAATCGCCAAGACGGGCCACGTCCCGCGGCCGCTGTTGTTGTACAACGTTCTTTCCCTGTTGGAGGCCGTGCGGTTGCCGGGACTGGAGGAGTTGTTACAGATCCTCCGCCGGTACGAACAGCCGCTGGCCGCGGCGCTGGCCGATCAGCATGACGATTTGTACGCCCAGCTGCTGCTGGCCCACGCTGTCAACCAGCATGGGTCTGTGGAGGATCTTCGATTCTGGCTGAGTCTGCTGGATCACGACAACGTGCATTATGTCAACGCAGGAGTGGTCGGACTGCGCGAATCCGGTGCCCGCAACGCCCTGCGCTACCTGGAACAGGTGAAGGCGGCTCATCAGCGACACCCGGAAGTGGGCTCCTTTGACGATGAGGTGATGTTGTTGTTGGACACGTACCCGGATTTCAACTGGGCCTCGACGGCTGGCGAGTACGTGCTGGACGAAGAGACGAAGGCCCTGATTCAGTCGCACGACCGCGACCGCTACCGGCCAGACGTAGACGAGTTGACGGGACCTGCCGCCGAAGCGATCCGGCGCGCCGGCAAAGTGGACCAGGTCCGCAAGTCGCGTGAAAATTGGCGTGGCCCGCCGCCAGCGCTGGCGCTGCTGGGAAGGGCCAACGGCGCCGGTCTTGTGGGCGCGTGACCAGGGGAACGGCAGTCAAGCATGCTAACCACCACTTTCTATTCGTTTCGCGGCGGCGTGGGCCGCACGATGGCGCTGGCCAACGTGGCCGCGTATCTGGCCCGCAGCGGGCTGAACGTGCTGCTGGTCGATTTCGACCTGGAAGCGCCCGGATTGTCGCTGATGCCGGAGTTCCGGCCGGAGGCGCCGCCGGAGTCGGAGGAGGGCTTGGTCGGCTTTCTCCGCGCCGGGCTGGAAGATCGCCAACTGCCGGCGCTGCAGTCGTTGTGCTACGAGCCGGTCTTGGCTGCCCAACTCCGCGCCGAACAGCCCAAGATCGGCGCACTTCACGTCTTGCCGGCCGACGCTCGCGCCGGCACGGATCGGCAGTACGACCTGGCTCGCCTGCACCTCGAACGGCTTTACGAGACTCAGAGCCGATCGCTCGTGATCGACGTCCTGAAGGTCCAGATCGAGCAGCAGTTCCGGCCCGACTACGTGCTGGTCGACTCGCGGACCGGGCTGACCGACGTGGGCGGCATCTGCACCGTACACTTGGCCGATCTGCTGGTCATCGTTTCGGGGCTGAACGAGCAGAACATCGAAGGGACACGACTGGCGGTCGAGCGGCTCCAGCGGGCCCGCAAGGACTTTGCGGACAACGTGCTGTTTGTAATCTCGCCAGTCCCGGTCGGCGAAGAGGAATTGAAGGCCAAACGCCTGGCCGTCGCGGCGAAACGATTCGCGCAGGCCATGCAGACTTCCCGCGATTTGACACGCGACCTGTTGATGGTCCCCTATCATCCGCAACTCGCGCTGAGCGAAGGCAGCTTCGTCTTCCACCACCCCCAGTCGCCCCTAGCCGGCGCATTCCGACGGATCGCCGAAGCCATCCGCGATCGCAATCCGGCGGACTTGCCCAAACGGTTTGACCGCTTGATGCGGCGGATCGAGCGGGGCGACCAGCGGGCGTTTCCGGAGTTGTTCGAGTTGGCCGAGACCGAGTCCGCGCCGCGCGACGCCCGCATGATGGCCGCCTCCGTGCGTTTCGGAGCGCAGGAATACGAACCCGCGGCCCGCCTGCTCGAAGCCGTCGTGGCGGACAACGCGGAGGACCAAGAGGCGTTGGATTTCTTGGGCACCGTGCTTTCCGACCAGGCGAAGACGAAGACGGGTGCGGAAGCGGACGGGCTGTTTGCCCAGGCGGGCGAGAAATACGCCGCCGCGGTGCGGATCAAGCCGGACATGCACGAGGCGCTTTCCAACTGGGGGACTGCCCTTTCGGCCCAGGCGAAGACGAAGACGGGTGCGGAAGCGGACGGGCTGTTTGCCCAGGCGGGCGAGAAATACGCCGCCGCGGTGCGGATCAAGCCGGACATGCACGAGGCGCTTTACAACTGGGGGACTGCCCTTTTAGCCCAGGCGAAGACGAAGACGGGTGCGGAAGCGGACGGGCTGTTTGCCCAGGCAGAGGAAAAGTTGTTGGCTGCCGAGCAGCTACGCGCTGGTGCCGGAGCGTACAATCTCGCCTGCGTGGCTGCCCTGCGTGGCGATCATGAGAAGTGCCGCGAATGGCTCGAACGTGCGCTTGCGGCCGGCACGCTGCCGTCCCGCGAACATCTAATGACCGACACCGATCTGAAATCTGTTCGCAACGACGCGTGGTTCGCAGAACTACTTGCGTCCGCCCAAGCCGGGGCGGACTGAACGACCCCGGCCGCGGCCCGGACGGCAGCGCAAGAGCAAAGGTGCGCTGCCCCGAATTCACGGCGTCCTATCAACCGCGGAGTGAAATCATGAAGAAGGCGATCTTCTCGCTGTTTTGCGTCCTGTTCTTGGCAGTGTCCGTCCACGCGAGCGAGCCGTGCCAGGCCCCGTTCGATGTCGTCCCGCCTCGCGTGGCGGACCAGCTCTGCCGCGTGACGCTCAACCGTCAGGAACTGGGCGGCGAGATCGATCGCCGCATTCAAAATCTCATTGATCAAAACTATTTGGTGGTCGATCTGGACGGCAAGTGGCTGAATCACTTCCGCAACCGGACGGATCGGGGCGACCGCTCGCACGTGTACTACGGGATTGGCAAGGTGTTCGACGCCGGCAGCCTGTTCTCGGCTTACACGGGCGACCCGCAGGTGGCCGCACGGACACAGTACATCATCGACGAACTGGTCAAGTCGCGCGACGCGGACGGGTACCTCGGATTCTGGAACGTCGAGCCGGAGAACCGGCAAAACCACATCAACTGGATTCTGCACGAGCAGGAATACATCAACCTGGCATTCGTGCGGAACTATCGCTGCACGGGCAATCCCCAATCGCTGGCCCATGCGAAGGTCATGGCGGACTACATCCTGAAGACGTTTCCTACGCCGCAGAACCCGTGCTGCGACGCGGGCCTGATCTGCACCGCGGGCCTGCCGGAAGGGATGCTGGAACTGTACCGCGTGACGGGCGACAAACGCTATTTCGACTTCGCCGCCGACGTGCCGCACGGGAACCAGCACGGCGAGGTCCAACTGGCGTCGCTGCGGACTTGGGAGCAGGATTTCAGCCGCCGCCCGCGCCACGTGTACGTGATGCTCGCCCGCTGCTACGCCCAGACGGAACTGTACCGCCTGACGGGCGAGGAACGCCTCCTGCACATGAGCCAGTTGATGCGCAACGAGTTGCTCAAGCAGAACGAGGGCGGCCTGCTGGTCACCGGCTCGTGCTCCGACGGCGAACAATTCACCTACAACCAGAACGGCCGCGGAGCCATCGGCGAATCGTGCGTCACCGCCTACATGCTGCGGTGGATCGACAGCCTGCTGCGGCTGGAAGGCGACCTGCGCTACGGCGATCTGCTCGAACGCACGATCTACAACGCGCTGTTCGCCGCCAATTCGCCCGACGGACGCTGGATCCGCTACTTCACGCCGTTCAGCGGCGACCGCAAGTACGATACGCGCGACTATTTCTGCTGCTGCGGGAATTATCGCCGGGCCGTGGCGGAGTTGCCGCAGAAAGTGTATTACCGCACGCCGCAGGGTGGAATCGCGCTGAACCTGTTCAGCAACTCGAAGAAGGCGTTCGACGTGAACGGGCAAACGGTCACGATTGTGCAGGAAACCGCGTACCCGAACGACGGCGAAGTGAAGCTGACGTTCTCCACCGGAGACAAGAAGCCGGCGGCGTTCGACTTTCAATTCCGCACGCCGCGCTGGTGCGAGAAGATCACGCTGCGAGTGAACGACGAAACGCCGCTCACGATCGATCCGCGGAAACAGAAGCTCGGGTGTTACGCGCTGAATCGGATCTGGCGGAACGGCGACGCGGTGAGGATCTCGATGCCGATGGCATGGCGATTCCTGCGCGGCCGGGCGCTCCAGGACGGCCGGGTGGCGCTGTTGCGCGGGCCCGTGGTGTATTGCCTGGGCAAAGACCAGAACGCCGAAGTGCTGAAGAAGTGCCCCGATCCGCGGAATCTGGTCATCGACCCGGCGTCTGTCGGGGAACCGGTGAAAGACGATTCGATTCGGCCTGGCGGTTTGAAAGCCGTCGCCCGAGCGTGGCTGAATCCGGACGGCGCCGGCGAGCAGGTCGAGGTGACGCTGACCGAGTTCATCGACCCCAGCGGCCAGGAGGTGTACTTCCACGTTCCGAACGTGGCGGACACGTCGCCGGTGCGCATCGCGGACGATGAGATCGTGTCGTGGCCGAACGAGTTTGTCAACGCGCACGTGCTGAAGGCATTGTACGGGCCGAAGGCGACGGGCGACCTGGAAGCGGTGTTCGAGATTCGCGGCGACGTCGTCGCGGACCTGGCGGCGGACTACGTTAACCCCGGCGGCAAGACCGGCGTCGCGGCGGAATTCCCCGCCGCCGCCGGCGGACGCTGGGCGTGTTACAGCTGCAAGAATAACGGGCTGCTGTCCACCGCGGCGGCCGGCGACGTGAAACCGTTGAACTCGCAATTCAAGGCCTTCGGCACGCCGCGGGGCTATGCCTATGGGCTGGAAAACCAGGGCGATCAACTCGGCTTCGTGTCGGACTACGCCCCCAGCGAGTCTCAGGAGTCTGCCTGGCGGCAGCACTACACCGAGCAGATGTTCGACCAGGTGCTGTCCGCCGCCCAACGCAAGGAGTTTCTGTACACGCACCCGATTGCCGATGCGGCGAGTTACAACGTCTTCCGCTGGACGCCCGCGGACGACGTGCAGAAGCAGCACGTCGCGCTGTGCGGCACGCTGTTCTCGAATCTGGGCAACGGCGTCGAACTCCGCGTCCTTCGTTGGCACGACGACACCCGGCACGACGTCCTCGGCACGTTCAACACCAAGAATCTCGCGGTGGGCAGATGCGGCACCGCTGAGTTCGTCCTGCAACTGCCGTCCGGCGAGGTCGGCAAGCACCTGGACTTCGTCCTGCACAACGCCGGCAGCCACACCTGCGACGCGACGGCCATCCGAATCCGGGCCTACACCAACGTCCAACAGGCCGCTGCCCAGACCGACGTGACGGAAAAGGTCCAGGCGAAATTCCACAACCGTCTGATCACCCCGCTGGGCTCGTACGCCGAACTGTTCGACGAGGCGGCGTCCGGCGGCCAGAAGACGCTGAAGGTCAAATTCAACTTCTGGCGCGACGGCGTGGTGAAGTACCTCGAATTCCCGCAAGACGCGCCCCTGGATCTCAGCGGCAAGTGATCCTGCAGCAACATCCTACCCAAGGAGCAAGCAACGATGGTGACAACGGCCCTCCAAAAAGTATGCTTCTGTGCCCTGCTCAGCGTGGGCGCCATGCGGGCGGCGGAGGCAGCCGAGTTCTATCAGATCCACGGCGGCATTCCCAACAGCCTGCACTATTTCCGGGCCAACATTGTCGGCAACCAGTACCTGTTCTTCCTCGGCAACAGCGTGCTGGCCGGCACGGGTCTGAAGGACGCGAATCTGCGCTACTCGGCCCAGATGGTCCAGGGCTTCAAGAGGCACTTTCCGGAGGCCGCGGTCATCGAGACGCGGCACATGCAGCCGGGCGGCAGCTGGTTCGGACTGTTCCGCTGCAGCCGGGGGCAAGCGGTGTTCGGCGAGGTGATCTGCAGCGGCCACCTGGCGATCCTCGATTTTGCCGCCGACGACCGCGGCGCGGATCTCGAGCGGGTCAAGACGTCGCTGGAAGGCCTGGTCCGCCAGGTCATCCTGTATCGCGCCACCCACAGCCAGATCCTGGTCTACACCCTGACTCCGGAAATGCTCCAGGCGTATCGGGCGGGCCAAGCGCCGGAGTACATCCGCATCAGCGAGCAGATCGCCGAACACTATGGCATCCCCAGCCTGAACCTGGCCCGGTACGCGGCGGAGAAGATTCTGGCCGGAGAGATCACCTTCGAGGCGTTCTCCGCCGACGGCGTCAACCCCACGGATGCCGGAGCCAAAATCTACGCCGCCGCGGTCGCGGAGTTCATCGATGCGCTGCTGGCCGCCACGCCCATTCCAGAACAGCCCCAACGGCGCACCCTGCCCCCGCCGTTGTTCCCGGACACGGATGACAACGGCCGGATCGTCGCTTACGAGGACGCAGCGGTCCAACGGTCCGGCAACTGGAAGCCGGGACAGGCCAGCCCGATCGGCCCCTTTCGCCATTTGCTCGTCTCGAACGAAGTCGGCGCGACGCTGACGCTGCGATTCCAAGGCTCGGAGATCGGCCTCATCGACGTGGTGGACAAGGGCGGCGCGGACTACGAATACGCCGTGGACGCTGCGGCGTTCCGCAAGCTCCCCGCGCCGCAGGACGTCACCGCCCCCACGATGCGCACGGTATCGCTGGCCAACGGGTTGGATCGGCAGGCGGAGCATGAACTGGTCCTGAAGGTCGCCTCGCCCGGCACGGTGCGGCTGGGCGGGTTCCTGCTCAACGGCCGCGTCGCCGACGCCTTTGCCGGGCTGAGCACCCTGGAGCGGATCGACGCGATCTACGCGGCGATGGACCCGCTCGCGTATCAGCCCCCGGCCGGCCGCCACGCGAACCTTCCCCGCACGATGAGCAAACTCCGGGACGGCGGCGAACTGCGCATGGTGCTCCTGGGCGACAGCATCATGGGCAACACGTCGGGCTCGTCCTTCGAACTGCTGCTGATGCGCAACTATCCGAAGTGCAAGATCGTCAAAATCGCCTCGCTGCGAAGCTCCACCGGGTGCACCTACTATCGGGAAGACAACCGCGTCCAGGAGTACGTGTTGAAACACAATCCGGATCTGCTGGTCATCGGCGGCATCTCCAACCGGGGCGACGCGGAGGCCGTGCGGTCGGTGGTCCAACAGGTCCGCGCCCAGAAGCCGGATACCGAAGTCCTGCTGCTGACCCCGGTTTTCGGCGCGGTGCGCGACGAGCACATCCGGACTTTTACCCGCGAGATCGACACGACGACCAGCAACTTCCGCTTCAATCTGCAAAAGGTGGCGGCGGAAGAAAAGTGCGCTTTCTTCGACATGACGGGCCCCTGGTGGGCGTACATCCAGGACAGCGGCAAGACCTACGGCTGGTTCATGGGCGACGCCGTCCACGCCAATGCCCGCGGTTGCCAGATCATCGGCCGCTTGCTGGAAGCCTGGTTCAAGGAGTAGTCGCGCAGGCCGGATTCTGCGCCGCCGGCACGGGCTGGCAGGAAGATCGGGCGCGGGCCAGCCGTGAAACCGCTGCCGCTGCGCACGAAGCGCCCGCGGGCTTTACGGGCCCGGCCCGACTGTTCGCAGTTCGATCTCGCCCACGCCCATGCGGTCGTTGTAGGCGGAGCGGGTGATTTCCAGGCGCACGGCGTTCGTGACGACCGGCTCGAAGGCGTGGACCACCCAGCCCGGATCTTGGTTGTCCTTGACGGCGACGACGGGCTTCCAAGCGCCGTCCGTCCGCACGGAGACCGTGTAGTCCAAGGTCCGGTAGTGGCCGGGGTTGAGTTGGTGGAAGAGGGTCACCCGGTCGATCTTGGTTGGTTCGGCCAGCGTCAGTTCGAGCCACGCTTGCTTGGGGGCGGTTCGCTGGGTGAGCCAGTAGCCCTGCGGCTCCTGGACGTTGCCGTCGACGGCGTTGGCGGCCGACCAGCCGCGGCTGGGGTCTTCGTCGCTGGCGGTGACTTTGGCGATCTCGATCTTCCGGCCACGGCGGGCCTCCGCCTCGCGGCGGCGGAATTCTTCCTGCTTCAGCCGCTCGGCCTGCTCGTGGCGGTCGAGATAGGCGATCATCCGGTCCCAGCGCGCATGGCCTGCGGGCGCAGAAGCCTGGCGAGCGGATTCCGCAAGCCAACGAGCCTGGACCATGTTTTCGACGTTCTCGCGATCCTTGGCGGTGCGGACCAGCGGGAGGATCTCCAGGAGTTTGCCAGCCGGCTCGGCGCCGCCGTACAGCCGGGCCAGTCGCTGGTCGGCGAATTCTTCGATGGTCATCTCCGGATTCCAGAGAAACGCTTCCCAGGCCAGATAGAACAGCTCCGCATTGGGCCGCTGGGCGGACAGTTCTCCATACGTGTCCAGGCCCTCGAAACCGGCCGCGGCGGCGTCGCGGCAGATGTCCCGGACGGATTCCAGATAGAAATCGTCTGGCGTGTGAGTCGAGCTGTTGCACCAGTGCAGATAGCCGATATTGTGCCGGGCCAGCGGGCGGACGTCGGCCGGCCAGCGCCGCGCCATGCCGGTGAGCGTCCATTGGCACAGGGCGTCCTCCGGGATCAGGGACAGGAACTTGGGCGGAGCGGTCATCATCTGGGCCGTGTAGCCGGTGTACGTGGCGTAGCTCAGCCAGGCCTCGGGGGCCAGGCCGCGCATCGTCTTGAGCGTGACCATGTGCGAGATGGCCATGTCCTTGTAGTAGTCGGGCTCGTCCGACGGGATCGCCGCGCGGGCCTTCCGGCAGTCGTCGCAGTAGCAGACGAAGAAATCGCCCATCTCCAGGTTGACGCCGCCGATGGGGAACGTCCGGAAGAGCCACCGGGCGCCTTCATCGAGCCAATCCTGGTTGGCTTTCTTGGACGGGCAAGGCGCGTTGTGCGGGCGGCCGTTCTTGTCCACGGCCCGCAGTTCCGGATGCGCAGCGACCCAGGCGTCGGCGTTGTAGGGATGATCGCCCTCAAAGTAGTACCCCGCGTAGCCGCTGGTGCCCACGCCCGGCAGAATCCGCACGCCGCGATGCTCTGCGTAGCGGCACAACTCCTGCGACGCCTCGACGCCGCCGTGCGTATCCCGCAAAAAGCCCCAGATGATCAGGCCGTTGAACTTGTGGTCGGCCATGTAGTCGATGCAGTTCTTGAAGTCGATGAGGAACGCTTCGGGCTGCTTGCGATACGTGCCGCCGCCGCCCATCACGTTGCCGACGCGGCCGGGCCCGCCCCACTCCATGCGATGGTCCCAGTTCCAGAACCAGCGGTACCGGTAGCGCGGGATCTGCCGCTGGTCGAGCTGCGGCACGCAAACGCTGTGGCCCTGTCGTTGGAGTCGCCAGTTGACCAGATCGGCCACGGCATGGATCGCCCCGTCGCGGCCGCCGCCGGCCAGGATCAGCCAGTCGCGGCCGTCGTACTGCAACGTGCGGGCGACGTATCCCTGGGCGGTCAGAGGGCCGGGAGCAATGTCCAGCTGCGCCCCAGCGGCAACCCCGCGCAGGACCGGATTCGATTTGGAACTGCCGACAAGGATCAAGACGCCGCGCTCCGGCACGGGGTCCTTCTCCGCTGCGATCACGGCGACCGGGGCGCGGCCCTCTTCGGCGAACCACCGCGCCAGCCGCTCGGCGGCAAAGTCATCCGTTTCGCCGCGGACGATCGTACAGTCCGGCCGGCCGTCGCGGATCAGGACCAGCGGAGCCTGGGCAGAACAAAACCCAACGCTGCCCAAAAACGTCGCCAGGCACGTCAGCAGGACTCGTGATTTCGGCATGAACGTACTCCCCGTCTCGATGTTCGCGATGGACTCACCTCACCTGCGCGCTGGTTGACACGGTGAACCCCAACTGCTCGATCATGGCGTAGTCGGCCGGCGGCGCTTGGCCCTTGGTCGTCAGGTAGTCGCCGACGAAGATCGAATTGGCCGCGTACAGGCCCAACGCCTGCAGGCTCCCCAAGTGCAACTCGCGTCCTCCGGCGATGCGGATCTCCCGGCTCGGGTTGGCAAAGCGGAACAGGCACAGGACCTTGAGGCAGTACCGCGGATTCAGCGCATCCAGGCCCTCCAGCGGCGTGCCCTCCACCGCGTGGAAAAAGTTGACGGGGATCGCGTCCGCTTCGACCTCGCGCAGTTCCAACGCCATGCGCACGACGTCGGTGTCCGCTTCGCCCATCCCGACAATGCCGCCGGAACAGATTTCCAAGCCGGCCTGGCGCACGGTCCGCAGGGTCGCAATCCGATCCTGGTAGGTGTGCGTCGAGCAGATCTGGCCGTAGTACTCGGGGCTGGTGTTCAGGTTGTGATTGATCCGGTCCACGCCGCAGGCCTTCAGCCGCTGGGCTTGCTCCGGCGTCAGCAGTCCCAGGGAGGCGCAGACCTTCAAGTCGTACTGCCGCTTGATTTCCGGCACCAGTTCCTCGACGGCCTGCAACTCATGTTCGCTGGGGCCGCGGGCGGAGATCACGATGCAATAGGTCTTGGCCTTCCGCTCGTGGGCGATCCGGGCGCCGTCCAGCAGCCGCTGGCGGTCCAGGATGTTGTACTTCGGAATGGCCGCCTTCGAGACCCGCGATTGGGAACAGTAATGGCAATCCTCCGGACACAGCCCGCTTTTGGCGTTGATCAGGAAGTTCAGCCGCATCGTCTTGCCAAAGAACCGGCGGCGAATCCGGAACGCGGCGGACAGCAGGTCCAGCAGGTCGTCGTCGGGACAGCGGAGGATCGCCAGACCTTCCTCGGCGGTCAGTGCGCGACCGCTCAGCACCTGCTCGGCGAGTTGGTGCCAATCGTCCACGCCCGGCGATCGCGGGGTTGTGGCTGCCTGCAATGTTTGGCTCATAGACGCTCCGTGCGGGGGTCTTGGGCGAAGGGCCGGGGCGGTCAGCGTCCCGGCACGACGACGCCTTTCTTCAGGATCAGGTTGGCGTACAGGGCCGTCTCGCTGGTGGCGACCACGGCGTAGGCCTGTTTCGCTTGCTCGTAGAACGCAAACCGCTCGACCAACTTCAATTCGACGCTCTTTCCTTCGCTGGCATCCAGCAGCGGCTTGAACTTCTTCCAGATGGGCGGCTGGGGCGGGTCGCCCGGCACGGGCTGCATCACGAACGCCGCGGCGTCGACGTAAGGGTCCAGCGGGAAGAACTGCAGGATGGCTTCCAGCACCTCGGGGACGCTCAGCCCGTCGGCCCGCACGATCCGCCGGGCAATGGAGTCCGCCGGAAAATTGCCGTCCGCCAGGACCAGTTCGTCTCCATGACCCATCTTCATCAATGCGTACATCAGCTCGGGAGAAATCCGAGCGGGAATGCCCTTCAACATGACGTGAGACCTCCTGAAGGAACGAGACCACGGATCAGGCCTCCGACTTCTGCGTCAGAGCCGGCCTGCTGCCTTCTGCTTCACAGCCGTATCGTAACATGTCGCGTCCCGCCGTTGTACGGGCCGACTGTCGAAACCCGAAGCGCTCAACCCGAAACCCGGCAACCCGAAACCCGGCAACCCGAAACCCGGCAACCCGAAACCCGGCAACCCGCAGCCGGCAACCCGCAACGGATTCAAACCGCCCGCATTCACGGGCTCGCCAACTCCCGCCAGAACTCGAAGGCCGTCGCGGGCCGGGTATGGACATGGCGGCGCAGGGCGCGGCCGATCGCTCGGCCGAACGGGGACGGCAACTGCTCGGCCGTCTCCCGCGGGACGCCGCGGAGGATCTCATCGGCGGTGAACGTCGGCTCGATGCCCATCGCGACTGCCAGCAGAACCAGTCCCGCATGGTAGATGTCCGTCGGCTTGCCGACCTGGCCAAATTCGCTCGGGTTCAACACTTCGGGAGCCACCATCCAAGGCACGGTCGGATTGTCGCTCTGCACCTCGTGCTCGAACCGGCTGACGCCCAGGTCGCCGATCTTGAACGTCACCGATTGAGTCGGGCTGGTCATCAACTCGTCCCGCACATAGGCCCAAAACACGTTCCGCAGATGGATGTCTTTGTGGACGTACCCGTGTTCGTGCATAAAGGCGACGGCCTGCAACAGGCAGCGGGCAATCGGCGGAACCCAAGCGTAGCCGTCGTAATCGGCGATGGAAAACAGCGTCGAGAGGCTGCCGCCGCAACGCTCGACCACGATGTGGAACGTCTTGTCGCGCTCGAAGGCGTCGTACACGTAGGTGATGTTCGGATGCCGCAGGGTGAACAGCGAGGCGATCTCCCGCTGCCAATTCACCCGCACCTGCTCGTACGTCTGCCGATGCGGGATCAGCACTTTGACGACCAGACTGTTGGCCCACTGGTCGGTACAAGCAAACGTCGCCCCGTAAGTCCCGCGCCCCAAGGCCTCGCCGACCGCATACGCATTCTTGCCGTGCGTGATAATCTCGCCGGGAACCGGCCAGCGAATCGACGGCGGCGGCAGCGACGGCTTGTTCATGATCGTGTGCGGATACCAAGGATCAAGCCCGGCGGACACCATGCCGGTCACGGCGGATGATTATACCGCGGGCGGTTAAGGATGGCACCACGTCAGTCCTTGTTCGTGCCCCGGACGCTGTGAAAACCGTGCGCGAAACACGGAAAAACGCGGGCGGGACGTGGTGGGTCGGTTGCAAGCGGGAACCGTTCTCGGCATACTTCAGCGGCATTGGCGACGAATTCGATGCGGAGAACGGGCAGAACGGAAAGCCGAGACCAGGACGATGAACGACATTTTCGCTGATTTGGCGTGGCGGGGCCTGATTCAACAGACGACCGACGATCAACACTTGCCGCAGTGGCTGAACTCCGGTTCCCGCACCCTGTACATCGGCTTCGACCCGACCGCCCCCAGTCTGCACGTCGGCAGCCTGTTGCCGCTGCTCACGCTCCGCCGGTTCCAGCGGGCCGGCCATCGCCCGATCCCCTTGGTGGGCGGAGCTACGGGCATGATCGGCGACCCCAGCGGCAAGAGCGAAGAACGGAATCTGATGTCCGTCGAGACGTTGCGGGCCAATGTCGAGGGTCTGCAGCAGCAGATGCGGCAGTTCCTGGATTTCGATTGCGGCCAACGGTCGGCCCTGCTGGTGAACAACTTCGACTGGATGCGCAACTTCAGCTTCCTGGACTTCCTGCGCGACGTCGGCAAGAACTTCCCGGTGAACGTCATGCTGACCAAGGACTCGGTCAAGAGCCGCCTGGACCGATCGGACGGCGGACTGAGCTACACCGAATTCAGCTACATGCTGCTGCAAGCCTATGATTTCGTCCACCTGTACGATCATTACGGCTGCCAACTGCAGGCCGGCGGCAGCGACCAGTGGGGAAACATCACGGCCGGCATCGACCTGGGGCGGCGAATGCGGGGCGTGCAACTGTACGGACTCACCTGTCCCCTGCTGACCAAATCGGACGGCACGAAGATGGGCAAGACGGAGAAAGGCACCATCTGGCTGACGGCCGACCGCACCAGCCCGTACGCCTTCTACCAGTACTGGATCAACGTGGCCGACGCGGACGCGGGAAAGTGCTTGCGGATGCTGACGGAACTGCCCCGCGAGGAAATCGAATCGCTGGACCGGTCTCGCGAGACGGAGCCGCACCTGCGGCAGAGCCAGAAGCGACTGGCCGAGGAGCTGACCGGGTTGGTCCACGGCGACGCAGGACTGGCGACCGCGCGCCGGGCTACCGAGATGTTCTTCGGCGCCGAAATCGCCGATTTGAACGACGCCCAATTGGTCGAGATCTTCGCCGACGTGCCCAGCCAACAACTGTCCAAAGAACGCCTGTCCGGCGACGGCCTGCCGCTGATCGACGCCCTGACCGAAGCCGGACTGGCCAAGAGCAAAGGCGAAGCCCGTCGCACGATCCAGCAGGGCGGAGCCTACGTCAACAACCGCCGCATCACGGAGTTGGACACGCGTCTGACCGGGAGCCATTTGGCCAGCGAGACCGTCATGGTGCTCCGCAGCGGCAAGAAAAACTACGCCCTGCTGCGGTTTGCAGAGTGAACGGCCCAGCACGGTCTGGCGACGTCGAATTGGCAGCCACACACCCTTGTCTGTCCGAACGTTGCTGCCCCAGAACACACGGGTCAGTCGAGATCGGCTGGCAGAAGGACAAAGTGAGCGAATGCAGAGGACTTGACGATCCGAAAATGACGCTGATCGAGAGTGAGGATGCGTTTCAGCCGCAGGCGTTCCGCAGTGGCGATCACGGACGCATCGGCGAGCCCCAGCGGCAGGTCTCGGTATCGTTGGACCAGTTCGCCGCAGCGAAGCAAATCCTCAGAGGTTGGGTCCACCAGCGTGAAGGCACCCGATTCGACACTCGCCAAGAAATCCAAAGTCGCGTCCACTCCCAGCCGTTCGTTCAGCAGATAGTCGATCTCCGCGAGCAGGATCGTCGGCAGATAGAGCGTTCCTGGTTCAGCCTCAACCACGGCCTTCACGGCGTCGTGGTGGCCATCGTCGGCGTCGTACAGAGCGTAAATGCCGCCGGTGTCACAGATTAGGGCCATCGCCCACCCTTGACAGCTTCCCGCAGGATCGGCCTTGCGTTCTCCGAGGTATCAGTCTTGCCGCTATGGTACTTCCCAACACCTTGGGGAGCCGGCCTTTTGTCTTCCGTGTAGATCTCCAGCGCCTCACTCACGATCTCGCTTTCGCTGCGTTCTTGGGCCGCAGCCAGAGTGCGGATTACATCAGCCAGCCGGTCGTCGAGTTGAATTGCCAAGGTAACCATGCCACATCCCTCTCGAACCGCACAACGTCGAAGTGCAAAGGAACATTGTATCCCGCCAGAGCATTGGCAACAAGCGAGTCGGACTGCTGGTGCTGGTTCGAATCGACTGCGGGACGTCACATAGCGGGCAGAGCAAGGAAAACAGGTCAGCGGGCCAATCGCAGCAACCGTCCGCCACCGGGCGGCAGTTTCAGTTCCGCTCGCGCGCCGGCGGCGGGCTGCCAGGCGGAACTTATCGCGTCGAACAGTTCCAGCCGGCCGGGGCCGATGACCGTGGTCGTGGCTTCGGCCTTATAGTCCAGGTTGACGACCACCACGTGCGTCGGTTCGTTCGCCTGGCCGAAGTAGCCCAGCACGAATCCGCGGACGCGTTCGGGAACCCGGTATTCCATGTCCGGCACGGCGGGTTCCAAGCGGAACGGTGCGTCCGGCGGCAGCGGCACGGTTCCGTCCGGCTTCATGCCCAGATGGTAGACCGCCAGCGATCGCAAAGGCTGCAACTGGCCGGCGATGGCCGTGAATTCGCGGTTCAGGGATTTCAAGGCGTGGTAGATCAGCGTCGGCGTCCCGTCGGGCAGCGCGATGGCGCCCGTGTGGCCGGGATGACAGTAGACATAATAGGAAATGCCCTGGGCTCCGTACGCCAGCGTGGTGTAGACCAGGTACGTCATTTCGTCGCCCGTGGGCACGCGCATCGACGGCGTCCACGTGCAGGCTTGGACGATGTTCAGGAACGGCAGTCTCGCGTCCAGCGACGCCTGCCGGATCATCGCCAGATTCAGGAAGTACTGTCCGTTGTCGCCGTTCTTGGCGAACTGGTAGTGGTCGTAACTGATCAGCGCCGGGCGGACGATGTCCACGTACTGCCGCAGGTGTTCGCGATACGCGGTGACCGTGTCGCCCGAAGTGCCCAGTTGCTGGTTATTGGCGTAGGTGGGAAACAGGTTGATGTACGCCATGTGTGCCGGATCGCGCTGGCGAAGGTAGGCGACCAGCTTGCCCAAGGGCGGAAAGGCTCCCGCGCTGGGCTCGTCGGTGATGAAGTAGCTGTACATCGCCGGGTGATTTCGGACACGGGCGATCAAGGCATCGAGTTTCTCGCGGGCGGCCGGGTCGTCCAGCGTCGCCGGTCTCAATAGCCCGTCGCTCAACTGGGCCCGCAGACCGTGCCGCTGCGCCGTGTCGAGTTGCTGTTCCGAACACCACACGACATTGAAGCCGCCCTCGGCCATCTGCTGGGCGACCGCATCCGTCAGTGCCGGCCCGGCCCAATAGGTGACCATCGGCGTGCCGACGCGCCAGGCGTCGACGCCGCTGGGCGCCAGATCAGCGCCCCACGCCGACTGGACGATGGCCTGGACAACGATCAATAACGAGAAAAAGGATGCGGTTTTCATGCTCTCTCCTCAAACGGTTTCGGCTAACTCCAACACCAAACGTTCCGTGCTGGCCCAATCGATACAGGCATCGGTGATCGACTGGCCGTAGACCAACGCATCCCGCGGTTGCGGAAACGGCTGGCTGCCGCCCAGCAGATTACTTTCCAGCATGGCCCCGAACACGGAGGCGCGCCCCTGGGCCCGCAGGCCGGCGACATACCGCAAGACCTCGGGTTGCCGTGCGGCATCTTTGCCGCTGTTGCCGTGGCTGCAGTCGATCAGAATCGCCTGTTCCAAGCCGGCCTGTGCCAGTTCCCGTTCCGCGTCCGCGACGTGCTCCGCCGAGTAATTGGGTCCGCTGTCGCCGCCGCGAAGGACGATGTGGCAGTTGGGATTGCCGGTCGTCGAGACGGCCGAGGCCACGCCATCGCCGCTGATGCCCAGGAACGTCTGCGGCTCGCGCGCCGCTTTGATCGCATTCACCGCAGATCCGACGGTACCGAGCGTGGCGTTCTTGAAGCCCAGCGGCATGGACAGGCCGGACGCCAGTTGCCGGTGCGTCTGGGATTCCGTCGTGCGGGCCCCGATGGCCGACCAGCAAATCAGATCGGCAATGTACTGCGGCGTCATGGGGTCCAGCAGTTCGGTGGCCGTGGGTACGCCCAGATCGATCACTTCGAGCAGGAACCGGCGCGCCATCCGCAGGCCGTTGGGAATGTCGTGCGAACCGTCCAGGTGCGGGTCCATGATCAGCCCCTTCCAGCCGACCGAGGTGCGCGGTTTCTCGAAATAACAGCGCATCACCAGAAACACCTTACCCTGGACGCGCTCGCTCAACCCGCGCAGCCGAACCGCGTAATCCCGGCCCGCTCGCGTGTCGTGAATCGAACAGGGCCCGACAATCAGCAGGAACCGCGAATCCTGCCGATGAATGATGTTGCGGATCGCCTGCCGGGCGTCCGCCACGAACTCTTCCTGAGCCTCCGAACGCGGAATCTCGTGCAGCATCAAGGCCGGCGCGGGCAGAGGGATATTGGAGGCGATATTCAGATCGGAGACTTTTCGCATGGCAGGCTCTCCAAGACGAGTGCGACCGGGCACGGCAAGCTCATACGGGAGATTGTTCGCGATGGCCGGGCGATCTGCAAGGCCACGGCAGGCAGACCATTCTGGAGTGCGGCGACTTGTCGCCGCTTTGAACAGCGGCGGGTAGTGTCACGGAGGTTGGGGTTCTGGCGACGCAGCAAGGCATCGGAACCCAGCGTCGCGGTCGCGGCGCAACGGCCGGACCAAAGCAACTTGCACGCCCTTGCTTACGGCACTCTCAACAGGCGGCTGCCTCGTGCGGCCAGTTCAGAACCGATCGCGGCGGTTGCTCAAGTACTCCAGCAGCGCCTTGTCGAACTGCATGCTGGTGTCCAATTCGACGTAATCCACGCCGATCTGAAAGCATTCCTGGCGGTAGGATGCGCGGAACGCTTCGATCTCCTGGAGGTATTCTCGCCGATAGTTGCTGGCATCCACGCACACGCGTTCCTCCGTCTCCGGCTCCTCGAATTCGATCACGCCGTCGAACGGAAACTTGACTTCCGCCTCGTCCAGCACATGGAACAGGATCACGTCGTGGCCCCCGTGTCTGAGCAACCGCAGGCTCTGGAGCACCGGCTCCGTGTCGCACAGCAGATCCGAGAAGATCATGACCAGGCTGCGGTGCCGCAGCATGGCGGCGATTTGCCGCACGCTGTTGGCGATGTCCGTCGGTCCTGTCGGCTGCAGCCGCGCCAGGTGCGAGAGCACATTGGCCAACTGGGTGCGTTTGGATCGCGGGGCCAGGCTGTTCCGGATTCGCTGGTCGAAGGTGATCAAGCCCACCGGGTCCTGCTGGTGGATCATCAGGTAGCACAGCGACGCGGCGAGGCAAATCGCATAGTCGAACTTGGTCAGCTCCTGGCGGTAGGTGTAGCCCATGGACCGGCTCAAGTCCATCGCCAGATAGCCGGTGATGTTGGTCTCGGCCTCGAACTTCTTGACGTAATACTTGTCCGTTTTGGCGTACACCAGCCAGTCGATGTCGTTGGGATCGTCGCCCGGCGTATAGCGGCGGTGCTCGCTGAACTCGACAGAAAAGCCGTGGTACGGGCTGGCGTGCAGGCCTTGCAGGAATCCCTTGACCACGAATTTGGCGCGAAGGTCCAGCCGCTTGATCTGGTTGATGACCTCCGGCTTCAGGTACTTTTCGACAGACATAGCAGTCGGGCGGCAAGGGAACAGCGGGGCGCGGATGCCAATCGGGGCGCGCGGTTCCCCGCAGCGCCGCGCCTGCGCCGGTGTCATCTGAGCCGTCGCGTCGGTCCGTGTCAAGCCGGCCAGGCGGCGAGGCGGCGATCAGGCCCGGGCTGCGGCGGTCTGTGCCGTCTCGGATTGGCTCGGAGTTCCCGCCGCGCACTGTTCCAGACGGGCTGTTCCAGACGGGGCTTCCCGTGTCCCGTCGCGGCGACTATCCTGGAACCGTTCCCTGATTCACCACCGTTGTTTTCTTGATGGAAGAGGAGAAATGAAGCTGTGACCAGAACCACCCTCGTTGCAAGCCTGACGGTTGTCGGGTTGTTGTGCCTTGCTGCGGACGCGAGTCTTTTCGGCGCCGAGTACCTGAGCGGCATTCAATGGTCCGAGCCGGCCGTGATCGATCCAGGGCCGCCGGGAGGCCCGCCCTCCGACGCCGTCGTGCTGTTCGACGGCAAGGACATGTCGAAGTGGGACAAGGCCGAAAAGTGGATCGTCAAAGACGGGTTTGTTGAAGCCGGCCCGGGGGCTCCTGTCAGCAAAGACGTGTTCGGCGACTGCCAGGTGCATGTGGAATGGGCCTCGGCCGAGGAGATCAAAGGCGAGGGGCAAGGCCGCAGCAACAGCGGCGTGTTTCTGATGGGCATCTACGAAGTCCAGGTGCTCGATTCCTTCGGCAACAAGACGTACTTCGACGGCCAGTGCGGAGCGATCTACAAACAGCACCCGCCGCTGGTCAACGCCTGCCGCAAGCCCGGCGAGTGGCAGACGTACGATATTATTTGGAAAGGCCCCAAGTTCGATGCCGAGGGCAAGCTGGTCAGCCCGGCCTTCATCACCGTGCTGCACAACGGCGTGGTGATCCAGAACCACTTCCAGCTGGAAGGCGACACGCCGTACCACCGCGCCCCGGAATATAAGCCCCATCCCGACAAGGGCCCCATCAGCCTGCAGTACCACGGCAACCCCGTCCGCTTCCGCAACATCTGGGTCCGCGAGCTCCAGGACGTCGCGCACGAGCGCGTGGCGGAACCCTCGATCAGAAAGTGATTCACGAGCAGTCCCGTTGGCGAGTCGGGAAGTTGCGCCGGCCACCGCTGCTTGCCGGGCAAGGAGAAGCCAGACGCGGCAGAGAATCCGGCAACCGGCGGGCATCCGCCCGCCGGTTTTGTCGGCGTTGCCCGGCGTTCTGCCGCTGCCCCGTGTGCTTCACGTCGCGCGCGATCCGCGGGACAGCGGCCGATCCGGGCGGAGGGCCGCAGGATCGGCGAGCTGACAGCCTGTAGAAAAAAGGGAACAGGCATCTCGCGGCAGTCGTTTTTCGTTTAGTCTTTCCAAGGCAACTCGTTGGCAGCTCGCCGCCATGCTTCGGGCGACGAGGCCCGGTTCAGGCTAACCAAGCGGCGCGCGGAATTCCAGTAGCGCCGGTTTTCGCGCAGCAAGACCGCTTGTCCAAGGCTCCGACGCTCTTGACGCGGCGAGGAACTTGGCGCGGCCCTCGGCGCGCCGGGGGCCGCTCAATCCGCTTCGATCTTGTACAGATGGCGCTGGCCTCGGAGGAACAATTCGCGGCCGACCACGACCGGCGACGCGTCGAGTCCTTCCGCCAGCCTGTTGGCGGCCAGCACGTCCCACGCGGGCTGGTTCTTGATGACCAGTGTGACGCCTTCGCGGCTGGGCAGGTACACGCGGTCGGCGGCCCCGACGGGCGAGGCATAGACGCTCTTCAGTTCCGGCAGCCGGACGCTGTCCCGCAGCGCGGCTCCCGACGCAGGATCGAGAATCTTGAGGATCGGCGAATTGGACTTGGTGACGAACAGGTGCCGGCCGTAGACCAGCGGCGACGGCACGTACGGCGCGTGGCTGTGCGATTGCCACACTACCTGCTGAGGATTGTCCGTTACATCTCCGCGGGAATCCAGTCGGATCGCCCGCACTTCGTTCTTTCCATGCCCGCTCATACAGATGACCAGATCGCCGTACGTCACGGGACAGGGAATCACGTTCGTGCTCAGGCCGCCGCACTCCCAGATGACCTCTCCGGTGGCCAGGTCGTAACTCATGATTCGGCGCGTGGCAGGCACAATCACTTGGGTTCGCCCGCCGTGCTCGATCACGCGCGGCGTGGACCAACTCGTGACCTCCCGGCGGTCGACGCGCCACTTCGTTTCGCCCGTCGCCGCGTCCAGGACCGCCAGGAACGATTGGCCCTCGTGGTCCCAGTTGACAATCAGCCGGTCGCCGTACAGCACCGGCGACGCGCCTTCGCCCCAGCCGAAGCGGGTCACCATCTCGCCCAGGTCGCGGTCCCAGATCGGCTGACCGTCCACATCGTAACAGAAGATCCCGTGGGAGCCGAACGAGACGTACAGTCGGCGGCCGTCGGTGGTCGGCGAAGCCGAAGCGTAGGTGTTGGTCGAGTGCCGTCCTTCGTGCGGCAGGACTTCACAGGCCACTCGCTGCCAGCGCGTTTGCCCCGTCGCACGATCGAGGCAGAGCACGACGAACTGGTAGTACGCCATGGGCCGGGGCGTCTTATAGCCGCCGGGCGGTTCGGCTTTCGGCGGTTCGAGCGTGGCGACTTCGCGATCCGTCTTCACGGCGGACAGCACGAAGATCCGGTCGCCCCAAAGGATCGGCGTGGCGTGGCCCTCGCCGGGGATTGCCGTCTTCCAGCGGACGTTCTGTTCCTCGTCCCAGTGGACCGGCGGATCGCCGAGGGGCGACAGACCGTCCGCGCGAGGACCGCGCCACTGGTGCCAATGCTTCAAGCACTCCGCTTGAAAACTGTCGCCCAGACAGGCCGACACGGCAAGCCAACAGACGACGGCCGGCAGGAGGCATTTAATCATGGTCGGTTCCCGTCTTGCGTGAACGGTGGGGTCTTCGAGGCCTCTTGGACACCGGTCCTTCAGAGGCCGCCTTGGGTCGCGCACGGCGGATTCTCAGTCCGACGGACGTTCGTCTGGCCGCTCCGGCACGAGGCTGGCCAGGTACCGATCCGTGTAATCCGCGACTTCCTGGTTCCCAGGTTGATAGATGAACAGCCGATCGTCCAGATCCTCTCGCTGTTGGAACTCGGTTATTTCCAGCACGACCAGGGGACGTGCGGCGGCATTCTGGTCCCCCGCCGACTCGGCCGGTTGCCGCCGATACTCGATGCGATACGGCAACAAGTCGCTCTGTCCGAGCACGAGCCGCACCTCCGTCGGCAAGTGGGCCGGCAACTGGCGCGGGTCGGCGGGGTTGACCTTCGCCGTTTGGGGCTTCCACTCGGGCGGAAGGCTGGCGAGTTTGTCTGCTTTCCAGCGTCCCTCCAGGACCCACATGGCCGCTTGGTCCGAGCGCACGGCCTGAGGCGGAGAGAACTGAAAGTGCTCGGCCAGCGCGGCGATCAGCCCTGGCAGGCCCCCCCTCGCCAACCAGTCGGTCGTGACCTCCGGCCGGGCCGGCTGGCCACGCTGCGGCAGGGCCGCCCGGAGCCGTTCCAGGTCGACCCGTCCCAACGACGTGCCGCCGGGCAGATCGCGGCGGATCCAGAGAAAGCGGCCGTCCGCGACCTGCTGCAGCGACGACAGCTGGCTGCCCACCTGCAGCTTCAGTTCCAGCCGCAGCAGCAGACCTTGCGGCGACCGCTTCTGCAGATACGAGCCCGCCCCGGACAACTCCTGGCCGAACAGCTGGACCCGCTGGCGAAATCGGGCTTCTAGCGACGGCGTCCCGGCCAGTTGAGCGGCGGCGCGGTTCAGCAGCGTCTGGCTGTCTGCCGCCGGTTCGTCGGCGCTGGCGGCGGCCGAAACCGGGCCGAGTGGGCCCAGTGTTGCCAGCAGCGCCAGCAAGCTCGTCCGGGTGAAGTTGTGCCGACTAAGTCCAGATGTTGGGATTGTACGGGTTTTTCCAAAGAAACGTGTTGTACGGAGCCGAACATTAACCCACGTAGACATATTCCACCGTAGACCGTTCCAAAACGCCGCCCCAGGGGCGAGGCAGACGGCGGCGATTGTAAGACCGCTGGGCGGTAAGGTCTACGCCAATCGGAAAGGGTCCCGGGGGGAGGTCGTCACCCGGCGGGAACTGCTGGAAACCGTAGCGGACTGCGGGTTTGGTCCGGAGGGGGAACGCGATGAAGATTCGACTTTGCATGTGGGTCTCATGTTGGGCCGCCATGTTGACGGCCCTGGGTTGTGTGACGCCCATCGAGCACAACCTGCCGCCCGCGGAGCAATTGATGCATCCCGGACCGGGCGTCGATGGTCCTGGACCGGGAGTCATGCGCCCGCCGGCCACGCCCTTTCCGGTGATGACGGGGATGCTGGGGATGACGCCTGCGGCGTCGCCGAACGTGCAGATTTTGTTCGCCAAACCGGAAGGCATGCAGGTGCGTTGGGACGTCGCCAGCGAAGGCGGCTTTGATTCGACGCCGCTGGTGGCTCCCGGCCGGCAGAACTTCCCCCAGGGCGCGATCTATCGCTTGAAACTCACCAATATCATGGGACGCGAAGGCGTCGAGCTGTATCCCACGCTGGAGATCGGCCCCACGACGCCCCGCACCGAGGCCTACCTGGCGCACAACGCGATCCCCGTCCAGTTCACGGAAGAGGATTTCGATCAGGTGCTGACGGGCAATTTCGTCACCAAGGTGATCTATCTGCCCGACCCGGAATTCCAGGAACTGGCCCTGGCGGGCGTCGAGACGCTGGTCAGCACGCGACTGGACCCGGGCACCGACCCGATCACCGAGGCGGACCGGCGGGGAGCGATCCTGGCGGTCGTTCGCCTGGGCAACAAGGACGTGGAGCTGCCGGGAGCCGACGGCAATGCGACGCCGTCGATCCCGGGCGTGCAGCCTAACGGCGGCGTCATGCCGACCTCCTACACGAGCACCTGCCCTGGCCCCTACGGAGCGATGCCGATGGCCGGCGGCATGGCCGGCTATCCCGCCGCGATGGGCCCGACCGGACTGCTGCCGCAGAACGTGGCCGGCATCACGGCTCCGGAGTGGGGCATGCCGTCCAGCGGCACGCCGATCGGCTTGCCCGGACCGCCGCACATCCCGTACGGCGGCCCGGCGGGCTTGCGGCAGCACACCATGAAAAACTACACGCATACCCAGATTCCGGAGCCGACCAAGCACGTCACGATCGGCGTGCGCCAGATGCCGGGCTACAGCTATCCGATGCCTCCGAACCGAGTCCACATCACGGAGCAGTCGGTGTATCCGTCGCAGCCCTACAGCCAGCCGCGCGTGTTGCGGCACGAACTGCTGCCCAGCGAGCAGAGTTGCCAGTGAAGAAGGAGTTCGACCTGGGATCTTGCAACGCGGCAAGATTCCAGGTCTCAGGCCGAGAGCCGAGGTCCGACACGCCCAGCCGACAATCTTGAGTTTCCAATTCTGCCATGTCCGTTCACGGGTTCACAAAACCGGGTCCCAACCACAGTGCGGCCGCCCGTCGGACTTGGGTCTGGCGAGCGGCGTGCTGCTTGTTGCTGTCGGCCGGCGCGGCCAGCGTTGCGTTCGGACAACGTGAACCCAACCACTACTTCCATTCCAGCCGCCTGCCGCCAGGCACGATCGGCCCGAGCCAACTGTTGCGTGGCGGAGCCCTGGCCGGCTATTTCCAGCCGGTCGAGATCCGCGGGCCCGAAGGCCTGGAAGTCTCCGTCGCCGTCGAAGGCCAGTTTGATTCGCCGCAGCCCGCACCTGCGACGTTCGGGATGCTGATCGGCCCCGTGTACCGTCTGAAGATCACCCGCATTCCGCGGAACGAAGGGTTCGAGGTGTACCCGACGATCGAGGTCATCAACCGCCTGTATCCGCCACCGGGGCTGGAAAATCACTTCCCGATCCCCGTGCATTTCACGCTGGAAGAACTGGAACTGGCCCTGTCGGGACGCCTGGTGACCCGCGTCATCTACTTGGAAGATCCCCAGTCGGCGCTGCCGGTCCCCGACACGCTGGAGGAACAGCGTTATTACGAGGTCCGCTGCGACGCAGATCCGCTGAAAGCCGCCGACCGTTTGGGGCGGCCCGTCGCGATTATGCGGATGGGTTCGAGGACGCCCGAAGTCGACAGCCAATCGCAGCGGTTCTTGTTCCATTGTCCGCCGCTGGCAAAGTTGGACCGGCCGGCGCCGCTGCCGGCGCTGCGTTCCGGCATCGAAGAAGTACAGCCGCCTGTGCCCAGGTTGGATCGCTCGAGGTAGCCTTGAACAGAACCGGACATCCCACGCACGCGGAACTGCTGCCCGAAGCCCTGCTTCGGCGATTTCGGCCCCGGCGACTGCTGGCCGCCGCGCTGCTGATCACCTGCTGTTCCTGCCAGGCCGTGCCGCCCGCCGGCCACCAACCGCGTCAGCCCTTGGGAACCGCCGCGGCAACCCCGCCGGCCGGAAGAATGCCCGGCGGCAACCTGGCGGCGGCGGACTACGGCGTGCAACTCGCCGCGTACGCTCCGGCCGACCTGCCTGCCAGCGCCTGGACCGGAGCGCGCGAGTTCGGTTCCGCGCCCGGCATGGGGGCCGGAACCTGCCCGCCCTGTCCGGCCTGTGAACCGCCCGCCGGATTCGCGGCTCCACCGAACCCTTGGCGGCCGCCCGGCATCTCCGGTCACTGGCCCGGCAACGAGTACCTGTGCGACGGAGGAGACCAGGGCGCCCAGGTCGAGGTCATGCGGGATCGGACCATCCTGGGGCTCGACCGGGAGGACACCGTGGCTCAATACGACACGGTGGACGGGCGGACGGAGGTCAAAGCCTCCAACCCCGTGTGCCTGTACGCTCCCCGGTTCGCCGCCGTGCGACAAGTGTCCGGGTTGCTCGCGCACGAGGGTCACGACCGCTTGGCCGGCGTGGCGCTGCCCTTGCTGCCCGGCTCGCAGGAACAACGCGGCGTGCCGACCACGGTGCTGCAGCCGGTCGAACCGGAACGCTATGTGGGCACCGATTCGCCGCACGCTTTCCGGGAACGCGTCCGTGGAGAATCCGTGGACGGATCGCAACCGTTGGCCAAGCTGGTCAATCGCTTCCGCGCGTACGAGGACTTCCGCATCATCCGCACGGGCGCTTTCGACAACGCGGAGAAAGCCCGCCTGGCCCAGCAGCTCGACGCGGCCCTGGTCTGGAGCGAGAATCAAGCGGTCCAAGTGACGATCGAAAAGGTCACGGCTGTCCTGGCCGCCAACGACGTCGGGCTGCAATCCGTCTACCGCTATGAACTGCCGCCGGGCAAGCCGCGGCTGCGGGTCGTCAAGGTGGCCTCGAAGAAGTCGGCCCAGCCCGGCGAAGAAGTGGAATTCACCATCCGCTTCGACAACGTAGGCGATCAGACCGTCGGCAACGTCACGCTGGTGGACAGCCTGACGACGCGGCTCCAGTACGTCCCCGACACCGCCCAGTGCAGCCTGGAGGCGAGATTCCACACCCAGGAAAACGAGGCCGAATCGCTTGTCCTGCGGTGGGAGATCAGAAGCCCGCTGAAAGTGGGCGAGGGCGGCGTCATCCGCTTCACCTGCCGCGTCCGATAGCCGGCCTGTCCGATAGCCGGCGCCGTCGAATGGCCGGCCCGATTGCCGCCCGCATCGCCCAATCGCTTGCCGTCGGCCTTGCCCCCTAGTTGCCCCAAGACTTGGCCTAGATTACCCTATAACCTGCCCCAGGTTCTCAGGGCACCGCCTTGTCCATCGGGGTTCCACACGCTTTTCTGCCAAGGAGTACGCACAGATGGCCGTTGTATCGACCACGGAAACCGGCGGCAAACTCATTCCGCCACCCGAAAACTTTGCCGGCAAAGCTCACTGTCCCTCGTTCGAGGCCTATCAGGACATGTACCAGCGGTCCATTCAGGACCCAGAGGGCTTTTGGGGCGACATTGCGGAGGACTTTGTCTGGAATAAGAAATGGGAAAAAGTCCGCGACTACACGTTCGAGGGCAACGTCAACATCAAATGGTTCATCGGCGGCAAGACCAACATCAGCGTCAATGCCCTGGATCGGCATCTGGAAGAACGCGGGGACCAACCGGCGATCATCTGGGAAGGCAACGAACCGACGGAACAGTGCATCATGACCTACCGGCAGATGCACAGCGACGTCTGCAAGTTCGCCAACGTGCTCAAATCGCTGGGAGTCAAGAAAGGCGATCGCGTCTGCCTGTACTTGCAGATGATCCCGCAGTTGCCCATCGCCATGCTCGCCTGTGCCCGGATCGGCGCGATCCATTCGGTCGTGTTCGGCGCGTTCAGTGAAGATTCGCTCCGCGACCGCATCCAGGATTCGGCGTGCAAACTCCTGGTGACGCAGGACACGGCTTACCGGGGCAAGAAGCATGATATCCCGATGAAGACCAAAGCCGACGCGGCCTTGGCCGAGTGCCCCAGCATCGAGAAGGTCGTGGTGGTCAAACGCACGGGCGTGGAAGTGCCCATGCAGTCCGGGCGGGACTACTGGTGGGACGAGGCCCTGGCCGCAGCCGACCCGCATTGCGAACCCGAATGGATGGACGCCGAAGATCCGCTGTTCATTCTGTACACCTCCGGTTCGACCGGCAAGCCGAAGGGCGTGTTGCACACCACGGGCGGTTACATGGTCTACACCGCCACGACGTTCAAGTACATCTTCGATTACCAGGAAGGCGACATCTGGTGGTGTACCGCCGACATCGGCTGGGTCACGGGCCACTCTTACATTGTCTATGGCCCGCTGTGTACGGGCGCCATCAGCGTGATGTTCGAAGGCATCCCCACCTATCCCGACGCGGGACGCTTCTGGGACGTGATCGACAAGTATAAGATCACCCAGTTCTACACGGCCCCGACGGCGATCCGGGCCCTGATGCGCGAGGGCGAGGCGCACATCACGAAACGGGATCTGTCCAGCCTGAAACTGCTGGGCTCCGTCGGCGAACCCATCAATCCCGAAGTCTGGCTGTGGTACTGGCGGTTGGTCGGCAAGGAACGGTGCCCGGTGGTCGACACCTGGTGGCAGACCGAGACGGGCGGCATCCTGATCACGCCGCTGCCCGGCGCGCATACGCTCAAGCCCGGCAGCGCCAGTCGCCCCTTCTTCGGCGTCGAGCCAATCGTCCTGGACGATCAGGGCAATCCGGTTCCGGACGGCACCTCCGGCAAGTTGTGCATCTCCAAGCCCTGGCCCGGCATCATGCGGACCACGTACGGAGACCATGACCGGTTCATCCAGACGTATTTCAGCGCCTACAAGGGAATGTACTTCACGGGCGATGGGGCCCGCCGCGACGCCGACGGCGATTACTGGCTGTTGGGCCGCGTGGACGACGTGATCAACGTCTCCGGCCACCGCCTGGGGACGGCCGAGGTGGAAAGCGCGTTGGTCAGCCATCCTGCGGTTGCCGAAGCCGCCGTCGTCGGTTATCCGCACGACATCAAGGGGCAAGGCATCTACGCCTATGTCACGCTCAAGACGGGCATCGAACCGACGGAAGAGTTGCGGACCAAGTTGATCAAGCACGTCCGCGAGGAGATCGGGCCGATCGCGACGCCGGACGTGCTTCAATGGGCGCCGGGGCTGCCCAAGACTCGCAGCGGCAAGATCATGCGTCGCATCCTGCGGAAGATCGCCGAGAACGAGGTGGACAAGGTGGGCGACATCACCACGCTGGCCGATCCGTCCGTCGTGGAGCACTTGGTGGCCAACCGGCCGAAAGCTTAGACGCAGACGAGAGACGTGGCGAGAAGCCCGGCTGCTGGACACGGGCCGGGCTTCCTCGCCCCCTTCTCGAGCGATGACTTTCCAAGCGTTTGGCAAGGTGTTTCTTTAGACCAGGGGCAATCTGTCCGACGTGACCGCGGACCACTTTTTTGAACGGAGAATCCATGTCTGCCGCCTCAAGTCTCGCGTCCCTCAAGCTGCCTCCGGCTCGTGACCTGCGACCGCTGTTTTTTCCCAAGTCGATTGCCGTCGTCGGCGCGTCCCGCAAAGTCGGTTCGGTGGGACATGCGGTGATTCGCAATTTGATTTACGGCCATTACACGGGGGTCATTTACCCCATCAACCCCCAGGCCAAAGGCATTCTGGGCGTGCCCTGCTTCCCGGACCTGAAGGCCATCAACGAAATTCCCGACCTGGTCGTGGTGGTCGTTCCTTCGCAGCACGTGGAACGCGTCGTCGTGCAAGCGGCGGAACTGGGAACCAAGCACTTGGTCGTCATCTCCGCGGGGTTCAAGGAAGTGGGCGAAGAAGGGGCGGCCCGTGAGGCGCGGATCCGCGACATCGCCCGCGAACGCGGCCTGGCGATTTTGGGCCCCAACTGCCTGGGCGTGATCAATACCGACCCCGACGTGCAGATGAACGCGTCGTTCGGGCGCGACATTCCGCCCCACGGCTGCCTGGGCCTGATTTCCCAAAGCGGGGCCTTGTGCGCCGCCCTGCTGGACTATGCCAAAGGCCGCGGCATGGGCTTTTCCCAGTTCGTCAGTTTCGGCAACAAGTGCGATATCGACGAGGTGGACCTGATCCGCGCGCTGGCCGCGGACGAGAAGACGCAGGCCATCATGATGTACGTCGAGGAGATCAGCGACGGTCAGCGGTTTCTGGCCGCCGCGCACGACATTACCCACGGGGCCAATCCCAAGCCGATCCTGGTGATCAAGAGCGGACGGACGGCCGAGGGGGCCGCAGCCGCCGCGTCGCACACGGGTTCGCTGGCCGGCTCCGATGAATTGTACAACGCCCTGATGACCCAGGCCGGCGCGTTCCGCGTGGAGACGGTCGCCCAACTGTTCGACCTGGCCGAGGTGTTCACCGATCCGTGCCTGCCCGCCGGGCGCAAGACGGCCATCGTCACCAACGCCGGCGGACCGGGCATCATGGCCACCGACGCGGCCATCCGTCACGGTCTGGAACTGGCCAAGTTCCGGGACTACACCAAGAAATCGCTGCAGTTCCAAATGCCCACCGTGGGCAGCATCAAGAATCCCGTCGACGTGATCGGGGACGCCCGCAGCGACCGCTACCGCGCGGCCCTGGACGCCGTCACCGCCGACGAAACCGTGGATCAAGTCCTGGTGATCGTCACGCCGCAGACCATGACCGACGTCGTGGAGATTTCCGAGGTGATCGGCGGCACGCGGGAATTCTGCAACAAGCCGATCGCCGCCTGCCTGATGGGCTTGGAAGACGTCTCGGCGGGCGTCGAGATCCTGCAGAAAAAGTACCACGTGCCGACGTTCGCGTTCCCGGAAAACGCCATGCGGGCGCTGGCTGCCAAGAGCCGGTTCGGCGAGTGGGTGCGGTCCAAGATCCGCGGCTACCGGCAGTTCGACGCGGACAAGGGCGCCGTCGACAAACTGTTCCAGGAAGAAGTCGCCGCCGGCCGGCCGCAGTTGATCGAAATCCGCGCCCTGGAAGCGCTGAAAGCCTATGGTTTTCCCACGGTTCCGTACAAGCTGGCCCCGACGGCCGACGAGGCCGTAGCGGCCGCCGACGAAATCGGCTACCCCGTGGTCATGAAAATCGTCGGGCCCAAGATTCTGCACAAGACCGACGTGGGGGGAGTCAAATTGGACCTGCGCGACGGTCCGGCAGTGCGCGCGGCCTACGAAACCATGGTCGAATCCGTGCGCAGCCGGCTGGGCAAGGACGTGGAAATCTGGGGCGTGCTGATCCAAAAAATGATGGAGCAAGGCAAGGAGGTGATCCTGGGCGTGACGCGGGACAAACGCTTCGGTCCGGTGCTGATGGTGGGCCTGGGCGGCATCTATACCGAGATCTTGAAGGATGTGTCCTTCCGCCTGGCCCCGCTCCGCGAAAACGAAGCCGAGGAGATGATCCGCGAAATCCGGAGCATCAAGCTGCTGCAGGGCGCCCGCGGGGAACCGCCGTCCGATCTGGGCGCCGTGGCGGAATGCCTGCTGCGCTTGAGTGCGTTTGTGACCGACCATCCAAATATCCACGAACTGGACATCAACCCGTTGTTGGTCTACGCACGCGGCAAAGGCGCGGTGGTCGCCGATGCGAGAATCATTCTTTCCACCTAGCAACTCGTCGCGCCGGTGGAAGCCGGCGCTGGCCGTTCGTGGTCGCCGACGTGAAGATTATTCTTAGGGAGTAGAGGAACAACCATGTCTGTTGATTGGCGTGAAACCTGGAAAAAGAAGTTGGTCTCGGCCCAGGCTGCGATCAAGCACATCAAGCCCGGCAACCGCGTCTTTATCGGTTCCGCGTGCGGCGAGCCGCAAGAACTGGTCCGGGCCCTGGTGGAAACCGGCGACGAGGCGGAAGACACCGAAGTCATGAACGTGCTGACGATGGGCGTCGCGCCGTACACCGACCCCAAGTACTCCAGCCGCTTCCGGGCCAACGCCTTTTTCATCGGCAACAGCGTCCGCGATGCCGTGGGCCAGGCCCGCGCCGATTACACGCCGATTTTCTTCTCCCAGATCCCCGGCATGTTCAAATCCGGCCGGATTCCGATCGACGTGGCGTTGATCATGGTCAGCCCGCCGGACGAGCACGGATTCGTCAGCCTGGGAGTCTCCGTCGACATGACCCGCTCCGCCGCGCTGGCCGCCAAGCTGCTGATCGCGCAGGTCAATAGCTACATGCCCCGCACGCTGGGCAACAGCTTCATCCATGTCCGCGACATTGAGTACCTGGTCGAGCACAACGAGCCGCTGCTGGAGTGGCCGGTGATCAGCGAACCCGACGACGTCACGGCGCGGATCGCAGAAAACGTGGCCAGCCTGATCGCCGACGGCGATACCCTGCAACTGGGCATCGGCCGCTTGCCCGACACGGTGCTGCTGTCGCTGATGGGCCGCAACGACTTGGGCATCCACACCGAGATGTTCTCCGACGGCGTCATGCGGCTGACCGAAGCCGGCGTCATCACCGGCCACCGCAAGACCGTCCACCAAGGGAAAATCGTGGGCAGCTTCGCCGCCGGAACCCAGGAACTGTTCTGCTTCCTGCACAACAATCCCCAGATCGAAATGCACCCCTCGGAGTATACCAACGACCCGCGGGTGATCGCCCAGCACGACAACATCGTGGCCATCAACGCCGCCATCGAGGTCGACTTGACCGGACAGGCCGTGGCGGATTCGATCGGCGAGCGGCTGTACAGCGGTATCGGCGGCCACGCCGATTTCATGCGCGGAGCGGCGATGGCCCGCGGCGGCAAGCCGGTGCTGGCGTTGCCCAGTACGTACACGGACAAGGACGGCCGTGTCCGCAGCCGCATCGTGCCGTTCCTGCAACAGGGCGCCGGAGTGGTCACCACGCGAGGCGATACGCATTACGTCGTCACCGAATACGGCATCGCGTACCTGCACGGCCGGACCATGCGCGAACGGGCCATGGCCTTGATCCATATCGCCCACCCGGACTTCCGCGGCGAATTGCTGCACGCCTCCAAACGCCGCCGCCTGGTGTACGCCGACCAGATCCTCCCGTCGGCCGTGCCGTACCCGGAGGAACTCGAAGCAACGCTGACCCTGCCCGACGAGACGACGGTGATGGTGCGTCCGATCCGGCCGTCCGACGAGGACTATATCAAGGCCATGTTCTATGCGTTTAGCGAACAGACCAAGTACCTCCGCTACCACGGTACGCTCAAAGCGCTGCCGCACAACAAGCTGCAGGTCTTCTGCAACGTGGACTACGAGACGGAAATGGCGTTGGTCGTGATCCGCGGCCAGGCTGGCCACGAGGAGATCGTGGCCGTGGGCCGCTATATGACCAATCCTGGAAAACGGTCCGCGGAAATGGCCTTCGTGGTCCGCGACGACTGGCAACGCCGCGGCATCGGCTCGCATCTGTTCCGCCGCTTGATCGAAATCGGACTCCAGGCCGGAATCACCGAATTCAACGCCGACGTGCTGCCGGAAAACAGCGGCATGTTGAAGATCTTCCACCGCTCCGGCCTGAACACGGAAACCGCGACCGAAGAAGGCGTCGTCCGAGTCACCATGCGGGTAACGGCACCGAAGGGAGCGTGAGTGCGGCAGGCGGGAACGCGGCACGGCCAGCCAGCCAGGCCGTGCCACACAAATCCGCGCCACACAAACCTGCGGCCAACCGGGCAGAAGCACAACGCGCCTTCGCGCCGCGATTGGCGATCAGCGATCACGGCTCCGACTCCCCGACCGACTCCACCCCGTACTGTTCCAGTTTCTTCTTCAACGTCGTGCGGTGCAGGCCGAGCATTCGGGCGGCCCCCGCGAACTGGCCGTGGTGCCGCTCCAGGACGGCGGCCAGCAGCGGCGGCTCGACCACGCGCAGCAGGTCCTCGTGCAACTGCCCTTCCTCGGCGGCTTGAGCCAGCCGCGTTTCGGCCCACTGGCAGACAAGACCCGCAAGGCGGTCGTCGAGCGAGCGGTCAGTGTCCGGTGCCGCAGGCCAGACGGGCGGCGTGGGCGGGGGCAGGTGCTCCGGCTCGATGCTGCCGCTGCGGGCCACGATCACCGCGTGCTCGACGGCGTTCCTCAGCTCGCGCACGTTTCCGTACCACGGCCGCCGCTGCAGTTCCTCGAGCGTGTCGGCGGAGAATCCGGGCGGCGACTCGCGACGCTGTTCGGCCAACGACAGAAAGTACTCGGCCAACTCGCGGATGTCGTCCGGACGCTGGCGGAGCGGCGGCAGGTCGATGCGAAATGCGGCCAGCCGGAAGTACAGGTCGTGGCGGAACTGCCCGTCGCGGATCTTGGCCAGCAGTTCCTGATGCGTTGCGGAGACCACGCGGAAATCGCTCTTCACGGGCTGATGAGCGCCGACGGGCACAAACTCGCCGTGTTCCAGTGCCCGCAGCAGCTTGACCTGCGCAGGCAGCGGAATATCGGCGACTTCATCCAGAAACAGCGTGCCGCCGTGGGCTTGCAGCAGCAACCCGGTGTGCTCCCGCTCCGCGCCCGTAAACGCGCCGCGGGCATGGCCGAACAGTTCGCTTTCGGCCAGCGAGGAACTGAGCGAAGCCAGATTCACGGCCACGAAAGGCCCCTCGGCGCGGCGGCTGTAGCGGTGAATCGCGCGGGCCGTCAGTTCCTTGCCGGAGCCGCTCTCGCCGCACAGCAGCACGCTGGCTTCCGAGGAGGCCGCCAACGCGATGCGTTTGAACACCTCTTGCATCACCGGCGATCGGCCCACCAGGCCTGCCACCTTTTCCCCGCGAGCGGCCGGCAACGGCGGCGTTTCGCGGGTCAAGGCTCGCCGCACCGCCCGCTCCGCCGCGTCCAGGTCGAACGGTTTGATCAGGTATTCAAACGCGCCTTGGCGGACGGCTTCGACGGCCGTGTTCAAGTCGCCATAGGCCGTGATGATGATGATCGGCACGTCGCCGCAAAGCTCGCGCAGCTGCGGCATCGCCGTCAAGCCGTCCATGCCGGGCAGGCGGACGTCCAGCACCACGACATCCGGCGGCTGCCGGGCGGCCAATTCCAGCGCCTGTTCGGCGGACGAGGCCGTCGCCACTTCATGGCCGAGGCTTTGCCCCAGGCGGCTCAAGGCCCAGCAGATACTCGGCTCGTCATCCACGACCAACAGTCTCGGCATGGCCGTCCTCCACCTTCCATCTTGGCAGTTCGATGACAAAACACGTCAGGTTGTCGCGGCGGCGCCAAGCCAGCGTGCCGCCGTGCTGTTCGATCACCTCCTGGGCCAGGGATAGCCCCAGCCCGACACCGTCCGGCTTGGCGGACACGAGCGGCTCGCACAACCGATCGCACACGTGCTCCGCGGGGCCAAGGCCGGTGTCCAGGACCTCCAACCGGACAACGCCGGGACGCTCGGCGGGAGCAAGCCGGATGCAGACGCGGGGCGCCGTCCGCTCCGCCGCCTGCGCTGCGCCGGCCTCGGCCGCCGCCTCGACGGCGTTCAGCACCACGTTGACGACGACTTGGGCCAGATCGTCTGCGTCGCCGGCCACCCGCAGCAAATCCGCCGGAGCGGACCAGTGCAACTCGACACCCAAATGCCGCGCCTTGGGACGCACCAACGCAAGCGCACGCTCGACGACGTCGGCCAGGTTCAGCCGGGTCAGGGGCCGCGTCTCTTGTTTGCCCAACGACAGGAAACGCTGCAGGTACTCTTCCATCAGGTCCAGTTGCTGCCGAGCGACGGCCAACCCCTCGTCGTCCGGCAACGCACATTCCCGTCCATGCAGCTCGATCGCCAGCCGGCAGCCGGTCACGGCGTTGCGCAACTGGTGGGCGATCCCGCCGCCGAGGCGGCCGAGCGTGCGCAGCTTCTCATTGCGACGTACCTGCTGCTCGTAACGCATCAACATCTCCGCCATCCGATTGACGGCCAGGGCCAAGTCCCGCAGTTCGTCGTCCCGCTGTGGGATGGGCAGCGGCGCAAAATCCCCTTCCGCAATCCGGTCCACCTGGCCGGACAGCCGGTGCAGCGGCCGGGTCACGCGGGCCGCGATCATGCCGCTGACGGCCACGACGATCACCAGCGCGGCCATGCCGGCCAGGGCCGGCGGCAGGACCGCAGCCCGCCAGGCGTGGCGATACCGGCCTTCCGGGTACAGCACGTGCAAGACGTCGGGTTCCCGGCCTCGAAAGGGCCGTGAGAGGCTGAGTTGCGAATGCAGATAGGTTTCGCCAGCCACCAGCACGCGCCGCTGGAAGGTCATCGGTTCCTGGCCGGCCGTCGGTGCCGGCAATTGCTCCGCTACCGCTTCCTTGAAGCTGGAAGCGACGATCGCTCCCCCTCGGTTCACGACGACGAACTCGGCTCCCGAAAGTCCCCGCATCTGCTGCAGGACGTTGTCCGTCAGCGGAAAGGACGCCCCGGCCAGCGTGCCGCCGATCTCCCGCAATTGCTTCTCGATCTGCTCCTGGGCTCGCCGGCCCGCCAGCCAAGCGTCCACGCTGCTGACCGCGACTACGGTGGCAAGCATGACGCAGCCCATCGGCAGCAGAATCTGAGATCTCAACGGCCAACGCACGGGCAAGCTCCAGACAGGGAATCGACGAAAACGCTGACGACTATCTTAAGCGAACTGCCGCGTCTTTTCGCCGAGGGTCGCAGTCTGAAGACCCGGCTTTTCCGAAAAAGCCAGACTCCTTCCAGACCGCTTTTCTTTCCGTCTGCCTGTCGATGCGTTCGACACGGGTGTCGAAAACTTCGCGGCGTCCCGGACGACTCCGGCCGCCTCGCGAACGGCACGCGGCGCAATCGTCTGCGCCGTAGCCAGTTCGGACGACGGAGCGAATGACCGGATTCAGCCCGTTCCACGGCTTGGTTTTTGCACATCGATCCAGTTGCCGTGTGACCGAGAAGGAAGTAAGTGACGAGGAGAAATCTATGGGCGGTTGCCGCAAGCGTCTTGGTTCGGGATTCACACTCGTGGAATTGCTGGTCGTGATTGCGATCATTGGCATCCTGGTCGGCCTGTTGCTGCCCGCGATTCAGGCTGCGCGCGAGGCCGCCCGGCGCACCCAGTGCTCGAACAACTTGCGGCAAGTCGCGCTGGGCGTGCTGAACTACGAGAGCACCTACCGCTGCCTGCCGGCGAGCACTATCCTCAATCTGAACACCACCTCGACGGCCAATAATCTGGCCTGGGGCGTGCACGGCCGCATCCTGCAGTTTCTGGAGCAGGGCGATTTGTACAACCAGGTCGATCTGAATCAGGCCTGGGATTTTCAGTCTGCCATCGACGCCTTGCGGGTCCCCGTTTACGCCTGTCCCAGCGATCCGCAAGCCGACCAACTCCGCGATCCGGGCGGCGGCAAGGTGAAACTGTATCCGACCACCTACGGGTTCAACTTCGGAACCTGGTTCGTGTTCGATCCGGCGACAAGCCGTGGCGGCGACGGAGCCTTCTATCCCAACAGCCATGTTCATCTGGCCGCTTTCCTGGACGGCACCAGCCAGACCCTGTTGGCAGCGGAAGTGAAGGCTTGGCAGCCCTACACTCGCAACGGCGGACCGTCCGGCACGGCGATCCCGAACGACGTCGCGGCGGCGGGGGCAGTCGTGGCCTCCGGAACGCAGTTCAAGGACACCGGGCACACGGAATGGCCGGACGGCAGAGTCCACCACACCGGGTTCACCGCCGTCCTGACGCCGAACACAGCCGTGCCCTATGCCTCCGGCAGCCAAACGGTCGATGCGGATTACAACTCCTGGCAAGAGGGCCTCAACGGCAGCGCCGGCGTCGCGACGTACGCCGTCATCACCTCGCGGAGCTACCATCCGGGCACGGTCCAAGCTGCGCTGGTCGATGGCTCAGTGCGGTCCATCGCGCAGACGATCGGCCTGGGCGTCTGGCGGGCACTGGCGACACGCGCCGGCGGCGAAGTGATGCCGGTCTTCTAGCGCTAAACGGAATCTCGGCACTTTCTCAAGGGCGTTCACGAACTCACGCCCCAGTGTAGCACGGCCTACTCGTTGGCCGTGCCGCCGCAGACACGGCCAACAAGTAGGCCGTGCCACGAGGAGAATTGGGCTACGCTTGGGGGGCGCCGTAAGGGGGACTGGTATCCGTCCCACAAACGTCCGGATCCGCGAGCTTCACCGTCGGCAACTCGGGCGGGGGCGGGGTGTCTGCTCGGAGCGTGTTCTCCGGCGCGGCATCCCATCTCTGGACCCACGCCTCCCAGGTCAGGCGGGAGCGGCTGAAGAAGATCTCGTCCAGCGTCGCCGGCGGCACCTCGGTCACGTGGTACGGAGTGGGCATCCAGGGAGCATTGGCCGCCGTGTCGCGGAAGCGGTACAGTTCCGCCGCGGCGTGCCGCCCGTCGCGCCACACCAAGAGCCCCTCCACGGTGACATCGTACCAGTTCACGTTCGGCCCGAATCGGGCGGCGACTTGCTCCCAAACCAGATCGACGCCGGCCAGATGGTACAAACCGCGAACGGCCTGCAGAAACGCCTCACGCTGTTCGGCACAGACGGCGTCCAGCCAACCGCGCTGGGCCAGCGATGCGATGATCCAGCCGGCCCGTTCCTGAAAGGCCAATTGCAGCGTCCCCGGCCCCACGCTCGGACACCCGATCTCCACCAGGATTTGATTTGTGGCCAGGCGAATTTGGGCCAAGGCCAACGGCGTTTCACACCATTCCCGGCCTTCCGCCAACAACGCCAGCAGTTCCCGCTCTACGAAAAACCGCACCGCCTCTTCGACGTTTCGCAGACGTTCCAGCGGCTTGTGAACCAAGTGCCCCTTTCGCGTCCGCTGCACGCAGCGGCCAGCGTGGCGGAGCCGGCCGAACAGTTTCGGAAGCGTTCCCGAGTGGATCCCCGGACGCAGCAGCCGCAACAGGGTCTCGCCCTGCCGGCCGATCGGGACCGGCTTCAGATGCCGTTGCCGGTTGGAAGCGTACAAGCGCCAATTCTCTTTCAGCTCCCACACCAAGAAGCCGAAGACTCCGGGGATCAGCCAAATCGTGGACCAAACCAGGGTATTGGCCCGCGCAACGCCCAGGTACGGACTCAACTGGGCCACGATCATCGGCCCCGCCGGGATCAGCAGCTTGTGAGACACCGTGACGACGGGAAAGTGCTTGATCGGGTTGATCTGCGGCTCCAGCAGCAGCGTGAATACAAACGCAGTCACGTAGGACACGAAAAACCAGATGCCGCCGCCGATCAGTTTGACCAAGACCGACAACCGGTTGTCGCCGGACCGGAACCGTAACCACTCGTCCACCGTATACAACACCCGCTCCAGTCCGTTCAGCAGGTAATGGAACGAGTCCATGACCCAGTGAAAGGCCGCCGCAAAGACGCGGATCTGCAACTCGCGCCAGCCGCGCATCAATTGCTCGGTGATCAGCTGATCCAGATAGCGGCCCAGCGGCGAGTTGAGCGCCAAATTGACCGACAGGAACGTGATCGTCCATGTGCTCCAGGTGAGCCAGCCGAAGAGCAAACGAAACGGCAGGACCAGGCAAATCGTGAACATCAACGGCTTGACCGCATAGCCGATCAGCACCGCGTAGAAGACGCTGTCGAAAAACCGCCGCACCCAAGGCAACTGCCACAGCGAGACCGGCAGATCGTAAAGTCCCCGGCGGGCCATCTGGCCCAGCTTGCGGAGCAGGGACAGGCACCCGCGGCGAAATCCCTCGCGATCGATCAGCAACAGCAGGAAGGTGCCCAGCACGAGCACGGGTACGAGCGACAACAAGTTAGGGGCCGGAGCAGCCACCTCCGCCGGCGACAGTTCGGCCGCGACCTGTTCCAGCGTCTGGATTCCCGGACTGCCGTGCGGGTCGTAGAACATGTGCGCGACATGCCGCCCAAACTCCACCAACAGGAAGGCCCCGCCATACGGCAAAGCCAGATACCGCGTGAGCAGACGCCCGAACCCCGTGCCGAAGGCGATCGCACTCAACTGATGGGACCAGCGCAGATAAACGGGGCCTCGGTAGTGGACGCCCGACAAAACGGCGGCCAGGCGGCGGTCGATGCGCAGCAACAAATCGCCGCTCACCAACTCCCAGGGGCTCGTCAAATCCGACAGCTTCAGGTTGTTCTGGGAGAATGCATCCCGCAGATGGCCCAAGCTCAGATAGCCTTGCCGCACGATCCGGTCCAGCAATTCTTCCACGATCTTGCGAAAGGCAACCCGTTCCGGCACGTTCTGCGGCCGCAAACCTTCGGCGGCTAACGCCTCGGCAATCAACGGCCGGATGCGGCTCCGCAACCGCCGCTGCGCCTGGCCGACCGCAACCTCGATCAACAGCGACAGCCGCGCTCGCGTTTCACCGGTCAGTCGCGAGGCTGCGAGTTTGGCGGCGGCGCTCCGCAGATGCTTGACCGCCATCACCTCCGACAGCAACGGCAACGGCCGCCGGAGCGGTTCGCGCCCCAGGGAGCGGCACCAGCGCAGCACGTCAAATTTGAAGAACCCGCGTTCGTGCTCCAGGCAGACTTTCTGCAAGTCGTGCAGCACCCGCGATTCCGCCGTGCGGAAACCTTGATCGGCATGTGCCAGCAAGGGGCTCAACGCCTCCGCCCAGTCACGGGCCTCATCGTCGCGCAGATCGAGCGCCGCCTGCAACCGGCGGGCCAGCCGCTCCAACTCGGCCTGGGCCAAGCCGAGCGATTCCTGCGCGCGGTCGGGCAGGGCCAAGCGGACCACCTTTCGCCGCAGGATGGCCGCCTTGGCCACATTGCCCAGGCGGCTGGCCTTCTCGGCGCGGGCGATCAGCCGCCAGTAGGCCGGCGGTGAGGGACGCAGCGGATCCGTCTCCTCCACCGACTCCGGCACTCCCGAAAAATCCCAGAGTCCGGCCTCGCCACACTCCCGCGCGACACGTTCGTCGGCCCCAGGCAAACGCGTCGCTTCGTACAACGCCCGATGATCTACGTCGCGGCCAAGCAAGTCCGCAATCCGATCCGTCTCCAACAACGCGGGAAACGTCCAGGGCAACTGTTCGGGAACGAAATACAGCAGCTCTAAAAACACCGCCGCGAATTCTTCATAGGTCGCCGCGTCCGACCGGGGCGGCAACAGCATGTCGTCACGCTGCAGCACCGCCCGGATCTCGGCGTATTCCGTCGAGCCGATGTGGCGGAGCCGCGACAACACGTCGTCGTCCGTCAACCGCCCCTCGCCGGATCGCCGCTCCAGTTCCCGATGCACTCGGATGTGAAACAGAAGCCGCCAGTATTCGCGCAGGATTTCCCCCGCCGGCCGTTTCTCGAATTCTTCCTCATCCGGACGCTCGATCAGCAGGACCACCTCGGGCAACCGGCGCGAAGGCTCCAACTCCAACTCAAACCGGCTCACACAATCAAACAACCGGTCTTGCGGCAAGAGATAGGTCCTGCCGTGAGGAACATTGAATCCCAAGGTTCCGATTCGCCGGTCCAGCCGGATGACACGGCGCAGCAATCGCGAGGAAACCAGCAAAACTGCCGGGTCCACGCGCACCAGAGTCGCCTCAAGTTCCTCCAGCGTCAGATATTGCGGCGAAGTCAACGCACTCATTCTTTATCCTGTCCGCCACGGCAAATCCGGCTTGCGGTCGCCTCCCTTAACTCTAAGACGCGATCCAGGCTCGCTCGAAGCCGCTGCTCGTTCGATCCACTAATGGCCCTGCTGGCGGTGACGATCCTGTCGCTGACACCGAAGATTCCAGCCGCCGGTCCCACGGATTTTGCACTATTATAGCGGCGGCAAGGATTCTGGGGCGGGGGTAGCGAAAGGTCGTTGAGCCGGCGCGTTGTGCTCCGCTATACTGTTGGCGGGGGCAGATCCCCGTCTGGACGCCTCTTGCACTGGCCGAGCCACCCAGATTCTCGAAAGGAGTGCCGCTCATGACTACGGACGTGCCGACAACCGTTTCCTGCCTGGAGCAGATTGGGCAAACCGCCGGGCTCGTCTGGCGGACGCTGGACGAACAAGGCCCCCAATCCCTGGCCAAACTGACCAAGTCCGTCGAATCGCCCCGCGATCTGGTGATGCAGGCGGTCGGCTGGCTGGCACGCGAAGACAAAGTCTGGATCGAAGACACGAAACGCGGAAGGACGATCGGCCTGCGGTGACGCGACCCGACGGGGTTGGAACGGATTCCGCCCGGTTCAAACGCCTTCGCCCCCTGCCGCCAAGCAACCCGTTTTCCGCTACGCACCGTTCGAGAAATGACTGGCGCCTCGTCCAAGCAACCAGCGCACTCCGTGGGATAATCAGCAATCAACACTGGACAGTTGTTTCTCGAACGATACGAAGGCTTCTTCGGCTTCCCGTAGACAGGCTACCACCTGTCGTTCACACGGCCCCACACCCCACGAGCGCGAGTACACCATGAACGAAACCCTTGCCCCTGTGCCGGAACAACCGCAACCCCGCTGGCGTCCCCTGAACTCGCGGCAGCGCCGCGTCCTCGGCGTGTTGATCGAAAAGGCCAAGACAACGCCGGACGCCTACCCCATGACGCTGAACGCCCTCGTGACGGGCTGTAATCAAAAAAGCAACCGTTCGCCCCAGATGAACTTGAGTGCCGACGACGTCCAGCAGGTCGTCGATGAACTGCGCGAGCTGGGGGCGATTGTCGAAGTGCAAGGCAGCGGACGGGTTCCCAAGTATCGGCATCAAATGTACGAGTGGCTCGGCGTCGATAAGGTCGAGTTGGCGGTGATGGGCGAACTGCTGTTGCGCGGCGAGCAGACGGTGGGCGAGTTGCGATCGCGCGCGTCGCGGATGGAACCGATTCCCGGCCTGCCGGAGTTGAAACCCATCCTGCAGTCCCTGACGGCCAAGAACCTTGTGCTCGCGCTCACGCCGGAAGGCCGCGGGCAGATGGTGAGCCACAACCTGTACAAGGACCGCGAGCTGCCAGAACTGAAAGCCCGGATGGCGACCTACACGCCGCCGTCCGACGACGAAGCGGACGCCCGGCCCCGACCCAGTGGCCCGGCTCCGGCCGGAGCCTCCGTCCCGCAAGACCAGTTCGACGAACTCCGCCACGAAGTGGCCCAACTGCGGGAAGAAGTGGCCGCCCTCCGCGACGTCGTCGCCAAGGTCGAACAACTGATGCAGTAGTTCGCCGCAGACGGCTCGCGCGGCGAGCGGATTTGCGTCGCGTCCCCAAGCCGCGCGCCTCCGCTCGCCGGCCCTCCCAGGACGGGCCGCGTGAAGCCCTCGCAGACCCTCTTGAACGATCGGATTGACCCGATGCCAGAACGATACCGGGTCCGGCTGAACAAAGAACATCACGTTTTCTCCGCCGGCCATTTCATCACGTTCGGCGGCGACGTCTGCGAGCGGCTGCACGGCCACAACTACCGCGTGCAAGTCGAAGTCGACGGGCCGCTGGACAAAAACCACTACGTCATCGACTTCATCGCGCTCCGCGACGCCCTGAAAACCGTCACCGATGAACTGGACCACCGCATGATGCTGCCCACCCAGCACCGTGCGATTCGCGTCCAGGCCGACGAGCGCGAAGTGGCGGTGACCTTCGAGGATCGCCGCTGGGTGTTCCCCCGTTGCGACTGCGTGCTGCTGCCGCTGCCCAACACCACCGCCGAACTGCTGGCCCACTATATCGGCCGGCGCCTGCTGGAATCCCTGCAAACCCAAACGGGCTTCCAACCCGAACGGATTCAGGTGGCCGTCGACGAGGACAACGGGCAGTGGGGGATCTGGGAAAGGACAAAGGACGAAGGATGAACGATAAAGGCTGAAGGGAGAAGGGATGAGGGGAGAAGAGATGAGGGATCAACGATTGGGCTGGTGGATGACGTTTTTACGTAGGACAGGCGGCGTTGCGGTCGTTGCCGCGTTGGTGGTGCCTCTCGGCGCGGGCCCGGTTCCGGCCGCCGATTCCACCGCCCCGCAGACGTACCAGGCCCGCGACACGCTGGCCGAACCGGCGGACCCGGTGCCCGACGCGGCGTCTTGCCTGCGCGAGTTGGCCTGGAAACCGGTTTCGTTTTCCGTCGCCTGCTGCCGCGAAGACGGCGCGGCGTATGACTTCCTCGTTCAGTTTCCTTCGCCCATCGCCAGCGGCGATGCGGTGAACGACCGCGTCGCGATGGAGTGGTACCAGCCGCGCGACGGCCAAGGAACCGTCCGCACTGCGCCCGCCGTCCTGGTCGTCCATGAATCCGGCCGCTCGATGCCGGTCGGAAAACTGTTCGCCCGCGCCTTTCAAGCGGCCGGACTGCACAGCTTCCTGATCCACCTGCCCTACTACGGCAAACGCAACGCAGACCGCCGCGACCCAAAGGCGGATCAGCTGGTCACGCTGATCCGCCAGGCCATTGCCGACGCCCGCCGCGCCCGCGACGCCATCGCGGTCCTGCCGCACGTGGACAGCCGGAACATTGCCGTGCAAGGCACCAGCCTGGGCGGCTTCGTCGTCGCCACCTCCGCCAGCCTGGACCAGGCCTTCCAGTCGGTGTTCATCATGTTGGCCGGCGGCAACCTGTACGACATGTTCCAGCGCGGCCAGCGCGAAGTGGCTGAGGCCCGCCGCAAATTGGCAGAATCCGGAATCAGCGACGATCAACTCCAGCAGCTTCTCTGGCAAATCGAACCTACGCGGGTCGTTCACCGCCTGGATCCGCAACGCACGTGGCTCTTTTCGGCCGAGCAAGACCAGGTCGTGCCCATCGAAAACGCCCAAGCCCTGGCCCGGACCGCCGGCCTGCCCGACCGCCACCACGTCCGCGTGCCCGGCAACCACTATACCGTGATCGTCTACTTCCCCATCATCCTGCAACAAGTGACGGAGCAGATCCGAGGTCCACGCATGGAACCCGATCGTGGGCGCCAGCCCCGCAGCCCCCACGCCGCGACGCCCTGAGAACGCCTCTCCTTGGCCATCGATCCGCCCAAGGTTCGCGAAACGGGGACAGGCCCTTTTTGCCGGAACGGCCCGCAGGGGGCTTCGCCCAAAAAGGTCCTGTCCCCGTTTCGCGAACTCCTTTTTTTGAAACGCCCTTTGCGAAAGGGAGACCGGACATGCTTCGCTGCAGCCTCCTGCTGGCCGTTTTTTTGTGTTGGAGCGCCGCCCAGGCTCAGACGCCCGCCGAGGTCAAGGGCCTGATCTTCTACCAGGACTTCGACCACGGTTCGACGACCCTGTGCGGTCCCGGCTGGGCCGTCACCCTGCCCGTGCAGGCAGACCGCTTTGTGTCCGGACGCTTTGGCCAGGGCTACCGGATGGAGCGAAGCCGCACCAATCATCTGTCGCCGAACCAAGCGTCGGTCGAAGGCGGTATCGAGGGCTTTGCCGCCGGCGCCGGGGTCCAATTGGCCAGCGTTGCCGTGCCGACAAGCTACGGCGAAAAGGCGCTGCGCGCCGCCGTCCCGCAACCCGGCCCGATGTGGAACCTGGAGCCGTTGACGCTTCAGGTAAAGGCCCCGCACCGACCCGGCAAGCTGTTCGTGTTGTCCGTCTACCTGCGCGCGGAACGGCCCGGCGCGAAGGTGCGGCTGACGCTGTGCGACGGCCTGGAACAGGGCGGCTGGCGGCAGAAGATCGAGGCCGACAACAAGGCGACTCTGGAGAAGGATGCCAAGGCGAAAATCTCGCCGCCGCGGGAAACCGTCAGCGAGCCGGGCGAGACGGTCCTGGACACCTCCTGGCAGCGGGTCATGGCGCTGCTGGAGGTCGATGCCCGGCGGCCGGAGCAGCAGTTGCAGGGCCGCTTGGAATTGGTCGAGGGCTCGCCGGTGGTCGTCTTTGCCGACGGGTTGCAGCTGGAGCAAACGGCCGTCTATCCGACGACCAATACCGCGCCCACCACCTGGCTTCCCGGCGGCACGTCGCGCGGCCACGGCTGGCTGGACGTGTTTGCCGCCGATACGGGCTTCACGGGCCAATCCGGGACCATCGCCTGCTGGGTGCGGCCGGTGCCGGATGAATGCGGCGGGACTCGGCCGGTGAATGCCGTCGTCGCCATCGGCACGGGCTGGTTCAATCCGATCTGGCAACTCGGCGGCGGCACATGGTACGCCGGCGACGGGCACGCGTCCGGGTTCCGGAAAGGCCGTTTGCCGGGTACTGCCGCGGAGCGGGGACTGGGCGAACCGGGAGACCATGACGGCTGGCATCACTGGTCGCTGGCCTGGGACGACCGGAAAGCAGTGGGCTACCTGGATGGCAAACCGTTCGGCCGGTGCGAAGTCGAGTCGGGCCAACTCGCCCCCGGCACGGCGATCCGGCTTGGCGGCAGCTTCCTGGAGGGAACGCCGATGAACGGTGATCTCGATGAGGTGGCCGTCTACCGGCAGCGTCTGTCGGACAGCGAGTTGGCCGCGCTGGCGGGACGCGAGCGCCCGTTGGCTGCCGAGCTGCCGCGCGTCCTGGTGCGCCGGCCCGCCCGCATGGCCTTCCTCCGCTCCGAGCCGCAGGCGGAGATTGAGCTGGAGCCGGTGGCGTACGCCGCGCCGGAAGACAAAGCGAACGGCGGCGGTCTTCCCGCCGACCGGGCTCGCCGCCAGGAAAGGCCTGCCGCCCAAAACATGGAATTGGCGAGCCAGTCCTCGGCGCGTGCAAGCGTGCAGGCCGACATCCCGGCGGTCCAAGCCACGCTGAGCGGGCCGACGCCTGCCAGCCCGTCCGCACGGCTGAACCTGCGACCGTGGCTGGCGTCAGCAGGCAAGCATCCGATCCGGGTGCGCGTCGAGGCGGGGGCGGACCGGGCCACGATCGACGATTTCATTGAGGTCTTTGAGGAGCCCGCGGGTCGAGAGTTCATCATCTATGCCTGGGGCGGCGGCGATGATCTCCATCAACGCGGCTTCAACTCGGCGGTCGCCGCCGGGCGCGGCGCACATCGCCAGTTGCTTGAACGCGGCCTGTGGGCCCAAGCCCGCATCGACGTCCGGGACGGCGTGCCGCATCCGTGGTCGCCCCAGACCCGCGCCGCGGCTCGGCCGATTGCCCAGTCGGTGGCCCGCGCCGCGATGGCCAATCCCAACGTGGTCGCCCTGCTGGTGAATTCCGAGGTCGGCGATCCGCCCTTTCCGGCGACGGATCAAACCTGGTTTTACGAATGGATGAAGCAGGAAACGGGCCTGGCGGAAATCCCCGCCGAAGTGGCCCGCCCGCCCCTGCACGTCGCATCGACTCAGGACAACGCGCCGCCCGCCGTGGTGCCGGAGACGCATCCGGCGTTCCGCTTTCTGCGCTGGTGGAAGGAGCGGGGGCAGGGCTACTGGCTGCTGAATGGACAATTGGCGCGATGGATGCGCGAGGCGGGTCTGACGGAGGTCAAGTACTATTCGGACCAGCCCGTCGCGCTGACCCAGTTCGAGCAAATGGACCTGGTCGACTTCTGGGGCTATCCGCGGGCGCCGGAGGGTCTGGTTGCCGAATTCGCGCACGCCGAAAACATCGCACGGCTGTTGGGCAAGCCCTTCCAAGCCATGCCCGGCACCGTGTACTGGGACGACGGCAACGGCCTGTGGGTGACCGACGACGATGGCAAACGCAAGGTGTTGTGCTTGAGCCCGGACTGCCTGCGTGAGAACCTCTGGCTGTCCGTCGCCTGCCCGTCCAGCAGCATCGGCCTGTACGGCTTGGGCGAACGCAAGACCGAGGTGTATGACCGGGCCTGCGACGACGTGCTGACCGAAACGTACGGCCTGATCAGTCCGGTCGGGACGCTGGTGGGCGGGCTGCCCATGGAGCAACCGAAAGTGGCCCTGCTGGAGACGGACGGGCTGTACTTCATCCAGCCAGGCGCGGGCAACAACTGGGTGCGGCACTGGCTGGTGCGGACCGCCAGTCGCACCCTCGCCCGCGCCCGCTTGCCCTTTGATTTCCTTACCGACGACCACGTCGCGGCCGGCTGGCTGGACCGCTACCAGGCGGTCGTGGTGCCCGGAGCGTGGTGCCTGCCGCAGCAGACCCACGAAGCGCTGGTGGCCTATGCCAACCAGGGCGGCAAGGTGCTTGCCGACCAGGTGCTGCGAGCCGAGATTCCCGGCGTCCAGCGATTGGCGATCCCCAACCAGGCGTATGCCCGCGACGTTGCGGAACGGGAATTGGGCGGCTGGGCACGGGCCTTCCGCGACGCCCGCCGCGGTTGGGCCCAGGTCAGCCCCAGCGACCGCGTCTTCAGCTACACGCGCGAGGCCGGCGCCGCACGCTATGTGTTCGTGATCAACGACCACCGCGAGCCGGGGCCGCAGTTCGAGCGTTGGAAGGTCACGCTGCCCAACGACGGCGGCGGCCCCCTGCGCGATCGGGGCTTGCCCCAGGAGGTCACGCTCAGCGTGCCGGCCGGCTTCGCGCTGTACGACGTTTTGGCGCATCGCCGACTGGACGCCCAACTCCACCAAGGCCGACAGACCTGCCAGTTGACGCTCGCCCCCGGCGCCGCCGCCGTGGTGGCGGCGCTGCCCGCCGCGGTGGCCAGCTTGGATCTCCCGGTGCCCGGAAGGATCGCGCCCGGCAGCGAGACGAACCTGCTGCTGACACTGCGGGATGAGTCGGATCGTCCGCCGGCTGGAAGGCAACTGGCCGAGGTGACTGTCACCTCGCCGTCGGGGCCGTGGTGCGGCACGCAGCGCTATCAACGCATTCAAGACGGCCAGCGGATCATTCCCCTGCGTTTGCCCCTGACGGCGACTCCCGGCCAATGGCGGATACGCGTCCAGGAGTGGGTCTCCGGCCTGGAAGTGGAGAAGGTGTTTGAGGTCAGGTGAGCATCGTTCGAGAAATAACGGTCCCGCGTTGATTGCGGATCCTCCCGTGGAATGTGATGGCTGTTTTGACGAGGCGACCGCTGTCTCTCGAACGGTGCCAAGCCCCCGCCGAGTCCCGTGGCAACGGACGTGGAAACAACTTCCCAACACCAGAGACGTCCGCGAAGAATTCGGCTGCCTCGCCACCACGCTGCTTGCCAGCGTGGAGCGGTGTTCAAGACCAGAGATGTCCACGAAATCGGCTGCGTCGCCACCACGCTGCTTGCCAGCGTGGAGCGGTGTTCAAGACCAGAGATGTCGCGAAATCGGCTGCCTCGCCACCACGCTGCTTGCCAGCGTGGAGCGGTGTTCAAGACCAGAGATGTCCACGAAATCGGCTGCCTCGCCACCACGCTGCTTGCCAGCGTGGAGCGGTGTTCAAGACCAGAGATGTCGCGAAATCGGCTGCTTCGCCGCCACGCTGCTTGCCAGCGTGGAGCGGTGTTCAAGACCAGAGATGTCGCGAAATCGGCTGCCTCGCCACCACGCTGCTTGCCAGCGTGGAGCGGTGTTCAAGCTGCTGGATGCAGTACGCGATAGGAAGGCTGGTTGTGAACATGGCTCCACGCTGGCAAGCAGCGTGGTGGCCAAAGAAGTCGCGCGGCGGGGCGATGGCTGGTTGTGAACATGGCTCCACGCTGGCAAGCAGCGTGGTGGCCGAAGAAGTCGCGCGGTGGGGCGATGGCTGGTTGTGAACATGGCTCCACGCTGGCAAGCAGCGTGGTGGCCGGAGAGGTCGCGCGGCGGGGCGATGGCTGGTTGTGAACATGGCTCCACGCTGGCAAGCAGCGTGGTGGCCGAAGAAGTCACCTGGGCCAGGTGAGTTTTCGCGGCAGCTTTGCAATGGTGTGGGAATGCTCGCCGGGCCAGCGTCCCGGTGTTTCCGGACGCCGTTTCTTGCGTCCGGAACCAGGCACGCCGGCCTCAGGTCAAGCTGCCGCGCTCACAACGTCCAGCCGTTGTACAGGGGGCGTTTCAGCATCGCGTTGGCTTCGTCGTTGCCGACGAACTGCTCTTGCTTGGGATCCCACTTCAGCTTCTTTTTCAGGCGGCCCGAGATATCGGCCAGCAGACCGAGGGTCGTGGCGACGTAGGCGGCGTCGACGTCGGACACCGGGTCCTTGCGGCTGCGGACGCAGGCCAGGAAGTTGTCCTGGTGGTGGTCCGAGTCGGTGATCGGCGCCTGATCGGGCTTGAGTTTGACCTTCAGCAGCGATTCGGGCTCGGCCCAGATGCCAGCGCGGTCGATGTGGACCCAGCCCTCGTCACCGACGAACCGCGTGCCGGTCTTCATTTGCGAGTCGTCCTTGTAGATCAACTTCAAGCCGCTGGCATAGTTGAACACTCCGCTCCATGTGTCCGCATTGTCCGTGAAGCCTTCGTTGCGGTACACGACCTGGCATTCGACCTCAAACGGCTCGGTTCCCAGTTGCGGGCAGCCCCAGTTGGCGATGTCCAGATGGTGGACGCCCCAGTTGGTGATGAAACCGGCGCAGTAGTCCGAGATCAGGTACCAATCGGGCCAGGCAACGCGGCCCGAATTGTAAGGTTTCGTGGGCGCCGGTCCGCGCCACATCTCCCAATCGAAACCGGCAGGGACAGGTTGTGCGTCCAGCGAACCCTTGTATTTGGGACGGTACTTAGCGCATGGCGAGCTGACCTCGACCGTGTGGATCTTGCCCAGGTAGCCGTGGCGGACCAATTCGACAGCCTGCTTGAACTTGCCTTGGGACCGTTGCCAGGTGCCGGTCTGAAACACCCGCTTGGCCCCTCGAACCGCGTCGCGAATCTGCCGCCCGTCGTCGACGCAGACGCCCAGCGGCTTTTCGCAGTACATGTCCTTGCCCGCCTTGACCGCCGCCGTGGCCACGATGGCGTGCCAGTGATCCTGTGGGGCGATCATCACGGCGTCGATGTCCTTGCGCGCCAGCAACTCGCGGAAGTCGGCGTACATCTTGCAGTCCTGATTGCCGTAGTTGTCGTCCACGATCGACTTGGCCCGCTTGCGGCGGTCTTCGTACGCGTCGCACACGGCCACCACGCGGCAGCCGGGCAAGTTGACAAAGACTTTCATATTCCCCGTGCCCATCCCGCCGACGCCGATGCAGCCCATCGCAATCGTGTCGCTGGGCGCGGGGGAATCGGCCCCGCGTGCCGCGGAAATGATGGGCAGGGAAATGCCGGCGGCGCCCGCCGCGACAGCGCTCTGCCTTAAAAACTGCCGACGATTCAGAGCCTGACTCTTCACGGAAACTCCTCCACAAGATGACGGTTGTTTGGATTCCAGGCACTTCGAGCTGCGAACTCACAAATCCAGTTTACGACGATAAACACGGACACGCAACCGCCGCGAACGCCAGAGCCGAATTTCGCCCCGGTGCCGGTTTTGGAGACGCCCCGTTCCCGCGCGAGGCGGATGCTCCGGCGATATCGGCGACGAGAGCAATCTCTCCGACCTCTACACCACTTGGGGCGCCGGCCCGTCGTCTACGGCCTCCAGCGTCTGCCGCCCCGAGTGGCTCCTGCTCCATCAGGGCGAGAGTAACCCGAAGTTTCTGCGAGAGCGCCGGCCTGCGTCGTCGGCGAATCGGATTCATCCACCCGACTCGCACGCCGCCGCCGATTTCCGAGGCTTGCCCTGCCGTTGCTCCGGAGGTTTGACGTTGTCGGACTTCTCGCCGCGCGCGCCGAGATATGATAGGCTGTTCCCATGACTGAGCAAAAGCCTTCGGGGACTCAGCGGTACATGCGGTTGGGCTGCTTCTGCCACGCTTTACCAAGGACGTGGCCGGCGCAGTTCTGACACGACGACCAGTCTTGGCAGGGGAGGATGCCGCGAAAACCGGCCTCGGTGAGGAATGAAAACGACAATCGTACAAGCCGTCCTGTGGTTGGTTTTGTGCGCCTGCCCGCTGCTGGCGGCGGAGTTTCGGCCGGTGGGCGTGTGGACCGATGCGGAGTGCTATCCGGAACCGCCCGGGAGGTATGCGGCGGGGCGGATGATCGACGGCGACTTGGGCAGCTACGCGTGTCTGCTGGACGACACGCGGACGGGCAAGGACGCGAGCGTCTATCCGCCGAACGCGGCGCCGCCGGTCACCGCGACCTTGGTGCTCGATTGGGGCGCGGAACGGACCGTGTCCGGGATGCGGTTTGTGGCCCGCAACGCCTGGGTGTACGTGCTGGCCAAGAACGTAAGTGTTTTTGCCTGTGCCGACGCGGAGGGGCGGGAGCAAGTCCGGATGCTTGCGGAGAACCAGGAGTTGCCCGCAACGTCGAACTCTAACTCGGCGTTTGTGGAGTGGTCCCCGGTCACGACGCGGTACCTGAAGGTCCGCGTGAATGACTCGTACCAGAAACGCTATCCGGGGCCGTGGATGCCCCAGGCGCAGATCCCCTGGAGCCGCAAGGTGGGCCTGCCGACGGCGGGCGACGGGCGGAACCTGAACATCCAGATCGCCGAGGTCACCTGCTATGACGCTCGTCCGGCCGATTATCCCGTCAAGAATCCGCCCCACGTCGCCTTCCCGCGTCATCGACTCGAACGCGACTGGCTCTATCAAGACGTCGGACTCGACATCTCCCGCGTGTTTACGTCGGGCACCGACGGTGAGAAAGAACGCGCGCTGGTGAGGAGTGTCTTGAGTCAGATCCCCGCTGAAAAACCCGAACTGAACGTACTGCGGCAGCGGCTGGAAACGCTCTTCCAGGCGCGAGTCGCCGCAAGCGATCCGCGCTGGCCGGCGCTGTATTTCGACGCTTGCGCCGCGAGGCGCCGGGCGCGCCTGCAGACGCTCCGCGCCAAGGCAACTCAGTTCGTCTATGCCAAGCACGGCATCTTCGGCTGCATGCAAGGGCTGGTCGGGAAATACGACATTCCCGACGAGCAGATTCGCGACTACACCTACGGTTTCAAGCAGGGCGGGCAGCTGTGCCTGGGAACGCTGCTGGAGGACGGCACGGTCAAGCACGAGGTGCTGCTGGAAAAGCCCGCCGGCGCCGTCTGCTATCCGAACCTGTCCTGGGACGCGAGGACGCTTGTGTTCTCCATGCGCGACGATTTCGAGACCGACTCGTATTACCTGTACACCATGGACCTGGCGACGCGGCGGGTGACGCAAATCACGTTCCCCATTGTGAAAGACGGCCGCGCCCTGCCGGTGGCCGACTGCGAGCCGGCGTTCCTGCCGGAAGGAAGGATCGTCTTTACGTCCACCCGCGACGTGCATATCAGCGACTGCTGGTATCGCGCGGGAGGGAATATCTACTGCTGCGACGCCGACGGCGGTAACCTCTGCCGGTTGACGGTTGACCAGCTGATGACGAGCAACCCGCAAGTCCTGGAGGACGGCCGGATCGTGTTCACACGCTGGGAGTACAACGACCGCAGTGCGTTGTTCAACCATCCGCTGATCGCGATGAACCCGGACGGCACGGCCCAGGCGGAGTACTACGGGAACAACAGCATGTTCCCGGCGGCGATCATCCACGCGCGGGGCATTCCGGGGTCGCCGAAAGCGATTGCCGTGATCGCCGGGCACCACTCGATCTACAAGGGCAAGCTGGGCCTGATCGACCGCGCGCAGGGTCTGCAGGCGGGCCGCGGCATCGAGTTCGTCAACACCCGGCTGAACGGCACTCCCGGCCGCGAGGCGGCTGACTTCATCCGGCCCGAACCGCCGGATCCGTCCAAGCCCTACCTGGACTTCAAGATCGACGTCTTCGGGCAGTTCGGCCCGCAGTACTCGCATCCCTACGCGTTTGACGAGGAGCACTATCTGGGTTCGTTCTGCCCGGAGGGATATCTGCCGCCCTTCGGCCCGTTCAATCCTCCCCTGGGCGTCTACTATCTGACCGCGGACGGCCAGCGCGAGCTGCTGGCGTTCGACGACTGGCAAAGCACGGGGCAGGTCATTCCCGTCATGGCCCGGACGCCGCCGCCCGCGCGGGCCTCGCTGGTGCGTCCGCGCGACAACCACGGCGTGTACACCGTGCAGGACGTCTACCACGGTCCGGGGCTGGCCGGAATCCCGCGCGGCACCGCGAAAAAGATCCGCGTCGTCGCGCTCGAATACCGCGTCGCCCGCATGGGCTACGGGCAGAACGGAGGCGAGTGCGAGACGGGGCTCTGCCAGACGCCCATCTCGCTGAACAGCGGCAGTTGGGACGTCAAGCACGTGCTGGGCGAAGTGGACATCGAGGCGGACGGCAGCTGCAGCTTTGAGGTGCCCGCGCGCACGCCGGTCTACTTCCAGGTGCTCGACGCCAAGGGCTACACGATCCAGTCCATGCGCAGCTGGTCGACGCTTCAGAGCGGCGAGCGATTTTCCTGTCTCGGCTGCCACGAGCACAAGCAGGAAGCGGGACCCCAGGCGGCGACCGCGCCGAACACGACGCGGGCGCTCTCCAAACCGGTCCAGAAGCTCCAGCCGTTTGCCGGCAAGGAGCACCCGCTGATCCGGCGACTCGCGTCCCAGTCGTGGCTGGACAGCGTGGAGAACTACCTGGGCGTCAACGCCCCCCGCTCGCTGGACCCCGACGCGCCGGTGGACGGTTTCAGTTACGTCCAGGAGATCCAGCCCATCTTCGATCGGCACTGCGTCAGCTGCCACAACGCCTCCGCAATCGCCAAGAGCAAGATCAGCCTGACCGGCGAAACGGCCAAGCCGGAGAGTGTGAAGCTGATCGGCGCCGGGCAGGTGGATCCCAAACGCGATTACACGCAGTCCTATGTCACCATCACCACCTCCGGCAATCCGGACAACAACCCGTGGATGACGTGGCTCAAGCCCCGCAGCCGCGCCGTGATGCTCCCGCCGTACCACACGGGGGCGTGCCGGAGCCGAATCATGGATTACTTGGAGCCGGCCCACTACGAGGTGCAGGTCAGTGAGAACGAAAAGCGGACGTTCGCCTGCTGGCTGGACCTGCTCATCCCCTTCTGCGGTTCCTACACGCAGCACAATACGTGGACCGACGCGGAAAAGACCGAATTCAGCTACTTCCAGGAAAAACGCCGGGCCTATGCGGCCGTGGAGTTGGAAGCGCTGCGGCTCCTGGCCAGCGGTGGGCGTTAGTCGCCGGTTGAAAGAGGCGGACTGGCTCCGAGTTGCGTTGGCAGGACCCAAGGGAGAACGACCACCGCCAAGGGCCTCTGGACGGCGCCGCCTGGACGCTCGACAATGGCGGCGGTGACATCGAGACCTTGAGGAGACTGCGTCTGTGAAAATCACCGCTATCAAGACCTGGCTTTGCGACGTTTACCGGGCGAATCTGGCGTTCGTCAAGATCGAGACCGACGCCGGCGTGTACGGCTACGGCGAGGCGACGATCGAGTTTCACGACCGGGCCGTGATGGGCTGTATCGAGGACCTGACGCCGGAGTTGCTGGGCCGCGATCCGCTGGACATCGAAGCCTTGTGGCACGACGCCTATCGCGACGCATATTGGCGCGGCGGGCCGGTGCTGACCAGCGCGTTGGCCGGACTGGAGATGGCTTGCTGGGACATCAAGGGCAAGGTGCTGCAGCAGCCCGTGTGGCAATTGTTGGGCGGCAAGTGTCGCGACCGGGTGCGGTGCTACGCCAACGCCTGGTTCGTGCCGGCCAAGACGCCCGCCGAGTTCGCGACGAAAGCGGTGGAGGCGGTCGCCCACGGCTGGAAGGCGTTGAAGTGGGACCCGTTCGGCAGTTCGTACCGCGACATTTCGCGCGGCGAATTGCGCGACGCGGTGCGCTGCGTGGCGGCCGTCCGCGAGGCGGTGGGCGACACGGCGGATCTGCTGATCGAAGGCCACGGGCGGTTCAACGTCCCCAGCGCGTTGCGGATCGGCCAGGCACTGGCCGACTTCGGGATCCTGTGGTTCGAAGAACCGCTGTTTCCGGAGTTAAACGCCGCTCTGCCCGAACTCAAACAACGCGTGCCAGTGCCGATCGCGGCTGGCGAGCGGATCTTTACCCGCTACCAAGCGCGGGAGTTTCTCGACAAACGCGGTGGGGATTTCATTCAACCGGACATCAGCCACGTGGGGATCAAGGAAATGCGGCTGATCGGCGGCATGGCCGACGCCGCGGGCGTGGGCTTTTGCCCGCACAACCCGGCCGGACCGATCACCAACCTGGCGACGCTGCACGTCGCCGCCTGTACGCCCAACTTCTTCCTGCTGGAAACCATGGCGACCGACGTCTCGTGGCGCAGCGAACTGAGCGACGAGGCGATCCGCGTCGAGGACGGCCAGATGCTGATCCCCACGCGTCCCGGCCTGGGCGTCGAACTGAACGAGGCCGCGCTCGCAAAATACCCCCCAAAACATCATCATCTCCGGCACTACCGCGGCGATCTCACGGCCATCCGGCCCAGCGGGGCGCAGGAGTGGTTTCATCGGCAACCTGCGACGGAAAGGCAATCATGAGGCGTTTCCGAGCCCTGGCGGCGGGTCTGTGGCTGGTGTCGGCCTCTGCCGCCTGCGAGGTCGACAAGACGCTGGACGCTTCTTGGCAGGTCCAGGCCTTTCCCACGTTCCAAGGGTTCTATCCGTTTTCGGACGCCGTTTTGGGAACCGTCGCCATCCTGCTCCGCCGAAACCAGCCCGACAAGGCGCTTGCCGAACTGCGAAAACTGGATCTGGCGAAATCCACGAGGAAACTGGAAGTTCCTGGCGTTGCAGGCCTACGGCGACATCGCCTTGGCGCAGGGCAAGACGCAATAGGCGCTGGACCACTGCCGCGAGGCGTTGAACGTCCCCAATGCCGCGCGGCTACGTGGACCGGTTGCAGAAGAAAGTAAGTGCTTGGCCGGATAATCCCTGACACCGTAGCAACGGTGGCCGAAATAACTTTCCGGATTTCGGCCCCCACGCTGCTCGCCAGCGTGGAGCCCGTGTTCAGCCCCAGCCATCGCTCCCAGACCCAGCCGTCGCCCAGCCACTGCGTCCAGCATCTTGAACACCGCTCCACGCTGGCGAGCAGCGTGGTGGCGAAACAACCGACGTCTGCGCGGGTTTCTCTGGTCTTGAACACCGCTCCACGCTGGCGAGCAGCGTGGTGGCGAAGGACTTTTATTTCGGCGTCCGTTGCTAGGCCCGTCTTCTACAGTTGGGCGAGACCCAGAGTGGGTCAGATCGCAACAACGACGGGGTTTTGGGGGTACAGGACGCTGTCGCCGGCAGATTATGGTGCTGACTGAATGCGAACGGCCCGTGCTATCGGCGTCAAGCGGCGCTTTCTAAAACGGTCTTTTCAGGAGCCGACCTTGGCGCGGCTCGCTTGCGGCTTGACGCCCCGGAGCACGACGAAAGAACCCTCGCCGTAACCGGGGCGGACCGGATCAGAAGTCCGCCTTGGCAGGCCGTCCTGAAACAGTGTTTGGACGCTGGACAGTTCGCGAAACCCTGCCGTCTGCATCAGCCCGATCACCTCGCCGACGCCGTAGAAGCGTGCCTCGCGGTAGAACCGACTCTCACCTTTGCGGCTCTGATACCGGCGTCCCAGGGGGCTTTCTCGGTCAATGAATCCCACGATCAGCGAGCCGCCTGCCTTCAGGACGCGATGCGCCTCGCACAACGCGAGCGAGGCGTCGGCCAGAAAGCACAACGTCACGACCATCAGGGCAAAGTCGCATGTCGCGTCGGCCAACGGCAGCGCTTCCGCGACGCCCTGGAGGACCTCGATTCCGCGTCGGCGCGCAAGTTCGGCCATCGGCTCCGACGGTTCCACCCCCAGACGAATGCCCAACGGCGCAGCGAAGCGGCCGCTGCCAACGCCGATCTCGATTCCCACTCCGTCAGCGGGCAGGAGGCTGGCCACGGCGCGAAGTTCCGATTCGTAAACGAGAGGATTCCTTTCAAACCACTGCTCGTACAGATCGACATGTTGTCCGAACGGATCGATCGTCATGCCTCCCTGCCTCTAGCCAGCCAACTGGACCAGGCCCCCGACGGAAGCCGGGGCGCTGCGGTCAAGCTGCTTCTGAGTCTCCACCCAGAGGCTGCGAATCGCCTGGGCCGCGGGGCCGCTGGACGCTTCCACCACGGTCTTGCGAGCGATTTGTGCCTGAGTCACCGCGCGGTCGTACGGGATTCTCCCCACGACGGGGATTCCCCGCTGCCCGGCCAACTCCTCCAGGTTTCGCGTTACCTCTTCATTCAAATCCGCCTTGTTGACTGCCATGACGCCAGGCACGCCCAACTGCGTCGTCAACTGGACGACGCGCAGGAAGTCGTGCTGCCCGGAGGCTGTTGGTTCCACGATGAACAGGGCCAGGCTGGCGCCGGTCAGCGAGGCGATCACGGGGCAGCCGATTCCCGGCGATCCGTCGCACAGGATAAAGTCCCGTTGTTGCTCGGCGGCCACCTGCTGAGCCGTACGGCGCAACTGGGTGACGAGTTTGCCGGAGTTCTCCGCCGCCACATTCAGCCGGGCGTGGACGAGCGGCCCTGACCGAGTCTCCGACACAAACCACTGCCCGCAAACGGCCGGCTCGAATTCAATCGCATTTTCTGCGCAGAAATCGAAGCATACGCCGCAGCCTTCGCAGGCGATCGTATCCACGCGAAAGGTCTTGGGGACCTTGCCGTTGCCCGGCCCGTCGAAGTAGATGGCGTCGAAGCGGCACAACTCCTCGCACTTGCCGCACGCCGTGCAGTGCCCCGGTTTGATCCGCGCCTTGCTGCCGGCCGTGAAATCCTCGCGCCGCACGATTCGCGGCTGAAGGACCAGATGCAAGTCGGCCGCGTCCACGTCGCAATCGACGACCACAGCGCGCTGGGCAAGCGTGGCGAACGAGGCGACGATCGAGGTCTTGCCCGTGCCGCCCTTGCCGCTGATGACTACCAGTTCCTTCCTTCCATTCATCGCAATCGACTCCCCCGCTGCCAAGCAGTTTGTTCGTCCACTTCGTCTTGCCAGCCGTTGCGCGTGGTCTCGAAGCAATCGAACTTGGCGGTGTACGGCTTGATGTCCAACAGTGGCGTGCCGTCCAGCACATCGACCGCGTCGAGATACAAAATGTTCCCCTCGCGGCGCACGAGTTTGACGATACTCAGGCCGATGGCGTTCGGCCGACAGGGCGCACGCGTGGCAAACACGCCCCGCTCGACGTCCTGCAGGAACGGCTTCACGGTCAGCCGCGGACGTCCCGTCTTGTGCATGTGGTACACGAGATAGATGTGCGAGAAGCCATCCACATCGCTCAGTCCCGCTGCGAACTCCGCAAACACCTCGGCGCGCCCCTCGCATCCTTTCGCATACACGGGCTGGATCGGGGTCTTCTCGGGTTCCGTGTGTCCGCTGCGGATGACACCGATCGGTTCATAGCTGATCGTCATGGTGTCAAACCCAGTGCCCCTCGACGTTCGCTTGTGCGGCGGGTTGCAGACGGCCGCTGCGCAATTCCTCCAGGGCTTGCCGCACCGTGCCTGCCGCCCCCGGATAGACCGCCACCTGGCCGGCCTGCAACGTCGCAAACGCCTTGGGTCCGACATTGCCGCTCAGCAATGCCTGGGCCCCCAACCGCACGACCGTCTGGGCGGACTGAATTCCGGCTCCTTGGGCCGCGTTCAGGTTCTGCATGTTGTCGTGGGCAGTGAACTCGCCCGTGTCGGTATCCACCAGCAGAAAATACCGGGCCCGACCAAAGCGTGGATCGACCGGACTGTCCAGGCTGGAATCCTGAGCGGTAACAACGACTTTCATAAACTGTCCTTTGGGGTTAGGCCGCCACCCCGGTGGCGGCGGCGGCGGCGGGCTTGCTGCCTCTTGCCACAACAACCTGGCATCATAAACCGTTCATTCTCGAGCGTGCCGTCGCGGAACGCTCGCACCACTTCTTCCACCTCGCCGCAGATCAGCGGGACGACACGAATCCCGGCGGCAGCCAGGAGGGCCTCCAGCGGCCACGAAATCGCACCACAGACAAGCACCTGGACGCCCAATTCGGCAAGCCTTCTGGCACGTTCATGGGGCAGCGCCGTCCCCAGCGTCTCCCAACGCCGATTGCCGTTGTCCGGATGGCCGAGGTCGACCAGCAGAACTTGCTTGGCGACGTCAAACACCGGAGAAACCCGGCCTTCCCAATCTGGTACCGCGACTCTCATGCGTGCCTGTCCGTCTTCCGTAGGGCGCTAAATCGCTCAGTCGAATAAACAGTATAGCCGACACCCGCCGGCTGTGGCTACGCTCTGCGCAATGAGATTGCCGCTTGCGGGCAATCGGCAACGCATTGTCCGCAGCCGGTGCATCTGGCGACATCAATTTGGGCCGCCCCCTGCACGGTAATTGCGCCCGCAGGGCAAACCTCAACGCACAGCCCGCAGCCCATGCACTGGCCGGCATCCACGACGGCGATGAGACGAACGACGTTCGGATCCTGCCCGATCTGGCTGATTCGCTGCTGGAGGGCGGCCAACTGCTCCTGAACCTCTTGGGCCTGAGCCTTCAGAGCGGCTAATTCTGGATTCGAATCCGATGGCGACGGCGGGATTGGCTGAGGTTGGAGATCGGGGATCGAACTGCCAAGCCCACCGCCCGTCCTCATCTCTGGGCCCATCCCGCGACCGCCTCCTTGTCCCAGGCCTGCCCCCCGGCCCATGCCCCGTCCCGTGCCCATGCCGCCACCGCCACCCCGGCCCATGCCCCGTCCCGTGCCCATGCCGCCACCGCCACCCCGGCCCATGCCGCGTCCCATGCCCATGCCGCCACCGCCACGTGCCATGCCTCTACCCATACCTCCACCCCGCCCCATTTCTTGTGCTGCTCCCAAACCGCCCCCGGCCCGGCCCGGCCCCTGGCTTGCGGCGGGCACAAAGCCGGACTTGGCCGAAGGGCTCACGTAGGAGTCGGCAGCGGAATCGACCGCTGCCCCAACGCCAAAGTGACTTGCGACATTGGGTTGTCCAGCGGCCATGTAGCGATCCGCTTTGAACTGTTCGACCACGTCACGAACGGTCCCAGAGCAACCCACGATGACGCCAACCCCGGCCGCCGAGAGCGTCTGGTAGGCGTTGGGACCGCAGTTGCCCGTGACGACGAACCGCACGCCCTTGTCGGCCACCAATTGTGCTGCCTGAATCCCGGCCCCGCTGTCTCGCGACACGTTGGGGTTCGCTACCGCCTCGAACTGCAAATCATCGGTCTCAACGAGCAGAAAATACGGGCAGCGTCCAAAACGCGGGTCCAGGGGCGACTCGAGCGTCGCCCCCGTAGCAGTTACCGCAATTCTCATTTCTCGACCTCGCCTCCCGTCTTTGCACCGTGCCGTCCCTGCGGACGTCAAGCCTTCTCTGCTTTCGACTCCAACTCTTCGATCCGCCGCCGCAGACCGTCCAGGATGTCCTCGAAGTACTCGGCTTGCCCCTTCAACGCCTCGACTTCCTGCTCACGCGTTCCTGCGGGAACATAGGGCTGTGCGTAGGCCCCAGCAGTCCAGGGCGCAGCGGAAACCACGGGTCCCCGGACGGCGCCTAAGGGCCAGCCGGCGTAGGCGGGCGCGGACGACCATCCCCGCCGACCTCGACCGCCGCCACGTCCTCGTCCCCATCCCCAAAAACCGCCCCCATAGCCTCTACCCAGTACAGGGTTCGCGGTTCCCGGCACACCAAAACCGGCACAGTAACCAGCAGCACGCCCCGTCATTGGGCCCAATCCCATCGGACCCGTCCTGTCTCCACCTGGCATCGTCTAGCTCCTTTTGAAAAAAGGTGTTTAACCTCGAATCATCGCTGCCCCGCATTTGGGGCAGGTTCTCTCGTTGCAGGGTTGGCCGGCAACATGAGGCTCCTTGTAACCACACTTCGGACATACGCAAACGCCGCCCGGACCGGCCGCAGACGGCCCACCCATTCTGCCTTGTCCAGAACCCGACTGCGGGCCCGTTCCATCGCCTCGTGGCATCGTCGTGCTCCCTTCTTCCAAACTTTCGGCAACAAAGACCCAGCCGAAGACTTCAGCCTTTTGGCACCCTGTCATCGGCAACAAAATGGATTGCACAGCGCGTACCATTTGCTTGTTTTGCCATAAATTCGGATGTAAGTTATTTTGTAAATTCGATTTATGGTTCATCGACGGGGTTCGTCTTTCGACTTATAGTCGTGCAAAATAAGGTTTTGTAGTGTGAAGCGAAATTGCAAAACGATCTATTACGAGTGCCGCGGCCGCGTGAATCCGTTTCTGGAACAGCGGTGGGCTGACGTCCACCGTTCGCCAAACTGTAGGGTGAGTCCAAGGAGATTGGACCAGCCAACCGGGCGAAAAAACTCGGAGACCATCGGCGCTGGAACGTCCCGCCGGATAGAATTGGCGTTCTTTGGCAAGTGTCTTCCTGCGGCCAGCAGCCTGTGGAACGAAGCTGGCTCAAGCCGCTCAGGAGAAATGCAACGGAAAGCGACCACCGCGAGGTGCCCGTTCCCTTGCTTCCACAGGTTGCTAAACCAGGCGGTCTCCGCCGCTGCGCAAAGTTGACTGACGATGAACGATGGATTTCCGATCGTCTTGACCGCCGATCGAACGTTGACCGCGGATTATCGGCTGTTGTTCGACGGGATGCTGGCGGCCAGCCAGACGACCAGCGCGCCGCCAGCGCTGTTGGAATGGCTGCTGATGCCGCGCGGCAGGCGTGCGGGCGGGCGGACGAAGGTGGCCCCTCTGGGGCTGCGCCGCATCGAAGCTGCGCTGCTCGCAGGCGGGTTTTCGCCCGAGGAGGTGGCGGTCGTCAGCGAGGAACAACTTGCTGCGGCGATTGGACGCAGGACGCGGGTCATTGGCGTGTCTTCCGGCGAGCCGGCTGGATTGGGCATGAACAGTTCCACGATGACGACCATCGGTGGTGGACGGAGCTATCCGGAGGCGATGTTCGGCCGCTTAATGAGATGCATCCACCGTCTCAATCGCGATGTTTCGGCCAAGGTTGTCTTGGGCGGTCCGGGCGCTTGGCAGATTGCCGACGATCCCCGAAAGTGCCAAGAGTTGGGGATCGACCACGTCGTCAGCGGCTATGCGGAGGAGAACGCGGCTGCCGTCTTTCGCAGCTTGTTGCGGGAAGAGCCGGTGCCGCGGGTGGTGACCGGCGGATGGAACCCCGCGGTCACGATTCCGCCGATCCGTGGAGCCAGCACCATGGGCGTGGTGGAGATCAGTCGCGGATGCGGTTTGGGGTGCTCGTTCTGTACCATCGGTCGCGTGCCGATGACCCACCTGCCGCTGCAGACCATTGCGGCGGACGTCGAGACCAATCTGGCCTCCGGCATCTCGCATGTTGCCCTGTTGAGCGAGGATTTTTTCCGCTATGGGGGAATTGGCGGGAAGGCCAACCCGGACAGCCTGCTTGCGCTGGTGCGTCAGATTCGCCAGATTCCGCAGGTCGGTTTCATCCAGATCGATCACGCCAGCATGGCCAGTGTTGCGCAGTACGAGGATTCCCAGCTCCTGGCGATTCACGACCTGTTGGCGGGCGAGAACACTCAGCGTTACGTGTGGGTGAACATCGGCGTAGAAACGGCCTCCGACCGACTGCTCGAACAGATCGGGGCTGCGGCAAAGTGCAAGCGGTCCGGTTCGGAACCCTGGGGCGATTTCTGCCGGCAACAACTCAGACGGCTCTGTCAGGCACGATACTTTCCGCTGGCCAGTCTCATCGTCGGCGTGCCTGGCGAGCGCGACGAGGACTTGCAGGAGACCCTGAGGTGGGTCGAGTCGTTGGCCGACCAGCGGCTTGCCGTGTTTCCCGTTTTGTACGCGCCGGTGGACGGTGGCCCGCCGCTTGATGCAAGCCGCCTGCGGCCGTTGCATTGGGCGTTGATTCGCGCTTGCTATCGCCTGAACTTCCGCTGGGTGCCCTGGTTGTATCGCGACCAGCAGACGGCAGCGGGCGTGCCCCGGCTCCGGCGTCTGACGCTGCAACTGCTGGGTTACGGTCAGGTGCTTCAATGGAAGAGCCTTTTGGCTTGGCACCACTGGAGGGCGCGCCGCCGACCGTAGGTCCCGGTTTCGGTGTTGGGGTCAGGCTTACAGAATTCAATTCTGGCCGATCGTGGCGCCAGCCATCGGGTAGGACTCTGCTCGGCCAGAATTGAATTCTGTAAGCCTGACCCCATTTTCGCTCGACCTTCCCATCCTGGACGGCGTTTCTCCGTTTCTGTTTTCCGTTTGGTGTTAGCGTCGTCGCCCCCGGCCGTCGCGTTCCGGCGATTCAATCTGAAGATCCTTGATCTTCCGGTACAGCGTGCTGACATTGATGCCAAGGTCCGCGGCGGCGTCCTTCCGGTTTCCTTTACGGCGGCGGAGCGTTTCGGAGATCAAAAACTTTTCCATCGCCTGCAGGCTCATCGGCCGCGATTCGTCGCGACTGGCCGCGAGGGACGGGCGCAGTTCCGGCGGCAGATGATTTAATTCGATGAAGCCGCCTCGGCACAGGACAAATGCCTGTTCGATGATGTTCTCCAGTTCGCGGATGTTTCCCGGGTAGTCGTGTTCCATCAGCCGGGCCAGGACTTCATCGGAAACGCCCGCGATGTCCTTGCCCTGCAGGTGGTTGAACTTCGTGATCAAGTGGTTGACCAGAAGCGGGATGTCTTCGCGCCGCTGCTGAAGACTCGGTAGCTTCAAATGGATCACGCGGATGCGATAATACAGATCCTCACGGAACTTGCCGGCCTGGACCAGGCTGGCCAGATCCTTGTTCGTCGCGGCAAGGATGCGGACGTCGACGGGCACCGCCTGCACGCTCCCCAAAGGCTCGATCACGCGTTCTTGAAGCACCCTTAACAGCCGCACCTGCATGGCGGGTGAGACATCCCCGATTTCATCCAGGAACAGCGTGCCGCCGTCCGCCAGCGAAAACCGGCCGGGCTGGTCGCGTTTGGCGTCGGTAAACGCGCCGGCTTTGTGTCCAAACAGTTCGCTCTCCAGCAGCGTATCCGGCAGGGCCGCACAGTTGACGGCCACGAACCGTTTCCGCTTCCGCGGCGAGAGGTTGTGAATGGCGCGGGCGACGAGTTCCTTGCCGGTGCCGCTGGGCCCCTCGATCAACACCGTGCTGGTGCTGCCGGCGATTTGCGGCAGGATCTCGAACAGCCGCATCATCGCGGGACTGCGGCCGATCATGTCTTCAAACGCGTACCTGGCCTGCAGTTCCTTTTGAAGCTGCTCGACCTGGCTCAGATCCTGAAAGGTCTCCACTCCGCCAACCACGGCGCCTTGATCGTCCAACAGCAAGGCCGTGGAGATCCGGATCGGCACGTGCTGGCCTTGCTGGTTGACGATATGAGCCGTGCCGTTGACGATCGGCCGGCCAGTGTTCATCGTCCGGCGCAGCGCACAGTTGGTCTCGCAGATATCCGTCCGGAAGACATCGCAGCAAGGCTTGCCGATCGCCTGTTCCCGCGTCACGCCGATGATCCGTTCGGCAGCCTTGTTGAAGGCCGTGATCCGCCAGTCCAGGTCTACGGTGAAGACGCCTTCGTTGATCGAATCCAGAATGGTGACTTCGCGCTGCCTCAATGCCTGCGGACCACTCATGGCCGTCGCCTCCTCTTGGATCTGCCTTCGGCCGAAGGGCTGTCCCTTGGTTTTCACCGCGCTCAAACTGCGTGCGATTGCTGGTCCGTCAAGCCTGCCCGGCGGTGGAAGGACACGTTGACTGCCGTGGGGGTCGTAAGCCGCTTGCTTCCGGCGCGGATTCGCTTCACGGAGTGAGCCGTCTACGGTCTGACGCAAATCAACGCCGCGTCGTCCCGGTCCTCGGGAGGCTTGAAGTCGACCGTCGAACCGGCGGCATGCTCTGCCGGCAATTGGCAATCCACGACGCTCAGATGCTTCGCGTCGCCCTGCACGGCCAAACGTTCCAGAATCCTCGTCTGCCGCAGGGCCAGCGTTGGCTGGTACCTCTCCCGGCCGTCGTGGCCGGGCTTCAGGTTGACGCTCAATTCCGCGATCTCGGCTCCCGCGATCGTCCCGTTCCTGGGAGGCCCGCTAAGGCCGGCGCCCGCCGCGTTCAGGCTGACCAGGCCGCTGAACTTGCCGCCGCTGATCTCCAGGTCGCGGAGGGGTCCGCGCAGCGACAGGCCGGCATCCATCTGGCAATCGACCAGCTTGATGCGGCTGACACTGTTCTCGTGGGACAGACTCGAGACATAGCCCGGACCGGCGTTCGTGCTTCGGAAGCGGAGCAAGCTGACGTTCCGAGTGTGGCGGCCGGGCGGGGCATGGTTGCGGACGCCGAAGCACTTGCCGCCGGCGTTGGCCGCCAGGCAGTCAAGCAACTCGATGTCGGTGGCGCCGTCTTCGATCTCCCAGGCGTCGTCCCGATTCCCCGGCAGGCCTCCGGCGGACTCGTTGGGACTGTCTACGGCCCGGCAGCGGACGAAACGGATGTGATGCGTGGCTCCCGTCACGCCGTCGCCGCTGGCATCGAAGCCGTCGTTGTGCCACTGGGTCACCGTGCAATCGCGGGCCTCGCTACAGGTGCTCCCCCGCGAGAAGGCCAGGGACACCCATGCCCGCCGGACCGTCACCTTGTCGAACAACACGTGGGCAGCCCATTGGCACTCGATGCCCCGCGGCTGTTTGGCTTCCTGCTGCTGCCAGTAATTCGCGTCCACGGTCAAGCCGCGCACGACGACTCCCTGAACCGGCTTGGGCTCCGTGCCGGCCACGGTCAGACAGTTGACCTTCTTGCCTGAGCCTGCCCCGTCGGCCAGGCGAACGGTGGCCCCGGTCCCCTCCAACTCGACGTTGTCGGCGGCGATGACCAGCGAGCGGCCGATCACGTAGGGGTGCTCCGCCGGCGGCAACAGGACGCGCCCGCCGGTGCGAGCCACGCGGTCGATGGCCGCCTGGATCGCCGGCGCACTGTCCGTCTGGCCGTCGGCACGAGCGCCTAACGCACCTGCGTTGACGACCACGGCGGGCGACAGCACGACGCCGTCCGCAGCATCCAGTCCGACAGACGCGAACGCCGCGAGCAGGAAGGCCGGCGCGCCGGACAGAATCTCGCCGGGGCCGCCACGCAACAGGAACGGAATCCAGCGCAGGACGCTTCTCATGGTACGATTCCTCCGAGTTTGCATTTGCAGCGTGATCGCCGCGGATACCCAATTAGCACTGCGATACCCGGCCCGTTGACTACTGCAGCTTCAAAGTCGCCCGCCGAACACTGAAGCAGTCCTCGCCGGAGAACACCAGGTACAGTGTACAGCCGTCGGGGCTGATCCACCGGGTCGGAAAGCTGGCGGTTTCTCCCGGCCCCACGTCCCAGGCGTCGCTGGCAAAGACGGTAGTCCAAGGCCCCCACGGTTCCGGCGCATCGTAGACGGCCAGGCCGCCGGAAAACCGCGTGTCCTCGCCCAGACCCGTTTGGACCCACAGGTAACGCCGCACGCCCGCATTGTAGCTGACGCTGGACCGATAACAGCGGCCGGGACTGGTCAGCACCGCGCCGCGCCGCGTCACGTCTTTGGTCCAGACGGGCTGCCTTGGCCCGTCAAGCCGCTGGAAGAACTCCCAGGCCGCCTGTTCCCGCAGGCGATCCTGCGGCGCACGGGCCAGGACCATCCGGTCGGCCCGCTGGTAGGCGCTGTCCGCATCCTGCGAGTACACGTAGACGAATTCGTCCCGCGCCCCTTCGTAGTTGCGGCCAAAGTTCAGGAACGTGGGGCAACCGAAGCTGGTCGTCAGCTTCCAATCGGCCCAGGTCCACCTTGCGCCGCGATCGGCGGACCAAGCCAATTGCGCGTTGCCCGCGTTGCGAGCCCAAAGGTACAGCACCCCGTCGACCATCAGCAACCCGCTGGCCTTCTTGCCGCGGGCTCCGTCCCCCTTCTGCTCCAGCGACGGGGCGCGCACATTCTCCGCGACCACCTCCGGCGGATCGCCGCGGACGCGGGCCAGGCCCAGGCTGAGTTTCTCCTTCAGTCGCGGCTCAAATCCGTTGCCGTCGCCGTAGGCCGTGTACAGCCAGTCGTCGTCGGCCCAGGTCAGGGGCCAGTTGTCGCTGCCCTGAGCCCGCCGGACGATGGTTTCGGACGGGGCCCAGACGATCTCCTTGATGACAGGACTGGGCAGACCATGGACGGATTGGACAAGCGGTGTGAGAAACGGCTTCAGGACGGCGTAATGATCCGCACCTTGGTCACGTTTCCACGACTTGCCCGCCCGAGCCACAACGACGTCCAGCGAGGGAATCACGACGATCAAGCTGTCGTACAGGCCCCACGACCAATAGGCGTCCGCCGGCACGTCCCGCAGGGTCCGGTCGGCGTTGTTCCACCACAACAGGCCGTAGTGCGGCGCAGCGTGGTTGTGGTTCTCGGCAACTCGGACCGGCAGTTTCTCGTGCCCGGACGGCGTTTGCGGCGCTAACCGGGCGTACTGGCGCGTCAAAATCTCCCGGCCGTTCCATTGCCCTTCGCGCAGCATCAGGTAACCGATGCGGGCCATCGCGTCGACGTTGGCGTGAATCCCCGCGCCGAACTCCCGCCGCGCCACGCCTTCGATCGTCGCCGGCCGGTACGAGTTCTTCCGCCAGGTCAAGTCGCTGCGCTGGATGCCCAGCGGCGTGAAGACCCGCTCGTACATCCACTCGTCCAAGTCGCGGCGATAGGCCAGCGTGATGCACTCCGCCAGCCAGTTCGGCCCGGAATCGCTGTAGTCCCACTGCGTGCCCGGCCGGAACAACAGCTTCGTGTACCCGCCCGGCTTCTCAAACCCGGCCGTCTGCGACGCCAAGTGCAGGATCGTGATCTCGTCCAGCCAGCCGCTCTGCGCGTTCTCCTCCGGCGGAACGCCCAACGTTGAGTGATGCCGCCGGGCCTTGTCCTCCAGCCGCAACTTGCCGTCTTTGATCGCCAGCCCCAACGCGATCGACCCGAATGATTTTGTGGTCGATTTCAGATCGTACCGCGCCCGCGGATCGCCCCACGCCATCACCAACCGCCCGTGCCGCGTGATGTATCCGGAACCGCCCCCCGTCAAGGCGTACTCGCGCGCCCGAGCCAGTTTGGCCTCGTCCATCGCCACCTCCGCCGCTTCGGCCCGTGACCATTGCGGCATCGGCCAGACGCCTTCGCTCGCCCCGGATCTGTCCCCCACCAACAGCAAGAGGCCAAGTACAGCCGACGTTCGAAGTCCCCAAGTAATCGCAGTCATCAAGATCAACCTCCAACGATCAAATGCAAAACCCAAGGTACAGCATGTTCAGGCTGTCGGCTACTGCGCAGCAAGGCTCCGCGGTGGCCGTTTTGGACGGACCCAGGATGACACCTGCAAGAAGGGCCGATCGGTGCTCTCACGCCGGATTCTCTTCTGTCCGGGATTCGCTCACCACGGCACGAGGCGACAGAATCGCGTGGCTGTCGAGGCAGAATTGTCCGCCGGGAAGACGCCGCGTCCGCACAAGCGGCGAGCGTCGTTGCCAGCAGCCAGGAGGGCAGGGTAGGGGGTAGGGGGGGTCAGGCTTACAGAATTCAATTTTGGCCGAGCAAGGTTGCACCAGATGGCTGACGTCACGATCGGCCAAAATTGAATTCTGTAAGCCTGACCCCTGTCCGCTCAGCTACCTTGCTGCGGCGAGGCGTCGTTGTCGTTCTTTTTGCACTTGGCGGACCCAGCAACTCAGGCAGCGGCACGTTTCATCGCGGCCGCAGGTGCCGGCGATGTCATGATAGGGCAAGGGCTGGATGGCGGCTTGCACCAGTTCGGACATCTTTCGGTACGCCGGATCGTCGGTGCTCTTCCAGCCGCCGCGTTCGATCTGTTCCCAGCCGCCGGCAGCCAGGGCCAGCGGCGCTTTCAAAATGCGGCTCTCCTCCGGCAGGGCTACGTTGACCAGCGCAGCAAACGGCTGGCCGGCCAACTCGTCGCCAAACCGCTGGCCGATGTGCGCCCGCAGCGCCTGTTCGCCATCCGGCTTCGGCCGCCGCCACTCGTCCTTGTTCCAGGAGTACGTGCCGTACAGCGGCGCGTTCAAATCCAGCCAGTCGATGATCCGCTGGCGGCTCGGGCGATCGCGGCTCAGATCGACGCCCTCGTGGGCCTTCAACAGCAGCGAGGCCAACGTGCCGCCGTGGGCGAAATAGTCCTTCGGCCGGCTGTACCACGTCTCGCCGCCGTACTGCGCGATCTTCACCAGGCGGCCGGCGCCGGTCAACGAGGCGTACGCGGTGCTGGGGAGCAGCCGCCGGAAGGTCGCCGCGACGTTCTCCTCCGTGGCGTCGATCGTCCCCAGCAGATCGATCTTGCCGGCGGTTTCCTTGAGGCCGTGGCAGTCGATGCAGTAGCGATCAAGCACCGGCTGGACTGTCTTGGCAAAGCTGAGGCCGCCGGGATACCGCGGGCCCGACGGCGGCTCCAACGGCAAGACTTCCCGTCCGGCGGGCGGCACGTATTGAGTCACGGGGCTGGACGTGCGCGGTTCGTGGCAGCCGACACAGCCGGCCACCTCGCCCGGCTGCAGGTGGGTGAACGTCCGCATGGTCATCACCGCCAGGCCGTCTTGATCCAGGGCCTGGAATTGCAGCGGCACGCCGGCCGGGGCCTCAAACGCCACCGAACCGCTGTCGTCGACGGGTACGGTCCCAAGGACCCGCTTGAGCACCTCAAATCTCACGGCGCTGGAATACGGGACGCGCTGAGTGGGTTGCGGGATCAGCTCGTTGACGCGAAGCCGCCGAATCGTGCCGCGGGGGATGCCTTGCGTGCTGCGATAGACGTCTTGCAGGTAGAAGACGCCCGTCGTTTGGCGATCGCTGCCGGCCACCAGCGAGGGCAGCGCGGGCGGCGTCGGACGCGGCCGGACGGGCAGCGGCTCGAAACAGGAGATCTCGGGATCGCGGTAAATCAATTCCCGCCCGCCCAGCGTGTCGACCAGATAGATTCCGTACGCATTGTGCCGCGGCACCCTGGCCATGGAACCGGGGTACGGATCCGGGCAGAACTCGGCCAGGAACAGGTCCGCGCTCAAGGGATACGGGCTGCCGAAGCTGACCGGCGAATCGCCTTCCGACTCCGGAAACTTGGCCTCCGGCGTCAACCGCGTGACGGCTTCCAGGCCGTCCTCGGCAATCAGGCGGTCGATCAGGATCAGCCCCCCGGCGTGAATCGTGTGGTGCCCGGCCGTGGTCGCGACGACCTGGTGCGAACCGGGAATGGGCCGCGTCTGGCAGATCCGGCAGGGGTTGGGGGTGTAGTTCCCAAAGTAGTGACCGGCCGCCGTGCCGTCGGGCCGGATGGTCCACAGGCCGAGCGTCGGGATCACCGGCCGGTTGATATAGTCCCATCGGGTCCAGACAATCTGCCCGTCGGGCATCACCACCGGGTCCCATTCGTTGGCTTCGCCGAACGAGAGCTGGCGGACGTTCGACCCGTCCGCGTCGCAACGATAGAGGAGATACGTGGGGCAGTAGCGGTCGCCGTTGTGGCAGCGCACGCCGCCCTGGTTGCGCGTCGAGATGAAGGCGATTCCGCCGTCGGGCAAGTAACACGGATCGTAGTCCTCGCACAGCACGGTCATGCGGCCGCCGGACCCGGCCAGCGGATCGTCGTTTCGGCCGGTGAACTGCCGCAGTCCCGTGCCGTCGACGTGGATCTCGTACAGGAAAAACTGCCATTGGTCGCGAGGCGGCGTGTGATCGGCATACGCAAACACGATCCGCCGGCCGTCGAACGACACATCCGCATGCATCGCGCAGCCGCGCGGCAGTTTGCCTGCCAGCAACACCGTTTCTTTGGGCCGATCCGTCTTCCATTGGTCCAGGATGACCAGCCCTGGCCCGGTCCCGTTGTGCATTCCGTAGTAATTGTCCCCCGGAGCGCTCAGGACCGGCGGTGGCCGCTTGCTGAGCAGGAGCCGGTCGAAATCCAGTGCGGGATGCGAGAAGATGATCCGCCGTCGCAGGTCGACGGCCTGGGCGAACAGTTTCCGTTCGGCTGCGGCACTGCCCGCTCGCCGCGACCCTTGTTCCAGCACATCGAGTTCCGCGGCCAGTTCCGGGCGGGCCGCCGTCCGCTGCACAAACTCCAACGTCCGGCGAGCCAAATCCAGCCGCTGTTGGGCCTGTTGTTGATAGTAACCAGGGGGCGTCTCGTTCCCCGCCGGCGCATACGCGGCCCAAATCCCGTCGCGCCGCTCCAGCTCCATTTCGATCTGCGATTGCCGGTCGCGGAAGTCGCGGGCCACGCGTTCCCACAACGCGTCGCGAACCTGCGGATAGTCCGCCGCGGGGGCGATGGTGCCGGCTGCATCCGCCGATCCGAATGCGGCCGCGAGCGATGCGCGCATCGTTTCCTGCCAAGTGTCCTTCTTGACGTAACCGGGTACGGTTCCCGGTGACGGGACGGCCTGGAGAGGCGTTTTGTATCCGGACAGGTACAACTGCCTGGGCGGCTCGGCGCCGATCGCCGGCGGGCAGCAGGCAGCACACGCGAGCAGTGGAACCAACAACGTTGTGACGGTGTTCGCTCTCATGGTTGCCTGTCTCCTTTCAAGGGCAGGTTGCTGTTCCAAACGCAGAGAGTTGAGCAAAAAAACGGTTGCTGTCTTATCGATCGATTCGGACGCCGACCTTCTTGGTTTCATCATACACGATGCGGCACTTGACGATCCGCCGATTCACGACATCGACGACAAACAGCCGGTCCCGCCAGACAGACAGGGCGGCGATCGTTCCGAAGGGCAGTTCGGGATGCGGGAACTGGCTGCCCTTGCCCTGACAGTCCAGGTTGCCGTAGCTGCCGAATTCGCCCACCAGCTCGCCCGTCGCGGCGTCGATCACCTGAACGCTGTACTTGCCGGCAGCGTACAGATAGCCTTTGTCGTCCAGGCTCTGATGAAGGCGAAACGCGGTGCAATGACAAGGAGGATTCGACACCTGGGCAAATCCGTAGTAGCTGTCCCAACGGCGACTCCACAGCGGCTCGCCCCCGGAAGGCGAAAACTTCGCCAACGCCAGATAGTCCTCCCACGGGCGCTCGGCCGGCCGATGAAGAACATATAGGCGCCCCTCGTCGTCCACCTGGATGCCGCGCACGGCATCCAGACGCAGCAGGCCGCGCGTCTTCACCTCGCCCCGGGCATCGTAAACGTTTACCTGCCGCCGCACGGCGTCGTAGGCGCTCACCGGGCGCGCCGAGGCATCGACGTCCGCCTTGGCCACATAGTAGATATTGCCGTGCCGGTCCACCTCCAGGCCGTGATACACGTCGTGCCAGAATCCGACCTGCATCGGGTGATCGACGAACAAGGCGTTCGTCCCCGTAGCGGCAAAGGGAGCCGGGTTCCCGTCCCGATCGAAACGCAGGATCTCCACGCCGCCCTTGCCCAGTTTCCAGCGGTACACCCGGCCGTCTTTGCCGAAGATCGAGTCGATGAACAGCGGCTCGTCCGGACAGCGGAAATGGCGCGCGTAGTCCAGCGTCCACCAGGGCGAAGTGGCCGCCAAAGCCAGATCGTTGAAGAAGGCCGAGGGCCACGTCTTCAGCACGTTCCCTTCCTGGTCGATGCGGTACACCGTCCCGTGCCGCTTCAGGCGATAGTCGGAATCGTCTTCGACGTACAGATGGCCCGTCTGGGGATCGATGTTCAAGATCGGCTGCCCGCCGCTCTGCCGGGGACATCGTAACGGTGCGACGTCGGTCCCCCATTGCCCGCCCATCGCGAGGTCGTCACCCGCCAGTTGCAGCAAGCTGCCAAGTCCCGCCCCATTGGCGATCCACACCAGCGGCGGAGTGACTCCGGAGTCGACGGCCATTTGCAGAACGTCCTGGTGCAGCGGTTCGGAAGCGGCCAGCAGCCGAGGTTCCCGCCAACTCTTGAGCTTGATCAGTCGCGTGAAATCCTCGGTGGGTGCCCGCGCCTCGCGCAAGTACTCTTGCTGGATCAACGGCAGCGTCCGTTCGACGAGGGGCCGATCGGCCGCTTTCGCCCGCGACGCGACCAGCACATACAGGCAGCGTTCGCGGTCCATGGCCAACGCCGTGGGCCCGTGAAGGGGATGCTGCTGGCCGTCGTGTTCGTAATGCGTGATGGTCGCGGCTAACCGGCCGTCTGCCTCGAAGACGCGCAGCCGGTTGTGCCCACTGTCCGCCACGATCAGATGCTGGCCGTCGTGGACCAGTCCGCTCGGGTCGGCAAAGCCTTCCAGCGCAGCCTGCTCGTGGACCGTGGGGCCCGGTTGCGGTTGACACTTCCAAACATACGTCCCGCGCCCTTCCTGTCCGGGCAAATCGCGATAATGGCTCACCTCGCGATGGCTGACTTCAAAGTGGTAAGCGTACTGCCTGGTCGGCCGGCAGCTTTGGCCCGCCGAGATATACAGCGCCCCGTCTGGATCGAAGCAGAAGTAAGGGTAGTGCAGTGCATGAAACGGCAGGTAGTTCTTCAGATCCGGGACCATCCACAGATCCTGGGTCCAGGCGGTGCTCTCGAACGGTTCGTTTCGCCCGGCATGGTACGCGCTGGTCCAGCCGCGGGGCGGCAGACTGCCATCCGGCCGAATCCGCCACAAGATCCCCTTGTAGATGTTGGCCATGACGAGATCGCCGTCGGACGCCAACACCATTTTCTGCGGATGGTGCCACCAGTCGCCATAGAAAGAAGGTTCGCCCCAGGGCTCGAACAGCTTCGGGACCACCAGCGGGGTTCCCATCTCCCGGGCCGTTGTCCGACAAAGATCGCGGACCGCGGAGGCTGGAAGTGTCGGACGCAACGGCATCACCGTCCGCAGATACTCGCCCCGCCGGTCGAACACCCGCACCTCCGCGACGCCTCGAACCGGCCGGGTATCGGACAGCACGTACAACTCGCCTTTCGCTTCATCGACGGCCAAGTCCCAGATGATGCCTCGGGCGTGGGGACTCCCCGCCAGCAGGAACCCCTCCAATTCCAGTCGCACCGCGCCCGCGGTGCCGGGATGAGCCGAACCGGGACCGAGTTCGATCGTCCGCCCGGCTTGTTCGGCCAGAAACGCTCGGCCGGCCTTGTTAGGAGGCCGATAGAACCGATTCAGCCCGCGTGTATCATATTCCGGCTCGGGCATCCGATCGCGTGGCGGAATCCCCGTCAGAACGCCCCAACAAGGCGCGTCGCCGGGCCCCGGCGGCGTTGTCGGCGAGGACGCGACCCCATCCCCCGTCCCCGGCCAGCAATGCAGATCCTGCCCCGGCACGTGATACCGCCGGACGTGGAAACCGATCTCGGCCGCCAGCGTCTTGTTCTTGGAAAAGATGTCGAAGGGCAACGCCAATTCGGCCGTCCAGCCGCCGGTCCCCTCGTCGAAAGCCACCGCGAACTCGAACTGCGGCTGCCACGTCCGGTCGTGCCAGGGAGGCGCCTGTTCGTTGTACGCACAGAAGACTCGTCCGCCTTGCCCGGGCGTGATCCGAATCAGGTACCACGAGTTTCCGTCGGCAGTCGAATCAATCAACAGGTCGACGAACTCGGAGGAGGCCGCCGAGCCGACGACGCGCCCGTGGCGGCCGTGCGCGGAACGATCGGCCACTCGATTCCCCGGCTTCTCGACCGTCGGCCAGCAGGCCAACACCGTGTCGCCCGCGGCCGGCGTGCGGCCCTGATCGCGAACCCGGGCTTGGATCTCGTCGGCCGACAGCGCCCGGCTGTAGATCACCGGCATGGCCAAATCGCCTTGCAGATGGTTCACCGCCGGTCCATTGTGCCCGCACGCACCCAGCCACAAGGGCGCGGCGCCCGGCAAGACCGGACCCGCGAACGACGCCTCAGCGACCATCCGGCCGTTGATCCACAGCGACTTCGTCTTGCCGTCCCACGTGCCCACCACGTGCTGCCACTCGCCCAGCGCCAGAACCGGGCCGTGTAGCACCCGCTCGGCCCGATAGTCCTTCCCATCGCTCAGATACAGTTGCAGCCGCCCCTGGTTGTCAACAAACAGCCCGTAGCCACAGGCGATGGGATAATTGTGTTGCGCAATCAGCGTCTGCCAGGCGTCCAGACGTCGAGGCCGCACCCAGCACTCGAGCGTCAACGCGGGAAGAGCTGGCTCGGCCGGCAAGCCTTTGGCGACCTGGATGAACGAGCCCGCAGGCATGGCCAGTCCGACCGGCAACGCTCCAGGACGCGCCGTTTCGCCAGCCGGTCGGGCCGTTTCGGACATGGCGAGACTCCCGGCACAGCGGAGGCCGACAACCAGATGGCCGTCGTCACGCAAGATGAACACCTCCGTACTGCACGCACTCGCGTCGCCCTGGGAGCCGGCTCCCGAAAGGATCTGAAGCGGGCCCGTGCGGGCCGAGTCCTTCCAGGACGGCTCGTCCAGCCTGCCGTCAATCGCCGGTCGGGACTCGATCCAAGGCACACACAGGACCGGCCGTTCGGCGGGCCTACGTTCCGCAGCCGGCGCTTGGCCGCCGCACAACATGGAAGCCAGCAGGCCCGTCACAATCGAAAACTGGACCGGATTCCGCATTCGTCAACTCCTTTTCAGCTCGTCCAGCGTGAGTATCCGTGAAGTCGTCGCGATGCAGTTGACGCAAGGTCCGCGCACGGCACTGTTGCCGCAGGCCCCAGGACGCTTCACGCGATTGGGAGAGTTTACTACCAGCCCGGCCGGCAAGTCTTGTGGTTGTCGAACTGTTTTTGGCATTTTTCGATCATGCACGACAGGGGGTCAGGCTTACAGAATTCAGTTTTGGCCGAGCAATGTCGTTCCCTCTAAGCGGAGTTTCGCGAAACATGGCATCGCTGGACCCACCATCGGCCAAAATTGAATTCTATAAGCCTGACCCCAGCGCCCTCATCCCGCGCGGCAAGGGAGACCGGCTGTTGTTCGGCGCAGCGTTTCGCTAGACGGAAGT
>Ga0209612_1000038_pt1 | contig 152574 bp, 142 predicted proteins | sample BioC12SIPDNA_FD_185746 | JGI IMG/M metagenome (GOLD analysis project Ga0209612, IMG submission 185746) | Anaerobic biogas reactor microbial communites from Washington, USA - Biogas_R1_B C12 SIP DNA (SPAdes) (version 2) | ecosystem: Engineered > Bioreactor > Anaerobic > Unclassified | place...
CGACCCGGTTCCCGTTCTATCTCAAGGAACTGGAGTTCCGGTATAATTACCGGGACGTCGATCTCTTTGATCGGCTGATTGAAACGCTTGAGGAATATGCATGGGTGGCACTAACTGAATAATCGCCAAAAGGTATTATGAGATCAGGCGGGGTTCAAAAACATATCACCGGTTCGAGCGTACCTGACACAAAAACGTTCCTGAACTCAGGAATAATCGAAAAAATGGGGGATAGCGGCCCACGAGCCCCAGTAGTTCGCTACGATTATCCAGGCCCAGGACTCTCCGCGATCGCTGATGTACAGAGATTAGCGAGAGCTCACAGTACCATCTCACACGTCGCTGGTCCCGTTTCACCGATCGATTTTTCGAAACCGTTCCCAGCAACCGGAGGATCTTTCAGAACGCCGGTGACTTTTTCGTCAACAGCGCGGTCACGGTTTCTCGCGCCAGGTACCGTCGTTCCCGGCCGCGGCCGGCACCGCTCGACCGTCAGCCCGCCGAGATCCACCTTCTCCCGCGAGGGCGGGTGCACCTCGACGAGATCGCGCGGGTAATCGGTCACGACCGCGATCCGGTTGCCGGCCACCCGATAACCTCGAACCCGGTAGCGATCGAGGTCCTCCGTATGCACCGGCGCGTCGACGACCTCGAACCGCGAGACAATCTGTCCCCTCCACGGCGGGGGGGCCGGGCGCGGCAGCAGCTCATCGCAACCCTCTTGTGCCGGCACGGTGATATTCCGTCGATGCGGTATCTCGTGGTGATCACCGAGGATCTCGAGGACGGAGGATACAACGCGAGCTGCCCGGCCCTGCCAGGGTGCCACAGCGAGGGGGCCACGATCGAGGAGGCCATGGACGGGATCCGCGAGGCCATCGCCTGCTATCTCGAGAGTTTGTCGATCGACGACCTGCCGGCACCGGCACCGGCTCCCGTCGTCACCGAGGTCGAGGTCGCCTGACGTGGCCTCCGCGCTGCCCTCGCTCTCGGGCACCGAGATCGTCCGTGCGTTGCAGCGCGCCGGGTTCGAGCCACACCACCGGAAGGAGAGCCACGTCACGATGAAGGAGGAGGCGTCACCCCACCGCAGGGTCGTGGTCCCGATGCATGACCCGGTCCGGCGGGGGACGCTGCGGGCCATCATCCGCGATGCCGGACTGACCGTCGAGGAATTCGTGGCGCTCCTCTGACGCCGTATCCCGGACCGTCGGTGTGGTCGCCGACCAGCGAACATGAACCGAGGGGGGCTGGCCTCACTTGAGACGCTCGGGCCGCCAAGCACCCCATCGCCGGCACCGGCGGGCACCGCGCGACCGTCAGCCCGCCGAGATCCACCTTCCCCCGCGACGGCGGATGCTCCTCGACGAGATCGCGCGGGTAACCGGTGACGACCGCGATACGGTTGCCGGCCTTCCCGGAGTCCCGGGGGCAGTACTGCTCGACCTTGACGCGTTGAAGGACTTCAGCCGCGGGGCACTCCCGCCCCCGGGCCTGTCGCCGCACAATCCCCCGTCCGGCACGGACAGCATCGGCCTGGGAGAGAACTATTATGGTATCGCGTGTGATACCATGGTATCACGATGCCCAGCGGTACCGTGAAGCTGAACGAGGGGACCAAGGTCCGCCTGCGGTCGCTCAAGATCCATCCCCGGGAGACCTATGACGACGTAATCTGCCGCCTCGTCGAGATGGCGATCGATCGCGAGCCGGTCGATGCGGACCTCGCGGAGCAGCTCGGGGAGTCGGATGCCGATGTCGCGGCCGGCCGCCTGGTCGACTTCGACGAAGTCTGCGACGATCTGGGGCTGTAACGTGTGGCGGGTCGTGCTGACGACCGCGTCCGATCGAGCCTTTCGGAAGCTCGCGGCACGCGACCGCATCATAGCGGGCCGGATCAGGGACGAGCTCGCCATGCTGCGGCAGCAGAAGAACCCCCATCTCTTTCTGAAACAGCTCGAGGGCTACTTCCCTCCGAACTACTCGGCGAAGGTCGGATCGTATCGCATCGTCATGGAGCTCGACGACGGAGAGCGCCTGATCATCGTTCGCGGCATCGGGCCTCGAAAAAACATCTATGAGAGAGGCTAGACCTGCCGGGATGTCACGGCAGGGACGGCGAACCTGCTCTCGTGGGTCCTCGCCCTGATTCCGAATCCGATTAGTCCAGCAGGTTCTCCCGCCCCTCGATCGCATTCTGGATTGCACCGAGAGCGTCTGTGGGGGTGCTCCCGGCGTCGCCGGCGAGCAGGAACGACTGCGTGCCGTAGACGGGCCGGAGGACGACCGGGGCCCCGTTCTGGTCCGTGCCGGGGTCGGCCGGCAGGTTCAGCACCGTCACGGTCACGTTGGCCGGGTCGAGAGCGAGGGTTTCGCCGGCGGTCGCGGTATCGTTGGGTATCGCGTGGTCGGCGAGGTACGCGCGGAGGTTGATCGCCGTCTGCGTCGAGGCCGGCACGCCGCTGAAGACGAAGGTGCCGACCGTCACCGCCGGCAGCACGGCGGTCGCCCCGCCGATGTGGTCGGCGTGGTCGTGGGTGGCGACGACGTACTCGAGCTCTGCGAGCCCTTCGGCGGCGAGGACGGTCGGGATGGCCGGCGCGGCCCACGACTCGCCGGCATCGACGAGCGTCACGTGGCCGTTCGGTGCCTGGATGATGACCGAGTCGCCCTGGCCGACGTCGAGGAAGGTGACGGTGCGGGTGTCGGGGACGTAAACCGTCGAGGAGCAGATAACGAGGAGAGGAAAACAGAGACAGAGGAGCAGAAGCAGCCGGACGACGTCACCGCGGCCGGAGGGCGTCGTCACCAGGCATCCTCGAACGGTCGGCCGACTGGAACCGGCCGTCGCCGGCTGAGGAGCCCTGCAGGCCCGGAACAACGACGGTTTACCCCTCGCGTTTGGCTGCGGCGCACCGCTGGCCGGCGCGAGGAGGAGCGGGAGCGGTTCAGGCCCGCGAAAGGCGAACCACGCGCCGGATCAGGCGATCTCGTCGGGGTCGATGCCGGTGTCGAGAAGGACCTGCTTGAGGATCTTCGGGTGGAGGACCTGGCCGCTGTGGACGGGAAGCGTCACGCGCACCCCGTCGTCGTTGCGATAGATCCGGGGGCTCCCGCTCTGGCGGACGCAGGCGAACCCGTGCCGCTCGAGGGCGGGGATCAGCCGGGCCGCGGGCACCCGCGGCAGCTTCCCGGTCATACGACGACGTTGACCTGGACCACGCCCACCATCCGCGACGGGACGAACGGCTCGCCCGCCACCACGCGGTCCTCGAGGTGGAGGCGGATGGCGTCCCGTATCATGGCCATGGCCTCGTCCCAGGTTTCGCCCTGGGCGTAGCAGCCCTGGAGCTCGGGGCTGAACGCGACGTAGCCGTCCTCGTCCTGCTCGATCACGACGGTCACACGGTACTCCGTCACGGGCTCACCGTATCACTGTGTGCGCGGAGAGTCTTTAAGAGTGGCGCCGGCTCACGCGGCCGGCAGGGTGAAGTGGAAGGTCGAGCCCTCGCCCTGCTCCACCCATCGCGGGCGCCGGCGGGCACCGCTCGACCGTCAGCCCGCCCAGGTCCACCGCGCCTCGAGACGGCGGGTGCACCTCGACGAGATCGCGCGAGTAGTCCGTTACGACCGCGATCCGGTTGCCGGCCATACGGTATCCGCGACCACGATACCTTTCCAGGTCCTCGACGTGCCCCGGCGCGTCCACGAACTCCAGCCGCCCGGTGATGCCGAGCAGCACCGGCCGGCGCCGGCGAGAAGAGTGAGAATTGCCGGCTCAGAATTTGATGAGCCAGACGACGTCGGCGAAGTGCCGCTAATGGTCACACATGGCCCGGGCACCGGTTCAAGCACTGTCCCGTCCCGTTCAGCCAGGAGCACGATCAAGGGGTTCGCTGTACGTCGTTCTCCCCGGGCAGCATGCTAACGCGTCGTGCGAGGAAACCGGGCAGACCGTATGCCGGTCATGATCGCCATGACGCGGACGCAGCCCTCGAACCCGGGCTCGGCCCGAGCCCCCCAGAGCAGATCGGCCATGGGATCGAGTTCGTACATCAGCTCCCGTACGACCTCCTCGGCTGCCTGGACCGTGAGATCGCTGCCGCCCGTGATGTGGAACAGGGCACCGGTCGCCCCGTGGTAGTCGATGTCGAAAAGCGGGTGCGATAGACAGGCGCGGGCTGCGCCCCGGGCTCCGGACCCGCGATCGGTATCGCCCACGAGCATCACGGCAGCGCCGTCCCTGGACATGACGGCCCGGAGGTCGTCGATGTCGATGTTAATCAGGGACCACTCGCTGATCGCCTCGCTGATCGCCTTGATCGTTTCGGCCATCAGCTGGTCCATCGCCGTGAATGCCTGCCCGTGCGTCCGGACCTGGTTACGGGGTTGGAGTCGATTGTTGTCGAGGACGACCACCGAGCCCGTGACCCGGTAGAGCGCCGCTACCCCCTCTTCCGCCCGCGCCAGGCTCTCTCTCTCCTTGTTCAACGGGTAGCCGACCACGACGATCACGGTCGCCCCCCGGTCCTTTGCGATCTGCGCGACCACCGGTGCAGCGCCCGTCCCCGTGCCGCCGCCCAGGCCGACCGTGAGGAAGCAGAGTTCGGCGTCCTCGAGGACGGCCTCGAGTGTCGAGCGGGCCATCTCCGCCGCGCGCCTGCCGATATCCGGGGATCCGCCGGCGCCGAGGCCCCTGGTCAGCGATCGGGCGATCAGGATCCGGCTGTCCGCCTGGACCATGTCCAGGTGCTGCCGGTCGGTATCGACGGCGATCGTCCTGGCCCGCGGGGCCTGGAGGTGGTGAAGCCGGTTGATCGTGGTGATGCCGGCCCCGCCGCACCCGACGATCACGATCGGATGCCGATCGCGGACGTCCTCTTCGGTGACGAGGTCGCGCATTGGTCAGGCTCCGGCGTGGACGGACTGGTTCGATCAGGCGGTGGCGCGGCCCCTTCGATGTTCGCGGGCCCGGAGCGACGAGAGGGTCGCTGTCCCGTGATCCCTGGGGCGACGGAGAGTTCCGGTAGTGACCGGGGTCTCATGATCGGATAGATGGCATCCCGTGTAGAAAAGCTGCGGGGTCTCCCGGCGGATTTCTTCCCGGGCCGACCTCCTCGTGGCAAGGAGGACCCGCGGCCGGTCGAGCGGGGCGGCGGCGGACACGATCGGCTATGGGCGGCCCGGGGGGATGAAGGATGTGGACGTGCTGTTGTGCCGGAGAAAAAGGGTGAGAGGAGGTTGAAGAGCCAGACGACGTCGGCAAAGTCGATCAGGCCGTTACCGTTGTGGTCGAACGCCGAGACCGGCTCGTTCGCCGCGATCCGGGTCATCTCGCGGAAGTACAGGACAACGTCGTTGAAGTCCCTGTTGCCGTTGCCGTTCACGTCGTTGTACAGCCCATCGGCGTCCGGGTCCGTAGGGCCATCCGCATCCCCCCCGACGTGGTGATGCACGGCGGGCCTGCCGGTCGATCGGCCCGGAAACGGGCACCATCGCGCCTCTCGTGCCGGTGTCAGTCCTGGTGAAGCCCTCACCTGCCTGCCGGCCAGTTCTGCGTGATCGCGGCGCCGGGATCCGACAGGTACTTCCGCGTCAGGCTGCGCCCTGAGGCGGAGCGCGGCAGCGACGTGTGTGTCTCGCCTCCGATGCAGTCCAGCCCGGCGTTTGTGAGGACGCTCTGAGCCGTCGCGACCGCGCCGTCGCCCTCCTAGGTCAGGACCATCCCCGGTGCAGTGCCCTGGTCGAGATCGTAGCCGGGGGTTCGCCCGAGGATCCCGCCGTAGTCCCATCTGTGTTCGCTGTTGTAGCCCACGATGACCCGGTACGTGACGTCCGCGCGGGTCCCGGCGCGCTCAAGACCGGTGACCGTCGGGCTCGTCGTCGCCAGCTGCTCGACCGCAGGCTCGCCCGGGCCCGGCACGACGCCCCCCGTCGCGAGGCTCAGCAGCCCGACGAGCCACGAGACCGGGGGCGTCCGGGCCAAGTCAGCGAAGGCCGCCCCGTGGTTCACGGGGGCGAGGCCGATCCACGAGCGCACCGCTGCGTCGCGGTGGTCTACCTCCATGTACTGCCGGGTCACGAGCGCGCCCATGGAGTGGCAGACCACGTCGATCGGTCCCCGGTAGCTGTACCGGGCGCGCTGCGCCCCAATGAACTCGTGGAACCGGACGGCGATCATTCGCGGGTCCTGCCTGTTCAGCTCCTCGTAATCGAAGACCCAGATCGTCGCTTCCGTGTACCCGTCCGCCGAGAGATCAGCCCTGAGCTCGTCCCAGAGGTTCGGCGCACCGCGCCACCCGTGGACGAGCACGACGGGGACGGTCGGGGGAGCGGTCACAGACCCGTTCACGGGCGCGGGCGCGGTAACGCCGGAACCGGTGACGGGATTCCCGTCGACCCGGTACATGGGGTCCCCGGGCGCGGCGAGTGTGCCCGCCGCCGACGCCGCGCGCGGGATCGCGGCAAGGGCGATGGCGACGAGTCGGAGATGCACGAAACCGGCAGAGGGCATTCAGGGGTGTACGGCAGTCCTGGATTAATTAAACCTGCCGATCGCCCCTCCCGCCTCCGCCTCCCTCCGGTCCATGGTGCGACGAGGGGGTGCTCACCAGAGGAGCCCGGCACACCCGTTCCCTCTCCTGGCGCTCCCGATCCGCCGCGGACGGTCTTCAGCGGACGCGGCGGCGAAGTGGGAGCGGGGTTTCATCCCGGCGCGGCGACCGGCCGGCGAATAAGGGATCAGAGGTTGGTGAAGAGCCAGGCGACGTCGGCGAAGTCGATCCGTTTGTTGCCGCCGGCTTAGGGAACCTGCATATCAGCGGAGCCTGCCTCCAGCAGCCACCGCCAGGCCGGCACCAGCCGCGCCATGCCGTCCGTCCCCACGGTGCCGGCGGTCAGGAGCACCAGGTTCACCGGCAGCTCGCCCTGCTCTGTCGCGAACTCGAGGAGCGCGGCCGTCTCCCGGGCGGGGATCTCGTCCGTGGCCGTCACGTTGATCGCGGTCAGCAGGTGGCCGGGCCGCTTCCAGACCAAGTCGACCTCGCACTTTCCCTTCCAGTAGTAGACCTCGCCGCCGCGCCGCCCGAGCTGGAGGTGGACCAGGTTCTCGAGCAGCCGACCGTCGTCCTCCGACGAGCGGAAGGCGACGGCGTTCCGGAGCCCCCGTGTCGATGCAGTAGCACTTCCGGTTGTTCCGGGTCTGGACGCTGACCCTGTACGAGAAGAACGGGACCTCGAAGAGCACCCGTGCGCGCACCGCGAACCAGACGTACTCGCGGACCGTCGCGGCGTCGAGACCGAGCCGGTCGGCGAGCCGCCGGTACGAGAACTCGCTACTGATGTCCGCGAGCAGGGTCAGGATCAGGAAGCGGAGCCCGCGGACGTCCCGCACCTCGTTCGCGAGCACGATGTCCCGCTCGACGATGCTGTCAAAGTGCGCGGAGAGCAGGTCACGGGCGAGGAGGTCGTCCGCCTCCGTGGCGACCCGGGGAAAGGCGCCGGTTTTTTGGTACTCACCAAGGCGGTGGGCGATCTCGTACCGGTCCGCCGCAAGGGCCAGCGGGTCGTCGGGCGCGGGACTGCCGGAGAACCGCAGTTACTCGGCGAAATCGAGGGGGGGACCGGGAAACCCGGCGAGGAGGAGAGGTCGGGCTGGAGGGATGAGGGGAGAGCGCCGTGTGTTCGGGCCCTATTCCGAAGATCGCCCTGATCCAGGACGCCACTCGTCGCCCCTACACGGGCGGGAATGACCCCCGCAGGTGGTCCGGGTATCCTCATGATCGGACACGGGGATGATCCTCGTTCCGCCGGGGCCTGGCGATCTTCTCTCGAGGGGCGTGCGCACAAGGCGGGGTCTGCCGTCGACACGGGCCCACGGTCGAACTCCCGGCCCCGCCTCGTGGGTGCAGGGGTTCCGATAGCGATCACGACTCCCACGGGCGGTTGGCCGGAGGGAGTGCAAGAGGGGTGGAGGTCGGCCACCCTCTCGATCACTCCGGTTCCCGGACCTCTCCCGGGGAGGCTCCCCCGTACACGATCGCCCCCTCGACGGGGCAGGCTTCGATGCACCGCCTGCAGAGGTAACACTCCCCCTTCGAGGCCGCCGGGCCGGCCTCCCCTGTGGGGCACGCCCGTTCGCACCGCCCGCACGAGATGCAGGCAGAGGTCCGCCGGAGCTTCCAGAGCCCCGGGACGGCGGCGACCTGGAACAGGGCCCCGAGGGGGCAGAAGAGACGGCAGAACGGCCGGTAGAAGAAGAGCGAGCACGCGAGGACCGCGACGAATGCGAGAAAGCCGGCCGAGAGCGTCAACCTGAAGAACTCGGCGATCCCGAAGACGGAGAGGACGGAAACCCCCGCGCCGAGCCCGGCGCCGATGACGATGACGAAGACGATCCCACGAACCACCCCCAGCTCCCGGATGCGGCAGGTCCTGAGCTTCGGGACGGGCGCGAGGTACGCCAGCTCCTGCACCGCGCCCACCGGGCAGAGGTATCCACAGAAGTGACGCCCGGACAGGAAGGTGAGCAGGACGACGAGAGCGATCCCGAATGCCCCCCCGACCAGGTTCGCCCCGATGTGCGTACCGGACCGCGCGACCAGCTCCTGGAACTGGTGGGGGAGCATCGGCGAGAAGATCGCGAACCCGAGAAACACCGTCACGGCGAGCAGGAGATACCTCGCCGGCCTGGTGAACCTGCCGGCGCGCCAGAGCAGGACCGCGACCACCAGGAAGAGGATAGAATAGACGATTCCCACCGCCTGCAGCGGGTTCGGGCCCGGGCCTACCAAGGAGCAGCACCTCGCATAACACGTCCTCTACCGGGAACACGATGAAGATATGGATCCGGGAGATGGGAACGGGAGACAGAAAGGAGGGCCCGGAGGGTTCCGTCCCGACCGGATGGGGTTCGCCCGTTCGACGGTCCCGGTCGGGCCGTCCGCGAAGGTGACCTCGCGACCGGGGTATACGGACCGGCGCCGGGCGTGAACCGCATCAGGACGCGCGCCCCTCCTGCGAAGATGAAGGCGGCGCCGTCATGGCCGGCGGCCACCGGGCCATAGAACGGTATCGGGAAGTACGGGACCCCGTCGCCCTCCCTGTCGCAGGTACCGTCGCGGCGCAGCGGCGAGTCCTCGACGAAGAGCCTCTCCGTCCAGGTCTATCTCCCCCCGGCTCGAGACCCCGGCAACGCCGCACGTGAGATGAGTGGCCCCGATCGTCCCGCCGATCCGATAATGGCCGCGACCACGTCCCCGGTGCCGGACGAGACCCGGGTCCCCGACGAGCTCCCCGGCGGCGCGACGGGTCGTGTTCGCGTCCCGGGCCACCGCGCGAACAACGGCGAACACGCACGAGCAGCGGCAGAAGCAATGCGATACGGTGCATGCTCGTTCATGCCCATCCCGAGTGGGGAGGGGCAAAAAAACCGGATTATCCTCATCCAGTGCTCGAAAGACGAACCCGTCCCCCGCCGCCTGGGCCGCTCATCCGGCTTCCAACGCGACGTTCACGGGCGCGATCGGCTCCGGCCACCCCCGCCGGCCCTCGCCCGCGGCCCGGACGAGCGCGTCGGCGAACTCCACCGCCTCTGCCGGGTGCGGGACCGAGTCGGGCACCGTCACCGCGTACTCGATCACGCCGCCAACGCGCTCCGTCCCGATCCTCGAGAAACGCTGGAATCCGAGGTTGACCGTCGCATGCCGGTAGGTGTCGGCGTGCCCGGTCGATCCCAGGTTTATCGAATCAGCCAGCTGGATGTATCGGAGCCCGCGTCCCTCGGCCACGAAACGGTACTCGAACGCGTAGTCGATCCCGCCGGCCTCGAGAAGCGAGAGCAGGAAGACCGAGCCGTCGCGGACGGCGATCTTGCCGCCGGAGTCCGGGCGGACCAGCTCGGGGAGCTGGACGACGAGATCAGCGTCATTCTTATCCGGGACGATGGGGGGCGAGAGGTGATCGCCGAGCACCGGACCGAAGACGGGGACTCCTTCCTCGCGCTCGGCGAGCAGCAGGACGAGCATGGCACGGTACCCGGCGGCGTCGAGGACCGGGTTCGAGATCCCGATACGGACACCGGGCCGTGCCAGGATATCTGCCCAGTTCGAGTCGTCGATCTCGTCGGCGTGGCGGCTCGCGTTCGTGAAGGCGATCACCATCTCGGACGTCCCGAAAGTGGTGTACTCACGGGCGAACCCCGTCATCAGGTCCGGGATCAGCTCGGCGTCGGCCACCGCGACGAGATCGACCGACCGGTTCAGGTCGGTGAGCTGGCGGATCGCCTGGATCGAGCCGTGCCCTTCCATGCGCAGGTCGACCCCCGGGTGGGTCGCCTCGTATTCCGCCTCGAACCCGGCGAGCGGGTCCACGAGCGACCCGGCGATCATGCACGTCACGGGCGTCCGCTCCTGCGCCGGCGCGGTGCATCCGGCCCCGGCGGCGACCAGGACGAGGATCGCGAGAGCGGCGAGCCGCGTCACCGGATCTCGATCCGGTCGACCCACTTTACCCACCCCGAGCCCTCGGTGATGACGGGCGAACCCGCGGGATCCAGGACCGCGATCCGGAACGGCCCGCCCTGCTCCTTCGAGAGCGACGTTCCGTTCTGTTCGTACATCAGGACAGGCACCAGGGTCGGCGGCGACGCTATCTCCTTCAACTCGGGGGTGAGAACGACGAAGCCGTGCCCGTCCACCCGTTCCCGGTCGATCACCCACATATAGCCGTCGGGGGCGTGGACACGCATGGTCTGGTCGGCCCCCATCCCCCCGGCGAGATCCGCCAGAGTGGAGAGCGCGACGCCCCTGATCCGGAACGGGCCGTACTTGATCCCGGTCGTCGAGACTGCCCCGCCGACGCCCGTCACCGCCGGTAACGCGAGCACTTCCTGGTAATCGAGGGTGACGCTGGTGGTCCCGTTCACGACCAGGGTCGCGTTCGGGACAGGCTGCGTGCCCGGCGACGGTGTCCCCGTGCACCCCGCGGCCAGGATCGCGATGAGCACCGTGAGCGCGGCGAGGATGGCGGGCCTCGCCACATCAACGCCTCCTGAAGAGGAACGCGCACCCCAGAGCGACCAGGACCACCGGGACGAGGGGCGCGGCCGGAGTCGGGGCCGGTGACGACGTCGCGGTGTTATCACCCTGGAGCGATTTTACCGGAGCGTGTCGATCGCCCCTGTAGCCATCCCGGTACAGGCGGACCTCCGAGACCCACTTGACCGAGATCCCGGAGGTGGATGGCAGGAGGTCGTTATAGAAATACTGCGCGTTCTCCGGGAGAGTAACCCGCATGTCCTCGTTGCCGAAGACGTGGAGCCCCTCGGGGTTCGTCGAGGTATCCGCGAAGAAGACGAGCCTCATGCCCGTGTAGAAGTCCGGCGGGTACCCGGTTCCCTGGATCTCCCCCTCCTTCACATCGTCCCCGTTGAACCAGGCGACGACCAGCGGGCCCTGGCGCGCGGGAGGGTTGACGAGGGTATCGTAGCCATAGACGACGTTGTAGCCGTCGACGGCAGCGACCATCGCCTCGTCGCCGGGCCCGAGCCCGCCGGCGAGGCTGCAGAGGTCTGCGACGTCGGTTCCCTTCACGGCCCCGCGGTCCTTGAGGTTGACGGTCTCGTTCGGGTCCCACTTATCGCCCTCGAAGACGGGGCCCTGGTGGTAGTAATGGGTGACCCCGTCGCCGAGCACGGGCAGGTTCGCCTCGAGCCACTCGATGTCGACGGTCGTCGAGTTCAGGATGGTCGTGCCGTCCGGTCCGATCTCGGTGACCGTGAGGGACGTCGTCGGGTCGGCCAGCGCGGGAGGAGCGGCGATGGCGACGAGGACGAGGAATGCGGCGGCGAGTATGGTCGCCGGGTGGAAAGCGCGTGGTCGGGTCAGGGTAATCACCTCATGTGAAGAACGGGTCGATCAGGCGGCCGATATGCTTGAAGAATGCCCAGATCGTCCCGAATGGAGAGAGCGGGGATATGAACCCCCCGGCTCCGTCGGATGCTTCGACCACGGGTCCCCCGCTTCCGCTCTCGCGGACCTGGAACGAGAGCGTGAATGAGAGCGACCGGGTGAGGCCCCGGTCGCCCTGCGCGGCGGTCGGCGCCGGCGAGGGGGTGATGGCGGTCAGCGGTGCGTCCGTGGCGTCCGGCGCCGGGACGGGGGACGACTCGGCGGACGTACGAGGCGTATCGGTCGCCGCGGTCGTCACGGTCGTCGTCCAGGGGGTCTCGGTCCCTGCGACGTCCACCGAGTATTCCACGCCGGTGGTGACCGACCAGTCGGTGGTCGTGTCGTACCCGGTCGGGACCGGAGATGGGGAGACGCTCGCGGTCTCGTTCACTGTCGGTGTGGTGACAGGGACCTGGCCGGGCGTCTCGTTCGGGACGATCGGGTACACGGTCTCGCCACCGGGAGGAACCGTGCCCGGGGACCCGGTCTCGGCAGGGGTTGGCTCCGTTCCGCCGTCCGGGGACTGGTCGGGCGCGGCGGTCGAGGGCCAGGTGACAGGTGCGGTTGTCGGCGGTACTGTGATCCCGGTGGATGTCGCGGTCACCAGCCCCGTGGTGGGGGCGGTCGCCGTCGTGACGGTCTCCGGAACCGTTGCTGTGCCGGCCGTGGTCTGGACCGGGGTGGCCGCGTGGGACGCTGTCGGGGTGGTGGTGAGGGTGGCACCGCCGGACGGGGTCGTCGTCGTGGCGGTCGGCCCGACAGTCGTGGTCGCGGTCGCCACCTGGGTCTTCGTCGGCGTCGGCTTCGGTGTCGCGCTCGGCGTTGGGGTCACGGGTGTTGTCGGTGGCGTCGTCTTCGCCGGAAGGCTCGACATGATGCGGAGCTCGTTCACCGACTGGACGGAGAGCCCGGTCGTCGTGGGGTAGACCCCGTTGAAGTAGTGCCATTCGCTCTGGGGCATCGAGGCCTTCATGTCGCTATTCCCGAAGACGTGCCATCCCCATGGGTTCACCGAGGTGTCGGCGAAGAAGACCAGCCGCATGCCGGTCGAGTAGGACGGGACGTAGCCCTCGCCGGCCCGGTACCAGGCGAGAACGATCTGTCCCTGCCGGGAGGACGGCGAGTAGACGGACCCGTACGAGAACCGTTTCGAGAACCCGTCGGACGCCCGGACCACCAGGGTGTCCCCGGACTGCATGCCGCCCACCATCCCGCAGAGGTCCCGCAACGCCGTCCCCTTCACGGCGCCCATGTCCTTGTCCTCGACGTTCTTCGACTCGGTCGGGTCCCAGAGATCGGCGTCGTCGAACGTCGGGCCCTGGTGATAGTAATGGGTCGAGCCGTCTCCCTTCACGGGCAGGTTCGACTCGAGCCACCGGTAGTCAGCCGTCTTCTCGGCAAGGACGGTCTTCCCGTCGGACGCGAGCTTCACTACCCGGACCTCGGTCGAGACGCCCGAGACCGCAGAGACCAGGAGGGCGATCCAGACGACGAGTCCGACCAGCCTGAGCAGGTTCCTGCCCGGGCTCGCTGCATGAACTCCCTCCGAGTGGAGGGGCTCGTGGCGGGAGAGGCGGTGGATGTGTGGGCTGGGCCGGTCAGATCGATCGGCCCGCGCTATCGCACGGGAGGGTCCCGTCCGGTCCCGGTCGACCGGGTCGCGTTTCGACCCGCCGGGCGTGACAGGGGGTGTCGGAGAGGGGAGGAAGGGGAGCCCCATCGCCTCCTCACTGGCTGACTGTGACGTAATCCACTCGTTCGACGGTCTCTGTCGAGCCGTCAGTGTAGGTGATCTTCACGAGCGGCGTGTACTTCCCGGATTTCGGGTAGAAGAACGCCGGGTTCAAGTTCCTCGAGTTCCAGGTGCCGTAGTGGTCGTCCTTGTCAAAGGTCCACCAGACCGACCGGACATACTTGCCGGGCGCCGGGACCAGGGTGAACCGGATGAGGGACGACTTCGCGACCGGGTTCGGCGCGGCCGTGAAGGTGGCGCCGCCGGTCGGGGTTGTGGCGCTCGTGGTCGTCACCACGGGGGCTCCGGTGGTCGTGGTGACGGTCCCGCCGCTGGCGAAGTCGATGTAGTTGACGTTCAACCGGGTCGCGGGGAAGGCGAGCCGGATCTGGTGCTTCCCGGCGGCCGGGAACGTCAGCGTGGTCGCGAAGTTCTTGAACGTCGTGAAGGCGCCCGTCGTCCCGATCTGGACGGTGCCGATCCTGGCCCCGTCGAGGTAGATCTCGACCGGCTTGGACGCGGCGTCGGGGTTCGCGGCCCGGAACGTGGCCGTGTACTGGCCGGGGGCCTGGACGTTGACCGTGTAGATCAGCCACTCGCCCGCGCGGACCCAGCCGACGTTGTGGGAGCCCTCGCCCGCCATGTACTCGATGTCGACCGGGGTGTTGCGGTACGCGCCGCCCTCGTTCACGGCGGTCGTGTCGGCGTAGGCCGGGCCGGTGCCGCTGTTGTCGAAGTTCTCGGCCTGGACCCGGCCGGGGATGTTGTTGCCGGGGCCGTAGGGCACGGTCTGGAATTCAGGAACGACGGTCGTGGTCGTGGGGGTCGTGGTCGTCACGGGGACCGTACCGGCCGCGAGGCTGAGCCAGTCCAGGTTCATCCGGCTGATCCCCTCGAACGAGAGCTTCAGCACGTGCCGGCCCGCGGTCAGGGGGATCGGGGTCGTTCCGGTGAACTCCCTGAAGGTATGCCAGGCACCGGTCCCGCCGATCATCACCTGGCCGGCCGGGACGCCGTCGACCAGGACCGTGACCGCCTTCGTGGCCGCATCGGGGTTCGAACCCGAGAGCGTCAGGAAGAACGAGCCGCCGATCGTCGTATCGATCGTGTACTCCAGGGACTCCCCCGAGCGGATCCACCCGACGTTCGTGATGCTGCCCACGGTCTCGATGTCGACCCCCTCGTTCGGCCTGTAGGCGCCGCCCTCGTTGGCCGGGGTGGTGTCGTGGTACGCGACGCCCTCACCGCCGAGATCGAAGTCCTCGGCCTCGATACGGACGGAGGGGAGGTGCGGGCCGTTGAACGGGCCGTCGGTCTCCGGTGTCGCGGTCGGTGTCGGTGTCGGTGTCGGCGTCCCGGTCGCGGGCTCCGTGACGGTGATGTAGTTCGCTTTGAGTCGCGACTTGCTGCCAAAGGCGTTGGTGGCGGTCAGGTTCACCTGGTACTTGCCCGGGGTCGTGTAGGTGAAGTTCGGGTTCTGCTCGGTCGAGTCGATCACCCCGTCGTTCTGGAAGTCCCACTCCCAGGCGAAGGGACTGCCCGTGCTCGCATCCGTGAACTGGACGAAGAGGGGTGCCGGCCCGCTCCGGGTGCTGGAGGTGAAGTCGGTTCCCGGGAGGTTCGGGTCCTGGCCGGTGACGTTGATGTAGTTGCCTCTCAGCCGATACGAGGAACCGGCCGGGTTCCGCACGGTGAGGTTCACCTGGTAGATACCCGGGGCGGTGTAGGTGAAGTTCGGGTTCTGCTCGGTCGAGTCGATCACTCCGTCGTTCTGGAAGTCCCACTCCCAGGAGGTCGGGGTGTTGCTGGAGAGGTCGGTGAAGTTGACGACGAGCGGCGGGGCCCCCGTGCGCGGCGAACCGACCCAGTCGGCGACCGGCGGGTCGTAGACCGGTCCGCTATCGAAGACCAGGTCGACCGGGATCGTCTCGCCCTTCGCCGGGTACTGCGTGATGTTGTACACCACGTCGGGATACCCGGTGAGGTTCGCGACGATCTTCTTCATCGGCGTGCCCGTCAGCGCGATGCTGACGTTCAGGGGCCCGGCGGTCGTGTTGCCGACCGCGTACCTCGTCCCCGAGATGTCTTCGAGGAAGATCTCGGCGCCGGACGGCGTCGTGCTGACCAGGAAGAACCCGGTGTCCCCGCCGACAGGGGTCCCGGGGAGGCCCTCGAGCGAGATCTCGGCGACCTTCGCGACCGAGAGGTGCGGCGGGACGGCGGCGCCGACGAGCCGGAGCGGCCACATCGTCTGGGCGAGGGGCGCGCCGTTCAGCGTGTCGGCGACGATGTAGTCGGTTTCGGAGCCGAGCAGGCTCGACGAGTTCAGGGTCTTGTTGTAGCCGTCGGCGGCGGTGATCCTGACCGTGTAGTCCGATGCCGCGAGGACGTCGTTGAAGCCCGCCGTGTCGTCGTCGACCTGGCCGACCAGGTTCCTGAGCGGGATCCCGGACCAGGTGCCGGAGAGGTCCGTGTACTCGACGCGGTCCGTCGCCGCCTCGAAGCCGGCCTTCGAGACCGTCGCGTTCTGCGCGCCCACGAGGGAGAGCGCGAAGTCGGCGTCGCCGGCGACGAAGATCCGGATTCGGACGACGGCCGTTGCCGCGTCGAGGCCCGCGCCCTTGACGCCGAAGTAGAGGACGATCTGGTCGCCGTTCTCCACCGGCTGGACGCTGATCCCCTCGGTGGCGGAGAAGTCGTTCATCGCCGCGCCGTTCAGGGTGTAGGCCCAGGCGGTGTTCTCGGTCTTGTTGAAGTCGAAGGTCGAGACCCCGTCGAGCAGGAACGTGCCGAGGTCGGCCCACTTCTTGTCGGTCGCCTTGTAGGTGAAGCCGCCCTTCGCCGCCGCCGCCTCGAGGGCGCCGTGGACGGTCAGGTTCCCGACGTCGTGGGTCGCGTTCGAGTTGTAGGCGATCGCGGGGAATGTCCCGTTCACCAGGGTGACCGAGCCGTCGAAGATCGTCGTCAGTTCGCGGATGGAGACACGGGCACGTATGATGGCCTCCGCGTCCTCGAACGCCGCTCCCTTGACGCCGTAGTAGAACTCGACCAGGTCCCCGTCGGCGAGCCGGAGGACGCTGATCCCCTCGGTCGAGGTGAAGTCGTCCTTCCAGGCGCCGTTGACACGGTAGGCCCAGACCCGGTTACCGGTCTTGTCGTAGTCGAACCCGCCCGCGTTGTCGAGCAGGAACGTCCCCATCGTCTCCCACTTCTTGTCGGTCGCGTCGTAGGTGAAGTTCCCGGCCTTCGAGGCGAGCTCGAGGGCGCCGTGGGGCGTCAGGTTCTGGACCTGGTGGGTCGACCCCGAGTTGTACGCGGTCGCCGCGAACGTCCCGTCCGTGAGGGTCAGGTTGCCGTCGAAGAGGACCGTCGCTCCAGTTGAGGGCGTCGTCGTCGGGGTGGGCGTGGGCTCCACCGGCACGATCGGCAGGTCCGAGAGGCGGATCTCGCTGATGTTGCCGATCGACTTCCCGCCGGTGGCGCTGGCGCCGACAAGCTTGAGCGGCCAGTAGTACTTGCCGCTGATCTCGATCGGAAGGGCCGATCCGTTCATGGTCGACGCGACCAGGTAATTCGGAGACCGCTTGATCTCCTGGCTCGTGAAGGTCCGGCTGTACCCGTCACCGGCGACGACCGTGACGTTGTAGCCCTGGTCCGCCAGGGTGTCGTTGTAGGCGTCGGCGAGGTTCTCGTGGCCGACCTGGTCATCGACGAACCCGACCAGGCGCCAGAGCGGCATCCCCTTCCACTCGACCCCGTTTCCGTCGGTGTAGGTCCCTGAGTGTCCGCAGGCGATCCCCTGGGCGAAGTAGTCGCTCGAGACGGTGGTGTTGGTGTACCCCGAGAGCGCGAGCGACCAGGGCATATCCACGGGTGGTGCCGGCGCGATCGGGAGATCCGTTAGGCGGATCTCGACGATGTTGCCGACCGACTTCCCGCCGGTGGCGTTCGCGCCGACGAGCTTGAGCGGCCAGTACGCCTTGCCGCCCAGGGTCTTGGGCAGGGCAGAGCCGTTCATCGTGCACGCGACCAGGTAGTTGGCCGGCAGGTCCCTCGCGTAGTCCGCGGGACGCTTCACCTCCTGGCTCGTGAAGGTCCGGCTGAACCCGTCCCCGGCGATGATCGTGACGTTGTACCCGATGTCGGCGAGAGTCGCGTTGTAGGCGCCGATCAGCACGTCGTGTCCGAGCTGGTCGTCCACCAGGCCGATCAGCCGCCAGAGCGGCATGCCCATCCAGGTGACGTTGTTCGCGTCGACAAAGCTCGAGGTGTGGCCTCCGCAGGACATCCCCTCGTAGAAGTAGTCGCTCGAGACCGTGAAGTTCGAGTACCCGGTCATCTGGAGGTTCCACGGCTCGATCGCGGGGGTCGTCGTCGGTGTCGGTGTCACGGTGGGCACCGGGGTGTACACCGGCTCGGGGACGCCCTCGACCCGGATCTCGGTGATGTTCGCGACCGACTTGCCGCCCGTCGCATTCGTCCCGACGAGCCGGAGCGGCCAGTTGTACTTGTCGTTGATCTTTTCGGGCAGCGGCGACCCGTCAAGGGTGTTCGCGACGATGTAGTTCGTGCTGAAGGCGACCTCCTGGCTCGTGAAGGCCCGGTTGTACCCGTCGGCCGCGATGACGCGGACCGTGTAGCCCTGCTGGGCGAGCGTCCGGTTGAACGCGAGGTCCGAGTGCTCGTTCCCGTCATCCACGTACCCGACGAGGCGCCAGAGCGGCATCCCCTCCCAGACGCCGTTCGCGTCCGTGTAGGTCGCGCGGTGTCCTTCCCACGATAGGCCGGCCTCGAAGTACGACTTCGTGATCTCGCGCTGGATCGAACCGTTCAGGAGCAGTTTCCAGTCCGAGGCGGGCGCCGGGAAGATCTCGATCTTCGCGACCCACTTGTTCGAGAGCTGCGCCGCGGACGGGAGGGCGTCCTTGCCGCCGTACCATCCCCAGTACTTCTCGTCGAAGGTCTCCTTCATGTCCTGGTTGCCGAAGACGTGGAGCCCGTAGGGGTTCACGGAGGTGTCGGCACCGAAGAAGAGCCGGATTCCGTCCTGGTAGGTGTACCCCTCGCGGGCCGTCCACCAGGCGAGGACCATCGGCCCCTGGCGGGCCTGGGGGCTGTAGACGTTGTCGTACGCGAAGGTCTTGAAGAAACCGTCGGAGGCGACGACCTTCAGTTCCCCGCCGGGCTGCATCCCGCCGACGAGGTTGCAGAGGTCCGTCAGGTAGGTTCCCTTGATGGTCTCGTTCACCTTGCCGACGTTGTCGTCCTCGGCGGGGTTCCACTTCGCCGGGTCGCTGTAGTTCGTGATCTGGGTCAGCGGCCCCTGGAAGAGGTACGGCGTTTGTCCGTCCCCGAAGACGGGGAGGTGGCTCTCCATCCAGGCGACGTCGACGGTCGTCTGGTTCGCGACGGTGACACCGTCGTTCGCGTAGCGGATGACCTGCACCTGCGTCGTCTTTGCTGCGGCAACCGGCGCGATCACCAGCATTGCAGCGAGCAGGAGCAGCAGTACGTATTTCGTTCTCATCAACAGTCTCCTCGGAGCGAGAACCGTATGGGGCCGGTTCCCGCGGCAAATATCGAACGAAAGATGGTCAGATGGGAATGGGTAAATAGGTTGTTGTTCACTCAGGGGATCCGATCAATTTTATCAATTGACAAATCAGTTGATTATTCAGAGTGCAAGGAAGCCGGATCTGCCAGTCCTGTGGAAATACCCTCAACCGTGCCTTCTCGACCAGAATCCGTTCAACCCGGGAAATTTCCGGGCGTGGGTGTTGTGGTGACGGTCCCGTTCTCCCGCGCGCCAGATCGGCATCACTCCGGTTTTCCGGTTCTCCCGCTCTCCCGTGCGACCCCCTGGAAAGCGGGATCTCGAACAGGTATGGCTGTTCACGGGAACTCCCGTTACGGGTACCCGAAACCGTCAACCGGGTGAAATTAACCCCCTGGTACTGACAAGAATTTTTTACCCGCCGGGCCCCACCATTCTCCGAGGCACCGAACAGATGCGAGTCCAGGGACGTTCGCCGGGTACGATACCTGATGGGTTTCGACTGATCGTGGTCTTGGGGTTCCTCGCGATCGTCCTCTGTTCGCCGATCAGCGTTGCCGCCGACCTTGAGGGGGAGACGATCGCCGGTCACAGGCACGTCCATATCCGCGTCGCCAACGACGGGGGCGCGCGTTTCGATCTCTTCGGCAATGACACCTATTACGTCAAGTTCGACGGCGGCGGTCTCAACGCCCTCCATATCACGACGAACCCGCTCGAGGCCTTCGGGCAGGTGACGCGGACCCGTGCGGCGAACGGGACGTTCTACATCTCGGACACCGGCGGCAGGGGTTTCTTCGACGACCTTGTCCTGGCGGTGGCGGTCCAGGAACCGGTTCCCCCCGACTTCGCCGTCCGCATCAGGTCGAGCGGCTATGCCTGGAGACCGCCCGCGGAGCTGAACCGCCCGCCCGTGGCATCGGAACTCGTCTTTCTCGACCCTGCTCTCGACGAGACGTTCACCTCGAGCGACTTCAGGTACGGGCCGCAGTCCTGGAAACCCTCGGGTACGGAGGGTTATCCCCTCATGGCGGGAGTCGACCCGACTGCGGGCCAGGCCGCGTTCCGCCTGATCTTCGTCGACCTCAGCACCGGGATCCTCGGGCTTAACAGCGAGCTTGCCGACCTCGATCAGAACGGGACGACAAGGGTCGATTACATCCTGACAAATACGACCTCGCCGGTCTCGTTCAACGTCTACGGCTGGAACAACCAGTCGAACCAGGGGCGGGGGATCTCCTGGACGAACCGGGTCTCGGGCGAGGGGAGCAGCGGGTTCATCGTGATGGAGGGACCGGACACCGGTTCGGCTACGGGAGACTCGGCAATCGAAGACCCGGGGCAGGTCTTTCCGGACACGGGCGTCTCCCTCCCTCCGGAACCGGCGCCGAGCGGGAGTGTCGTCGAGCAGATAGTCTCCGCGATCGTGTCGTTCCTGCAGTCGCTCGGTCTGATAGGCAGCTCCGGCCTCGGGGAAATATGACCGTACTCCCCGCCACCGACACGGGACCCGTTCCTCCGGAGATCCTGCCGTCCAGGGACCTTCTTCTTGGGATCCGGAACGAGGTACGGCGGACCGTCGTCGGGCAGGAGGAAGTGATCGACGATCTCCTCTGCACACTGGCTGCAGGGGGTCACGTCCTGCTCGAAGGGGTCCCCGGTATCGCGAAGACGCTGCTGATCCGGACCCTCGCGGCGACTCTCGACGCCTCGTTCGTCCGCATCCAGTTCACGCCGGACCTGCTCCCGGCCGATATCATCGGGACCCGCATCTACCACCAGCACGACGGTTCCTTCGAGACGATGAAAGGGCCCATCTTCCACCAGGTCGTCCTCGCCGACGAGATCAACCGGGCCCCGCCGAAGGTGCAGTCGGCTCTCCTCGAAGCGATGCAGGAGCGGCAGGTGACGATCCAGGGCGAGACCCACAGGCTTCCCGGACCCTTCTTCGTCCTCGCGACGCAGAATCCGATCGAGTCCGAGGGCACCTACTCCCTTCCCGAGGCCCAGGTCGACCGTTTCATGGCGAAGGTTGTGATGACCTACCCGGCACTCGACGAGGAGGTCGAAATCCTGGAGCGGTTCGCGGAAGGGGATCTGATCGATACCCGGCGGGTCGCATCGACGACCTCGATAACAGCGCTCCACGACGTCGTCCGCGGCGTGCATGCCGCCCCGTCCGTCAAGCGGTACGCGGCCACGCTCGTGGACGCCACCCGCCGTCCTGCCTTCTACGGCCTCGACCTCGAGGAGATGATCGCGTACGGGGGATCTCCCCGTGCCACGATCGGGCTGCTCCTGATGGCCAAGGCGCGCGCCGTGATCGAGGGGCGGGGCTACGTCGTCCCGCACGACGTCAAGAAGGTCGCTCCGCCCGTCCTCCGTCACCGGATCATCAGGACCATCGACGCCGAGGCGGACGAGATCACGACCGAGAGCATCATCGCGGCGATCCTGGACCGCGTTCCTGTTCCATAGGGGAAAGAGATGGTCGGACGCACCGCACTTCTCCGACGCGTCAGGCGTGTCCTGCTCGTCACCAGTACCAGGGTCGCCGGTACGGTATCGGGACGGCACCGCTCGATCTTCGTGGGAAACGGGCTTGAGCTGGCGGATCTCCGTGAATACCAGCCCGGCGACGACCTGAGGGCGATCGACTGGAAGGTGACGGCCCGGTACGCGCGTCCGTATGTCCGGGAGTTCGTCGAGGACCGCGAGCAGACCTTCTACCTCGTCATCGACCGTTCCGGCTCGACCGGTTTCGGGGCGGAGAGGGCGAAGGCGGAGAGGATAGCCGAGCTGGCTGCGAGCCTGCTGGTATCGGCGATCGAGAACCGGGAACGGGTCGGCCTCTGCCTCTTCTCCGACCGGATCGAACGGTTCATTCCGGCCCGAGGAGGAAAAACCCAGGTCGCCCGGATCCTGGGGGTTCTTGCCGACCCGGCGCCCCCCCAGTCGATCCACACATCCATCGGCGGCGTTCTGGGGGCCCTGGCCCGTCGTCTTCCCCGCCGGTGCACGGTGATCCTGGTCTCGGACCTCCTGGACACGGGATTCGCCGAACCGCTGCGACTCCTGGCACGCCGCCACGAGGTGATCGTGGTCCGCGTCGTGGATCCCCGGGAGGAACGGCTCCCGGACGTCGGAGTCGTACGGGCCGAAGACGCCGAGACCGGTGAGCAGTGCTGGGTCGATACCGGGAACCCGGTCGTCCGTTCCCGGTTCGCGGAACGTGCCGCCGCGTTCGATGCCGACCTCACCCGGGTCATCCGCCGGGCAGGCGCGCGTGCCGTCATCTGCACGACGGACGAGCCGTTGGAAAGGGTTGCCGCGCGGCTCTTCGCGCGGAGGGGCCGTTGATGCCGGGTTTCTCTCACCCGGTATGGCTCATCGGTCTCCTCGGTGTTCCAGTCCTCGCCTGGCTCCGGCACCTCGCTCTCACCAGACGGAGGACCGCGGCGCTCGAGTTCTCGCACACGGCTTTCCTGAAAGCCACGGCGGAGACGGAGCGGACCCCCTGGCGCCCGCGCCTGCTGGCGCTCTGCACCTTCCTGATCCTATCCCTGGTCCTCGTCGGCCTCGCAGACCCCCATCTTTCGCTCGAGCAGACCCGAGAGGGTTTGAGCGCCGTTCTGGTCATCGACAGCTCCGGCTCCATGGCCGCGACAGATTACGCGCCGTCACGGCTCGAGGCAGCCAAGCAGGCCGCCGGTGTGCTGATCCGGGCGCTGGACAGGAAGGACTACGTCGGAGTGGTGACCTTCGAGGAGGGCGCTTCCAGCGCCGCCTACCTCTCTCCCGATCGTGAACGGGTGCTCGCGAAGGTCGCCGCGATTGGCGCGAGAACAGGCAGGACGGCGCTCGGCGACGGTCTTGCCCTCGGGATCGACATGGCGGATGCGATCCCGAACCGGAAGAAGGTGGTGATCCTCCTCTCGGACGGGGTCTCGAATGCGGGCATGATCTCCCCCGGGGACGCGACCAGGCTCGCCGTGGAGCGCCATGTCCAGGTCTTCACCGTCGGGCTCGGATCGGTTTCCCCGGTCCTGATAGGGTACAGCCCGTTCGGCGAGGCCGAGTACGCGACCCTCGACGAGACCACTCTCAGGACGATCGCCGCCTCGACCAGCGGACACTACTTCCGATCAGTGGACTCGGCGACGCTGAAGGAGATCTACGCGGAAATCCCCTCCTCCATCGAGCGCGTGGACGAGGAGACGAGCGTCCAGAGGCTCTTTTTCGCCCTCGTGCTCCCGGTGATCCTGCTCGAGTTCTGGCTCCGCTACGGCACGGGGAGGATCCTGTCGTGAAACCCGGATCTCTCTTCCTGCTCCTCGGCGTCCTCGCGCTTGCGTGCCCCGCCGCGGCAGGGATCGTTCTCTCGAGCCCGGCCCGGGAGGTGACGGTTCCTGCCGCGGAGGGGGGCACCCTCCCCGTCATCGTCGAGAACACCTATCCGGAAGAGGTCACGGGAACGCTGGTTCGGATCTCCACGGTCGCGGACGACGGGAACTCCGAGCCGGTGACCACGATCCAGTCGGCCCGGCTCGTCGTGCCGCAGGGGGCGCGGCAGACCCGCATCACCCTCCCTCCTGCCGCGCCTGGCAGAATCGAAAGGATCGACCTCCGGTTCGAGTACGCGCTGGCAGGCGTGGACCGGGTCGCCGCCCTCCCCGAGATCCTGGTCAGGTTCGAGGAGCAGCCGGCCGGCGGACAGGCAAACGACCCGGTCAGGAGCACGGACGCTCCAGGCCCACACGCTGTCCAGACGGCTGCGGCCGGGAGGGACCCCCTCACGGTCGACGAGGCCCTCCAGCGGGTGCAGGCACTCGCCGTCCCTGCCGGGACGTCCAGCGTCGTCTCCACGCCGACGCCGACGCCGTCCCTGGACACCTTCGAGCGCTTTCTCGGATCGAGCCTGGTCCTCTCCGCCAACCGGACCCTGCTCGATGCCGGTTTCGTCTCGAAGACCTCCTCGATGGTTGCGAATTCCCCGTCGACGGTCCTCTTTTCCGAGGGATTTTCCAGGAACGACGGCCGGGTTGCATCGCTCGAGGCCGCGATCGATCGGGACGGTCCGCGATACGTCCTGACGAGGGTGGACGACTATCTCGAGCTCCAGCACCTCGACGAGAACGCCACGGTCCAGTCCCTCCTCGCGGAGGCCGCCGCGGCGGGCCTGCCCTGCGTTATGACGGTTGCCAACGCCACCCCGGATAACGCCACCGCCGTCTCGATCACCTTCCAGGACCATGAGCTGAACCGGGCGTCGCTCGATGCGATCGTCCGGAACGGGACCATCGTCTCGCTTGTCATCGAACACCCTCCGTCCCCGTTCGCAGCCCTGCCGTCCACCGTGATCGGCTTCGTCGTCCCGGTGGCGATATCGCTTCTCGTCTGCGCCCTGCTCATCGGCGCCGCCGCCCGTCTCTCCCGCCGGCCGGCCACTGCCGCTCCTCCAACCGGGGTGGCGGCGCGGGACCGTCGCGCGGAAGCCGCAGCCCTGATCGCTGCCGCGGACTCACTCCACGCGGCGGGGGACGTCCGGGAGGCCTGCCGGCACCTGGGGCAGGCATTCCGCCTCCATCTCTCGGCCGAACATCACCTGGAGATCGAGGCAACCGACCGCGAGATTCTCACGCACCTCGGCGAACTCGGCGAGGATACCGACCAGGTCTCCCTGGTTCTCGACCGGTGCGCCCGTATCGCGTACGGCGGAGCCGCCGTCGAGGCTGACGACTATCCTCCACTGCGGCTGGCGGTGACGTCCGGCACGGGGCCGGGAGACGAAGAATGAAACGAAGGTGCACGTGCATCCACGGAACAACAATTCGGAGAGGATAATGACGATATTTGTTGCAATCGACGATACCGATTCGCTGAACTCGCGGGGCACCGGGCGACTCGCCCGCGCGATCGCAGGCGCGTGCGCCGAGCGCTACCCACTGCACGGCGTCACGCGTCACCAGCTTCTCGTCCACGAGGCGGTGCCGTACACCTCGCACAATTCGTGCGCGGTGATACAGCTCCGGGGTCACGATCCGGCGGTCGCCGATCATGCCGGGGAGATCGCCGAGCAGGTCATGATGGCCGACTTCGTCGAGGGGAGCGACCCGGGACTGTGCTGGGCGACCGACGCCCAGGTCACCCCGTCCCTGGTCGCTTTCGGTCAGGACGCCCAGAGGATCGTGCTGGACCAGGAGCGTGCCCGGACCCTCGCCAGGAACCTGGGTATCACACTCAGGGGGCTTGGTGGGACCGAGGACGGGGTGATCGGCGCTCTGGCCGGGATCGGGCTCGCCTCGACTCAGAACGACGGGCGCTATCTCATGTACGGCCGGGTCCGGGAGATGGTAGAACCCTGCCCGGTCTCCGACCTGATCGCGTCCGGGGTCGACGCGATCTACACGCTCGACGGCCGGGAGGTGACCGGGGGGACGATCGAGATCCAGAACCGGAAGGGGCCGCTGGCCTGCCCCATCGGGGGTAGGGCCATACTCTTCGTCGACGAGGTCGACGGGATGTACGTGCCCATAAAGAGGAACTGATGGACCGGATCCACGCTCGCCTGCTCCTGATCTCGGGCCTCCTGGCCATCTTCGTCGCGACGATGCTCTTCCTGCAGTGGCAGGAAGTTCGTATCGCCGGGGGCCCCGAGACCGCGACCCCCGGTTCGGTTTCCCTTGGACCCGGCGACTTCGACTACGGCCCCCAGGCCTGGAGGCCGTACGCCGTCCCCCTGCCGATAGACCCGGACGGTGACCGGAACGCCCTGTGGTACCTCGCCTTCGTGCCGCTCAACGGGACGCCCGACGGTCCCGGGCCATTCACGGGCCTGGGCGAGGCCGTAGCGGTTCATTACCGCGTCTCTTCCCTCTCCGGGACGATGGCGTTCGCGGTCTATGGTACCGCGTCGGGACAGGAGCGAGGGTGGACCAACCGTCCGACCGGGTTCAGACCGAGCGGTTTCTACGTCGCGGGCACCGTGATCCCTGCAGACGATCAGCTGGACGCCCGCGTGCTACCGGACGGGATGCCCGTCGAGGTCTCCGCTGTCAGCGCCGGGGGACTCCCGGGCGAATGCGTGGGCCTGACCTTTCTGCGTAACGGGAGCGGACTCGACAGCCTCCACCTGACGAGGGACCTCGTCGAGCGGAAAGGACAGGTGACCCGGACTTCGGTCCCGGAGGGGACGTTCTATATCACCTCCACCGGTGGCGGCCATATCGAGCGCACGCTCCTGCTCGTGGCAGTCGACCGCCCGCAGCCCCTCTCGTTCCAGCTCAACCTGGAGTCCTGGACCCTCGACATCGAAGGTGGCGCAGGTGCCTGAAAAGACATATTTCACCCTCCAGGAGACCGCGGTGCTCTCGATGCTCGGCGCGCTCGTATTCGTTCTCGACGTCTTCTTTCCCATCCCGCTCCGGATCCCGGGCAGTTCCGGCACCTGGTGGGTGATCCCCGTCATGGTCGGCGCGACCCTGGTCGGACGGCCCGGCGCCGGCGCGTACATGGGCCTGATCGCGGGCCTGCTCGCCTCGTTCTTCGGTTCGGACCCGCTCCACGTCTTCGACCTTCTCAAACACGTGGCGCTCGGGGCGACCGTCGACGTCCTCACCCTGCTCTTCACGGGCCGCATCGACCTGGTCGGGGTCGGGTTCATCGTCGGAGCGGGTGCGAACCTGGCGAAGATGACTGTCAACTACGCCGTGAATCTTTTTTTCGGGGTCCAGGCCCACTTCATCCTGCTCGGGATCGGGATCGCGTCGGTCACTCACCTGGTCTTCGGTGGGATCGGCGGAGTGCTCGCGGTCCTCCTCGTCCGGCGTCTCAGGAGGGCAGGGGTGATCGATGGCAACGTCTGAGAGCACGGTCATCGAGGTGCACAACCTGGGTTTCGTCTACCCTTCATCGCCCGGGCGAGAACCGGTACGGGCGCTCGACGCCATCACGTTCTCGGTGGAGCGCGGGCAGATCGTGCTCCTGCTCGGTCCGTCGGGGTCGGGTAAGTCGACGCTCTGCCGGGCGTTGACGGGCCTGGTCCCGCACACGACGCCCGGGGTGATGGAAGGCAGCGTCCGGATCGCCGGATCCGACACACGGGAGAGGCCGGTGAACGCGTCCGCCCGGGTGATCGGGATGGTCTTCCAGGACCCCGATTCCCAGCTCTTTTCGACCACTGTCGAGGACGAGGTGGTGTTCGGGCTCGAACAACTGGGGGCAGACGAGGAGATAATGGACGCGGCGGTAGCAGATGCGATCCGCCTGCTCAAGATCGATCACCTCCGGCACTCGACGATCGACGCGCTCTCCTGGGGCGAGCGGCAGCGAGTCGCCATCGCGGCCACCCTCGCCACGGCCCCTTCCGTGCTGGTCCTCGACGAGCCGCTCTCTGGCCTCGACGCGGAAAGCGCGTCGGCCCTCGTCGGAACCCTCTCGGCCCTCCGGGCGGGGTTCAACCTGACCGTGATCGTCTCCGAGCACCGGACCGAGCTGCTGGCACCGGTGGCGGACCGGGAGGTCGTCCTGGAGGAGGGGCGGCTCGTTGCGGACAGGGTTTTGTCTGCCCGCCAGGGCAGTGCCGTCCGGCACCCCGGTTGCCGGGCCTCCCTCCCGTACCGCCAGCGGCCGGGGAGCTGCCCCTCCGTCGAGATCCGGGGAGTCTGTTTCAGGTATCCCGGCCAGTCGCGCTCAGCGCTCGATGGTGTCAACCTCGACCTCTACCCCGGAGAGGTGACCGTACTTATCGGCGCGAACGGGTCAGGCAAGTCGACCCTTCTCCGCATGCTCAACGGCATCATCCGTCCGGAACGTGGCACGGTCGCGGTGCGGGGACGGCCGATCGCCCGCCGGCCGGTCGCCGATATCGCCCGGGAGGTCGGAGTCCTCTTCCAGGGAGCGGACTACCTGCTCTTCTCCGAGTCTATCGCCGACGAGATCTCTTTCGGGCCCCGGAACCTGGGTGTTAGCGGGGAGGAATGCGCGCGCCGGACGGCCGATGTCGTCCGTTCGCTCGGCCTCGACGGGATTCCGCCCGGGTCCTCCCCGCTCTCCCTCTCGATCGGCGAGCGCCAGCGTGTAGCGATCGGGAGCGTGCTCGCGATGGAGACGCCCGTCGTCGCCCTCGACGAGCCAACCCTCGGCCTTGACAGCGAGAGGAAGCTCCGTCTGGGGGCCCTGTTGCGCGGGCTCGCGGACCGGGGGCGGACGGTGGTGGTCGCAACACACGATCGCCCGTTCGGGGATGCATGTGCCGACCGGACAGTGACACTTCACGGAGGCCGGATCGTGACCGACGAGAGAAATCCCGGACCGGGGTTCGGGTGTCGGTGAGCGATGCCCCTGCGCCGTGGAAAAAGAAGACGCGCCGTCGGCGCCCGCCTCGCGTACTCGCCCGGGGACTCGTTCGTCCACCGACTGGACCCCCGGACCCGTATGGCGACCGTGGTCGCAACGACGCTGGTCTGTCTCACCTTCGAGACCCCGCTGCCGCTCGCAGGGGTCCTCGTCCTCGTCGCCGCGTACGGATGGCTCGCCGGACTCCTTCTCCCGTCTATCCGAACGCTCGCCCCGATTCTGCCGCTCCTGGTCACGATCGTCGCCATCGACGCCTTTTTCCCCCGCGAGAACTACGGGACGATCTTCTGGTCGGCGTCGATCGGTCTCCTCCACCCGGTTCTCTCCACGGGGAGCCTTCTCTTCGCGGCCAGCATGGGCCTCCGACTCGTCATCCTCGCACTCGTCGGAGCCCTCTTCGTGATGACCACGTCTTACTCCTCCCTGGTCCGGTCGCTCAAGGGCATGGGTCTCCCGAACTCGCTCACGTTCGCCCTGAGCTACGCGCTCCGTTCGACGACCTGGCTGGCAGACGACCTGAGACGCATCGTGGAAGCCCAATCGGCCCGCGCCCTCTCGTTCGAGGGGCGGGTCCTGGTCCGCGAACCCTCCCGCCTCCTCGCCCTGGCTGTACCGATGACGGTCACCGTGATCTCGCGGTCCCGTCACGTGACCGACGCGATGCAGGTCCGGGGGTATGGCGCAGTCGCCCGCCCGAGCTGCTACCACCGCCCGCGATTCGGGCGCAGAGACCTGCTGATGAACTGCGCACTCGCCGCCCTGCTCCTATGGGCCCTGCTCTCGAGGGCTGGCTGGTTTGATGTGCTCTGAATCCCTTCAATGTATACCGGGAACTTGTGCATGACTCCTCCGATCTTCGCACGGACCCTCTCCGTCGTCCTCGTCGCTCTCGTGATCACCTCCTGCGGGGCTGTTGCCGCGACGGTCCTCCCCGACCACCGGCACATCACCGTCTCCATGGCCAACGGGGGGTCGAAGTACGTCAAGTTCGATGCCTCGGGGCTGAACGCTCTCCATATCACGACCAACCCGTCCTCGGCCCACGGCCAGACGACCGTCTCCGATGCTCAGTCCGGCACATTTTTCATGACTGACACGGGGGGTCGAGGCTACTCCGACGGGGGCATTCTCCTGGTGGCCGTCCGCGAACCGGTCAACGACGGGCTCCGGGTAAGGATCAGGTCGAGCGGATACACCTGGACGCCCTCACCCCAGCCGAACACGATGCCGACGGCGTACGACTACAGGGACGGCGCGGTCGACGCAACCTTTGGAAAGGATGACTTCATCTACGGCCCCCAGGATTGGAAACCTTCGAGCCTGCCCAGTTACCCGATCCATTCCGGCCAGAGCGGGAGCGACAGATTTCTTCTGATGTTCGTCGACCTGCGGGCCGGGACGCTGGGAAGGAATACGACGATCTCGGGCCTGAAGGATGATGGGGCGATCCGGATCCAGTATTCCTTCGAGAACCTCGACACGTTCGCAGCGTTCAACGTCTACGGCTGGTGTCTGAACTCGAACCAGGGCGAGGGGATCTCGTGGACGAATACAGTCGGCGCGTCCGGGGCAAGCGGATTTGCGGTGAGGGGAATTCAAACGCCCACGCCTACCAGTACTCCGGTCCCGACGTACACCACGGTCGCCCCGACCACACTGACAGCGACGACCGCACCGGTCACCTCGATCACCACCGCTCTTTCGAAAACGACCATCACCACGGTTTCAGCGACCAGCCCCGCCAGGTCCACCACCGTCCAGCCGGTCGGCTCCACAGCATCTTTGTCCCGGACCCCGACCCTCCCCGTCGCCGATACCACCGTCCCAACGGTGGTATCCACGGCGAGCCAGACCATCCCGGTCACCACCCCATCCCTGGTTCCCGCGGACCCGCCCGCAGCGGGGGCGACCGTGGTCCCCGCAACGACACCCGAATTCTCCGTCACCTCGCGAGCCCCCGTCGATCCTCTGGAGACCCCCGCACCGGTCGCCACCGCATCCGCCGGCACCCTCACGGTGGTCCCCGTTCCGGCAGATACCGGCCTGCCGACCACGGAGGAGACGCCGTCCCGGGAACGCGAGGGTTACACCGGGCTCACCACGGTGACGACGGTCCCGGTGTCCGGGACCGCATCTCCCGCGGAGACGCCGCCGTCGAACGGGAGCGCGGGGACCTCGTCGCCGACCACCCTGCCGTACCTGGACATCGGGCCCCTGCAGGAGTACTCCCCGGTCAGCGTCCAGCCGGGGGAGGTCTCGCAGCAGGACATCCCGGAGGGTCGGGGACTTGGAGGCCTGGCCGGCTCGCTCCTGTCCTCGAACTTGGGGCTGCTCTTCCTTGTCGTCGTCGCGGTCCTGTTCGTTTTCATGGTTATCACGGGATTCCTGGTGGTCGTCCTCGTCGCGGTCCTGACATTGATAGCCCTCCGGTACCTGGACCAGATGGGGGATGGGAAGAAGACGTAATCTCTCTTTCGCTTCCCCTGTCCCGTCACCGGGACGGAGGGCGAAGAAGCGAACCGTCCAGAACCCCGATAGCCCGGTCCCGGACGACCGTGACGGGGGCGTTCGGGCCGGGCAGGGGGCTTCGCCCCGTCAGGAGACCGTCCCCCGTCTCTCTCTCGCGGGCTGCGATATCGAGGTTTCTCCCGGCACTGTGGCGGGAGGGCGGAAGTGGTCCGAAAGATCGGCGGAGGGGTTTTTCCAGCGCGTCGCCCGCCATCCGCGATCCCCCAACTGCCGGGGACAGAGCATACCCGGGATAAAGAAACCCTGATCCGGGTGCCGCCCGCTCGACAGCGTTCCTCTGAACGACCGCCTGGAAGCAGGACGGCAGACGGGCCCCATCTTCCTAAATAAGACCGCGCGTCGGGGCCAGCCGATCCTGCCCGGCGTTGCGATGACCCTCGCCCTGCCCGATCGCCGGACATCCGTCAGTCCCTTCCGCCATTCCGATCCCGAAACCCCGTCTGGCCGGGGCGGGCAGAAACTGGCGTCAGAGATGGTTGAAGAGCCAGACGACGTCGGCGAAGTCGATACGGCCGTTACCGTTGCAGTCGAACACCTCGAGCGGCTCGTTCGCCCCGATCCAGCCCATCTGGTTGAAAAAGACGACGACGTCCCCGAAGTCCGGACGGCCGTTCCCGTTGACGTCCTCGTACAGCCCGTCACTGTCCGTGTCCGTCGGCGCGAGCATCGCCCCGGGCACCACCCTGACAGCCGGACTAACGACCGAGAACCCGCTCGCGCCGGGGGATCCGAGCCTGTTGGTCCACGAGATGCCTTCACCCTGGTTGGGGTTCTTGCAGTAGCCGTAGACAGCGAATGCCGCGAACGAGGGGAGGTGCCTGAACGAGTAGTTGACCCTCACCGCACCCCGGTTTACGAGCCCATCGTTCGGTCCCAGGACCCCGGCGTTCAGGTCGATGAAGGCGAGCCGGAATTCGTTATCCAGGTCGGAGAGATCCTGTCCCTCGAAGAGTGGGTACAGGGGCAGACCTGCTGGTCGCCATACCTGGGGGCCGTATGAGAAATCGACCCCCGTGAAGGTCTCGTTCAGGGCGACGGGCTGGTAGGTGTAGAGTTCGGGTGCCGTATTTATCGCCGCGTTCGGTATCCAGGTATATCCGTCGGCCGAGATCCGGACCTGGAAATCGTCTGCGAGGCTACCGTTCACGGCCACGAGGACGAGGAGCTCGTCCTCGTAGGCCTTGCCTCCTGTGTCGGTCACGAAGAACGTCCCGGTCTGTTTTTCCGTGACCGTTATCTGGCCGAGCGGGAGAGCCGGGTCGGTGGTGATATGCACAGCGCTCACTCCACGGTCACCATCGAAGTGAACGTAGTAACTGTCATTTCCGAAGGTATCGTACTTCGCCCCCGCGTCATTCGCGACATGGAGCATGATGTGGTCGTGGCCCGGGAGGACGGCTCCCCATGCAGGGACAACCAGGAGTGCCGCTGCTGCGATCAGAAGGATGGGGCAGGCACGCAGGTAGAGTCTCATCTGTTCACCCGTTAGACGGCCGGTTGCCAGCAGGACAGGGCCCAGCACGGCCCGCGGGCGGTCCCCGTGCCGGAAGGCTCCTGGCCGGCGTTGCTGGCCCCATTCCCCGTCGTAAAAGGATAACCGACCATCGTCGATAAATCATGTGGTCAAGCGCGACTCCGGTAGATGTCTGCCCAAAGATACGGCGCCGGGGCCGATTCCTCTTCCCCTGCCCCCTCTCCCGGCACGGCACGGTATGCCGGGAGAGCCACGATGCCCCCCCCTTCCGGGCACGCGTTCCGGGGGTCGAGCGGTCGTTCCCGGCCGTCCCGCGCTCCGTCGTTATCCAGCTCCCGAAGACGTCTCCCGAGCCCTCCGGGAGAGATCTGCGGCGGTTCGCCGCCCCAGGGCAGAATCCCCCCGGGGCGGGAGGGGGCTCCATCTCCATGCGCGGGATGGATCAGAGCGAGGTGAAGAGCGCGACCACGTCGGCGAAGTCGATCCGGGAGTTCCCGTTGAAATCGAAGAACGGCACGGGCTCGTTCGAGTCGATCCAGGTCATCTGGTTGAAGTACAGGACGACGTCGGCGAAATCCCTCCTCCCGTTGCCGTTCACGTCGTCGTAGAGCCCGTCGCCGTCCGTGTCCGTCGGGATCTCCGTGCTCCCGGGGACGGCGAGCGCACGCGGGGCGGGGAAGATCTCCAGATAGGCGACCGATCGCACCGAGAGGCCCGCCGCCGAGGGGTAGATGTCGAAGTAGTGCCAGTACCGGGGGGCCATGGACTGGTGCATGTCCTCGTTCCCGAAGATATGCCGGCCCATCTCGTTCGACGATGTGTCGGCGAAAAAGAAGAGGCGCATCGAGTCGGGCCAGGCATACCCGTTCCGCGCGTTCCACCAGGCGACGACGGGGGGTCCCTGTCGTGCCGGCGGGTTGTAGACGTTCGCGTACCCGAACCGCTTCCACATCCCGTCGTCTGCACGCACCCGGATCTCGTCGCCGGGGTGCATCCCCCCGACGAGTTCGACGAGGTCATGGACGGCGGTTCCCCTGATCGTCTCGTTGATCTTGATCGTCGCGGAGTCCACGTAGATCGACTCGGCGGGATCCCACAGGTTCGAACCATCGAAGGTCGGTCCCTGGAAGTAGTACGGCGTCGCACCGTCTCCCATCACGGGCAGGTTCGCCTCCATCCACGTGACGTTCACGGTCACCGACTCAGCGACGGTCGTATTGTCCCAGCCGTACCGGACGATATCGAGCGAGGTGGTCTGTGCGCCCGCCGCGGGGATGACGAGCAGCCCGAGGACCAGCAGTATCGCTGTTGACAAGGTGACGTATCCTCTCGTCATGCAGGAGACGTAGGAGGCCCTGACGATTAAGCAATTCCGGTCGCGGGTGGTCAACGCCTCCCTCGACCAAATCCATCTTACCCTCCCGCGCCGTACCGTGTATCGATGGCTGACGGCGTCGCTATCAAGAAGGGGGCACTAACCGGTTTGCTCCTCCTCGATATCGGGGGGGGTCTGCTCGTCGGCCTGATCCTCCTCGCGCTCGCGACGTTGGCCGCCCGTGCGATCGAACGGCCAGATGTCCTCGTTTCGACGATCGGCGACTCCACCGTCTGGAACGCGATCCTGACCACCTTTGCCGCGGCCTTCCTTGCGGTCATCCTACTCGCCCTACTCGGCACGCCGCTCGCCTACCTGATGGCTCGCTCCAGGAACCGCGCTCTCCCTCTTGTCGAGGCGCTGGTCGACCTGCCCCTCGTGCTGCCGCATACGATCGCCGGCCTCCTCGTTTACCTGGTCTTCATGCGCTACGGCCCGCTCGGTCAACCGCTCGGCGCGCTCGGGTTTTCGTTCGAGGACGCCTTCTTCGGGATCGTGGCGGCCATGCTCTTCGTCGGTATCCCGTACTACGTCGATGCCGCCCGCGATGGGTTCGCCAAGGTGCCTATCGAGCTCGAGGAGGTCGCCCGGACCCTCGGCGCGGGGCCTCAGGCTGCGTTCCTCAGGATCGCCCTCCCTCTCGCAGCCCGTGAGTGCCTTTCAGGCGCGATCACCGCGTGGGGAAGGGCCGTCGGCGAGTTCGCTGCCGTGGTCATGATCGCATACTACCCGCTCGTGGTCTCGACCCTGGTCTACACGCGATTCACGCAGTACGGGCTCGCGGACACGGTGGCCGTCGCGATAATACTCCTCGTCGCCTGCGGAGGGGTGCTGGTGCTGCTCCGGCGGGCGGCGACCCGACTCTGGAGGCCCGATGCTCCGGCTTGAGGGTATTCTCCTCAGGAAGGGCCGTTTTATCCTCGAGATCGACCAGCTCCACATCCGGGAGGGCGAACTCTGCCTGATCGTGGGGCCGTCCGGGGCAGGAAAGTCCCTCCTGTTACGTGTCGTCGCGGGGCTGGTCAGGCCCGAGTCCGGGTCGATCGCCCTCCGTGGAGTGGACTCGGGGGCTCTCCCGCCCGAGGCCCGCCGGGTCGGGCTCGTCTTTCAACACTACAGTCTCTTCCCGCACCTCTCGGTCCTCGAAAACGTCGCCTTCGGTCTGAAGATGCGGGGAACCCCGGGGGATGACGCCCGTTTGGGGGCTGAGTCGATGCTCGAGCGGCTCGGGTGCACCCACCTCGCCGACCGCCGGCCGGTCACGCTTTCGGGGGGCGAGCAGCAGCGGGTCGCGATCGCCCGCGCCCTCGTGACCGGCGCGGATCTGCTTCTCCTGGACGAACCGTTCGCAGCCCTCGACCCGGCGACGAGGGCCGGCTGTCGTCTCGAGCTCGCGGAACTCCGCCGGTCTCTCGGGTTCACCGTGCTCGAGGTGACCCATGCGCTCGACGAGGCCGGGGCGCATGCGGACCGTATCCTGGTCCTGGACGACGGTCGGATTGTGGCCGACGATCCCTACGTTGAGCTCGTTGAGCGTCCACCGAACCTCCGGGCGGCGAGAGCTCTTGGGCTCGAGAACCTCCTGCCGTGGGACCTCACGGGCGGGGAGGCGGGTCCTGTCTGCCACGTGCCGCCGTCTTCGGTAACGATCACCGCACCGAACGACCCGATGTCCCCCGGCGACCTCGGTATCCCGGGAATTGTGGAGACGGTCGAAAAACTTGGCCCGGCCTTCCGGGTCAGGCTCCTCGTTGACCACCACGGCGAACCTGTCCGGCTCACGGGCTTTGCCAAGAGCGGAGAACAGGCTCCCTCTCCAGGCTCGGTTGCGATGGCGCGATTCCACCCGGACTCGGTCCGGCCGCTTCCTGACTGAGAGCAGGCTCTGAGGCGTCCTGGCTCTATGCCTCCACCCGGCAACCGGCACCCCACGACCGCGACGGACCGGTTCGAGCACCAGGGCTCCCCGGGTCGTGCTGACCGGCTTCGGGGGGGCAGTCTCCTGGGGCTCGTCATTCTCAGAGGTCTTGCCACTGGGCGAGCCTCCATCGGGGGCGGAATACGGACAACAGCCGGCAGAAATCAAGAACGGTTCCCGCCATGACCGGGTCCTGTCTCATCCCCGAGGGGGATCTTCGTCCCTGTCTCAGGGACGATGCCATCGATGGGGGGGTACCTCTGTGATACACACGCTCCCCAGGGAGTTCGACGAATCCTCGATCAAACCCCACCGGGAGGAATCGACGGAGGGCGCCGGCGATACCGGTCGAAAGCAGCTCAGGGATCCCCTGTCGGGACGGTCGCCGTTCATGCCCGGCCGGTGCTGGAAGACGGGGGTGCCGGAGAGAATGACGAACCGCCACGTCCGGGGAAATTCATCTGTTCCGACGGCGGAACGGGTGGGGCGTCGCCTGCAATCGCAGAGGAAGTGGGAGGTGGAAGGCGGAGACCTTCACCATCACGAGGATACGGAGACATGGTCGAAAGGAGTTGCCCGGATTCCGGTGCCCATACGGAGAACCTGCTCCGCATCGTCTCCAGCGCCCCCCGGGCCTGGCTTGGCGGCCGCTCTCTCGGCCCCGGTACCCGGAAGAGCTCGCCGTATGCGGCACCCTGGAGAAATGTAGTTAAATACATGTGGTTGATACGAATCGTTTTAAAAAAGATTATATTTAATCAGGAAGCAACCTTTCTCCATGAAGTCCATCCACGCCGCCATCCTGGTCGTGCTCCTGCTCGCCGGGGCGATGCTCCTGTCCGGCTGCACCTCGACGCAGGGCGGGGTAACCCCATCCGGCACGGAAACGATGCAGGGCAGCCCGGCGGACTCGGCGGGGAGCCTGCTGGTCTTCTCAGGAGCCGGGCTCAAGGCGCCGATGACAGAGCTCGCCCGTGCGTTCACGCAGAGGTCGGGCACCGGGGTGCAGTTCTCATTCGGGGGAAGCGGAGTCCTCATCTCCCAGATGAACCTGACCCGGAAGGGCGATGTGTTCGTCCCGGGCTCCACGGTCGAGTACGGTATCGCGGAGCGCCAGGATCTTGTCGGCGATTCCGAGCTCATCGCCTACCACGTGCCCGTGATCGCCGTCCAGCAGGGGAACCCCAGGAAGATCACGTCGCTCAGGGACTTCGCCAGGCCTGGCCTGAAGATCGCCCTGGGGGATCTCAACGCGACGGCCATCGGCAAGTCCGGCGCCCTGATGTTCGGACGCCTCGGCATCGCCGGGGATGTCGAGAAGAACGTCGTGACCCGGACCCCCACGATCAACGAGCTGACCGTCCTCATGACCCTCGGACAGGCCGATGCAGCCCTCCTCACACTCGACCAGGTCGATCCCGCGAAGCTCGACGCGATCCCGATCCCGGCAGGCGAGAACGAGGTGCTGGTCGTCCCGGTGGGTGTGACGACCTTCGCGGAGAACCCGGAGGGAGCACGTGCCTTCGCGGCCTTCGCCGCGTCGGACGAGGGGAAGGCGATCTTCGAGAGGCATGGTTTCCCCCCGTACCCGAACGAGACGTACGCAAACATCACGCCCTGAAGGGGACCGGGTATGGCAGGTCATCAAGAGATCACGTATGAGGTCATCGGCGTCGTGCGCTCGCGCTCCAGAACTGTCGGTGCTCCTCCCATCCAGAGCGTATTCTCGGCCGAAGAGGGGATCGTCGAAGTCTACCCGGAGTTCCGGGAGGGGCTTGTCGGGATCGAGGGTTTCTCCCACCTGATCCTCGTCTACCACTTCGACAGGGCTGAGAGATGCGCCCTGGTCGAGCTGCCGCTCACCGACGCCGAGGAACCGCACGGCATCTTTGCCACCCGCCACTTCAACCGCCCCAACCCGATAGGACTCTCCTGCGTCACTCTCATGGGAGTCGAGGACGGGGTCCTCCGTGTGGCCGGCCTCGACATCCTGGACGGCACGCCCCTGCTCGACATCAAGCCATACATACCCGCCTTCGACAGCGTTCCCGGCGCCGTACCGGGATGGGTGACTCCCCGGCACGTCGGGAGGGTGAGGGAGGCGGGCAGGTACGCCCCGGAGAGGGGGGCCCGAAGCCCGCGGACAGCACCGGAGGACCGGTGCTGATGCGCAGGCTCTTCCTGTCCCTGACCGCCTGCCTGGTCGTTTTCGTCGGCGCGAGCCTGCTGGGCCTCATCCTGTCAGCCCCGCCGGCGGCGCTCGTCTCCAGCCTTGCCAGCCCGGAGATCCGGTTCGCAATCCTGCTCAGCCTCGGAACGGGTCTGCTCTCGACGTTCATCTGCATCGCTCTCGCCGTCCCGATCGCGTACTCGCTCGCCCGGTACGATTTCCCCGGAAAAAGGGTTGCGACACTCGCCCTGACCCTCCCGCTCACCCTGCCGCCTCTCGTGGCCGGGATCGCGCTCCTTCTCTTCTTTGGCACGACCCCGTGGGGCAGGATCCTGGAGGAGGCGGGGTTCGCCGTGGTCTTCACTCCACTCGGGATCGTCGTCGCCCAGGTGTTCGTGAACCTCCCCTACCTGATCCGGATCCTTCGGTCCTCGTTCGTCGCCATCAATCCCCGGTTCGAGCACGTGGCGAAGACCCTCGGTTGCACGGAGGCGGGGACGTTCCTCCAGGTCACCCTCCCGATGGCCCGTCCCGGTCTCGTCGCCGGGACGATCATCACCTGGTCGAAGGCGATGGGCGAGTTCGGGGCCGTGCTGATGCTGGCGGGAGCGACGCCGATGAGGACAGAGACGCTGCCGCTCGCACTCTTCCTCAACATCTCGACCGGCGACCTGAACATGGCCATCGCCGCCGCGACCATCCTGATCCTGATCTCCCTGATCACGCTGATCGCGGTCGACGGCATCGACCGGGACATCGTGGTGTTCTAGGCGGGAGACCATGCTGCGCATCGAGTCCCTGACGACATCGCTGGGGGATTTCTCAGTCCGGGACATCTCCCTCGAGGTCCGTGACAACGAGTACTTCGTGATACTCGGTCCAACCGGCGCGGGAAAGAGCGTCCTCATCGAGACCATCGCCGGCATCCATTTCCCATCTTCCGGGCGGATCGTCCTCGACGGGCGCGATGTCACCCGGACAGCCCCGTGGTCACGCCCCGTCGGGATGGTCTACCAGGACTACATGCTCTTCCCGCACCTCGACGTGGGGGAGAACATCGCGTTCGGGCTCCGGCAGCGCAGGGTTCCGGCGGCGAGGCGGCGCGAGCAGGTCATAGAGATCTGCGGGCTGCTGGAGATCGATCACCTGCTCGGAAGATCCCCGGGGTCGCTCAGCGGGGGGGAGCAGCAGCGGGTCGCACTGGCCCGCGCCCTGGTCCTGGAGCCGAAGGTCCTGCTTCTCGATGAGCCCCTCAGCGCTCTCGACGGCCCCACGCGGGAGAGGATGCGCGCGGAGCTCTCCCGGGTCCGGCGCCTGACGGGGACTGCCGTCCTCCACATCACCCACCATTTCGAGGACGTCTTCGCTCTCGCGGACAGGATAGCGATCATGCGGGACGGAAGGATCGTCCAGGTGGGGGAGACCGGGGACGTCTTTCTCCACCCGGCGGATCGGTTCGTCGCAGAGTTCCTCGGCATCGGCAACATCATCCGGGGAAGGTCCGAACGGTTTGGCTCGGTCGTCCGGATCACCACCACGTCGGGCGTGACGTTCTCCGCTGCCTCCGGCACCCTCGGGGAGGTGGTGGCCACGTTCCATGCCGAGGACGTGATCCTCTCGGGGGCCCCGTTCGCCTCGAGCGCACGGAACTGCCTCGAGGGCGAGGTCCTGGGAGTCGTCCCCTGCGGGAGCACGATACAGGTCCGGCTGGACGTGGGTTTCCCCCTCACTGCCCTGCTCACGCGCGAGAGCTGCCATGACCTAGCACTATCACCGGGAGTCAGGATCTTCGCGACGTTCAAGGCCTCCGCCGTGCACCTCATCCCAGTCGGATCCTGAACCCCGGGCGGCGCCCGTCTCAGACGGAATTCGGAGCCGCAGTGTCGACCACCGGTCCCCCTTTCACGGTGAACGGGGATTGCATAACCGAAACCGCGAGCAGGGTTCCGAAGGGGAGCGCGATCCGGGCAGGGTGTCCGATTGCCATCGTCCACTCGACCTCCTCCGGGCGCAATAAGATAATCAATAATCGTTAATTTTTCGGCTACAATGAATAATTTTATAAGCAGACAGACGAAAATATTCGTTACATTGGAGGCTGTCTGAACTCATGACTCCTGAAGACTACAAGAAGATCATCTCCGACGCGATCAACAACGAGGTAGAGGCATACACCTTCTACCAGACCATCTCGGAGAAGGTGAACGATGCGAACCTCAAGAAGCTCTTCGGCGAGCTCGCAGGGGAGGAGAAGGGTCACCGCGAGTACCTGCAGAAGCTGCTGAGCCGCGACATCACGTCGCTCGGTTTCTCCAGCACGAAGGACTACAAGGTCGGCGATTCCATCCCGACGCCGCCCCTGACCCCCGATCTGAAGCCGGTCGACGGCCTCGTGGTCGCGATCAAGAAGGAGCTCGCGGCGATGCAGATGTACACCCAGCTCGCCGCCGCGTCCGACGACGCCGAGGTCACGAAGCTCTTCACCGAGCTGGCCGCGATGGAGCGCGGACACAAGGCACGGCTCGAGGACATCTACGTGAACACGGCATTCGCCGAGACCTGGTAACCTCCCACCCCCTTTCTCCCCCGGTTTCTCCCGGAGCGGAGCGGTACCCGCCCCCCTTCCGGCTTTTCTCTCGCCCGGGTAACCCGTTCGCACGATCGGAGACGACGGGCGTTTGGCTCGTCCCGCCAGGGAATTATCGTGGCGTCTATCCTCCCCACGAGGTTCTTCCCACTCCCCATGTTCCAGGTGACACTGGGGGGGGGATACGCGAACTGCCGCGACGCCAGGAGGACGGCGGCCCGGCATCCCCCCGCGATCACCTGTGGGGGAGGTCCGGTTGCCTGCCTTGCCGGACCCCGGCGGAGGGAACGAATGGGTTATCCCTGTCCCGGTCTCCCGTCTCGAGTACCGGCCGGAAAGAGTTGAAAGGACAGGGCATCACCCCACGGATTCGGGGAGCCGGTGGGTCAGGATGGGGGGTGAAATGGATTGAAAACAGGAGGGTGCAGGACGCGAAAAAAAGAGGGGACGGGTCTGTTCGAGGATCCCCGATGGTGATCGTTCCCGCCCGTATCCGGAATCCGGTCACTCCTGGGCAGGCTGGAAGACGTTCAGGTAAATCTGGTCGCTCCCAGTCGCCGCGAGGCGAGCGCGCTCCGACTTCTCCTCGACCAGCGCGAGGATCGGGAGGCGCAGGTCGCGGCCCGGCCTGTAGCCGAAGATCTTCTGGAGCTCCACCTGGTTCGCGTGCATGAACCGGGCGTTCGGGATCTCCATCGGGCAGTTCTCCTCGCACTGTCCGCAGTTCACGCACGAGTCCGCAACGTGGGCGAGGCGGATCAGGTGGAACATCGGGCTGACCGGGAGACGGCCCGGCGGGACGAGCGCAGGGTTCTTGGTGCTGCAGGTCTCGCAGTAGCAGATCGGGCAGTTCTCGACGCAGGCGTAGCACTTGATGCAGCGCGACGTCTCGTTCAGGATGTACTGAAGTCGCGCGTCGCCCTCCCCGAGTGCCTCGAAGTCCCTGGCGCGCCACTTGTCGGCGAGCTTGAGCATCGAGTTCTCGATCTTGCCGCGGATCTCGATCCCCTTCGGGTTCGCCGGCTCGGTGCCGATCTTGCCAGCGGTGACCGCCTTGCTGACCAGGTCGGCCCCTTTCTCGGAGCAGATCTCGAGGAAGGTCGCCTTGCCGGCCTTGTCTCCGATGACACCCCAGTTTCCGGCCGCGATATCGGCCTGGCGCGGGACCTTCATCTCGCACCGGCGACAGTTCGGGCGGCGGCCATACCCGGCGTCCTCGAGCTCGTCCATCGAGATCCCCTTGTGGGTCCCGTCCTTGGTGACGATAATGAACTGGCCCTTGTCGATCTCCTCCTTGACCACATCATCGGGATCGACCTCGAACTTCTCGGCGATCATCTTCCGGGCGAGCACGGGGGAGACCGAGCCACCGCAGTTGACACCGATCAGGAAGAGGTTGTCAAGGTTGATCTGGTTCCGCTTCGCGAGCTCGTAGATGCCCATGGCATCGCAGCCCTTGACAGTGACACCGATCTTCTGGTCCTTCGCGCCGTCAAGGTACTTCTTGATGAGCTTGGCCATCAGGAGTGTTCCGCAGTGGAGCGACCCCGCCGTATCGTCCAGGTCCTTCGGGTCCTTGATCAGGGTCGGCACCGCGTCGTAGAGGTCGGCCCCCTTCTTCACGGCGAAGACAGCGTCGACGATCTTGTTCTCGAGCGCGTATTTCCAGAGCGCGGTGACCGCACCCCCGCACTCGGCCTTTGCTGCGAGGTTCGGGTCGTTGGTCCACGCGTAGAGCATCTCGCCTTTTGCCGCCATCGTCAGGCCTCCGTGATCTTCGCGACAGACACAGCACAGTGCTTGAGCTCGGGCATCTTGGAGAGCGGGTCGAGTGCCGTGTTCGTCAGCGCGTTCGCTCCGTCGGGGAAGTGCATGGCCATGTAGAGCACGCCGGGGGCCACCTCGTCGGTGATCCGGGCGAGCGGCCTGGACTCACCGCGTCGCGACTTGACCAGGATGTGCTCGTTCTCCTTGATTCCCAGGCGCTTCGCGTCCTCGGTGTTGATCTGGACGTAGTTCTCGGGGACCTCGTAGTGGAGGACCTCGGCGCGGGCCGTCTGCGTCCGCGTGTGGTAGTGGAAGATGACGCGCCCGGTCATCAGCGTGAACGGGTACTCCGCGTCGGCAACCTCCGCCGGTTCACGGTACTCGAGGCCGAAGAAGGTGCCCAGGCCGTCGGCGGCCGAAAACTTCTCGCGGTGCAGGATCGGCGTCCCGGGGTGTTCCATCGTGGGGCAGGGCCAGTGGAGCGACTCGGGCCGGTTCAGGCGCTCGTAGGTGCACCCGAACATCGAGGGTGTCACGGCGCGCATGTCGTCCCAGACGTCCTCGGCCTTCTCCCACTCGAAGCCCTTGAGTCCCATCTTCTTGGCAATCATCGAGAAGACGCGCCAGTCCTCGACCGACTCGCCGGGGCCGTCGACGGCTTTCCGGACGCGGTTGATGCGCCGCTCGCCTGCAGTGAAGGTCCCGTCCTTCTCTGCGAAGCAGGTGCCGGGCAGGATGACGTCGGCGTATGGCGTCGTCTCGGTAGGGAAGATGTCCTGGACGACCAGGAAGTCGAGCTTCTCGAGCGCCGCCTTGATCCCGTTCGAGTTCGGGTACGAGACGACCGGGTTGAGCGCCATGATCCACATGGCTTTCACGGTGTCGCCCGTCTCCCACATCTGCTCGGTCAGGCTCGAACCGTACCAGTCGGGCAGGGAACCCTCCGGAAGGTCCCAGGCCTTCTCCATCTTCTTGCGGTTGTCTTCGACCGCGACGGCCTGGTACCCCGAGTAGACGTTCGGGTAGGCGCCCATGTCGCAGGCGCCCTGGACGTTGTTCTGGCCGCGGAGCGGGTTGACCCCGACACCCTCGCGCCCGATGTTCCCGCAGAGCATCGAGAGGTTCCCGAGCGAGCGGACGTTGTCCGTGCCGGTGGTCAGCTCGGTGATCCCCAGGCAGTAGATGATCACGGCGTTCTTGGCCTCGGCGTACTTGAGGGCGATCTCGCGCACTCTCTCTGGCGGGACGCCGGTGATCGCCTCGACATCGGCGTACTTCTCGACCGTGGCCTTGAGCTCCTCGAAGCCCTTGGTCCGCTTCTCGATGAACTCCTTGTCGTGCTTGCCCTCCTTGATAATCCAGTACATCATGGAGTTGATCAGCGCGATGTGCGTCGACGGGTTGTACCGGAGCCAGTCGTCGGCGAGGCGGGCGGTGGCAGAGAACCGCGGGTCACAGACGATGATGGGAATCCCCTTCAGCTTCGCCTGGGCGATGCGCCGTCCCGCGAGCGGGTGGGCCTCGACGGGGTTCGACCCGACGAGCATGATGAGGTCCGAGTTCAGGACGTCGTGGAACGGGTTCGTCGCGGCGCCGGAGCCGAACGAGAGCGAGAGGCCGGCGACGGAGGGCCCGTGGCAGATCCGGGCGCAGTTGTCGACGTTGTTGGTCTTGAACGCGACGCGGGCGAACTTCTGCATCGCGTAGCAGTCCTCGTTCACGGTCCGGCACGAGACCTGGAACCCGAGGGACTTCGGGCCGTGCTTCTCGTAGGTCTCCTTGAACTTCGATGCGATCAGATCGAGCGCCTCGTCCCAGCTCGCCTCGACGAACTTGCCGTCCTTCTTGATCAGGGGCTTGGTAAGCCGCTCGGGCTTCTGGACGTGTTCCCAGCAGGTCATGCCCTTCGGGCAGAGTTTCCCCTCGTTGATGGGGGATCGCTTGTTGGCCTCTACCCCCACAAGCTCCTTGCCGTCCTTGACAACCAGGTTGAGTGTACAACCCACCCCGCAATACGGGCAGGTTGTCGGGACGTATGTCAGTGAATCGGTCATACAGCGTTTGCTCCTTCGTCTCGACACCGGGTGGATATGAGCGACCAGGTGTAGGACAATACAACATGAATTTGATGTTGATATAAATAAACCGGTTATAGTTAATTCATAATGTTTAATTCGTTTACTCCAGATCCACCAATATCATTCAATTTTTTTCACTCACACCCCCGGGATGGGGGGTGCGCGCATCCTGGCTCCGCTCGAGGGGTTCATGGAATCCATTTGACTTGCAAAGGTGTTAAAACGATGACAACACAGTACTCTGCATGATAGCAGACGGAAATATGAACACCGGGCTCGTGCTCGCACAGGCCGCAGCTCTCGGGGTTCCCGAGCACCTGCAGAGGATGATCGGCCGTTCCAGCGAGTTTCACCTCTATCCCGCACCGGGTCTCGTCATGGGTGTCTTCATGGTCGACTGGGCGATGGAGGGGCTCCATGCGACACCGGGCGATAAGCTCTACGCGGTGGCGGAGACGAGGAAATGCCTTCCCGATGCCCTCCAGGTGATCGCCCACTGCACGATAGGGAACAACCGCCTGAGGATTCTGAACACGGGCCGGTTTGCCATCGCCATGAACCGGCCTTCCACGGGAGATGTCGCTGAGGGTGTCCGTGTCTCGGTCGACGCAGAGAAACTTGACGAGTTCCCCACGATGCACGCATGGTTCATGCACGATCGCCGCTTCGATAAAAAAACAATGACCGTCGCGCTCTTCGACGAGATCCTGGGCGGCGGACGTCGCTACCTCGCGCTCGAACGCGTCGCGGTCCGGTTCAGCCCCCGAAAGGACTGGACGGGGGCCCGGTGCACCAGCTGCGGGGAGCCCGTTCCTGACACGCTTCTGACGGACGGGCTCTGTCATGCCTGTCGAGACGAACAGTATTACGAGCCGCTGACCGTCTGACCGCCGAGACCCGCCCGCGCCAGCAATCGACGGGCTCGAGGTCCAGCGACTGCGCGCGAAGGCGGGGATCCCCCCTCCCCGGGATTCCATCCTCCTTCGTCCGGGACAGGTGGCCGTGCACCCGGCATTTTTTTCATTTTATTGTAATACCAGGATGTGTCAATGTGAACTCCATCACGCCGCGGAGCTGCTCACCGCGTTATCCGTCCCCTGGTAACCCGGATAGTCCCACGCGTGATGGGATGCGAGGTCCCTCTCGGGACAGTGTGCTGGAGAGAGAACTCGTCGTACTTATTTGACCGGTCCTGTGATGGAAGACCGGCGTGTTCGGCGCCCGGCCACGTGATCGAAAGACACCTCCCTTCCCCGGGGCCAGCAATCGAGGGAGATCGGGTCGCGGCATCTTCCCCCTTAACGGTATCAGGGAGGAGTTACCATCTCGGCCATGCAGGTGTGCCGATGCCCGTCCCGGATCGTCGAGAGCTCGGGACCGAATGGCGGGAGCGATCGATGCAGGATTCGGAGCGGTGCGGACTCCCCATCAGACCGCACCGAAGAAGGGATGCCCTGGCGAAGGGCACAGTAACCGATTATCGTCCTCTCCGAACTGTAGGGTATGATCCCGCCCACGAGCGGAGAACATCCCATATAGAACATGATGTAATGATAATTATAGGTGTCAGTTAAAAGAACCTTATTTATCGGCCTTATCAAACTTTCGTTATAGCCTCCCCTCTCGCTTTCCGACGGCGGCCATCAGCACCGCGTGCTCGATCGTGCCGTCGCACCCGAGCAACCGGTTGGCGAGTTCGTCGTGGAAGAGGTCGATGGGCCTCACCTCGCAGCCAAGGGCGGCCGCGCTCATGATGAGAGCCTGGCAGACATACCCGGCATCGATCAGGACTCCCCGGTATCCACGGTTCCCGAGGCCCCAGACCGCCCGATACGGAACGGCCGTCCAGGCAAAGGTTACGGGAGCGAGGTGGACCGCCGGGATGTTCATGCAGGCCGCTGCGAACTGTGAAACCAGGTTCGTGTCAGGCTTGAGAAGCGCCAGGGAGTGTCGCGACGGCAGGTATCGGTAGAGCCCCTCGGGGATCCCGCCGACGCCGCTCACGATCAGGTAGGTCTCGAGCGGGTGACGGTTGCCGCACGAGGGGACGTTCCTGAGCGTCACCGAGTCGTCGACCACCTCGCGGATCCCCTGGGTGTACCAGAGAAGGTGCGAGAGCTCGACGAGGTCGAGAACCGTCCTTCCCAGAAAGCCGCTCGGTTCCCACCAGTCGAGGGCGTCCTGGACGGAGACCTGTGCAACCTCGAATGAACCGGGCTGGGGAAGGGGGAAGAACCTGGCATCCGGAGGGAGTGGTTGCTCGAGCGTCGGGTGCGGGAGACCCCTGAGCTGGTCGGTGGTCGCCATGTCGGGGTAGGATGTCGCCCGCATGAACGCGGTGCCCGGGCCTGGAGGGGCCTTCTCTGTCCCCGGTTGGGGGGGGGGCGTGTCGGCCCCGGGTACGGGCTTACGCAGCCCTGACATAGAGGTTTCCCAGGACCTGCTGGCCCCGGGACGACGGGTGACGCTCGCCGAGGTCGCCGACGTAATGGTCAAGGCGATACGGCTGACCATCCACCTCCTTCTCGATAGTGTCCACCTTCTTGAATCCGGGGAGCATGTGCTGGATCGCTCCGAGGACGAAGATGTCTCCCTTGACCATCTGACCGCCGACCCTCCCCTGGACGTCGCCTTTGATGATGACAGTCCCGCCCTCTCCGTGGGTCGAGACATGGATGAAGGCGTTCCCCTCGACGATGATGGTTCCGCCGTTGATGAACGTTCCGATGTCGTTGCCCGCATCGCCGCGGATCCGCAACGTGCCGCCCCGCATCCCCCGCCAGTCCCCACGATAGGCGCAACCAACGTGGTTCTGGGCGCGTCCGTCGACCATTATCTCGCCTCCCTCCATCTGGATGCCGCAGAACGAGTCGACGTCGCCCGTCACGTGGATCTTGCCGCCCTTCATCCACCCCCCGAGGTACATGTCTGCACTCCCGTTCACCGTGATCATGCCGCCGGTCATCTTGTACCCGATGTATTTCATGCGTGACGCGTCGCCGTCGACAACGACGTGGGTCTCGTCGGGGGTCCGCCCCGCGTCACCGGAGACCTCGAAGAAGTCTCCGAGACGCCACCTGACCTTCCCCTCCCAGACCTCGAGATCGGCGATACCGCTCTCGGTGAGGCCTGCCAGGGCATCCGGGCTGATCGCGTAGCAGTCCAGGCAGAGCTCGGGCTGCGCGATGGGTGTCAGTTTTACGATAGGCATCTTCAGGCCTCCATCTCGACTTCGATCACGTAGGGGTTCGGCGCCAGGTAGTCCCGCACCTCGTAGTTCTGGAGACCGACGGTATAGTCCTTTATGAACTTGTCATGGATGTCGCGCTTCACCTGCGGGTTCTCGGGAACGTTTGCCCGGACCCAGAGGGTACGCTTGTTGCCGTGGTTCATGATCTCCCCGTCCTTCACGACCACCTCGCCGGTCTTGATGAACCATGCGGCCCTCTGGAATGCGGCCTCGAGCTTCGACGGGTCGGATGGCAGGTTCGCCGGGTCGATATCGTAGATCACGACGTTCCCGTCCTGTCCCGGCGAGAGTCCGCCGTAGAGATCCTTGAGCCCGAGCGCTTTCGCCGGGCCCGAACGGGTCATCTGGGCGATCTCGTAGAGCGAGATCTCCCGGTCGAGCCCCGCGATCTCGGTAGCCGCGACCACCTTGTCACTGTACTTGAAGGACCCGATCGTCTCGTCGCGGAACTTCCGGCTCATCAGCCAGGTATAGATCCTCGGGTAGCGCGTGAACGGCCCCGCGTTCGGGTGGTCGGTTGAGATGAAACAGCGGTCCATGTCCTTGCAGAGAAGTGCGAGCTCGAGCCCGATCGCCCACTGGATCCCGCAGACCCTGATCGAGGGACTGTACACGTACGGGACGACCCCCGCGGCTGTCTCGAGCTCGACATCGACATTCGTCCACTTCAGGTGGTTGAGCCCGTTCAGGTGGTGTTCGAAGGGGCCGTCCGCTGTCATGGTGGTCGTCTCATCGAGGGTGACGGCCCCGAGATCGAACGTGACGTTCTTCTGGCCATTGACGTAGTCAACCACCTCCCGGGCCTTCGACTCGAAGTTCCCCCAGCCGTCGCCGCCGTAGGCGTGGAACTGGAGGTGTGTCGAATGTATCACCTGCTCGCGGCCGAACCTGTTCTTCGCCGTTACCCCTTCGGCAAGGCGAAGCGTATCGATCGTCGTCCGGTAGTTACCCGGGTTCCCAAGGTCGTTCTGGTGGATGTGGACCGAGTGCGGGAGTCCGAGGGCCTCGTTGGTCTCTATTAAACCGCTGACGATCTCCTTCGGCGTGATCTGGAAATACGGCACGGCATCATCGAGGGTCAGGCAGTTCAGTCCCCACCCCCACGCCTCCGTGCCTCCGGGGTTCACGACCTTGATCCCGTAGCCCTTCGAGGCCTTGAGCAGCCACGCGATGTAGGCGGCAGCGTTCTCGATCTCTCCTCGCTTGAGGTACTCGAGCACGAACCAGTTATTGCCGAAGACGGGCAGGGCCGCCTCGTCGACGATCGGCGTGTCGTGGATCTCCTCGTGGACGTGGGGGGAATGGAGCGGCGGCATTGCCGCCTCCATCACGAACGCGTAGCCCATCCTGGCGTAATCGTACCCCGTCCTGAAGGTGGAGGGGATGGAGAAGCCCATCTCCATGCGATAACCACCCGCCGCCGCTTGGCTCTTGAAGAGTTTATCCTCGGGGCGCATCGTCCTGCCCGCATTCACCTTGGGCCCGGCAACGTGGGCGTGGATATCGACCCCCCCCGACATCACCGTCTTGCCGGAGGCATCGATCACCTTCGCGTTGGGGCCGGCAGACTCGACGATCCTGCCGTCCCGGATCGCAACGTCCATGACGTCCCCGTTGATCGATCGGGTTGGGTCGAAGACCGAGCCGTTTTTTATCAGCAATTCGGCCACGTTACTCCTCCGTCACGGCCTTGGCCACGTCGAGGGCCGGGTGGTGGATCCACACAGGTTCGGTCTCTGTCAGCTCGCACATCCGCATGTAGATCCGGTTGAAAAGTTCTTCGTCGGAGATGACGCCCTCGGGGGGCTCGATCACCTTCTTGAACTGGATCGGGACGTTGTCCATCCTATAGACCACGCCGCCCTCTTCGACACCGACCACGGCCACCGGTATGTGGAGGTCCGCGATCTCGCTCGCCATGCAGATGTTCGGGTCGATCGTGATCCAGGGATGCTTCCTGAGCTTCTTGACCGCCTCGATCGGGAAGTGAGCGCCCGCGTCGGTCCCGATGTTGAAGAATGCATCGCAGTCGTTGCGCATCGCCAGGTCGATCGACGAGGTGTCCCCCGGGTTCATGTGGGCTACCGAACCCTTCGAGAGGTCGATGCAGTACGGGAACCCGTACGACCAGGACCAGACCTGGCCCGGCCCGGCGATATTATAGTGCCCGCGCATCGCCATGATCGTCGCCTTGGTGATGGCGTTGAGGTCGCGTGTCAGGCTGATCGCGATGTCGACGTTATGGTTCCTTCCGTCCGTATGGCAGAGCCCCATCCCGTAGAAGATCGAGATGAACCGGGCCTTCTTCATCGCATCGACACCCTCGAGGATCTGTTCGCGCGGGACTCCGGCGACCTCCTCGGGGATCTCGTGACCACGGAGGGCGGTTCGGAACGCGTTGAAGAGGTCGTAGTCGTGCCCCTGGTTCACCATCAGATGGAGGTTCGAGATCTTCGCGGTATCGGTCTCGCGGGGGTCGATACAGATCACGAAACGGTTCTTGTGCCCTCGCCGGGTGAAGAAGCCACGGGGAAAGACCGAGTACCGCGAGGCGTGGCGCGGGTGAGCGTGCATCGGGTTGCAGCCCCAGAATAAGACCACGTCTGCCCGGTTCTTCACCTCCCCGAGCGTGCAGCTCGGGTAGCCGTTGTCGAAGATCGCGAGGAACGACGGACCATGACAGATCGACGCGCAGTTGTCCAGGACGGCCCCGCCCTTCTCTGCCACGCGCCCGATGGCCGCCATCGCCTCGCAGTTGGTCGAGCCGAATCCGTAGATGAGCGGTTTTTTTGCCTCTATCATGACTTTTGCAGCGTAGTCGACCGCCTCGTCGTACGAGATCTCCTTATGCGTCCCGTCCTCCTGGCGAAGACGTGGGCGTGTCACACGCCCCGGCTTGGTCGCGTGGTGGAAGATCTCATTGCCGATTGCGCATGCGTTCCTGACCTCGAGAATCTCTTTTCCATCGTCCGAGACAACGACCTCGAGATCGTCGCAAGAGGCGCCGCAATAGGGGCACCCCACCTGGGTATGGGTTACTGGCATGTCATGTACCTCCGTTCCAGAGGCCACAGGCCCCCTGGACGCATTCGAGAGCGGACTTGATCCGGTCGCCCGGTGCGGCTTCCACGGTCACGGGAAAACCACTGTACTGCGGCACGCCCGTGGACTGTGTTCGTGGCGGTACCACCTGGTTCGCCCAGACGCCCTGACGGATGTGGGCGAGCCCGGGAGGGCAATACTGGCCAGCGACGACGGCTTTTACCACGACCGACCCGCATTCGCTCGTCACGCGGACGTTGGTGTTCCGGTAGATCCCGAGTTGCTTGATGTCCTCCGGATTCATCTCTATGATAGAGCATGCCTCGAAGTATTCGGGGGTCGTCTTGCCCTTCTCCATGGCGACGCCCTCCTCGATCGCGCGCTGGGTGATCAGGTTCAATTGAATCGAGTTGTTCACAGGTTCACCTCACCTCGCCGTGCATGCCGCACGGGCGAAACTCGCTTCGTTCGACATGGGTCGTACAGAATATGGGGTTCTGTTAAATTAAAGAGGTAGTTAAAAAAGTATATTACTTTGTATTTTTTTGCGGGTCCGATTAAAAAAAATATGCGAACATATTTGACCGGCAGGATCTCTCCGCGGGGCTCTTTCCTCGTTCGGGACTGCCGCGATTCTCTGCCATTCACGTGATCGAAGGCTAATTATTGCTCGGCGCGAAGATCGTCGAGAGCCAGCAGGTCGAGCTGGTCGGCGAAATGCCGTCCTGCGTACGCCCGGCGGTACACCCGGTCCAGGATCGCCCCGACCACCCGGACCACCTCCTCGGGGGTTTTGACGGTGAGCAGCTCCTGCCCGAGCGACGGATGCCGACCTCGCCGACCCCCGACCGTGATGCGGTAGCGTGGACCGTCGTCGGTCAGCACCGCGAATGGGCAGTAATCGATGCACATCCCGCATTCCACGCAGCTGTCCGCATCGAGGCTGAGACGCCCGTTCACCATGACGATGGCACCCTCCCGGCAGGTGTTGGCGCAGGTACCGCACCCCGTGCAGCGCCCTGCGTCGCGGAGCGGGTGACGGATCCCGGTGATCCCGATCTCGCACAGGCGTTCGCCCGCGCACATGTTGGGGCAGCCTGAGATCCCGATCCGTACCTTGACTGGTAGTTCGACCCCGAAGAAACGCCGGTCCAGCTCTTTCGCGAGCGGGTAGGTCTCGACGTTCGCGAGCCGGCAGGTCGCGCTTCCCGGGCACGCGACCACGTTCACGACCTCGTTCCGCTCGGCCCCGAGCGGCGTGCCGTTCTCGGAGAGTGCGGCGAGGAGTGTCCCGAGCGAAGCCGGATCGACATCGGGCAGCTCCAGGGTCTGGCGGGTTGTGAGGTGCACGGAGTGGAGCCCTGCCTCACGCGCGCACCGTCCGAGCCCCTCGAGCTGCTCTGGGGTCAGGAGACCCGCGGGCGTCCTGAGCCTGACGATGCACCGAGTCGGGTCGCGCTGGGTGATGATACCACCTGCTTCGTCGAGGTTCCTCCTGGGATTCACGTCCTCTCTTTGGGCGTGATGGTTAATAACAAGGCGGAATAATCCTGTTAAGTTGAACTTGTCGTTTCAGGAGTGGCGTCAACTCCCCGGGCTCGCGCAGGCACAAGAAAAGATCATCGCCGCGTTTCCGATGAAGACCAGGACGATGAACCTCCCGGTGGAGGAGGCCGTCGGGCGGGTGCTCGCTGCCCCGGTGCGCGCGGAGTTCGCTGTCCCGGGAACGGATATCGCGGACCTGGACGGGTTCGCGGTTCAGAGCCGGCCTACTGCCGGTGCGTCGCATGGACGACCGCTCGTCGTCGTGGAAGGTGTCCGGGTTGATACGGGCCGACCCCTGCCGCCCGGTACGGATGCCGTCGTCCCGCTGGAGTGCTGCCCCGGGGAGGCCTGTCCCTTCGTCCTCACCGAGCCGATCCGTCCGGGCGACGGGGTTCGGCATGCCGGTTCCGAGGTCGAGGACGGTGCGCTCCTGCTTCCCGCGGGACACCGTCTCCGGCCGGTCGACATCGGCCCGCTCGTCGCCGCCGGCGTGGTCCGTGTTGTCGTCCGGGCGGCACGCGTCGGCGTGATCCCCACGGGTGGAGAACTCGTTCCGCCGGGAACCCTCCCGGGACCCGGCGAGAGCGTCGCTTCGAACCCGCTCGCTATCCGGGCCCTTCTGGAGCCTCAGGGCGCCGAGACCTTCATTCACGCGGTGGTCCCCGACGACCGGGCGGCGATCCGGGCAGCAATCCTCGAGATGCGACCCGAGGTCGACCTCCTGGTCGTCTGCGGGGGGAGCGGGCGGGGGACCCGCGACGTCGCGTTCGGCGTGGTCCGGTCCCTGGGCGAGACGGTGGTCGACGGGGTCGCAGCGCGACCAGGGAGGGCCTTCCTGGTCGTCAAGGCAGAGGAAAAGCCTGTCTTCTCGCTTCCCGGTCGGGCCCAGCCGATCGCCCTCCTCACCGAGTTCTTCCTCATGCCGCTCCTCGAGTCCTGGGGGATGCCGGCGGTGGCGCACCCACGGGTCCAGGTCCGGCTCGGCCTCGATATCCTGTCTCACCCCGGGTTCACCGAGGCGGTCCCCCTCTCGGTCGCCCGGGTCGGAACAGGGCTGATCGGTCTCCGCCAGCCCCGAGGCAGGCTCGGCACCCTCTCCGGGTTCCGTTCAAACGCCCGTCTTCTCGTCCCGGACGGTGTGAACGGGTATAGAGCCGGTGAACGGGTAATGGCCGAACTGCTCGACGAATTGGACGGCCCGGAGAGGACGGTTCTCGTCGTCGGCGCAGTCGACGGTTTGGAATTCCCGTGCGATGAGAACCGCATCGTCCTCGTTCCATGCAAGTCCGGCGAGGCACGCGCCCTTCTCGACCGCTCGGCCTGTCACCTGGCCACGTTCGAGGGAGCGGCGCCCCCCGGGGTGGATTCCTGGCCTCACCGCCTCCCGGACGGGAGACGGGTCGTACTCGCGGCTCCGCCCGGCCTCGGGGAGGACGGGGGAGTGAACAGGGCCCTCGAATCCCTGGGGCTCACCAGGTGATCACATCCGCCTGGTCGCCTGTCCGCAGGCCGTCGCCCTCGGCGGGGACCACGACGATCCCGTCGCACTCGAAGAGGGTCGAGAGGCGTCCGGTCTCACCATCGACAGGGGTAGCCCAGCCGTCGCGGATCCGGACGAGGCGATAGGTCTCGCGCCGGCGCCTGAGGGGGATGGGGGCGGCGAGCCGGACGGTGTGGCGGCAGGCGGCCCTCCTGGAGCTCCCCTGCATCCCCTCTATCAACCGTGCGAGGAAGAGGACCAGAACGATGAACGAGGATGCCGGGTGGCCCGGGAGCCCGATGACCGGACGGCCGTGAACCATCGCGATCCTTGTCGGCTTCCCCGGCCCGAACGAGACAGACGGCATGGTCCTGTCCGAGAGTCGATGAAGAACGCGACCGGTCACATCCCGTTCGCCGCGAGCGCTCCCTCCGGAGACAACGACCGCGTCGCAGTCGGTCACGGCCCGCAGGACCGCGTAGGTCAACTCGTCGGTATCGTCGCGCACGACTTCCGATATGATCGGTATAGCGCCGAGACGCCGAAGAAAAACCCCAATCAGGTGCGAATTGACCTCCCTGACCTCCCCGGAAGAGGGCTCGGCGGTCGCATCGACGAGCTCGAGCCCTGTCGGGACGATCCCGACCCGGAGGGGACGCTGGACCTTCACCCGGGTTCTCCCGATCGCCGCCAGGACTCCGACGTCCTGTGGCCTGATGGTCCATCCCTCGGGGAGCAGCATTTCTCCCGCTGAGAAGTCGGCTCCGCGGCGGGTCACGTGGTCCCCGGATGGCACCGGGCGGCTCAGGCGGATCTCCCCCTCGCTGATCACGGCCGCTTCCACCGGGACAACCGCGTCGGCCTCCGCGGGTAAGAACCCCCCCGTGGGAACCGCCCAGGCCTCGCGTTCTCCCAGCGTGACGGGCGGGGCGCTGCCCATCGGAATCGACCCCGCGACGCGGAGCATGGCCGGGTTCTCCTCCGAAGCACCCGTGGTCTCAGATGTCCGGACGGCGTAACCGTCCATCGTCGAGCGGTCGAAACCGGGCACGTCGCAGCCGGAACGGATTGTCTCGGCCAGGATTCGGCCATCGGCCCGGTCGATCTGCACCACCTCGGAGCTGGCCGGCAACGCCGAGAGCTGGATGAACCGGATCGCGTCCTCGATTGAGCAGGTCGCCTCCTCGTCGGGAACGGACCCCTGGCTGAACGGGAGGCAGTGATGGAGAGCTTCCATCCAGAGTTAGGTTATCAGGCAGTTCTAATTAATCATTCCCCTTTACCTGGTGGACGACAGGGCATGCATCCTGCGGCGCCTGCCCGACCGGTTAACCAGTCGTGAGAGAGGAATCATCCAGCGAACGGAGGGTCGTCCTGGGGATTCCGGCTCACTCGTCCCGTCCTGTTCCATCCCATCCCCATCTGGACGCACCCCGCACGTCGCCACGTCGTCGATCAATCCAGCGCACGCGTCCCGATCTGCTTCCGTTCGAGGGTCCGATCCGAGGCGACGTCGCGGGGCTGTTGTATATCATTAAAAGTTAATTTTACCCGCGAATCGGGAATAGTTATACACTCTCACGCCGACCGATCCTGAAGGCACGAGATGAGGTTCTTCGACCAAGTATCCTATGATGAGGCGCTCGCAACGATCACCGGCTCTTTTCCTGTCCCGGTAAGGACGGAGACGGTCACGGTCAGCGAGGCGGTCGGGAGGGTCACCGCCGAGCCTGTCCTCGCGGTGTTCGACATGCCCGGAGAAGACCGGTGCCTGGTGGACGGTTGCGCGGTTCTGAGCGCGGAGACGGTGGGTGCCCGGGCGGGCCTGCCGAAAGTCGTATCATCGGCAGTCCCTGTCGAGTCCGGGGACCCCCTTCCCGAAGGGTGCGACTCGGTGGTGATGCTCGAGGATCTCGAGAAGATCGGCGACAGGTTCGCGACGACACGGGTGTCCCTGCCTGGCCAGCACGTCCGGCGGAGGGGAGCAGAGATCCGGAAGGAGAGGGAGCTCCTTCCTTCTGATCACCTGGTCCAGCCAGACGAAGTCGGCGCTCTGATCGTCTCGGGAGTCGAGCGGGTCCGTGTCCGATCCCTGCGGGTAGGGCTCATTCCGGTTGGCCGGGGCCTCGTCCCACCCGGAACGCGGCCCGGGCCGGGGGAGGCGGTGGAGTCGAACACATCCCGCGCCGCTGCTTTTCTCAACCGGCGGGGCATCGGTTGCATCGTTCTTCCGGTGGTCGGCGGAGGCGTGCGAACGATAGGTGACGCGCTCGCCAAGGCCGTGCAGGAAGCAGACCTGGTCCTGGTCTTCGGCGGCGTCTCCAAGGGCTCGAGTGACGGGGTTGCCGGCGCGGTACGAGTGCTCGGCGAGGTACTGTTTCACGGTGTCGCCATGCAGCCGGGTCGCCCGACGCTGCTGGGGCGCGTCGGGAAGGTTCCCGTTGTCGGGCTTCCTGGCTACCCGTTCGCGGCGGGGGTGGTCCTCCGCGAGCTGGTCGCACCGCTCCTCGCTTCCTGGGACTTCTTTCCCGCGACGAACCATCCCGTGGTCCCCGTGGAGCTCGCGCGACCGGTCGTCTCCGAGGTTGGAGTGGACGAGTTCGTGCCGCTCACGGTCGGGTACATCGGTGACCGGTGGATCGCCTATCCACGGGCTCGCAATCCGGCTTCGTACCTGGCCGACATCGGCCCCCTCGCCTTCCTGCATGTACCCTCGGGCACCGAGGGATTCGAGGCCGGGACGGTACGCGAAGCACGGCTCACCGCGTCCGAACGCGTGGCCCGGCGGACTCTCTTCGTCTTCGGGGCCACGGGCACGACCCTCGAGGGTCTCACCGAAGCGGCTCGGGTTGCAGGGATGCGTGTCGAACCGGTGGGAGGGCGAGACGCACTTGTTTTTCGGGCGCTCGAGACCTGCCGGAGTCACATCGCAGCCCTGGAGAAGCCCGGCGGTGGCACCCGGCTGCTGACGACAGCCCGCATCCTGGACGATCCCCGCATCAGGGCGGTCACTGTCATGGCCGATGCGGTCGGCTGCCCCATCGAGGTCCTCGGCCAGGATTGAGGAACAGCCGGAACCGGCCCGTGCCCGGTCTGGACAGGTTCCCGCGAAAGCATCCAGGATACGGGAGTAAACTCTTTCGAGTCGCCCCGACTCCCCGGAGACCCGGCAGATCTCCGGCCGGGACCCCGATTCAGAGCCGAGGTGCATCCTTAGAGCCGTTCACCCGCCGCGGGCCTGCAGGGGGGTATTCAGGCCGACAGGGTCCGGAACTCCGAACCGGGCCGTCCCGCGGACTCTCCCCGAGCCGCGGTGGGCGGAGCGGGGTTCCCCCCCCCGCCTGAGGGCGGGGGACAGGACGGTTGTGCCGGCAGGCGAGCCGGGCGAGGTCGCGCCGGCGACGGAGCTTAAAGAAGGGGAGATTCCGTGGCACCGTCAGGTACCGACGAGCCCGTACCTGGCCTTGAGCTGGTCCCAGTACGGGTCGTTCATCAGGAGGTCGAGGCCCGCGTTCATCGTCGCGAGGAGGGCCGTGTCGTCTTTCCGGACCGCGATCCCGTACTCCTCTCTCGTGTCGATCTCGTAGATGATCTTCGCGTCCTGCTGGCCGATGATCTCGACCGTCGGGGGCTTGTCGTAGACAGTCGCGTCGACCTGCTTGTTGATCAGGGCCGTGATCGCGAGCGGGAAGTTATCGAACGGCTTGAGGTTCGAGGCCGGCATCTTCCCGGTGGCGACCAGGTTGTCCTGGACCCACATCTCCCCGGTCGTCCCGCGCTGCGTCCCGATCACGACCCTGCCGGACATGATGTCGTCGAAGGTCAGGTCCGAGTCGGAGCGGACCGCGACGGCCTGGTTGATCTTCAGGTACGGTATCGAGAACGCGACCTGTTCCCGGCGCTCCTCGGTGATGGTCATCGCGGAGTAGATCATGTCGATCTTCTTGGCCAGAAGCGCGGGGATGATCCCGTCCCACGCGACGGCCTGGAACTCGACCTCGAAGCCCATCCTGTCGGCGATCCAGCGGGCCGAGTCGATGTCAAACCCGACGAAGGTGCCGTCCTGTTCAAGGGACGTGTACGGCGGGTAGGCAGCGTCGATCCCGATCACGTACCTGGCCTTCGGGGCCGGAGCCGGCGTCGTTCCATCCAGGAGCTCGGCCAGCACGTCGTGGTTTGCGGCCGCGTCGACACCGAAGCTACCCGAGGTGCGAAGCCCGGCGAAGAGGTCCATGGCCTGCACGGCCTCGCTCTGGAAGGTTGCCCGGTCACCGCCGGCGCTGGCCCCGTACGCGAGCGCGGTGTGCTGCCACCCGCGGGCATAAGAGGCGAACTCGCCCATGTAGGTACCTTTGGCGTTCAGGATCGGGACGATCGCGGCCGTGTAGGCCGTGCCGTCGCCGAACGAGGTGCCGGTGTACGTGACCGCCTGGAGCATGGTCGTGGCCTTCGAGAACAGCGTCTTCGAGGTCTCGAACCGCGTGCCGGCGCTCTGGAACGAGCCCGCGGCCGTCGTGAAGCTGCCGGCAGTCATACTGGCCCTGCCGGCGGCGTAGTCGTCCGCGCCGTCGTACATCGCCAGCGCGGCGTCGGCCAGGTCGATGTACGCGGTCGAGATCGACCTCATCAGGGCGAGGTTCGCCGCGTTCGCCGGGTCGTTCACCGCGTTCGCGGTGGAGAGGCAGTTCGTATACGCGCCCTTCGACTGGGCGAGATTCTCCCGGATCGCCCCGAGCTCACTCGCCCCCCAGGCCCGGCTCCAGGCCAGGCCGCCGGCGTCGTAGTGCGCGAGGGCCTGATCGTAGGTCGGGGTTCCCGGGGAGATGGCCGACAGGACGGGGGAACCGGAAGCGAACGCGGGGATTACGAGGAGAGACGCCAGGATGAGAATAACGAGAGGCCGATTCATGAAATCACCAGGTTGAGACTGTTGTCCGGTTATGGATAAAGGCTTTGTCGCATCCGGAAATATCCCGGGTCTCCCGTGACAAACCACCCAATAATCACCCGTTTCCGTCCCGAATTCTTGCACGTCCCGGTCTGCCGGTCACGGTCCCCCGGCGCATCGGTGCCCCGACCGACCCTGACATGGACGGTCTGTTCGGGGAACGTCAACGGCAACAGCCGGCCGGACTTCGCGGACGTGGTGCTGTACTTCAACCAGATGGCGTGGATCGGGGAGAACGAACCGATCTCGGCCTTCGAATACAATGGCAACGGTCGGATCGACTTCGCCGATGTCGTCTAGCTCTCAACAACCTCTAGCCCCTTATTATCCCCTTCTCAGGCCATCCTCCTGCGATTTTGAGGCCGCTTTCCGCGAAAGACGGGGCATCAATCAACCTCAGCGAAAGAGGGTGTCAGCACCTTTGGCAGCGCCCATGGGCATACGTTGACGTCTATTCTGTCCGATTATGTCCCTATTGGCAAGCCGCTACTGGGTAATAAAAAGTACCGGCCAACCAGACGATCTCCATTCGCGTACCGGATCCGGATCGCAACTCTTTTCTCCATACATCGCCGAGAATAGATCGCGGTCGACTGTCTCAGCAGCCACCTTTCTTCGAACGGGCCGCATTACGTAAGAAAAACGCCTCACTGTTACAACAGGTTGTTAGGGAAACCTGTATCCAGCGATCCGACGATGAGATTGATCTCGACAGGGCCGAACTTCTCGTTGCTGATGACTCGCTCAGTTCCCACGGTCCGGTCGTAATCCTCCTGCCCGTTGAGGATCGCCTGGACGTCCTCCTCCGTCACCGGCGGGAGGGGGCCGTAAAGGCGGCGATCCTACCCAGGGGACAGGGGAACGGGGCTCCGGAACCGGGTCATCATCGCCGTTCTCCCGGTGCGTCCGCGCGCGATTCGATCGTTTCTCATGCACCCGTCGTGGACGCCTCCCCCGGCATCACTCGCCGTCCCGCAGGCGATCGCCGTCGTATCACCACCGGTCCTCGCGATACCCGGGAGGGATCCTGGCGGCATCTCGTCGCCCGAGATCGCCGGCGGGCCGCCGGCGTCGACGTTCGGCCTGGATCATCCCCTTTCGCTCGTCGAGGTCGATCCTGAACTGTTCGGCCTCTGTCCGCTTCCGCGAGGGAGGGGTGTAGAGAGGCAACGGATCGATCTGCTGGAGGGCGAAACAAGCCGAGTGCCAGAGGTTGTAGGGGCCCGATCCCTTCCAGTCGAACACGAAATCGGCGCCAAGGATCTTCCCCCCGCACCTCCGACAGGCGAGGGTCCCCAGACGGATGCGCCCCCAGATCCTGAAGAGCCGGAGCGTGGTCTTCCTGGCAACCGCTTCGCGGTTCTCCTCCTCGGTGTAGGGTCGACCGTCATCGTGATACCTCGCCGTGATGTCAAGAACCGTGGGCGCGATGACCTCGGCGACATTCGAATAGAACCATGCCGGCAATGGGTACCGCTCAGGCCAGCAGATCGATTGGTTGGCAGCAATCCAGTCTATCAGGAATTCGGCGGTAATCGGGGTCCCGTCGGACCAGCAGTCTTTTCGATCTGTCTTCATACTCTCCTCGATCGAACCCTTCGGCCGGTTCTATCCCTCATGGTCAGTCCCAGTGTATCACCACGCCCGCCTCGTCGGGTTCCATCCGGCCTCCGCAGCGCGGGCAGGCCCGCTCGCGCCACGGACGGATCGTGCCGTCGCAGGTGGGGCAGCGGAGGAAGCAGTAGGACGCGCTGCTCCCCGGGTCCCAGGGGGTCTCCGAGCTGACCACGTCCACCACCTCCCTGCAGCGGGTGCAGACCCCCGTGCGGGTCGCGACGAAGAAGCCGCAGTCGTCTCCTCCCGAGACCACGGCCCTGTAACCGCATGCAGGGCAGGCGAATTCGCGGCGCGTGCCCATCACGCCCTCCCGCCGGGGATACGTTCAGAATACAGGGCGGACTCCCTCCGAAACAGCCTGGTCCCGGGCGCTCCACCAGATGTGCGCCTTCCAGCTCGGGTAGTCGAGGACCCAGGTTCCGTCGCCCTCTTGCCGGAAGAGGCGCCGGATCCCTGCCCTGATCACGTCGTCGTGCGTGCCTTTCCGCCTGTTCACGCGGTGGGCGAACTCGTTCACCGTCTCTTCGAGGGTGCCGTACCGGTGTTCGCCCCCCGCAAACTCGGGCTCGAAGACCGGAATGATCCCCATCTGGAGGAGGACGTTGAAGAGGCACCCGGCCATCGGCTCGAAGTGGTACTCCGCGCCGTGGATCTCGGGCCAGAGTCCCTGGAGAACGTATCCCCATGGCGGCGGCGTCAGGAACCAGTAGAGATGCACCTCGCCCGAGCAGGCAGCATGCATCTTCGCGAGGGCCGTGCGGATATCGACCATCGTGAGGGAGAACGAGGCGATCACCCGGTCGAACGGGCCGCCGAGCTCGCACGGGTCCAGATCTTCCCAGGCGGACGGCACCACCTCGATCTCGACTCTCGCCCCGGCAGCGTTCCGGGCGAGGGCCTCGCGCATGGGTGCTGCCGGCTCGACCGCGACCACACGGCACCCCCGCTGCGCGAGTGGGATTGCGAGGTTTCCCGGCCCCGCCCCGATATCGAGCACGGAAGCACCCACGGGAGGTTCGAGCTGAAAGAGCTGCCGCTCAACGCGGGGATTCGGGAGGATCTCTTTCGGGTAGAACCGTTCGACGTTCTCTTTCTGCTGAAAGAAGCCCCCCCCCTCGCGGTACCCCGGGTTCGCGATGTGGCGTCTCTTGCGCCCCGCCCAGATCGCGTTCCAGTCGATGGCGTCGCCGTACACATCCGAAAGATGTCCCGTCCCGTCCATCAGCCCTCCGTCCTGTCCGTCGCCCGCGAAAACCGGTCATCCGCCCGGGCCGTCCCGGCATCGGTCGAGCGGCTTCCGAACCAGCCGTTGCGCTCGTCAGGATACGCATCGAACGACGGGACGTAGGGCTTGATATCGAGCACAGGAGTTCCGTCCAGGATATCGACGTCCTCGATCGAGAGCCGGCACCCGTCGACGCCCAGGAGCCTGACCACCGAGAGTCCGATCGGGTTTGGCCGCCGTGGCGCACGTGTCGCGAAGACTCCCCGCTCGCAGTTGTCGAGGAATGGCACGACGCGCAGGGCAAAGCCCTCGGACCGGTCGAAGTGGTAGATCAGGATAACCCGCGAGAACCCCTCGAGATCGGCGAGGCCGTTAAAAAACTCGGGGAGCACCTCGACTGCCCCTCGCACCCCGCGTGCCCCCAGAGGCTGGATGGGCATCCCGGCGGGGTCTGAGAACGGCGACCGGATGAACCCGATCGGCCTGAGGACGACAGCGTTACGATCATCGATCACGGCAGCACCTTCAACGATATGATGTACTATATTCAAGGATTAAACAAGTTCCGAAAACCCGGGGTCTTTTCGCCTCAAGCGGGCGAGCGCCAGGAGGACAGCCCATCCAGCGACGAACCCCGCAGTCAGGGAGGAGACGAGCGAGACCGCTGCAACCACCAGGGTTGGAACGGGGGCGTCGGTCCTGAGGCCTGCGCGGGCGAGCTCGAGGGCGACAGCCAGGAGGAGCGCCGCAAGTAGGCCCGTCGGGAAGAGCGCGATCGCTGTCGGGGTGCCGGCGACGACCGCGATGGTGACCAGCACCATTCCCGCGATCGCGTTCGACCAGCCGGTGCGGGCGCCGAAGCGGTACTGGGCCGCGAGTCCCCCGGCGCCGTGGCACATGGGGATGCCCCCGAGAGGGACCGATACCAGGTTCATGGTCCCGATCATGCGCGAGAGCAGGCCTGCGGTCGGGGGCCGCGGGAGGAGGTCGGATGCCAAGAGCTCCGTCGCCGCGATCGAGTTCGTTAGGGTCAGCACGGCCTGAGGCAGCACGAGCATGATCAGGGCCGGGAACCACTCCTCCAACCCGGGCATGACCGGCCGGGGCAGGGGAACGGTAGGCGTCGAGATCCCGCCGCCGAGCGCAACGAGTCCGAGTCCTAGCGCGAGAACGAGGAGAGCCGAGAGGTCGGGAACCGAATGCCAGTGCCGGACGAGTGCGAAGGCGCCGACGGCCGCGAGCCCCACGATCGCGAGGACCGGGTCCGCGAGCCCGTACGTCACCGCCGAGCGGGCGAGCATAAGGGCGAGGCCGAGCTGGACGCCGCGCGTCACCGGGACCGGGATCCGGGCCACGATCGGGTCGATCCAACCTGCGAGGCCGAGGGAAAGGAACAGCGCGCCGAGAATGATGCCGCCCGCGACAATCTCTCCTGCAGTCGCCTGGCCCGCGATGGCGACGACCGCGATCGTCTTCATCGGCTCGATCGGGATCGGCTGCCGGTAGACGAGCCCTGCCGCCGCGTACCAGATACCAAAGAAGAAGAGGGCCGGGCCGGGTAGGATCCCCGTCGCAAGAGCGACGCCGAAGAGGAGCGGGAGGACGGTCCCGAAGTTCCCGACCGCACCGGCGGCCTCGTGGAGCAGTTGAGGGTTGGCGTTCCGATCGGCGAAGGGGACTTGCAGTGGCATGCGGCTCCGTGTTCAGGTGGCAGGTTTCTCTGGAATTACGATGATTCTGCCGGTCCGGTCCCGGCAGATTCCGCATCGGTTAAAACGACGACGTACTCGCGCCCTCCAGTGACTCTTCGTCGACGTGTGCGAAGAGCCTGCGCGTCCCGGCAAGGGTCATCCCGATCCCCACCCGCTCATCCGATATCTCGGCTCCACCCGAACCGCGCCGCCCGATCGAGGCATACGCTCGGAGTACGAAATCCCGGGGTTCCCGGCGAAACGCCGCGTCGTCAGGAGCTGGACGGGGCTGGTCCCCGGTGTGACGACAAGAAGGGCCCGGGATTTTGGTCCGACAGGGGGGGGGAGGCGGAGTTTCGGGTCGGTCGCGAGTCGGCTCAGCGTGTTGGCACGGGCACGGCATCCGTCTCAGGGGTCGTTCCTGGAGCCCGAACCCCCTCGGGCATCGGCTCGAGGTAGACCTGGTCGGCTCGCAGTCTATCGCGATCTGCTCGAGCTCGGTCCTGCGGAAGTGGTAGGCATGGACCTTCAGATCCCCGCCGGCGACGGCGAGGATGATGTAACGGGGCTGACGGACGCCCTCCCGATCTTGATCCTCTCACGGACATAGAACTTCATGGCCATCGCGTCAACCATAATCCGGGTCGACGTCAATATCCTCGCTTCCAGGGTAAAAAAAAAGGTCCGGTTGATAATGAACGACGGAACAGCACCGACATCCCCGTCGATCGGGACTATTCACGGGCGGGATGCGGAGGGCGTGACCGGATTCGCGGGTTGTCGTCGCTTTCAGTCTCGATCATCCGGTGCGAGGATGAAGACGACATGTATCCTCATCGTCGGGATATTCCGTTCGTACGGAACGGCTAGTCTGCCGGACATCCCCCGTGCGGATGGATTCGGGGGAAAAGACAGGGCATTCGACCGACATCAGGCGGGGTCGTGCATGATGGAAGAGCGATCCGGCGGGGATGCCGGAGAACCGGTGAAGAACCGGACAGGGCACCTTTCGTTCCAGCAGCGGGTGATGACAGAACTGGGGGGATGGCCGCACTCGCCTGTTCTAGATGGAGTGGAATTCCCCTCGAATCGGGTCGATATCCGCCGAGCGACTCTTTCCAAGAGAGCCCCGATGACACAGTGAACAGGCTCACAGGCTGCGGTCGTAAAGGCCCCTGAATCGGACCCGCCGGAAGCGGTATCATTCCGATCCCTGCCGCGGTTACGCAGGGACCAGGAAGGCTCTTCGTCCCAGGATCTTCCCTACTCTCGGGAGGGTAAAAGCGAAGGGTTGTTCCCGGGGCTGGCCCGGGGCGTCACTCCGTGGTCTTTCCGTCGAAATGCTCCTCCGTTGCGTCGGCAACCTTCTTGGTGCGGGCCACGTACCCGTCCTGGTGCTCGGGGGGCGAGTAGATCGTATACAGCTTGAGGTCGGTCTCCTTCGACGTGTTGATCACGTTGTGCAACGCTCCCGCAGGGACGATCACACCACTGCCGTCCCGGACGCGGTGCTTGACTCCGTCGATGACGACGGTGCCGTTACCCTGCTCGAACCGGAAGAACTGGTCGATATCGTCGTGAACCTCCTCGCCGATCTCGTCGCCCGGCTTAATACTCATCAGCACGAGCTGGCTGTACGTCCCTGTATAGAGCACCTTGCGATATGACCCGTTTTTCAGCGTCAGGGCCTCGATATTCGCCACAAATCCCTTCTTCATCGTTGAACCGTCCATCTTATCTGACTGGCCAATGCATCGAATGGCAATATTGAATAAATTAATGCTCGTATATCAGGTTTTGGATTTCTATTGGGGGACCGATTGGGCGTATCACGCCGTTATCACGGCAGGTGACACCCCCGGATGAGGACACGGGTCATCGAGCAGTCCTGGTATGAAAATCATCCTTCTGAGGACCCCCGGGGGTGCGAAATACCGGGCCCCGGCTGAGACGAGCCTGTCGGCGTCCGCAGGAATTCCAGCGACTCTGCCCTCTCGGTTTTTCATCGCCTCCGCGGCCACATCTTCCGCCGACACGTACCGCCAGACGGAGATCCTGTGCAGAGTATCGACGATCCGGTCAGGCATGTGCGGCTTCCGGGCATCTTTCACAATCTGCGTTACCGTCAACGGCAGACGGGGGCGCCACCACCTCCGTGATCGGGCTTATCGCCCTCTCTTCCTCCGCATCTGTCACCCGTACCCGTGACGGGTTAATTAGAAACTCCCGGAGGACCGCTGTGATCTTTCCGGTTCGGCCTTGCAGCCACGGTGATATCCCCGTGCTCGCCGACCGTCGGCCGGTTAGATAACGAGAATTTCAAGGGGGTGCGCTGTCATTTCATCCCCACCCCGTGTCTCTGAGAGGGGTTCGTGGTCAGACACCATCGTCCACATCATCACGGCGCGAAGCCGTATCGTACGAGTGCCAGCGAACATCGGTGCTCCCGGTTCACTATGATTGTCGTCCACATCGGTTACCTCTCTATCCGACAAATGAACGGGATAGAGAGCATCACCCCCTTACCTCCGCGTTCGGAGTTGCTTGTCATTAACGAATAAGACTGGCATTGACCGGAAACATGTTCATCGAGCCTGGACATGGATCCGTCGATCTCTCACCCGGGGAGTCCCGGAGGCCATTTCGGAAACCGTCGACGTGGATGAACCTTCAGTCGGGGGCCACTGGAAGAACAGGGCATATATGTCCGGGACAGAGTGACCGAACGACGAGAGACGCGACGAATCGACCGGAATCGGGGATTTTCAAGTCGGAAAGGACTTGTCTGGACAGAGATCGTAGAGAACAGCGATGTCACAACTCTCCAGCCGGCCATTGCTGATTCAGTGAAGATCGGATCGACCGGATGCCGAGATTCCTGGCAGGGGTTTATGGGAATCGAGTCGAATGGCCATGTCCATCGGATGGTCGATAACGGTGAAGTAAAGTGTAGTTTCGGGCGAGTAAAGAGCGTCAACGGGTCCGGGGAGATCTGGGGATATCTGAGAAGAGAACATGGAGCGATGGGGGGGCATTCACCAAAAAGTCCCGAATTCAGGCGCATCTGTGCGGCGATATAATCACAGTACAGAAAGCGATAAAGCGAAAGTATTGAAAGAATCCTCGACTTGTTAAAGAAGGAGGGCCGGGGCCAGTCTGCCGCAATCTTTCCATCCAGGATGCCCTACCGGAAGGTCGTCGTCCTCGCCAATCGGCGCGCCCTCCCCGAGTTTCCGGGAGGAAAGACCATGGTTCAGCGCTCACGATCGGGGGATGCCCGGCATCATTCGACAGTCCACCCGGACGGGACCGATTCGCTCGAGACTCGAAACCGGGTCATGGGACGAGAACCTGCGGTGGCGTTTCTCCGGGATGGTTTCTGAGAGTATGGAGGGACGCCGCGCACCCGACAGCACTGGTTCCGGGATCGAGCGGTTGAATGGTGATTGTCGGGCTCTGTAGACCGGAGGTTTCGTTTCCAGAAGGGATCCTGAGGGTCCCGGTTGCGGGGTCTCACTGGCCATAAAACCTCGCCGCCGTCTACGATATGCCTCTTCAGTTCGTTCCCGCTTCCCGAGGGTATTTCGAAGCTCCCCGTCTCGTCGTGGGTTCAGGCGGGTGTCGGTCCCCTAAACCCGTGTCACGGGACCCTATCGTTCACCCCCCGCTGTTTCAAGGTCTCCCCCGGAGTTCACACGGACCTCCTCCTGCCCGACGGCAGTCCTCCAACTGTGTCGGGTCACTGGATCGGAGCGGAGGACGGGTCTCCTCGTTGGGCAGCCCCGCCGCGGGCGCGGTGACTGTCGGTTCGGGATGCTGAGGAGCCGGCAAGGTTCACCAGGATCGCTGAGAGGGACCAGGAGCCGTGACGATGCAGTGCCGCTCACGAAACGCTATCAGATGCCTCCGGCCGTCATGGGGACCGCTAACCCGAGGTAGAAGAGTGCGGCGAAGGTCCCCCCGGCAAGCGTGGAGAGCAGGTTCGTGCCCGAGTTGCCTATCAGGCCCCGGTTCTCGAGGACGGCCCCGATCACCGAGTCCACGTTCGTCCCGACGAGACCGGCGGCCACTGTCACGACCAGCATAGAGAGGTCGGCGATCCCGAGCAATAACGCCACCAGGCCGATAGCGAGCGCAGCGAGCCCGGCTGCCAACTCCCCGACGAGCGTCACTCCGCCATTCGTCCCGGGCTGCACGCGCTCGAAAGTGGTGATGAGGAACGGTGTCCTCGCCGTCACCCCGATCTCGGAAGCCACCGTGTCGGCAGCGGCCGTGGCGACTGATCCGAGAAAGAGGGCGATGCAGGCAGGATGCCCGGTCATGCCCCAGAGCACGGCAGCCGCGGCGGCCACGATACCGTTCGCGAAGACGTTCCTGTACCCCCTCACCCCGCTCTTCCCCTCCTCGACCCCGATACGCCGCTTGTAGTCGAACCTGTATCGCGTCGTCCCTGCACCGAGCACAAAGAAGACGAGCAGCACCACGAACCAGCGGACATCGGCAAAGACGATCAGGAGCAGCCCGACGAGGGCGCCCGAGAAGAGTCCCGAGAGGTCCATTGCCCGGGCCCTGTACGCGAAGTACCCGAACGAGAAGGCGATGATCGAGGCGGTGATCAGGTTGAGGGTATCCACCGTGAATTCCAGATCGTGGAAAAGGTAGACCGTCATCGCGACCCCGAGCATCTCGACCAGGAACGCGTCCTCCCGGTCAGCGAGGATCGCCTTGAGCAGCACGGCCACGACCACGCCGCTGAGAACGATCAGGGGTTGGTACCTCCCGAGCGCCCACGAGACCACGAGCCCGGCCGCGAGCCCCGCTGCGAAGAACCAGAGGAAGACAGGTGGCACCTCACCCGCCCCGAGCCGCGGACGAACCTCGACCTGTCGCCTCCTTCGGGAGAACAGGGAGCCGTCCGCGTATCGGGCGACCAGCTCGCCCACGAGCATGATCGCGAGCGTGACCGCGAAGACGTAGAGCGGGATCACCCGGAGGCCGAAGAGCACGGCCAGGACCATGATCGGCGCGGTCGGGTAGGGTTCCCGGTAGACTGTGAGCACGGCAAGGCAGGCGAGTAGCACGACTGCCGCCAGGATCCACTCCTGTGCCACGAACGGGGCAGACACGATCGCGCCCAGTCCGATGGCCGTCCCGAGCAGGGTCCCCCTCCGTTTCATCATTCTCCAGTGGTACGTGCCGGGTTATCAAGAACCTTCGGTTTCTCGGCAGGAACGCGGGTTCGATACAGTAATGACGCCGCGCACGAAACGGTTGAGCCGATGAGTCCCCCCGAACTGCCGAAGACCTACGACGCGGTCGCCGTCGAGGAACGGTGGCAGGCACGCTGGAGCGACGAGGCACACTATTTCGACCCGTCCTCCGACAGGCCCCGGTTCGTAATCGATACCCCGCCGCCGTATCCGACCGGCAACTTCCACATCGGCAACGCGCTGAACTGGTGCTACATCGACTTCCTGGCCCGGTATCGAAGGATGCGGGGGGATAACGTCATGTTTCCGCAGGGTTGGGACTGCCACGGCCTCCCGACAGAGGTCAAGGTCGAGGAGCAGAACGGGATCACCAAGAACGACGTATCGCGCGAAGAGTTCCGGAGGATGTGCCGCGAGCTGACTGAGAAGAACATCGAGCAGATGCGCTCGACCATGCGCCGCCTCGGTTTCTCGATCGACTGGTCGAACGAGTACGTCACGATGGACCCGGAATACTTCCGGAAGACTCAGGCCTCGTTTCTCAGGATGCTGGGGGACGGGTACATCTACCGCTCAGACCACCCGGTCAACTTCTGCACGCGCTGCGAGACCGCGATCGCGTTCGCCGAGGTTGCCTACGAACCGAGGACGACGAGCCTCGTCTATTTCGACTTCGACGGTCTGGAGATCGCGACCACCCGCCCCGAACTCCTCTCGGCCTGTGTCGCGGTGGCAGTCCACCCGGAGGACGAGCGCTTCAGGGAGCTCGAGCGTCCGCTCACGGTCCCTCTCTTCGGACACTCGGTGCCGGTGATCCGGGACGAGGCGGTCGACCCCGCATTCGGGTCGGGCGCCGTGATGATCTGCACCTTCGGCGACAAACAGGACGTCGTTTGGTGGAAGACACACCGGCTCGAACACCGCGCGGCGCTTGCCCCTACCGGCAGGATGACCGCGCTGGCCGGGCCGTTCGAGGGGATGACCGCCGTTGAATGCCGCAAGGCGGTTATGGAGGCGTTGGAGAAGGAGGGGATCCTGATAAGACAGGTCCCGCTCGAGCAACGTGTCGGGACCTGCTGGCGATGCAAGACGCCGATAGAGATTCTCTCCGAGGACCAGTGGTTCATCAGGGTCGACCCCGGGGCCATCCTCAGGGCGGCCCGAGCGGTCAGGTGGGTGCCCGAACACATGCTGCTCAGGATGGAGGACTGGGTCGGGAAGATGGAGTGGGACTGGTGCATCTCCCGCCAGCGGCTCTTCGCGACCCCGATCCCGGTCTGGTTCTGCGTCGACTGCGACGAGATAATCCTGCCGAGCCCGGAGGATCTCCCGGTCGACCCGACCTCGGACTCCCCGAGGGGTCCCTGTCCTCGCTGCGGATCGACGCGGATCAGGGGCGAGACCGACGTGCTCGACACCTGGATGGACTCCTCGATCTCGGTCATGAACGTCACGGGCTGGGATGGATCCGGGGCCGTGCCGCCTCTCTTCCCGGCGCAGATCCGGCCTCAGGGACACGACATCATCCGGACCTGGGCCTTCTACACGATCCTCCGATCACTCGCGCTGACCGGCGGGAAACCCTGGGATCAGATCCTTGTCAACGGCATGGTCCTGGGCGAAGACGGGTTCAAGATGTCCAAGTCGCGTGGCAACATCATCGCGCCAGAGGAGATCCTCTCCGAGTACGGGGCGGACGCGCTCCGGCAGTGGGCCGCGGCAGGCGCGGCCACCGGCTCGGACATCCAGTTCAACTGGAACGACGTGATCGCGGCCTCGCGCTTCCAGACCAAGTTCTGGAACATCGCCCGCTTCGCCCTCATCCAGATCAACCGACGGGAGGAGAGCGAGGAGGAGCCGGTCGCACTCGCCGATCGCTGGCTGCTCGCCCGGCTCTCCGGGCTCGTGAGCGAGGTGACGGCAGCAATGGACAGTTACCAGTTCGACCGCGCCCTCAAGGCGATCCGCGAGTTCGCCTGGGAGGTGCTCGCCGACCAGTACATCGAGCTCGTCAAGGGGCGGCTCTACGGGGAGGGGGACGGCCGGGCCGGGGCTGTCCGGGCTCTCAGGACGACTCTGGACGTCCTCTGCCGCCTGCTCGCGCCGTTCGTGCCGGCGTTCGCCGAGGAGGTCTACTCGTTCATGGGGCGGGGCTCTGTCCACGAACAGCCCTGGCCCGAGTTCTCGCGCGAGGACCCGGGAGCACTCGACGACGGCATGCTCCTCGCATCGGTCGTCGCGGAGGTGCGTCGGTTCAAGCACGAGCGCGGACTCGCGCTCAACGCCCCCCTCGGGCGCGTGACGGTGATGGCGCCACGCACGATCTACGACGCGGGGGACGCCGGCCGCGCCCTGAACGCCGATCTCGTCTGGCAGCTCGGGACGGAGGGTCTGACGCGCGAGCTGGTCGACGTCTCTTTCGACATGGCAGTCGTGGGCAAAACCTTCCGACGGGCCGCTCCCGCGTTCATGGCGGCGGTCCGCGATCTCCCCCGGGAGGTGCTCGCCGGGGGGGTCGACGAGGTCGTGGTGAACGGGGATACGTTCCCGGTCCCGGACGGGGCGTTCTCCCCCGTCTGGGCCTCTGTTGTCGACGGGGAACAGGTGGACCTGGTCACCCTGGGCGACGTCATCGCGACCGTGCAACGGTCTGCCTGATCGTCCGTTCGACGAGATCCAGGATCTCCCCCTTTTCGAGCATCGCGTCGACGAGGACGAACCGGTCGGGCTCGCTCCCTGCGAGCTCGAGGTATGCACCCTGGATCCTCTCGAGGAGGTCGGCCTGCTCGAAGTGCTCGCGCCGCCCTCCTCCTCGTTCGAGCCGCTCCATGGCCCGGTCGACGGGGAGCACGAGTAGAAAGGTCCGGTCGGGAGGGATCGTCCAGCCTGCGTGGACCGACTTCAGCCATTCGAGCGGATCGGGGAGCCTGCCGTCGAGGACGACGGACTGGTACGCGTACCGCGAGTCCGAGTACCGGTCCGAGATGACGGTCCGCCCTCGCCGGAGCGCCGGGCGGATGGTCGTCTCCAGGTGGGACGCGTGGTCGGCGGCGAAGAGAAGCGCCTCGGCCACCGGGTCGATCTCCCTGGCGATCCCACGCCGCACCGCTTTGCCGGTCCAGCCTGCAGTCGGCTCGCGCGTGAAGACCGGGTCGATATCGGCGAGTCGGGCCCGAAGCCGCCGGACGAGGGTCGATTTGCCGGAGCCGTCGATCCCCTCAATGGTGATCAGGACCACGTGCCCCTCCGGATCGCGTCGAGGGGGATGGATCCCCGGTGGACTGCGGTCCCGACGATCGCGCCGTCGAAACCCGACTCAACGAGCCGGTCGAGGTCGAACGGAGACCTGACCCCGCCGCCGTAGAGCAGGAACCGGTCCGAGGCCTCACGGAGTCGATTGAGCAGGGAGGGGTCGAGCCCGCGTTCGGTTCCGACCGAGCCGAGGTCCAGGTAGAGGTGCCCGGCGAGATCGAGGTGCCGGATCTCCTCGAGATAGGAAACCGGGTCCTCGTCCCCGGGGATCACCCTCCCGTCGCGGCAGTCGATCGAGAGAACGCCACCAGGGCAGTCCCCCAGGGCCCGGGAAGCCGTCTCGGTCGCCAGCACCGGGATGTAACCCCTTACGCCGCGGCATTCTGCGGCCGAACGGTAGCCCGCGTCGACGTAGCATGTTTTCACGCCGCGGGCGAGCCCTGCGATCACCTCGCCATGGCCAACGGTTCCCCCGATCCTGTCGAGGTCCGCGATGTAGAGATGTCGTGGCCGAATGGCCCGAAGATGGGCGTTCGGATCGGCTGTCCGTGCGAGGCCCCAGTCGAGCGGCCGGTAGGTCGAGCGCGCACCGGCGGTGCCGTGGACAACGACCCCGTTACGGAGGTCGACGGCGAGGATCAGATCCATTCGCTGATCGGGTGAGCGCTCGGAGGAGAGATTCTTTTCCCAGTCACCCCCGACCTCGCCCCCTTCGGAATCCCTATTAACGGGGGCGCGTATATCTGCTCTATGCAACTGCTTGTCAGCCCGAGCAGCCTCGCCGAGGCAGAGCGTGCACTCGCCGCCGACATCATCGACGTTAAGCGGCCGGCCGAAGGGTCGCTCGGGGCCAACTTCCCCTGGGTGATCCGCGGGATCAAGGGAATGACCGACAAGCCGGTCTCGGCCGCGATCGGCGACTTCGACAATCGCCCTGGCGGCGCAGCTCTTGCCGCGCTCGGGGCTGCCGCCGCCGGCGCAGACTACATCAAGTGTGGGCTCATGGTCGCGAAGGAGGACGAGGCACAGTGCATCATCGAGGGCGTGGTGCGCGCGGTGAAGGACGACTACCCCGACCGGAAGGTTGTCTTTGCGGCCTACTCGGACCACGAGCGGCTCCACACGATCTCGCCGTTCGCAGTGGTACCTCTCGCATCGGCCGCAGGCGCCGACGTGGTGATGGTCGACTCTGGAATCAAGGACGGGCGGTCCACGTTCGAGTTCATGAAAGAGGCCGAACTCGCCCGATTCGTCGAATCCGGGCACGAGGCGGGCCTTGCAGTAGCGCTCGCCGGATCGCTCGTCTTCGATGATATCCCTGCCCTCCGTCGGATCGACCCGGACATCATCGGTGTCAGGGGAATGGTCTGCGGCGGTGATCGGAATGCAATGCTGCAGGAACACCTGGTCCACGCGGCCATGGCGGCAATCAGATGAACCATGTTCTCCCGAAAATTGATTGAAGCCCCGCTCGCCCTCACCTTCGACGACGTCCTGCTCCAGCCCGCGGCGTCGGCGGTCGAACCGGACCAGACCGATATATCGACCCGTTTCTCTCGCCGAATCCCGCTGAACATCCCGCTCGTCTCGGCGGCGATGGACACCGTGACCGAGTCATCGATGGCGATCGCGCTCGCCCGTGCAGGCGGGCTCGGGGTGATCCACCGGAACATGACGGCCAGCGAGGAGTGCGACGAGGTCCGGCGCGTCAAGCAGGCCGAGGAGCTGATCGAGCGGCGGGTCCAGGCGGTCGGTCCCGAGGCGACCGTGGCGGAGGTGGAGGAGCTGATGAGCCGTCAGGGAATCGGGGGCGTTCCCGTGGTCGACGATAGCAACGTCGTGATCGGGATCGTGAGCCGGCGGGATGTCCGTGCGATCGTGAACCGGCGTGGTAAAGAGGCGATCAGGGCGATCATGACGCCGTCTCCCATCACCGCCACCGAGACGTGCACGATGGAGATGGCGCTCGAGACCATGTATACCAACAAGGTCGAGCGCCTTCCCGTCACCGATGAAGGCGGTCGCCTGGTCGGGATCATCACGATGCAGGATGTCCTCGAGAAACGGCAGTACCCCAGCGCCGTCCGGGACCGTGACGGCAATCTCCGCGTGGCGGGGGCTGTCGGTCCCTTCGACCACCCGCGGGCGATGGCGCTGGTAGAGGCCGGAGCGGATGCCCTTGTGGTCGACTGTGCCCACGGCCACAACCTCGCCGTTGTGCGGGCCGTCGGGGATATCAAGGGCTCCGTCGGGGTTGACGTGGTCGCCGGCAACATCGCGACGACGGAGGCGGCAGAAGCGCTGATCGGGGACGTGGACGGCCTCAAGGTCGGCATCGGTCCCGGCTCGATCTGCACGACCCGGATCGTGGCCGGCGTCGGGGTGCCACAGATCACTGCGATCGGGGCGGTCGCCGATGTGGCCGGCCCTGTCGATGTTCCCGTCATCGCTGACGGCGGGGTCCGTTTCTCGGGCGATATCGCGAAGGCCATCGCGGCCGGAGCCGATTCGGTCATGCTCGGATCCCTCTTCGCCGGGACGGACGAGTCGCCAGGACGAATCGTCGCTATGAAGGGTCGACGCTACAAGCAGTACCGCGGCATGGGCTCACTGGGCGCGATGACCGGGGGATACTCCTCGGACCGCTACTTCCAGAAAAAGGAGATCGGACAGACCAAGTTCGTCCCCGAGGGGGTCGAGGGCGCGACCCCGTACATCGGGCGCGCCTCGGACGCGATCTACCAGCTGATCGGTGGGCTACGTTCGTCGATGGGATACACGGGCTCTGCGACGATCGCCGATCTCAAGCGCGGCGGCCGTTTCGTCCGGATCACGGCGGCCGGTTTCGGCGAGAGCCACCCGCACAACATACTGATCACCGACGAGGCCCCTAACTACCGGATGTTTGACCAGTAACCGTTCATTCATGCCATCTCCCACAACGACGCGGACCCTGCTCGAGCACGCCGAGATCGCACGTATCCTCGACCTGCTCGGCAACAGGAACCGGCGGCGCATCCTGGACCTGCTCCGCGACAAGCCTTGCTACGTGACGGAGATAGCGAACCGCCTGGTCCTCTCGCCGAAAGTCGTGATCGAGCACTTGGCCCTGCTCGAGCGCGAGGAACTGATAGGTTTCTCGCTGGATGAGCGCAGGCGGAAGTACTACTTCCTCTACCGGGAACTCGATGTCTCGATCGCGGTCCGGGCGATGGCGGATGCGCGCGCGTGCCAGGTCCCCCCGGGACGGTCGGCCATGCTGGCGCAGCGGCTTGGCCAGCTAAGGGGCCTGATCGAGACCCGCGAGCAGCTGATCGAGCACCTCGACGGGGTTGACCGCGAGATAGACCATGCCCTGACCGATCTCATTAAGTGCGGTGAGAGGGTAATCGAGAACGAGAACGACGTCGATATCCTTCTCGCCCTCTCCGCGGGGGCGCAGGCCTTGGGGGATCTGTCTGGAATGACAGGCCTCACGGCCGAGGAACTGAACGGCCGACTGGCGCGCCTGGAGCGCCTTGGCGTGGTAAGGGCCGAGAGAAACATGTACTGTCTGAGTGGTGCCGATGCCGAACAACACCGATGACAGGAGTTACCGTGACCTCGCGCGACTCCTGGAGCACCTGATACGGAATCTGCCTTCCCCCGAACCCGGCCAGGTCGTCGGGTTCACGGTCATGACCGGGGCGGTCCCGGACGGACCGCAGGTTTTCGGGTTCGCCGAGGATACCGGGGAGATCGATTACGAGTTGACAGAAGGGCGGGACGAGATCTTTGTTACTCTCGACGTGCCGAGCGACCTCAGGACCGCCCCCTACGTCGACATCCAGGCCCAGCAGATCAGGATCATGCTTGACGACCAGGTGATCGAGGTCACGATGCCTGTCCCGATCGATGTCCGCCACTGCTACTACCAGGTCCGGCACGGTGTCATGGATGTCCAGTGCCGGAAACGGTAGTTTTTTTTTATCCCGGTCCGTGCAGATCCCCCGCGCGTCTCGAAGGGCCGTTCGACGTTTTCCCGACAGGCGAACCCGGACGCCGGGACCATCCAGGAGAACGGAATCCCCCGGGGAGTGACCCCGCCATGTCGCATCAGCCGTTCCCTCGCGAACGCCCGGACCCTTCATGACGTCCGATGGAGTCATTCCTGTCGGTAAACCGCGTGCCATCGGTCTATCCGCGTGTGCCGGGGTATCGCAGGGGCCCGTGCCCATCATACAACCGGCCCGCGTTCGCTCATTCGGTGTCCCCGGTATCTTCATGTCAGCGAGATCGAGCCCTTTCCCGCCGCCTCCGTCCTGTATCACCTCGACCCGTACCTCACCCGTCCGGGGGATCCCGGGGACCGGTTCCTGGCCGCCGGGCTACCCGTTCCTCGCCCCCTCTTCACCCATCCCCACGACACCGTTCGTCGAGATCTGCCTCACCCTCCTGGGAGGCGATTCGGAGGATGAGGGTGTCGCGGGATGGCCTGGCTGACTGGCACCTACCCGGTCCGGCGTGTCCGGATCGAACGGCCTGATCGCCGGCAGGATGGTCGAGAACGGACCGTGCACCCGGTAGACGATCTCCCCTTCTGGAACCCCACCTCCTTCCGAATATCGTGGGACCTGGAAGCGCTGGCGTCGGATCCGCCCGGGCCAGGCTCCTCCACGGAACGGGAACCCCGAAGACGTGAAGGGTCCGGAGATGGGCGCCGACGCCTTTTGACGGGATCAGAGATCCGGGTCGAGGGGGGTCCGGCGGCCTCCCTCCTTCCCAGTCGGGGTGAGGCGATGGCGGGAGTGAAAGGATAACCTTTCCTGGAGAAAAAAGGGTCAGAGAAGGCCGAAGGACTTCAGGGTCACCTCGGGGTTGACGGCGCCCACGTGGTAGACTGCGCCCTCGGAGAGCTCGTTGATGACCACCTCGGCCGGCGAGAAGAGGGAGGTGTCGATCTGGTAGAAATCGAAGTTGGCCTCCTTGAAGGTCTCGTAGAAGGGTTTGCCGTACCCCTTCGATTTATTCGAGGGGATCCGGTCCAGGTAGTCCTTGATCTCGGGCGCACGCATGGTCAGCATGATCCGGCCGTGGTAGATGGTCGCATCGTTGGTCGTTCCCATCGCCATCGTGGCGTCTTTCTTGACCGGCGGTACGGGTGCGGAGCCGATCGCGCTCGTAATCTTGGTGGTGTCGAACCCCAGTTCGTTCAGCTTGTAGATCGCCGTCTCCACGCACCGTCCCGAGACCTGGATGGAGCCGACAATCGAGGCCGTCGGCGCGACCACCGCGCAGACGCTCCCCACGTCGACGTGGCACTCCTCCGCGATCTTCTCCATCACCTCGCCGTTCGGCAGGTGATCGGACTCGAGCGCGATCACGGCAGAGTCGAAGTCGTCTTCGTAGCCGATCACCTCGTAGGTGTGTCTGGGCTTCAGTGCGAGGGCGCGAGCCGGCCCCGAACCCATCGCGAAATAGTTACCGACCTTCACTGTCCACCCGGCCTTCTGTGCGCCGAGGCAAGCGATCGACGGGAAGTCGGTGTTGACCTCGATGAAAGGGAGCGGCACACCCCCAATCTCGCCCATCGAGAACGAGATCTCGCCGAGACCACCCATGCAAATCTCGGTGAAGGCGCGCCCGGCGGCGTAGCCTCCCCACGTGCTGACGCCGCAGTCGACGATCCGGGCTCCGTTCCCTAGATCGTGCGACGCGGCGTTGAACTCTTCTGCAAACTCGGCCAGATCCTCGAAAATTTCCAGTGCCAGTTCGTTAACGCTGAGCATACGCTGATCCCCCGTATGCCAATAAGGAGATCAGCAGAAGAGATAAGACTTGTCAAAACGTTTCTGCGATTATTTAAGCCTGTCCAGGATCTGCCCAGGCTCGTACCGGAGGGCGATCGCTCGTGACCGTCCCCGGCCAGATCGGTAGCTGATATCGATCAGGCGCATCGTCTCGAGTTTTGCGAGAACCTCGTAATAGCGCGTGTATCCCAGTTTAAGCTCGTCCCTGATCCGCTCGTAGAGTTCGCCTCCCCCGACTTCTGCCCCGTCGCTCGCCCCCCTGCACAGGAGTTCGAGCAGGGTCCTCTCTTCTCCCCGGAGCGTTCGGATCACCGCGTCCAGGTGGAGATAGCGCGACGCTTCATAGGCACGGCAGACGTCTCCCCGCTCGATCTTCCTCCGCCCGTCCATCTCGGCCGTGATCCCGGCCCGTTTAAGAAGGTCGATCCCGACTCGTAGATCGCCGCCCTTCATAGTCTGGTCGACGACGAGTGAGAGCATCTCGGTGTTGAGGACGCCGGGGTAGAAACCCTGGCGACTTCTTTCGTCGAGGATCGCCTCGACCTCAGTGGTGGAGTACGGGTTGAAGTAGACCTCGTTCGGACGGAAGACCGACTGGACCCGGGCATCGAGCCGAGCGGGGAGATGGATCGTGAGGTCCGATAGGATTACGACGACCCCTACCTTGGTGCCCGGGTAGACCTCGTGGGTCCGGAGAAGGGAATAGAGCACCCTGTTGAGCTCGTTCTCGTACAACAGGTAGTTGGCGTCGTCGAGCGCGACGACCAGGATCTTCTGCTCCCGCTCCAGGACCCGCGCGACGGCATCGAATACCCTCTTGGTCGAGGTCCCCGAGGAACGCGGTGTGTGGCCAGAGAGCCGGTGGTAGATCTCCGAGATGATCCCGAAGGTCGTGTTGTCGATCTGGCAGTTGACGTAGACAGGGACGAGGGTCTTGGTGGTCTCCTCGACCTCGGTGAAGAGCTTGCGGACGGTCGTGGTCTTGCCCGTGCCCGGGAGACCGCGGCAGACCGTGTTGAGGGGGCGGGCGCCCCGCAGCCCCGGCCTGAGCTGGAAGGCCAGCTCCCGCATCTGCGCCTCCCGGAAGTTGAACTGCTCTGGCACGAAGTCGGGGTCGAAGACCTCGGGGTCGCGGAACAGGGTCTCGTCCCAGCGAAGGAAGTGGCGTGTCACGGGCCGGGTTCGCTCAGAGGGTCTGGATGCACTTCTTGCAGAGGACCTTCGAGACGAACAGCCGGCTCGTCTTCTCTTCAGCGGCGCTGACGGGTGCACCGCAGCCCTCGCAGACGGCGCCCGAGGGTGACGGGGCCGGCGCCTTCGAAGGCGTTCTAGCGCTCCCCTTTCCGGCCGACCCTGCCGGCGGGGAAACCGGTTTGGCCTGCCCGCGTCCGGGTTCTGCGACGGGGGACGCGACCGCATCCCTGTCCGGGACGACGGGCAGTTCATCACCGGGTGGGGCATCGAGCGTCTCGAGGCGGGGTTCCGACGGCGCCGGGCCCACGAGCCCCCGCCGGGGTTCGGAGGCCGATCTCGTCGCCTGGGCCGGGCCGGGCGGGTCCGCCACCGGAGGCGCGTTTGCCGGGACCGGTGGAGGAGCCGCGACGGGCTTCGGCCGAACGGTCCTGATCTCCTGCTGGGGCGGATGGGTTTCACGACGTCCAGGGTCAACGGGGGTGGGCGGCTCAGCGGCGCTCTCGACGCTATCCGGAACGCCCTGGGTGGCGGCTTCGCCTAGAACCCTGCGCCGGTAGGTGTCGACCAGACCGGCGGTCTCGGGATGGTCTCGACCGAAGAGGGAGAGGGTCTGGTCCAGGAATTGGACGAGCGATCGAACCTCTTCCTCGTTCGAGACCTCGTCCGAGACCTCGAGCCGCAGGCTCTCGTAATTCGTGAGGTTGACGGTGACGCCGACGGTCATGTTTCGCCGGGGCATGATATTCATGTTGCCGTGATACCGGTGATAAATACGTCGGTTGCACCACGAAAGTGACGCCTGGACTGGCCGGAAGTGCGGCAGGCGGGGAAATGATGATGAACCCGGACTCCCGAATCTATCGGTGCTCTCCGGCGCGGCGGCCGGCTGATGATGAGAGTTACCCCCACTGAACCGTGACGAGGCAAGGGCCCTGAAGCCGTCAGTGCCGCGCCTGATCGAACAGGATCGGCAGAAGTTCCGTCGCCTGGATACGCCCGAGCCCCCCGTTCCCCGCTTCTCTCTCGGTGTAGCGTGTCGTCGCGTCCCTGCCCAATCCACGGACCGCGACGGGCACCGGATCGCGGGTGTGGGTCCGTACACGGATCGGGGTCGCGTGGTCGGGCATGACCGCCACGACGCCATCAAAACCGTCTAAAATCATTCCGAGCATGTCGTCGACCCGCTCGATAGCGCGCACCTTCTCCTCGATCGACCCCATGTGCCCGGCCTCGTCGGGAGCCTCGACGTGGCAGTACACGAAATCAAGGTGATCCAGGGCGGCGAGCACGTGCCGCGCCTTCCCCTCGAAGTTGGTGTCGAGGTAGCCCGTGGCACCAGGCACCCTGATCACCTCGAGCCCCGCGTACCGCGCGATCCCGTTCAGCAGGTCGACCGCCGATATCATCCCCCCCCGCACGCCGAAACGCTCGGCGAAGGGCGGGAGCGCGGGGCGAAGGCCCCCAGACCACGGCCAGATGCCGGTGGCGGGCGGGAGCCCGCTCGCGACGCGCGCGCTGTTGACGGGATGGCGGGAGAAGGTCTCTTCAGCAGCGTCCATGCACGCCAGGAGAAGGTCTCGGTCGGGGCCGGACGGGAGAAATGGGCCGATCGGTTCGCCGACGATGTCGTGCGGGGGGGTTCCCGCTCCTCCCGCGCCTCCCGGGACGGTGAGGAGGTTACGGTACGAGATTCCCGGGTGGAACCGGACCCCGGAGACCGCTGCCTGGAGCGATGACAGGAGGCTCGCCCCCTCCTCGCTCGAGATGTGCCCTGCCGAGAAATCAGCCATCAACCCGTCACTGATCGTGACCAGGTTGCAGCGGTAGGCGACCTCACCGGGTCCGAGATCGATCCCCATGCTCGCGGCCTCGAGTGGTCCGCGGCCGGTGTAGAACTCTACGGCATCGTACCCGAGCAGGCCCAGGTTCGCGACGTCGGACCCCGCGTCGTATCCGTCGGGAACGGTCGAGACGAGCCCCGTCATCCCTTCCCTCGCGACGCGGTCCATGTGCGGCGTCTCGGCAAATTCAAGCGGCGTCATCCCTCCAAGCTCGGTGATTGGCTCGTCGGCCATCCCGTCCCCGAGCAGCAAGACGACCTTCATGTGCCTACCAGCTGCTCCCGTATCGCGATCCGCATGCTCTCCCGGGACCCCAGCGGGGGTCGCCATCCCATCGCCGCGAGCCGGTCGATAGCGAGACGCATGCGCGGCACGTCGCCCACCCACCCGCGGTCCCCGCCGGTGAAGCGGTACCGGACTTCCTCGAACCCCATCTCCCCCACTACCAGGTCGGCGATCGTGACCACGTCTATCCAGTCCTCCGAGCCGATATTAACGGTGTTGACCGTCCCCGAGGCGTGGTCGCAGACGTGAAGGAAGGCGTCGACACAGGCCCCGACCTCCAGGTAGGACTTGGTCTGCCGCCCGTCCCCGAGGATCTCCAGGGAACGCGGATCCTCCCGGAGCTTTCTGATGAAGTCCCACGACACGCCATGGTTCGACCTCTCGCCGACGATGTTCGCGAACCGGAAGACGAACGAGCGCATCCCGTACGAGTGGCAGTAGGCGCTGATCAGCGCCTCGCAGGCGAGCTTGCACCCGCCGTAGACCGATATGGGCAGCATCGGGGCGTAGTCCTCGGGGGTGGGGATCTCGGCCGCCTCCCCGTATACGGTCGATGTCGATGTGAAGGCGATCTCACGGACGCCCTCTGTCCGCATCGCCTCGAGCACCCGCGACGTGGCGACCACGCTCTGCTCGAACATCGATCCGGGCGTGGAGGCTCCAGACCTGACATCGGGGTCGGCCGCAATGTGGTAGACCCGGTCTGCGCCGGCGAGCCGTGTCTCCCAGCCGTGCTCGAGCAGGTCCGCGACCAGGAGCTCGACCTGTCCGTACCCGAGGTGCCGGGAGAGGTTCGCCTCCGCGCCGGTCGAAAGGTTGTCGATCACGAGCACCCGGTCTCCCCGCGCGGCGAGCGCGTCCACGAGGTGTGACCCGATGAACCCGGCCCCGCCGGTCACAACGCTGAACATCGTATCAATATAGGACGCCGCTCCTATACGAGTACTGCGATGTTTCTCGGGATCGACCACGGCACGACGGCGATGCGCTTCGCGAGCGAGATCGGGGTCCTGAAGATCACCCGGAGCGACGCCCGGACGTTCACCCTGGACGACCTCGACAGCCTGGGACCGGTCGACGGGATCGAGGGGTGTGCCCTCACCTATTCGATGGGCGACGCGATCGCGGCGTTCACTCCGATCGGGCGCGTCCGGAACCGGGGGGTGGTGAGCCGCGAGGGGGCGGGCGAGCACGTAGGCGGGGGGACCAGGGTGTTCGACGCCCTCGCGTCGAGCGAGATCCCGACCTTCGTGGTCCCGGGGATTCACCGTGGGTCACCGACCGACCCGCGGTTCAAGGCGTACTCGCACCAGGCGAGCCCCGAAAAGGTCGGGATCGCGTACCTGGCGGTGCGGGAGGTCGGCTCTGACGTCGTCGTCGCCGATGTTTCCTCGAACACGGTCTCTCTCCTGGTCAGGAATGGAAAGATCGTGGGCGGGTTCGACGCCTGCCTCTTCGCTCCAGGGATCTGCCACGGCGCTCTCGACGTCGAGGCGATTCGCCGTATTGACCGTGGCGAGGAGTCCGCGAACCAGGCGTTCATGCATGCAGGGGTCGACTATACGGTGCCAGGACCCGAACGGCATCGGACGATCGCGATGTTCGCCGCGATGGAGTGTGCCTCTCTCCTCCTGCTCGCTCCCGATGCCGAAGTCGTTCTCGCGGGCTCGCTCGCTCCACTCGTCGCGGAGGAGGTCTCTTCCCTGCTCGGCCGATCGGTCGTGGTCCGCGACGAGTGGGCGGCATCCCGGGGACTCTCGCTGATCGCCCGCGACCTCGTCGCCGGGTCCAGCGATATCCTCGGGATCCCTGTCGAACGGTGAGTCCGCTGCGACAGCACCCCCGACCCCTGGATTTATATTGATTTATCATGTAAGATCTGGGGGAAGAGTATGCAGGAGCTACGCATCCACGGCAGGGGCGGCCAGGGCTCGGTCACGGCGGCCGAACTCATAGCGGTCGCCGCGTTCGAGGGCGGGAAGTACGCCCAGGCATTCCCGGCCTTCGGCGTCGAGAGGCGGGGAGCCCCGGTCCAGGCCTTCGTCCGATTCAGTGACCGGCCCATTCGGGTCAGGAGCCAGGTCTACGAGCCCGACTTCGTGATCGTCCAGGACCCGAGCCTCATCCGCGACGTCGATGTCTTCAAGGGCATGGGCTCCGGCGGGATCGCGATCGTCAACACCGAGAAAGAGGCCGACTACCCGGTTCCCGGGGGTGTGCGTCTCCTGACGCTCGACGCGACCACGATCGCGCTCGAGACCCTCGGGCTCCCGATCACGAACACAGCCCTGATGGGTGCGTTCGCTGCAGCGACGGGGCTGATCTCGTTCGAGGCCCTCGCCGACGCGCTCAGGCACCGGTTCTCCGGCGCCCTGGCCGATAAGAACATCGAGACGGCTCGCCGGGCGTACGACGAGATGAAGGCAAGGGCGGGGGCGTCCTGATGCCGCTCAACGAAGGCTGCGTCGCCGCCCCCGGGCGGGCCCGCGACAACAGGACTGGCTCCTGGCGGGTCTTCATTCCAAAATTCGACCACGAGGCCTGCTCGAAGTGCGGGATGTGCCAGCTGATCTGCCCCGAGGGGTGCATCCAGGAAACCGGGGAGAACGAGTTCGTGCCCGACTACGACTACTGTAAGGGCTGCGGCCTCTGCGCCGAGGAATGCCCGAAGGGAGCGATCACCATGGAACAGGAGGAGAAGTGATGGCGCTCGAGATCATGGAGGGCTCGATAGCGATCGCCCAGGCAGTCAGGCGCTGCCGCCCCCAGGTCGTCGCGGCCTATCCGATCACGCCCCAAACCCATATCGTCGAGGCGCTCGCCGAGATCGTCGCCAACGGCGAGCTTTCGGCGGACTACATCACCGTCGAGTCGGAGTTCTCGGCCCTCTCCGCCTGCGAGGGGGCCGTCGCCGCGGGTTCCCGGGCCTACTCTGCCACTACCTCCCAGGGGCTCGCCCTGATGTTCGAGGTCTGCTTCAACATGGCAGGTATGCGCCTGCCCCTCGTCATGACGATCGCGAACCGCGCGATGGGAGCACCGCTCTCGATCTGGAACGACCAGCAGGACTCCATCGCGCTCCGCGACGCGGGCTGGCTCCAGTTATATGCCGAGGACAACCAGGAGGCGGTCGACCTCCACTACATCGGCTATCGCGTCGCGGAGGATCATCGCGTCCTGCTTCCGGTGATGGTCTGTTTCGACGGGTTTGTCCTATCACACACGTACGAACCGGTCGACATGCTCACCCAGGAAGAGGTCGACGCCTACCTCCCACCGTTCGTCCCCAAGTTCATGCTCGACGCGAAGAACCCTGTCTCGATGGGAATGTACGCGACTCCGGACTACTACCCCGAGTTCCGGTACGAGACTGATCTGGCCCAGAAGCGGGCGCTCGAGGTTATTCGCGAGGCCGGACGGGAGTTCGGCGAGCAGTTCGGGCGCGACTACTCTGCCCTCGTCGAGTCCTATCGGATGGACGACGCCGAGACCGCGATCATCGCGATGGGCTCCATCTGCGGCACGACCAAGGAGGCCGTCGACGAGATGCGCGACGCGGGGAAGCGGGTGGGGCTGGTTCGGCTCCGCACCTTCCGTCCGTTCCCGACAGAAGACCTGAGAGAGGCGCTCTCTGGCGTCTCGCGGGTTGCCGTGCTCGACAGGAACGTCTCGCTCGGCGCCGGCGGCACCGTGCATCGTGGTGCGGTGGTCCTCGAGGTGAAGGACGCGCTTTACGGAGAGCCCATCCCGGTCCTGGACTACGTGATCGGCCTCGGCGGCCGGGACGTCCGGATCGAGGACATCAAGAGGGTGGTCGAACTCTGTGAAGCGGGAGATGGCGACCGTTTCTACGGCCTCCGCACGGAGGTGCTCTAGATGGCTATCGACAAGACGTGCGAACTCTTCGACTGCGGGCACCGGGCCTGCGGCGGATGCGGGGCCTCGATGGCGGCACGGCTCCTGCTCAAGGCGTCCGGGCCCGAGACGATCGTTGTTTCGAGCACGGGCTGCATGGAGGTCTTTTCGACCCCCTACCCCGAGACGGCGTGGAAGGTCCCCTGGATCCACTCGCTCTTCGAGAACGCGTCTGCCGTCGCGTCGGGGATCGAGTCCGCCCTCAAGCAGCAGGGCCGGAGCGAGAAGGTGGTGGTGGTCGCCGGCGACGGTGCGACGTTCGATATCGGGGTCCTCTGCATCTCGGGCGCGTTCGAGCGGGGCCACGACATCACCTACATCTGCTACGACAACGAGGCCTACATGAACACCGGGATCCAGCGCTCGGGAGCGACCCCCTTCGACGCCTCGACGACGACCAGCCCTGCCGGGAGGGTCTCGTTCGGCAACAAGCATCCCAAGAAGGACATGCCCAGGATCCTCGCCGCCCACGGCTCGCCGTACGTGGCGACGGCCTCGGTGGCCTACCCGGCCGACTTCATGCAGAAGGTCGAGAGGGCGATCAGCACCGAGGGGCCGACCTACGTCCAGGTGCACGCGCCCTGCTGCACGGGCTGGGGCTTCGACGGTGCGAAGACCGTCGCGATCGGTAAGCTCGCGATCGAGACGGGGCTCTGGGTCAACTACGAGCTGGTCGACGGCGAGGTTGCCAAGGTCAAGAAGGTCGTAAAAAAGCCGGTCGAGGAGTACCTGAAGGAGCAGAAGCGCTTCCGGCACCTCTTCAAGCCGAAGCTCCAGGAGGAGGAGATCGCGAAGATCCAGGCGATCGCGGACCGCAACTTCGAGCGGTATGGGCACGAGATCAGGCTCCCGCCGAAGAAGGCGCCAGAGGGCGCCTGAACCCTCCCTTTTCCCATTCTATCGGGCAGCCGGAGTTGTGCCGTCCATCCCTGTGTTGATTCGGTGGTGACGACGCACTGTCGGGTGTCCAGGGGAGATGGGAGGCCCATGGCGCGAGTGCTCGGCATCTCCTTCGTCTCGAACGGAGAGCCGGTCGGGTGAATGCAGCGACGGTGCTCGTATCCGCCCAGGCTGACCGCCTCGCATGAGAGCCGGAGGGTCCGTGATAGCGCCGCGTCCGAGAGGATCGCCCGGCGATCGCGGTCGAATATCGATAAGCCTATCGGCATCAGGTCGAAGTGTAGAGTCTCGAATTCATTTCACTCACACAACCACCTCTGTGCGTACCCGAAGATCCGTTCCGGTGGCAATCGTTCAAGGAAGACCGTTTCGGGCACCTCATAGTCCAAACTGGCATGTGGTTTGATTCTGTTCTGCCAGTCGACGACATCGTCCATGGAAAAGCCTGCCACGATCAACCGGTCGATCTCCCTGAAAAAGCGTTCGATCTTCCCGTTCGTCTGCGGATGGTTCCGTCTGGCGACGATATGCCGAATGGAATCGTGTTCCAGGAACCGTCCGAAGGCATGATGCGGGGTAGTCGTCTTCTGGTTCGAGACGAATTGAGAACCGTGATCCGTTAGGATCTCGGTCGGTACCCCGTATCGCGCGAACCCGGTCTCGAGAACCATGATCGTCGCCTCGGTCGTCGCGTTCGGGAAGAGCCCCCAGCAGGTGATGAATCGGGAGGCATCGTCGAGGAACGCAATCAGCCACTGCGTCCGGCCGTCGATGGTCACCTGCTTCCAGTCGCCCTGCCAGAGCGTCATCGCATGCTTCCGCTCGAACCGGACCCATTTCGGTCGTGACGGTTTTCGTTTCTGAGCCGTCATGAGCCCTCTTTCACGCAGAATCCGATAAACCATCGTGTGCGGGATAACACGACCGGTCTCGGTGACGATGTGCCGGGAGAGGGCACGGGGTCCAAGCTGGGAGATCCGGCGATAGACCAGGACCAGGAAGACCGTGTCCCACGGCGGTGGTCGTGGCCGCCGCCCGGAACGCTGCAGGACCGGCGGGCATCCGTGGATCCGGGTGTAGCGAAGGATCTGATAGACCCGTTCGCGGCTGATGTGGTAACGTGCGGCGATGGACGAGACATCCTCGCCACGACGAAAGGAAGAGACGATCTCCCCGGGATCATCAGCCCCCAACTTCTGCATACACCCAGTCTCAACAGGTGTCAAGTAATTCGGAGACTCTACACCCTGGCTCTTGCCGAAAACCGGTCCTCGGTTTTCGCATTTCTACGCCGTGATGACGGTCCCGAGCCGTTCGCCCCGCACGGCGGTCGTGATATTGCCGGGCACGTGGCAATTCACGATCCGGAGCTCGCGGACGTGGACGGCCTCCTGCATCAGCTCGAGGATCTTCGGCTCCATGACCATGTCCTCCAGGTTCATCTCGAGCAGTTCGTCGGCCGAGATCCGGGGGATCAGCTCGGCGTCGGGGTTCGTCACAGGGTCGGCAGTGAAGAGCCCGTCGACGTTCTTGCCAAGGATACAGGTGCGCGCTCCCATCACCTCGGCCATCAGGAACGCCCCCGTGTCGGTCCTGTGCGGCGGGATCGCCCCGATCCGGACCGGGTGTTCGTAGAGTCCGTACGGCGGCGTCCCGTGTATGACCGGTAGCTGGCCGAGCCTCAGCAACGTCGGCAGCTCGAGCAGGTCGGCCTGGTGGATCCGCGTCCCCCCCCACGGCGAGAGGAGGAGAGCGACCATGATGGCATTCTGCTCGGAGATCTTGGCCGAGAGCTCGGCGAGCACTCCCGTGGGCATCCCGAGGTCTAGGCCGACATCCATGATGTGCCGGACCCGAGCACCGCCGCCGGTCACGACGAGGACCTCGTTCTCTTTCGAGAGGTTCCCGATCTCGGTACAGAGTGGGTGCATCACCGAACGGCCGTAGTCGATAACGCCGTGACCTCCGAGCTTGACCACGTTCAGATCGGGCGTGATGCGGATCCGCCTGGATTCACCGATCTCCTCGAGGAGACCCCTTCGAACGAGTGTCTCTGAGGCGAGGCCGGACCTCAGTCCGAAACGTCCCTGTCGCCGGGTCATACGCATACTTATATGTAAGCGGAGAAGAATATTGGTTATATCAACTGGTTAATCAGTTGAGTGAGAACCATGAAGATCTTCGTCCGCGAGAGAACAAAGGTGGGTGAAGGCGTCCGCCAGCCCCGCTATGTCGTGCTTGCCGTCCTTGGCGGCGATTTGAGAATCTACGCGCACCACTACCGCAAGACAGAGCTCGAGCAGCTCGCCTCCGACTGCGGCGCCGACCTCGTCTACCTCGAGCAGGTATCGGAGCCCGAGCACGGTAAAAAGAAGTAGGTGGGCGCCCGATCTCTTTTCATGCCTGCACCGACGCTCGAGTCGGTCATCGATGCCATGATCACGATCGCACTGGTCGATGACCGGGTTCTCGGGCTCGAGTTCACGCCCGACGGCGTCCTGATCCGCCTGCCGACGACACGGAAGATCGCGGAGCGTCTCGACGTTCCGCATTACTACGTCCTCCCTCTGATCGGCATGCTCGAGGCTGATGGCCTGGTCACCCGCGCCGAGCGGGTCGGGATCCGGACGACTCCAGCGGGTACCCACCGCCTCTTCGGCCGGATCGAGCAGCACTACGCCGGTGACGCGGAGTCCCTGCTGGGAACAGAACTCTTCGACCTCGTCCGGAAACGCGCCTGCCAGGGGCTCGGCCCCTGAAGTAATATGGAGTGAAAACCCACCTCTTTCTGATGCGTGAAGAGGACCTCGACTGGCTCTGCTACACGACTCTCTCCCGGGGAACGGGCAGCGCGACGATCCCGGAGCTCGCCCGGGCCGTCGGGGCGGACGAAGAGGCGGTGGCCGCTTCGGCGGCACGCCTCGTCCACTACCTGCTGGCCCAGCAGAACGGCGAGAGGATTCAGCTTCTCTCGGCCCAGGAATCGCTTCTCGCCTGCCAGATACGGTACTCGGGCGACCTTCCGCTTGTCCTCGAGAACGGAGTGGTCCGCGTCAAGGGGCCGGATGATCCCTGAAGTCGCGGTCCTCAGGCTCGGTCACCGGCCCGAACGTGACCAGCGGGTCACGACCCATGTCGGACTCGTCGCGCGGGCGTTCGGAGCACGCCGCATGCTCCTCGCGGCGCACGATCCGGGCGTGGTACGTTCCATTCGGGACGTCGTTGCACGCTGGGGCGGCGCGTTCCAGGTCGAGGGGGATGTCGGGTGGCGCAGGTGCCTGGTGGACTGGAAAGCCGCGGGAGGGACCGTGGTCCACCTCTCGATGTACGGCCTGGATCTCACCGAGGTGATCGATCGGGTGCGCGCCTGCGACCCGGTCCTGGTCGTGGTCGGGGCGGAGAAGGTCCCTGGCGAGGTCTACGGCCTCGCAGACTACAACGTCGCGGTCACCCACCAGCCCCATTCCGAGATCGCGGGACTCGCAGTCTTCCTGGACCGTCTCTTCGAGGGGCGCGAGCTCCTGATTGAATACCCGGACGCGCAGATACATGTCCTTCCATCTGAGCGTGGCAAGGTCGCCCTGGGACCAGCGGAGGAGGAGTGACAATCGACCTGCTCGTGGCCGGGTTCTCGACGCGCCATATCGTTGGATCGGCGCACAACGCCGGTCACCGGGTCATCGCGGTCGATCACTTCTGCGACCTCGACCTCGAGGCGTTCGCCGACGCCTGTTACCAGTTCGAGACCCTTCAGGAGCTCGCCTCGATCGCGGACCGGGTCGCGCGCGAGGAGGTGGTCGACGGGTTCCTCGCAGGCTCCGGGGCCGAGACCCTCACGCTCAAGGCTCCCCTGATCGGCACTCCCCCGGACATCGCATCCCGGTTTCTCGACAAGGCAGCGACCCAGTCGTTCCTCGAGAAACTCGGCGTGTCCGTCCCCCGCCTCGTCGCCCCCGGTCACTACCCCGCGATGGCGAAACCCGTCCAGGGCTCGGGTGGATGGCGGAACCGGATCCTGGCCTCGGACGCTGAGATGGAGCACTTTGTCTGCCAGATGTCCGGCCAGCCATACCTTCTCCAGGAGATGATCCGGGGCGCGCCGGCATCGGTCTCGTGCCTTACCGACGGCACAGAGGCCGTGGCCGTCGGGACGAACCGTCAGCTTCTCCGGGGCACGGGCGAGATGGGGTTCGGCTTCGCCGGTTCGGTGACCCCGTGCGACCACCCGCTCGCTGACGAGATGGCCACGATCGCCGAGGAGATCGTAGGGGCGAGCGGGTGCGTGGGGACGGTCGGGGTCGACTTCGTACTCCCCGACTCACCGGGATCGACGCCGGTCGCGATCGAGGTCAACCCCCGTTTCCAGGGCACGCTCGATACCGTCGAGGCGGCGACCGGGATGAACCTGGTCTCGCTCCACCTCGCTGCCTGCGCGGGGCGCCTTCCCCACGAAAGGCCACGCCCCCGGCACTACGCCGCACGGCGCATCGTCTTCGCGGACCGGGATCTCGTCGCCGGGTATGGGCTTGCAGCGCGCGGGCAAACGGTCGCCGATATCCCGAGGCCCGGCACGCCCATCCCGGCGGGATCCGCGGTTGTCTCAGTCCTGGCGAGCGGTTCGAGCTCGGCCGAGGCTCTTGTCATGCTGGATAAGCATATTACCGGCGTGCGTTCATATATCGAGCAATGGTAGCCCTCACCCCGATCCAGGAACAGCCCGCCATCGCCGCGTACCTCCACCGGCTGATCGGCGACGAAGGACTCCTGCTCATCGAGCGGTTCCCGGACGAGGGGGAGTTCAGTGACGAGGACCTCGCCGAACGGACCGAGATCAACCTGAACTCGGTCCGGCACACCCTCTACACGCTGTACGAACGGCGCCTCGCCGAGTACAGGCGGATCAAGAACAACGAGACGGGGTGGCTCACGTACCTCTGGCACCTCCGTCTCGACAACGTCCCCGCCGCGCTCGCGGAGGAGATGGAGGCTGTCCTCGAGAAACTCCGGACCCGCGAACGGTTCGAGGAAGAGAACGACTTCTACCGTTGCGGCCAATGCGGACTCCTCCTGACCTTCAACCAGGCGATGGACTCTGACTTCTGCTGCCCCGACTGCGGCGCACCCATGGCCCACTTCGACAACGATATGCTCCTCCTCGCACTCCGTCGTCGGCGCGAGGCGATCGCCGAGTCGCTCGGGCATGAGTGAAACCGGGGCCCTGCTCCGGGAGGCTGGCTGCGATGAGGGGGTGATCAGGCACTGCCGCGCCGTAACCGCTCTCGCCCTGGAGCTCGCCAGGGGCAACCCGCTCTACGATCCCGTCCTCCTGGAGACGGGGGGGATGCTCCACGACATCGGCCGTTCGGTGACCCACGGGATCGGCCATGCCCAGGCAGGCGCACATCTGCTCTCGGCGCACGGCCTGCCGGAGGCTATTTGCCGCATCGTCGAGACCCACACCGGCGCCGGGCTCACGGCTGACGAGTGCTCCCTCCTCCGGCTCCTCCCGCGTGATTGCATGCCGCAGAGCCCCGAGGAGCGCCTGGTCGCGTACGCAGACAAGCGACTGAAGGGTGATCGTGTCGTCTCGATGGAGCGCGAACTCGCGCGGTCGTACGCCCTGCCCCGCAGGGTCCGCCGGCGCTTGTACCGTCTCTGGCGGGAGACCGAGCTCCTCACAGGCTGATACGACGCACCTGGGGCAGCGATCGAAGCTCCTCAATTACGCCGGGGGGAAGCGTTCCGTCCACGATCAGCACCAGCTTTGGGTCAGCCGCGAGGTAAGGGTCGGTCACGAAGATCTGGCGGATCGCTAGGTCGTGCAGGGTCAGCACGTGGACCGCGGCCTCTACGACCCCCTTGTCCCTGGCGTCGATCGGCGCAATGGTGATCACCGAAAGGCCCAGGTGCTCCGCGACCATCGAGAGGTCAGGCGTCGCCCTCATCCGGGCGAAGATAGGGGCGAGCTGGATATCTTCGAGGATCCTCTTCGCGGTCGCATCGACCACGCGGCGGTCGACGCCGACGACCGAAGCCACCTGCGTCGCCGGAATCGCGATCTCGTTCGAAACAACGCGTCCCTGCTCGTTCACGCCGAGACCGTTCTCGAGCAGAAAGAGGGCGACCCGACTCTGGGACGGCGAGTCGGCAAACGCCCGCATGATCTCAGACCACATCTGCACACTTCTGTGCCCCTGTGACGGGGATAATACTATTGGGCTGCCGTCCCCGTTCTCCGGACGGAAGATATTTACCGTGCGGGGCCGACCAGATATGGCACACGAGCGAGGGTTGCCGAGCTAGGTCAAAGGCGCAAGGTTGAGGGCCTTGTCACGCAGGTGTTCGGGCGTTCAAATCGCCTCCCTCGCATTTTCACACTTTTCCGCATCGTACCCGTCCGCACACGTTCCCTCTGAGCGTACCTGATGGTCTGTTCCGAATACGAACGACCAGGCTGAGGGCGCTCACGGACCACTGACAGTGCAGACTCAGGAGATGCCTGCCCCTGTCATGACCATCCACGATATCATCGGGGTCGGGAGCTCCCCTCGCGCCACGGGTACGGTTCATCCTGAAGGTGTTCGGTCGTCCCACCCGTCTCCGGGTGTTTCCACCCCGACTCGGTATCTCGGACGTGCCAGTGCACCAGCGACCGTCCGACAGTTTCGGAATAGTGCCCCGGTTTCCGGGTTCTGGGAGAACGGGAAACCGAGATCCGTGCGGATCTCGACAGTGATGCCGTCTCGGGAGCGCCCGGTCACGGTGAGCATCGCGGCTACATCGCTCGCAGGGGGCAGGAAGCCTCCCCGGCAGGTGACGGGCCGGGAGACCCGGGAGTGGACTCTCGCCATCTCCGTATCGCCAGGCGTCTCGATACCGATCCACCAGATCCCGCTCTGGTGCCGATCGGTGACCGGACGTCCGAGGCCTGGGCTCCGGAACAGGTTGTCTGCCCTCCCGATCGAGGGCGTGATGATGACGCCCGATATCGGGGTGTCACCGTTCCCGAATCACGAGACACAGGGGCCGGATGCTCCTTCGAACCGTCTCTGGCGTCGACGGCGCGCCGGGGAGTTCCGGCGGCGTTTTCGTTATCCGGCCGGCAGGGGAGGGATGTTGTATCAGCCGGGGGCTCGTCAGGTCAGCGCTTGGACGATCATCACTGCAGATGGGGGGGGGATACCGGTGCCGCAGAGCGCAGGGACGATTCGATCCCCCGCTACTCCTCGACACCGTCTAAACACGTTCAACCGTCCTTCCGGGAACGGGTGATATCGCCCCGCCACCGGGAACCCTCCAGGAAAGAACCGCAGCGAGGATGGCAGCAGGTGCCCCACGTACCGGCCAGGGAACGGCATATCAGATACCGTTCAGTTCCGGGGGCGGAAACGGTCTCTCCATCCCCGCGCCGGCACCCTGGAGTATTCACTCTCTCGCGAGAGACGGTGCCCGGGGACCTACCTGCTCGGATCCGTATTCGCGCTCCGGCGGACGATTCAGGGGGTGGTCATCATCGGGATCGTCCTGTTCCGATGAGCGAGCAGCGCCAACCGGGTTCCCTGATTGATCTCCCCCTCCCGCGTATCACGGGTTTTTTTATGCCGGTGATACGCCCTGGCGGGCGCTCAGTGCCCGTCTCGACATCTGCCCGGGCGTCAGGATTCAGCCGTATCGGGCCCGGGAGGCTTCGAGGCACGAAATAGCCAGTTCTGGTAGACGATAGGGGTGATCACCGTCGTGACAAGGCTCATCATGATGACCGCGATGAAGATGTCCTGACCGATCACCCCGGCGTTCAGGCCGATCAGCGCAACGATCATCGCCACCTCCCCGCGGGGCGCCATCCCGAACCCTATCACGGCCGAGTTGTGCCAGCTGAAACCGAAAAGACGGGCGGGAAGCCCGCAACCGATCAACTTCGTCAGCATCGCGACGATGGAGACGATGAGGACGAGCACGGCGACGGACGCCGTGAGCTCGTGGAGATCGACGATCACCCCGAGCGAGACGAAGAAGATGGCGCCGAAGATTACCTGAAGATACTCCGCGCCTTCGCGGGGGTCCTTGCTGTGGCAGAGCGACACATCGCGGCAGGAGACGCCGGCAATGAAGGCTCCCACGATGGCCGAGAGCCCGATAAGCTCGGCCAGCAGCGAGTACAGGAATGCGATCGCGAGCGCGCTGATGAAGACGAACTCGGGGTACTGCTGCGCGACCGACCGGCTATCGAGCCAGGCGAGCAGGGGCGCGATCATCTTCACCCCGACCATGAGGCCGAGGCCGATGAAGAGGACCGCCGAGACCAGGCTCGTGCCGAGGTCGGAGATCGAGACGGCCCCCTTGATGGTGTCGGTCGTCACCCCGAGGACGAGGAGCGCGAGGACGTCATCGATGACTGCAGCGCCGACGATCGCCTTCGCTGCAGGTGTGTCGAGCCGGCCGAGCTCCCTGAGCACGTTCGCCGTGATCGCGATGCTCGTGGCGGTCAGGGCCGCTCCCATGAAGAGGGCGGAGGCACCCGAGTACCCCAGGAAGTCCATCGTGAGATAGCCCCCGATCCAGGGCAGTATCACCCCCACGGTCGCGATCCCGAGGTAACGGGGGTCGGTGAGGTCGCTCAGGCAGAACTCGAACCCGATCGTGAAGAGCAGGAATACCGCACCGAGGTGCGCGATGGACGCGACGAAGTCCGTGTAGGTGATCAGCCCGAGAATCGACGGGCCGACCACGATCCCGACCAGGATCTCACCGACCACCGCCGACTGGTTGATCCGGGAGGCCACCAGGTAGCCCGCGAGCGCGACGAAGAGAAGCAGGCTCACCTGGAACTCGATCGAGCTGAGGATCTCGTCAACCATGGCCCGTCCCTCCATGCCCGGCGGTCGACGGCAGGCACGGTTCGCCAGCCGCTGCCGCGCACTCCACCTTCATCAACACTCAAAATTGGCCGCATCGCGATTAATGGGTTTGCCCTTTCTTGATCCACAGACGCCCAGTACCCGCCAGGCCGAACGAGAAGCGCCCGAAGGAAGGATAACGTCTGTCCTGATCAGGTACCACGACTCTCTCCCATGGAAGATGTGAGGCATGAGAACTGTGTAATCGCCTCCCGGCACACCCTCCTGCCTGGACGTCCAGGTTCGCCCGGCGGGACGTACGGCCCGTCGATAAAGAGCCCGCACCTCCCTCTTCGACCCCTTCACCAGTTGTTCGGCGGGGGTACTCGATCCTATCCAGTGCACTGGCCGACAACCGGTTCTGGAACGTGCGGAATGTACCTTCCGACCTGAAGGGGACCTGTCCCTCGCGCCCTATCCCCCTCCTGCTCCGGCGGCTGCCGGGGCACCAGGAGCAAGAGTTTCTTCCCGTCCGAGGAAACAGTCGCCGATCGATCCCATCCTGCAGAGTGTCGAGCCCTGTGAGAAGCCCGTCGCCGGAGAACGAGGGGAGTGTTAACACACCTTATTGGCTCCGGGCCATCATCCCAGGGTCAGGAGATGGGCCGAGGGCCGGCCCGTTGCGTGGGCCCGGGATGGTGCCCTGGTGACATGGGACTGCGACAGGGAAGGCGAGCGGGACAGGGAACGGAAAGCAAGAGGGCGGCGGGTTTTCACCAACCTGAGATCGGCGACCGGATTTTCATCGCACTCCTGGTGCGGTGCTATGAACTCGGAATGCTCTGGTTCCCGATAATCCAGGGTTGCCGGTCATCATGAGGTTCGCCCTGTGGGACAGAACGTCCCGCACAGGGATGTTGGCAGCCTTCCTCCCACCGGCCCGGGCCCACGTTCTCCCCGAACTGATCGTGATAGAGACGGGGCAACCAGGCGGACAGGGGTTCGCCCCTCCTTCGACGCGGCTCCACGTGATCCGGCCACACCTCCGGGAAAATCGCCCCGGATCGCGAACTCGAGGGAGTAACGGGTTCTTGAAACTTCCTGCTCGCGGGACGGGAATGGAAGCACTCCTGCGCACGTAAACAGACGCCGGTCGAAACGCCCGCCAACGAGAGCGTTTCGACGAGAGGGTCGTCGACGAGCGGGGTGCTCGAAGATGGCCGGACATGATCGTCACGATAATCGTCCCTGTCCTGCAGCCAGTGACGGGCCTTCTAGGCCTGCCGATGGAACCCGGGATAACCGATCGCCGCTGCCTGCAACAATCCAGTTACTTTGCCTCTGTTCCTGCTCCATGCAATGACCCCCTACCGACGCATCCTCTCGCTCTTCATGCCACGACGATACGTGCTGGTATTGCAAGCATCCCTCGCGGGGAGGGAGTGCCCTCTGCATCGACAGCAACCCTGCTGGACGGAAAAAGAGGGAGTTTTTCAGCTCCGTTGCGTCAGGATGATCTCGATGCTCGAGACGTTGGTCCGTCCAGCATCGGTCTCGATCTCCTCGGTCGAGGTCCGTATCTCCTTCTTCGTGATATCTTTCAGGAACCGGTTCAGCGCGATCTCGGCCGTGTCGACAGCCCGAGAGATGGCCTTCCCCCGGGCCTTGATCGCGACCTCTTCCGCGCCGTTCGAGAACTGGGTCACCACTGCGAGCACGTAGTTCATCACTGGTTTGTTGCCGACGTACACTGTGTTGTCATTGGACAAGGCGTGCTCCCCCGTCTCAGAGGTACTTCTTCTGAACGATGAGCTCGGCGTTCAGGACCGAGGCCCCAGCTGCCCCCCGGATCGTGTTGTGGCCGAGTGCGATAAACCGGAGGCCCGGGCGGATGCGCCCGACCGAGACGGTCATCCCGCGACCCCGCATCCGGTCGAGGCGTGGTTGCGGCCGGTTCGGCTCGTCGAAGACCTGGATCGCGGGATCGGGCTGGGTCGGCAGACCGGCGATCGGGGGTCGCCAGGAGCGGAACGCCTCGCGGACCTCTTCGGGCGAGGCGGGGACGTCGCACCAGATCGCCAGTGTGTGGCCATCGACAACCGGGACGCGGTGGCACGAGGCCGAGACGGAGAAGGGGGCGGGCGTCACCCGAGCCCCGTCGAAGGTGCCCATGATCTTGAGCGTCTCGCTCTCCATCTTCTCCTCCTCGCCGCCGATGAACGGTACCACGTTGTCGTAGATCGCCATCGCGGGAACCCCAGCGAACCCCGCTCCCGAGATCGCCTGCATCGTCGCGACCCTCACGTCCGAGAAGCCGAGGTTCCGGAGTGGTGCCAGGGCCAGCGTGAAGATGATCGTCGAGCAGTTCGGGTTCGTCACGATGAAACCACCGCGCCCGGACTCGCGCTGCCGGTCGATCAGCGCCAGGTGCTCGGGGTTCACCTCGGGTACAATGAGGGGGACGTCCGGTTCCATCCGGTGCGAGGAGGCGTTCGTGCAGACCCCCAGCCCCGCCTGCGCGCAGGAGGTCTCGACATCACCTGCAATCTCGGCCGGAAGGGCAGAGAATACCAGGTCGCAGTCCTCGAGGCTCTCGGTTCTGGTTGCTGAGACGACCAGATCGCCGATGGAATCGGGAAATGGCGCGTCGAGCCGCCAGTCCACAGCTTCGCTGTAGCGCCGCCCCTCGCTCCTGCCCGATGCGGTCAGGGTCGTGAGACGAAACCAGGGGTGATCCGCCAAAAGCTGAACGAACCGCTGCCCGACAGCGCCAGTTGCTCCGAGTACTCCGACGTTGATCATGGTTAATCAGATGATCGCGCGGCACGTATTAAATCGTCTGATTCTCCTGCCGGGATCTCGGGCCTTCCGGGACAGTGTGGGGCCGACCAACGTCATTATTCGGCGTCAATCCTCTGATCCCGATGTGCGATAAAGTCCAGAAAGGCTATTAATGCACGGCAGAAATAATATCGGAAGAAACCGGCCGCTTGGGGCGGAGCGGGTCAGACACGATGAAGATACTGCGCGTTGCGAGCGATCTCTACCCGGCCGTCGTCGGTGGATACGGGATACATGTCCACGAGATGTCCAAGATGCAGGCCGAGAAAGGACACGACGTGACCGTCCTGACTGCGAACCCCGAGGGACGTCCCGAGGAGGAACGGGTGGATGGATATCAGGTGATCCGTTTCAACCACTCGTTCCGGATGGTGGGGAATACGATCAGCCCTACCCTCTTCTTTCGCCTGATGGAGATGCGGAACGATTTCGACGTGATCCACGCCCACTCCCACCTCTTCTTTCCGACGAACGTCTGTGCACTCGTAAAAAAGTACGGCTCGGCCCCCCTCGTGATCACGAACCACGGGATCATGTCGGCCTCTGCCCCCCGCTGGCTCAATGTTGGATACATGAATACCCTCGGGCGCTGGACGCTGAACGCGGCCGACAGGGTGATCTGTTACACGCCGGTGGAGCGGGATCTCCTGGTCTCGGAGTTCGGCGTTCACCCCGGTGGCATCGCCGTCATCCCGAACGGTGTCAACACCGACGTCTTCACACCGGACTGGTCGAGGCGCGATGATGAGCACCGACGGCTCCTCTGGGTGGGCCGGTACGTCCGGGGCAAGGGCATCGAGTACCTGATCCACGCGGCTGCCGGACTGGTGCGTGAATTCCCCGGTCTCATGCTGACGCTCATCGGCGAGGGGGGCGGGGAGGGCGAAATCCGCCGGCTCGTCTCCGAGCTCGACCTTGATGGACACGTCGAGTTCCTGCCGTTTATGTCCTACGCCGCGATGCCGGGCCAGTACCAGCGGGCCGAGATGCTCGTGCTCCCCAGCCTGCACGAGGGCGTCCCCCGGACGATGCTCGAGGCCATGTCCTGCGGTCGTCCGGTCGTGATATCCGAGTTCGACCACCTCCGCTCGATCGTCGACGGGAGCGGCCTGATGTTCCCGAAGGCGGACGTGCCGGCGCTGGCCGATGCGATCCGCCGGCTGCTCTCCGATCCTGATGGGGCCAATTCTCTTGGAAGGGCTGGCCGGGATACGATCATCCGGCAGAACTCCTGGAATAACACCGTTGAATCGACCCTCGACCTCTACGGACAGCTCGTCCCGGCCTGACCGTGCACCTGCGGCAGTCCTGGCCCGATCCGGCGTGGACGGGGGACAGCACGACTCTATGAAACTGCTCGTCTGCGCGTTCGAATACCCTCCTCACGGATCGGGTATCGCCAACGCCGCCCAGAGCGTGGTTGAGGAGCTGCAGAAGCTGGGCGTCGACGTGACGGTCTGTTCCCCGACGGGTCCGGACATCGTGATCGGGAACCCGCGCCTGATCCGCGATCTCCCCCTTGTCGGCCTGCTCCAGTACTGGGGGGGCGTCGAGCGTATCGACGGTACGGACGCGTACGACGCTGTCTGGTGCCACAACCCCCTGTTTCCTCTCGGTTCTCCGTTACCCCGGACAATAGGGACGATCCACTCGACCTACCGCGACAAGCTCGCCAGCGGCATGGCGCCGAATCTCTACTACCGGCTTGCCGCCGCCATAGAACGCCGCTCTCTCCTCCGGACAGCAAGACGGGGCCGGCTCACCACGGCGTCCCAGAACGTGCTCGACGACCTGACGTCGATAGGGATCGACCCCGGGACGGTCGCGCTCATTCCGAACGGGGTGGATACCGGGAGGTTCGCACCGGGTGGCGACCGGGATGCGCTACGCCGGGAGTTCGGCATCCCCGACGACGAGATCGTCCTCCTCTCGCTCGGCCGGCTCTCCGAGGCAAAACGACCGGAGCGGCTCGTCGAGGTCTTCGCCGGGGTCGCCGGCAGGGTCCCCCGGAGCACGCTCGTGATCGCGGGCACCGGCGAGAGATTGGGAGAGACCCGCTCGCGTGCCGTGTCGCTCGGGGTCGCCGACCGGGTCAGGTTTCTCGGGCGGGTCAGCGCAGAACAGGTCCCCCGCCTCTACAGGCTCGCGGACTGTTACGTGATGGCGAGCCGGAGCGAGGGGAGTCCGCTCTCCCTCCTCGAGGCGCTCTCGTCCGGGCTTCCCGCAGTCGTCTCCGACATTTCCCCGCTCAGGTTTGTCGGGGATTCGGGATGCGGTCTCGTCGTGGACTTCGATGACCCCGAACGGGCCGCGGACCGGATTTCCGCGTACCTGTCGGGGGACCTGAGGGTCGCCGGCGAACTCGCCAGGGCGTACGTGGAAGGGCGACTCGACTGGGCGGTGATCTCCCGGCGATACCTGGACCTGTTCGAACAGGTCGCGGAGGAACGATGAGGGTCGCACTCCTGACCCACAATGTCGACGGGGGCCTTGTGCATTACCTGTCCCAGCTTGCCAACGCACTCGCGTCACGGGTCGAACTGGTCGTGATCGCGCCGGAGGGGCTCGACCCATCGGGGTTTCCGTTCGGACCCGGCGTCCGCATCCGTCGCCTGCCGGTGGGTAACGTCGTTCGGACCTTCGCCGTCAACACCCTCCTCTTCTGGCGGCCGTTCGCCTTCATCGCAGCGGTGCAGTCCGAGCGGCCGGATATTCTCCATTTCAACGGTGCATCTCTCTGGTACGCACTGCTGCTCCCGCTCCTCTCCCGCCGGTTCCCGGTCGTCGTGACCATCCACGATGTGAGCCCGCATACAGGCTCGCGCGCGTGGGACCAGGAACTGGCGCGGAGGCTCTTCCTCAGGTACGCCGATGCTGCGTTCGTCCACGGCGAATGGGCGCGGCGGCAGCTCGACGCTCCCATCCCCGTCTACCCGATACCGCACGGCGACTACTCGTTCTTCACGGAAAGCGCCGTCGAGAGTCGGGGCGCGGCCGAGGACACGGTCCTCTTCTTCGGCCGGATCGAGGAGTACAAGGGCCTGCAGTACCTGCTCGAAGCGATGCCGCTGGTCTGGGACGTCCTGCCCGGCACCCGTCTCGTCATCGCGGGGAGCGGGGACCTCGCCCCGTACCGGGATCAGCTGGGCGACGGGCGGATCGAGGTGCAGAACCGGTTCATCGATGATAAGGAGGTGCCGGACTTCTTCGCTCGTGCGCGGCTCGTGGTGTTGCCGTACGTGGAGGGGACCCAAACGGGGATTATCCCGATCGCCTATGCGTTCCGCCTGCCGGTCGTGGTCACCGACGTGGGGTCGATCCCTGAAGTCGTCGAAGAGGGTCGAACAGGCCATATCGTGCCTCCCCGGGACCCTCGTGCCCTCGCGGACGCAATATTGAAATTGCTACAGAATGAACCATTAAGGGCCAGCATGGGAACGGCCGCGCACGAAAAGATGACCCGGGAGCTCTCCTGGGGACCGATCTCGGAGAGAGCGGTCGCCGTGTACCGCGAGGTTCTGGAGCACGCCCGATGAGGGTTCGAAACCCGCTCCAGCTCAATGACTGGGGCATCGTCTCGTTTATCGGGGTGGTGCTCGGGATCCAGCTCCTGCTCTGGCTCACCCTCGTTCTCGAGGAGAATGGAGCCGGCATCCCCCTACTTCGGCAGATCGTCGGGTTCGTCTATCTGACCTGGATTCCTGGCGTTATCCTGCTCCGGATACTACGTGTCCACCGACTGGGAGTGATCGAGACCCTGCTCATCTCGATCGGGCTTTCGCTCGTGATCGTGATGTTCATCGGGTTCGGCATGAACACGATCTACCCGATGCTCGAACTCCTCAGGCCGATATCCGAGGGGCCGCTTCTGATCACGCTCACGGTCTATGTCTTCGCCGGTTCCGTCATCGCGTTCATCGTGGATCGTGATTTCAACCAGCCCGAGTACATCGACGTCGGGGAGACCTTCGGATGGCAGGTCATCGCCTTCGCGCTCCTCCCCTTTCTCGCGATCTTCGGGACGTGGCTCGTCAACAACTACCGTATTAATTCCCTCCTCCTCATCCTCCTCGCGATAATCGCGATCGTCCCTGCCCTCGTCGCATTCAGGCGAATCGTGCCGGAGCGCCACTACCCGTTCGTGATCTGGACGGTTGCGCTCGCGCTCCTCTTCCATACGTCGCTGATCTCGAACCACATCTGGGGCTGGGACATCAACCAGGAATTTTACATCGCGAACCTCGTGATCCAGAACGGTGCATGGGACTTCTCGATCTACTCGAACATCAACGCGATGCTCTCGATCGTGATGCTCGCGCCCGTATACTCCCTTCTCTGCAGCATCGACCTGGTCTGGGTCTTCAAGATCGTGTATCCGCTCATCTTCTCGCTCGCGGCACCGGGCGTCTACATGATCGCGCGGCGCCAGTCATACGACCGGATCGCGTTCTTCAGCAGCTTTCTCTTCATCACGTTCTTCGTCTTTTACCAGGAGATGCTCCAGGTCGCCCGACAGGAGATCGCCGAGTTCTTCCTGATCATGATCGCTCTCCTGATCATCAACAAGGATCTCGACAAGATCAAAAAATACATCATATTGATCATGTTCTCGTTCTCGCTCGCGGTCTCCCACTACGGGCTGTCGTACGTCTTCATGGTCTCGCTGGTCCTCGCCTGGATGATCCTGATCGTGTCCGAGGTCGGGACGCTCAACCGTCTCCGGAGCCGCCTCTCTCCGCTCTTCGAATGGGCTAAGCGCGGTTACGGTTCGAGCTTCACCCCCCGCCACGCCGGCGAGCGGGCGATCACGCTCGACTTCGTGCTCCTCTTCTTCATCTTCGCGCTCAGCTGGTACATGTTCATCTCGTCGGCGTCCACCCTGAACTCGATCACCGGGCTCGCCCTCCAGTTCTCGGACAGCCTTGTCGACGGGTTCCTCAACCCCGAAACATCGCAGGGGCTCGCGATCATCGTCACAAGAGCGGTCACACCGCTCCACCAGATAGGGAAATACATCCAGCTCGTCGTGCAGTTCTTCATCTTTTTCGGGATCCTATCGCTCCTGTTCAAGCCCCAGAAGATGGATCTCGGCGGCGAGTACTTCGCGATCGACCGCGAGTACTTCGCCCTCTCCCTCGTCAACTTCGCGATTGCGGCTGCAGGCGTGATCCTGCCCTTCTTCGCGAGTGCGCTGAACACGACCCGCCTCTACCAGATCACCCTAATCTTCCTCGCCCCGTTCTTCGTTATCGGTGTGATGGAGGCGTTCGGGTTCCTGAGCCGCGCGCTTCGCCAGACGTCTCTCGACTTCTCGCGAGAGACGGCTTCACGCACGATAGCGGCGTTTCTCTGCATTTTCGTCCTCTTCAACACGGGTTTCATCTACTCGGCCCTGGGAGACGAGGCCACCTCGATCGCGCTCGACGACCGCATCGATTACCCGCGTTTCAACACACGGGAGATCGCGGGTGCCGAGTGGCTCCACGCGGTCGGAAACCGCACAATCAACTCCGACTCGCCGCGTGCGGTCGTGCTCGAGGGTTTTGTCGGCCGGATGGCCCGGAAGATCCCGACCGATCCGGCCCTGATCCGGAAGAATTCATACGTCTTTCTGGGAACGTACAACGTTCTGACAGAGAAGCTCTCGCTCATGCAGGTGAACGAGGCGAACCGCGTCAACGTCTACGCCGACATCGGGGCGTTCACGGTGCGCCGCGGCGTCATCTACGACAACGGCGGGGCGCGGGTATTCGAGTGAACGGGGGCAATCAACCGCTTCCTTCCACCGAGCGGGCCGAGGGCATTGGATCCCCGGTCCCCGTGAACGGTCCTCGCCGACCTCGCGGCATCGGGTTCTTCGTAATAGTCGCCCGCTCCGGTCCTGACGACGAGGGCTCGCGAGCCCACACGTGGGGGCAGATCAAAGTGGGACGGACGGGTCGAGCTGGGCTTCGATCGAGGAGCCTGATGCCCCGACAGCCGCCAGCGCCCCGACCGTACCGCGACCTCCGTACAGGGAGATACCGGATGCCGAAGCGCTGTCAAGGGCGTCTCCGCGCGTGACGGGCCCCGTGCGTGCTCGCCCGGCGAAAGCGCGGAGGGCGTCCGGGACCCGGAAACCGCGCTTGATCGCAACGCCCCACTCGCCTGAGAACGCCTCGTCCGAGACGAACCTCACGGCATGCCGCTCGACCATCGCAAGATCGGCGGGATCGACAGCGAGCTCGAGATAGCTCGAAAAGTTCCCGGCAGTCCGCCCCTCGATCGTCGGTTCGAGCATCACAACCCGGTGGCCGATTGGGGTGACCCCCTCGAGCCGGGCGAGGTGCTGCAGCAGGGCCAGCGCGAGGGCGAAGGTCGCCCCGCCCCGCTCGTCATCGGTGTCATCGATACCGATCACGAGGTGGTCCAGCGCCCGCGTGACCACCTCTGCGCAGACCAGCGCGCCGCGCCGCTCGAGACGGACCTCGAGCACTCCGTCGGCGTGGGCGATCATCTCCGAGAGCGAGTAGGCCGGCCCGCCGATCGAACGGAGCACCTGGATCACCCGATCCCCCTCGAGTTTGAGCTCTTCGACCCCGACGGCTGCCAGCGGGGAGAGGCCGACCTGGACCGGCCGGCGGCCGAGATGTCCGGTCTCCCGGAGCAGGTCCCCTTCCCTCTCCAGTGATTCGATCACACCGCCGGCCGCCCGGTGGTGCAGGGCGCAGAAACCAGCGGTCGCTGGGGAGAGGCACTTGTGGAAGATCGTGACACTGTCACCATCGATCGTCGTGAATACCCGGCGGCAGGTCGAGCGTGGCATCGCGCTGATCGCGACGAACCGGGCACCGTGACGCCCGTGGCTCCCTCTCTGGCCTGCGACGCATCCTTCGGCCACCAGCCGCTTCACCCAGTCCTGAACGGTCGAGCGGGGAAGACCGAGACGCCCGGCGATATCGGCGATCGTGAAGGAACCGTCTTCAAGCGTCACCTGCCGCATGAGGGTCAGGAGGAGGCGGCGACGCTCGAGGACGCGGGACATGGCCTCATCCGCCGGAGGACCCGCGTTCTCTGATCGCGATCAGGTCCCCGATCACCGCCGATGCCGTCTCGACCGAGCCGGCCCCCTTTCCCATCAGGGTGATCTCTCCGGCCATATCAGCCGAGAGCATCACCGCGTTGAGCGTCCCCTCGATCACGAGCGGATGGGACCGCGGGATGACGCGGGGTGCCACCTTCAGGCCACGCGTGGGAGAGGCCTCTCCGATCAGCCGGATCGTGCAGTCCTGGCTGGCGGCAAGGCGGAGCGCGTCCGCCGTGAGCCCGTCGATACCGGTGATCGCGACGTCGTCAAGGGTGGTTGAGAGGCCCCAGCAGGTGTTCGCCAGGATCACGAGCTTGATCGCCGCGTCGATCCCGAGGACGTCGTAGGACGGGTCGGCCTCGGCGTATCCCAGCTCGCGGGCTTCGGCAAGCGCCTGTTCGTAGGTGAGCCCCTCATCATCCATCCGGGTCAGGATGTAGTTGCAGGTCCCGTTCAGAACCCCGGTTATCTCGCCCAGGCGGTTCCCGGCCAGGCCATCGCGAATCGCGTGGATGACAGGGATTGCCCCGCCGACCGTTGCCTCGTACCGGATGGCGACCCCCCGCTCTGCCGCGAGGGCCTCGAGACCCGCCAGGTCGGCCGCGATTGGTCCCTTGTTCGAGGTGACCACGTGGTGCCCGCGCGCGAGGGCGGTCCGGAGATGGGTGAGCGCCGGTTCTCCGGTCCTTGCGTCGGTCGGGGTCAGCTCGACCAGGACGTCGTAGACGTCGGAGGCCAGGACGTCGCCAGCGCCGAGACCCGGTTCCCCGCATCGACCGGTCAGGTTCTTTCGATCAAGGACGTCACGGGGGTCGAGGCCTGAGGGATCGATGGAGGCCGACGAGGAGTCCGAGACCGCTGTCAGCACGAGACCAAGCTCCGGCTTCTCAGCAAGCATCCGGAGGACACCCCTGCCGACGGAACCGATTCCGAGCACCGCGACCCTCATCGGTCCATCTCCCCGACCGGCTCGACTATCAGCAGGTCCTTCTCGGCCGCCACCTCCCGGAGGAGGGCGAGCGCCCGCTCCATCTCGGGCCGCGTCGTCGCCTTGATGGTGATCAGCGCGGTCGAGGGCTCGATGATCGAGGGCATGTGGACGTTCAGCTCCGCGACCTCGGCGGAGCCGGTGGCGTCGATCCGTGAGATCGTGTCGCCGATGTCGGTTCTGATCAGGTGACCGATCATGATCACGGACTGCCTGTGCAGGAGCCGCTCCTCGCCGAGTCGAAGTATGCCGACACCCTGCCGCCGGATCGCGTCGACGAGGGGGTCGAGCCGTTCCTGGGCGATCTCGAGCACGATCTGGACGCCGAGGGTGTCGGAAGACGACTCGGGTTCCCGCTGGTGAATCACGGCGATGATGTTGCCGCCGAACTCGGATATTGGTGTCAGCGCGGCGACGAGCTGTCCCGGGCTATCCTTTATTTCCAGTTTCATCGAGACCTGCAGACGGACCACCTCCCCTTCGTTACGTACCTTGCACGAGGCGGTGCATAAGTCTTGTTTTCCTTCATCGGGTTACCAGTCCATGTCTACCGCTTCCTCCATCTCAGGTGTTCGAGATCGCTCGGGGACCCGGGACGATCCGTGGCTTCCTATCGCCGTGCCGGAGCACCGGCTCCCTGCTGCATATCACGCGATGGCCTGACTCCGGGACGGTATGAAAAAAACGGTTCCCGCTCGCCCTGCTCGGTTAAACGAATAGCGAGGACTGGGGAAGGTCGCCGTCCCTGGTGATCGACGACCCCTGGTATACCGGCGTACTCTATTCTCCCGGTAACCCCGGGTCCAACAATCGAGTCACAGACGGAATCCCTGGATCGCGGCGCACCGGCGGCAGGCCGGATCCACCTCCCCTGGAGGATCTTCTCGGAGACCGCGACATGCCCGTCAGACAGGCTCTATCTCGACGTTCACTCGATCGAAGATGCCGACGACCCTGATGTGATAATACCCACCGAAGGGAGCCTCGATGAGTTCTGTCCCGTGCTTCGCCGACCGGGTGTTGAAATTATCGACCACGTTGAAGCAGAGTGAATCGGTCCCTTCGTATCGGCAAAGATAGATCACGAATTCGGTTTCCGGCACTCCGCCGGCATCGACCACAGCCCAGTTCACGTAATAATCCCCGCCGGGCAGGAAGAATGGCTCCGATTCGGCGCCACTGGACGCACCCGAGAACCGGAATGAGGAGTCCGGGGTGACCTCGGATGTACCCGGGATCGTGGAACAGCCGGAGACGAGCGCCAGGGTACCGATGAGCGCCAGGGCAGAGATCCGGGCCAGGTACCGCATGCCGGTACTGAGAAGGTGTACGTGCACATAGGTCTTTTGTCAATCCCCGGGAGAGCCCTTCTTCGGGGGCCCTTGGCGGCGCCGTGATCCTGGCAACCCCGTCACGTGGTTGCCACCCCGTGGCTCGGCGCACATCGGGGGGGGGCGGTTCTCTCCCGTTTACGTGCGGTTCCGGCCCGATCCCGGGTTGCACCACCCCGCCGGCCGGACGACCTGACCTTGCCGAACTCCGGGCGACGGGGTCGCCACGGCAGCATCGTCTGACTGCAGCACTGGCTTCAGTTCCGGGATATCCCGGCCGGCGAGTGGAATGCGGACGCGGCTCCGGCCTCCGCGCAGCGCGAGGAGACGCCGGAACCGTTCACGAGGATCCGGTGCACTCGCCCGAGCTCACCGGCAGGGGGAGTGGTCATCCCTGAGATCCGTCCCCGTCGAGCGCGAGAGCCAGGAGCGCGTCGAGGTCGACGCTCTCGCTCACGAGGTGTGCGAGCCTGGCATACGGGTCCTCCTCGTCCCCGATCGGCGAGTACGGTATGCCCCTGCGCTCGCAGAGGAACGAGAGGAGCCCGTCGACCGCCGTCGGGTTCTGAAAGAGGCCGTGCAGGTAGGTGCCGATCACGAGCCCGTCCTCGCTCGCTGCACCGTCCTCGCCGAAGGCCGCGAGTACTCCCTCGTCGCGCCGTGTCTCGCCCATGTGGATCTCGTACCCTGAGACGGTCCCCATCCCGGAGAGGATCGGGTCGACCGGAGCCGCGGCCCGTTCGGAGCGCCGGGTCGTCTTCTCGTACACGGAGAACCGGGTCTCGACCTCGAGAAGCCCGAGCCCGTGGAGTGTTCCGAAGCCCTCCTCGACCCCGCAGTCCTCGACGCTGCGCCCGAGCATCTGGTAGCCGCCGCAGATGCCGATAACGGGGATGCCCGACGCGCGGGCCCGGCGCACCTCGTCGGCACCGCCCGACGCGTGCAGATCCGCGAGGTCCGCCATGGTGTTCTTGGTGCCGGGGAGGATTACACAGTCGTATCCATCGAGCGGGGCGCCGGGTCGGATGTAATCGACCGAGACGCGACGCTCGAGCGCCTCGAAGTCTGTGAAGTTCGAGATACGCGGAAAACGGATGACCGCGATCCTGACCGGGTGATCCCGTCTTCGTTTGTCTTCGATCGAGAGCGAATCCTCGCTCGGGAGCTCGAGCTCCGCGAAGGGAAGGACTCCCAGCACCGGGACTCCGGAAAGGTGTTCCAGGATCGCGACTCCGTCCCGGAAGAGCTCCGGATCTCCGCGGAACTTGTTCACGATCACGCCGCGGACGAGCCTGCGAACATGCACCGGCAGGAGCGCAATCGTCCCGCAGACCTGAGCGAAGACTCCTCCGCGCTCGATGTCCGCGATCAGGACGATCGGGAGCCCGAGCCTCTCGGCCAGGCGGATGTTCGCGATGTCCCGGGAGTACAGGTTCACCTCCGCGGCGCCGCCCGCGCCTTCCACGACGACGCAGTCGTGCTCGGCAGCGAGACGGGCATAGGCCTCGAGCGCCCGGTCGAGGAGCCGATCGGTCTCGAGATAGTAGTCGGCGATCGCGACGTCGCGGTACGGCCGGCCCATCACCACGATCTGGGACGAGCGGTCACCCTTCGGCTTGAGAAGGATCGGGTTCATCTCTGCCCTGGGCTCAACCCGCGCGGCGAAGGCCTGCATTGCCTGGGCGATCCCGATCTCGGCCCCGTCACGAGTCACGTACGAGTTCAGGCTCATGTTCTGGGACTTGAAAGGTGCCACCGAGCACCCACGATCCGATAGAAGCCGGCAGACGGCGGCGACGACCGTGCTCTTGCCCACGTGCGAGGCGGTTCCGAGGATCATGAGCGACACGAGAGAACGCTCCGGCGCGCGGCGGGATCCCTGTGCAGGAACAGCCTCGCCACGTTAAGCCAACAAATATATAAGCAGACCTTGAATTTAGATGTAATGAGTGGAGGGATCTGTCCCACTTGCGGACTGCCGAAGGAGCTGTGTATCTGCGAAGAGGTTGCCAAGGAGCAGCAGAGGATAAACGTCATCGTGAACAGGCGTCGGTACGGAAAGGAGGTCACCGTGATCGAGGGACTCGACCCGGCCGACATCGACCTTCAGGACCTGACCAAGTTCCTCAAGGCCCGTCTCGCCTGCGGCGGCACGGTCAAGGGCAGTTCGATCGAGCTGCAAGGCGAGCACCGGGACAGGGTCAAGGACCTTCTGGCCAAGAAGGGGTACTCCCTCGATAATATCTCCTGATCCTATCTGCAGGTCTTTTTTTCGTGGTATTCTGAGTGTGGAGCAGGCTCTATGTCGAAGAACGATTCCAGGTCCGGGGAGGAGAGGCTCAAGGAGGCGTACGAGGAACTGGGTGCGCTGCAGCGGACCTTCAGGATCCGACAGATTCCCGCGATCATCGTGGTCGAGGGATGGAACGCCTCGGGGATCTCCGATACCATTGCAACCCTCCTCCAGGGACTCGACCCCCGTGGGTTCGACTTCCACGCCCTCGGGCGCCCGGGCGAGGAGGACCGCGCCCACACCTTTTTGCGCCGTTTCTGGGTCAGGACCCCGGCGCACGGACGGATCGCGATCTATGCGCGGTCGTGGTACTCCCGTGCGCTGGCAGAAAAAATCAGGGGGACCGAGTGGGAGAAGCGGCTCGATCGCGCGATAACCTCCATCAAAACTTTTGAAAGGCAGCTGGCGGACGATGGGACCCTGATCCTGAAGTTTTTTCTTCAGATCAGCAGCGAGGAGCAACGTCGGCGCCTCGTCGCGCGCGAGAAAGACCCCCTCACCTCCTGGATGATCACCAGGAACGACTGGGACTTTCACCATCTTTACGACGAGCTGACGCCTGTCATCCGGCATATCAGGGAGGCGACCGAGGAACCGTGGGCCGCCTGGCATATAGTCGACGCCGAGGAGACAGCGGTAGCGAGTGAACGAGTGCTCTCGACCGTGATAGAGCGGTTCCGCGCCCATCTCGATACCGGTGGATCTGCCCCGCTCAGGGCACACGCCCCCCTCCCCCCTCTTCCTTCTAGCGCTTCACCGATCGACACGGTCGACCTGTCGCTCTCGATGTCGCGCCACGACTACGACCGTGTCTCACCCGAATGCCAGGCCCGCCTCCGCGCCTGCCAGTACTCCCTCTACCGCCGGAAGGTCCCGCTGATCATCGTCTACGAGGGGTGGGACGCGGCAGGAAAGGGGGGCTCGATCCAGCGGCTGGTCAGGTCGATGAATCCACGGGGCTACGCGGTGGTACCGGTGGGACCGCCCAGCAGCGAGGAGCTCGCGCACCATTTTCTCTGGCGCTTCTACCTCCGGTTTCCCCCCGCCGGCGACATACGGATATTCGACCGCTCCTGGTACGGTCGCGTGCTCGTGGAGAGGGTGGAAGGGCTCGCGTCCGAGCACCAGTGGCAGAGGGCCTACCGGGAGATCTGTGAGATGGAGCGTGCGTACGTCGAATCCGGCGGCGGCCTGATCAAGTTCTGGCTCGAGATCGACGCCGAGACCCAGCTGAAGAGATTCCGCGAGCGCGAGACCGACCCGTCGAAGCAGTGGAAGATCACGGAGGAGGACTGGCGGAACCGGGAGAAGCGGGAGCAGTACGAGCGGGCCGTGCGCGAGATGATCGCTCGGACGCACACGCCTTCAGCCCCCTGGACGGTGATCGCGTCCAACAGCAAGCATCACGCCCGAATCACCGCTCAGAGGGCCGTGATCGATTACGTCAACGATCTCATCTAGGGGAGGTTCCCGTCGCCCTGGCACTCGCGCTGCCGCACCTCGCTCATCTCTATCAGCAGCTCAAATACCCTCTGTACGGCCGTAGGATCGACACCGCTCTCGACCGCGCATTCGAAGACGTGGTCGAGGACCAGGCGCCGCCGAGCATCGTCGCGGATAGGTACGCCTGCCGAGTGCTTCGCCCGGGCCATGCGGGCAGCGCAGGCCTGGCGCGATGCGATCAGGTCAACGATACCCACGTCGATGTCGTCGATCATCGCCCGGAGTTCCGCCAGTGTTGCCATGTCGGATCACGATGGGCGCAAAGCGAGATAAAAGAGACGGCAGCACAGGCGAGGGGCGTCAGGAGAGCACTCATTGAACCGGCGGCGGCGGTCTCGATGCCGTGGAGGAACGCGCTTCGAACCTGTTGACTGACGGAATGGGTCGGCACGGCTCCTCCTTCCCCGGATCTCCGGGGGGAAGGACCGGCGGGCACTGCCTGCCCCGACACACCCCGTGAAGGAGCCGCTGGGTGGAAACGCGCAGTTCGAACCAGGCATGATCGGGCCGGAGTGTCGAGCCCTGCCGCATCAAGGACCAATAAACCACACGGTGAAAGTAATACCGGTGATCCTCGAATTTTCCGTCTTTACGAAAAACCATATCTGTATCCGGGCTGCACAGACATTCTGGCCCCTCCCCGTCTTTCCGCCTACCTCATCCGCGCCGGTGTCGGGGATCGGGTTCCAGAGCGTGCCAGATGATCTGGCCCGGGGACTCCCATCGGCGTGCCGGCCGTCATCTCCTGGCCAATCGCGGTTCGACTTGGCGAGAGAGGATTCTCTCATCGAGATCGGGTGCCGGGGACGGCTCCGACCACGATCAGGAGTTATCTCCTGCCAATCAAACGGGACTGGCCTGATCTTTTCAACGGGACTTCCCGGGGTGAGGTCACTGCTGGTTTTATATCTTCTCCACTGGAGATCTCCGCACAGAGATAACCAGGGGTTTCAATATGTTCATCCAGCAGTTCTTCATTCCCGGGATCGCCCAGAGCTCGTACCTCCTCGGGGGCGAAAACACGTGCGCCATCGTCGACCCGTCCCGCGACGTGGAACGGTACCTCGACGCCGCCCGTGAACAGAAATTCAAGATCACCCACGTCTTCGAGACCCACCTCCACGCCGACTTCGTCTCCGGGCACATGGAGCTCCGCGATCGCGTTGGCGCCGAGATCGTGGCACCGGCGTCGGGAGACTGCACGTTCGAGCACAGGGCCGTTGGCGACGGGTCTCGTCTCGAGATCGAGGACCTCCGGGTCGAGGTCTTCGATTCTCCGGGTCATACCCCGGACGGCGTTACGTTCGTGGTCACGGACACTTCCCGCAGTGACGAGCCGGTCGCTGCCTTCACGGGTGATGCCCTCTTCGTCGGGGACGTCGGGCGCCCCGATCTCTTCCCGGGCCGGGCGAAGGAACTCGCCGGACACCTCTACGACAGCCTGCACGAGCGGGTGCTCACCCTCCCAGACAGTTGCCTCGTCTTTCCGTCCCACGGCGCCGGCTCGCTCTGCGGACGGGCCATGGGCGCCATGCGATTCTCGACGATCGGGTACGAGCGCCGGAACAACGGCGCCCTCCAGCACGAGAGCCGGGAGGCGTTCATCAGAGACCTGACCGAGAATATGCCCCCGGCGCCCGACCACTTCTCCCGGTGCAGCGAGATCAACCGGCGAGGGCCGGCCCTCGTCCGGACCCTGCCCGAGCTCAGGCCGATGGGCCCTGCCGAGTTCCGCGGGCGGTCATCGGCCCAGGACGCGATCGTGCTATCCATCCGCGACTATGCTGCGTTCGGAGGGGCGCACGTCCCCGGATCCTACCACGTCGACATCGCGATGAACTTCTCGACCTACGCCGGCTGGGTGGTTCCCCCTGAGAAGGAGATCCTGCTCGTGGCAGACTCCCCGGCGCAGGCCCACGAGGCCGTCATGATGCTGCGCCGGGTCGGGCTCGACCGGGTCACCGGGTTCCTGGAAGGGGGGACCCGCGCGTGGTCCGTGGCCGGCTACCCGGTCGATCGCGTGCCCCAGCTCTCCCCCGCAGAGGTCAACGCGAAGCTCGGGGAGGGGGCACTTCTGGTCGATGTCCGGTTCCCCGACGAGTTCGCCGAGGGACACGCCTCGGGCGCTGTCAACATCCCTGCCCTCGAGCTCAGAACCCGGCACGGGGAACTCCCCCGCGACCGGCCTCTCGTGGTGATGTGCAGGACCGGGCAGCGATCGAGCCTCGCCACCAGCATCCTCAAGCGGGCCGGTTTTACCGGCGTGCACAACGCTGCCGGCGGATTCACGGGCTACACGGCTGCCGGGTTCTCCTGAGGGGATCCTGCGGGTCCGGGGTTGACCCCCGGGATTCATGTCATAGCACTTATTTCTCAGGACCGCGATCCTCCCGTATGCCCATCCGGTATAAGGTTATCCTCCTCGTTGCCGTGCTCCTTCTCGCTCCCGCTGGTGGGGCCACTGGCGACACACTCGCGATCTTCCCCCATCCAGCCCTGTTCGGACACAACCTCGGGAAGGAACCGGCCGACGCGGAGGACTACGCCCGCGCGGAGCAGTTCCTCCCGCAGAGGGTCGTCCCGGAGCTCTTCGGGATGTCAGTCGTCCCCCACTGGCTCGGGGACGGTCCCACGTTCTGGTACGAGCGCGCGGGACGAAACGGCACCGTCTGGGTCCTGGTGGATCCCGTGAACGGGACACAGGGTTCCGCGTTCGACCAACCCCGCCTCGCCGCGGCGCTCTCGGACGCGACCGGAGAGTCCGTCAACGCCTCCTGCCTCCCCGTAACGGGAGTCGAACTCGGGGGTGAATGCGGGACCGTATCGTTCTTGGCGTTCGACCGGGCCTGGACCCTCGACGGGGATGGGCTCCGGGACCGTTCGCCGGCCGTCCCTCCGGCAGACAGCGACCTCGTCTCTCCGGACGGCCGTCTCGCCCTCTTCCTCGACGGCGACAACCTCGCACTCCGTGACCTCGGGACGGGTGCGGTGCGGGCCCTGACGCGGGACGGGACGACCGACCGCTTCTACGCGAGGATCGCCGACGTCTCGGGCGAGCCCGTGACGCTTGCGCGAAAGAACGGCACGCCGACACCCTACGCGGCCTGGTCTCCCGACTCGGAGCGTGTTCGCACCTTTCTCGTGGACCAGCGGAACGTGACCCCGCTCTCCCTCCTCCAGAGCTCTCCCGAGAACGGCACCCTCAGGCCGATCGACTATACGTACAGGTACTCGATGCCGGGAGAGAACGTGGCCCAGTACGAACCGGTCGTGATCGACGTCACAACAGGGACCGTCGAGCGGATCGAGTGCGCCCCCTGGCCCCACACCTCGATGATGGACGGGGGTGCGTTCGTGCTCGCCTGGTGGAGCGACGACGGATCGAAGATCCATTCCCTGCACGTCGGGCGGGGCGAACAGACCCTCCGCCTCCTCGAGGAAGACCCCGTGTCGGGGACGGTACGCGAGGTGCTCAACGAGACGGGACCGACGTACCTCGAGGCCAACCTGGACTACGGCGGGCAACCGAACGTCCGGGTGAACGAGACGAGCAGTGAGTTTCTCTGGTTCTCGGAGCGAAGCGGGTGGGCACACCTGTACCGGTACAGCGCGGACGGGACGCTGGTGAACGCCGTCACCTCCGGCGACTGGGTCGTGCGTGAGCTCGTCGCCGCAAAGGGGGATTGGGTCTACTTCACGGCAGGCGGACGCGAGCCCGGACGCGACCCGTATTACCGCCACCTCTACCGGGTCCACACGGACGGCACGGAACTGGCGCTCCTCACCCCCGAGGACGCCGATCACGAGGTCTCGCTCTCGCCCGACGGCAGCGCCTTCGTCGACACCTACTCCCGCGTCGATCTCCCGCCGCGGACGGTCGTCCGTCCGCCGAAGGCACGCTCCTTCTCGACCTCGCCGAAGGCGACATCGAGTACCTGGACGCGCTGGGGTGGAGACCGCCGGAGCGGTTCACGATCAGGGCATCGGACGGGGTGACCGATCTCTTCGGGCTCCTCTTCCTCCCGTCGGACTTCGACCCGCGGAAGAGGTACCCCGTCGTCGACTCGGTCTACCCCGGACCGCAGTCGATCGTCACGACGAAGGCTTTCCCGGGAGACTACGGCTGGAATGCCAAGCTCTTCTGGAAGTGCCAGGCGCTCGCCGAGCTCGGCTTCGCCGTCGTGAACCTCGACGCCCCCGGCACGCCGTACCGCTCGAAGGCCTTCCACGACGCGGCGTACGGCCACATGGGCGACGCGGGCGGGCTCGCCGACCACGTCGCGGGCATCACCGCGCTCGCGCGGAACCGCACGTACCTGGACCTCGAGCGCATCGGGATCTACGGCCACTCCGGCGGCGGATTCATGACGGCGCAGGCCCTGCTCACCTATCCCGGATTCTATTCCGCGGGCGTGGCCTCCGCGGGGAACCAGGACAACCGCCTGTACGGCTCCTACTGGGGCGAGAAGTACGAGGGGATGCCCGACGGCGACAACTACCTCGAGCAGGTGACGGCGCTGAAAGCGGCGAACCTCACGGGCCACCTGATGATCGTGACGGGCGACCTCGACGACAACGTGCACCCGTCCATGAGCCTCCAGCTGGCAGACGCCCTGGTGAAGGCGAACCGGAGCTTCGACATGCTGGTGCTGCCGAACCGGAACCACCACTTCAACTACGACCCCTACTTCATCCGGCGGCAGTTCGACTACTTCGTCCTCCACCTCCAGGGCGGAGTTCCGCCGGACTACGCCTTCGACGTCCCCTGGATCGCCTGAGCGGGCAGCAGCGCAGCCATTTTTTTCGGAAGAATCCCTGCCCCGGCATCCTCCCGCCGGACGTCTACGGCGATGGTTAGCATCGTTTCTTGCGCAGGGGGAGCCGCCCGTCGACCGGCAGACAGGGATGCGGACCCTGGTGCCCGGGTACGTGGTCCACTCCCCCGCTGCTTCGTGTGCCTGGTCCATGATGAGGGGGGTTTCGACGGATCGGGCCCCGCGGTGGTCCCGATCATCGATCCCGCTCTGGTGGCTGCTGGCGGATGAGGTCCTCGCGTTCCTTCCCCGCCCCCGGATACCGGGACACCCGGGCCACCGGCCCCTCGACCGGCGCATGACCGCGTTCACTGTTATCCAGGCCCCCGGGGGAGATACCGATCGGCCTCTGCGACATCTTCCGGTGACGCCGGTCCTCATCTTCGAACCCGGGGATGCCGCAGAAGGGGGCGAGTACCCCCCGCACGGGTTTCGGTGAGGATGCTGCAGCGTTGGATTCTCGCGACACGAGTTCCACCACCCCGACAGGTACCCCGGGCGAGGGGTCCCCTATCGTCGCCCTTATAGTTAGGCATGACCTAACTAAATCGGATCGACACATGAAGGAGAGGGAGAGACACCTGCTCGAGGCGGTGGAGAACCTGCTCAGGATCAGGCACGAGTGCTCCTGCTCCATCATCTCCGAATGCGGGCTCCCGGACATGACAACAAGGCAGGTCTCGTACCTGAGACTGATCGACGAACAGGGCGAGATCTCCTTCAGCAGGCTTGCAGAGGTCACGGGCACCTCGAAGCCCACGGTCACCGAGATGATCAACCGGTGCGCCAGAATGGCGTGCGTCCGCAGGGAGCGCTCGCCCGACGACCGGAGGATCCGGTATATCCGCCTCACGGAGAAAGGCCGGACGATCGCACGGGCCGATCACGACGCCCTCCGAAGGACAATAGAACGAATGATGACCTCGCTCGACGACCAGGAGATGGACCACCTCATCGAACTCCTCGGGAAGGTCAGGTGAGTGTATCTCCCCGCCTTTCGCCAAAAAAAAGTACCGAGACAACCATGCAAGCTCAAACACCGGATAATCCGCAGATAACAATCGTCATACCGCTCTTTGACCTCGTCGTCTACCCCGGGAGCCGCGCTAAATTCCAGGTCGACCGGGTCACGGGCGAGGGCCTGGTCACGGCGATGCAGGACGGAGGAGCACTCCAGGCCGTCGGCCTTGCCGTGAGGAACGGCAAAACACCTGAAGACCTCGATGCCGGCGCGTTGTATTCAACTGGCGTGCTGCTTCGTGTCATCCAGATCCAGCCGTCCGAGGACGGGTACGTGGTTGCGGCGGAGGCCGGACCACGCATGCTCGCCGTCTCTGTCGACGGCGAGGACGGGCGGTTCTCCGCTGCCTGCGTGCCCGTGCCGGACGTCGACGACCTTCCCGCCGACGAGAGGGGCCGGGCCCTCGAGGAGGTCCGGAGCGCTGTCCACCGGGTCAGCGCCCGTTTCAGCGGTGCCGAACAGTTCACCAGGCCGATCGACTCGATGGAGTCGGTCGACCAGATCATGGGTTTCGTGATGCCGTTCATGCCCGTCGAGATCGAGGCGAAGCAGGCGTTCCTGGAGTATACGTCCGTCCGCGAGAGGTACGGGGCCTTCCTCGAGCTGATCGTGAAGATGAACGAGCAGATCGCCCTCCGCATCGAAATGGCTCAGAAGGTCTCGGAGCGCATGGGCAGGATGAACCGCGAAGCCATGCTCCGCGAGCAGCTCAGGGTCATCCTGGAGGAGCTCGGCGAGGGGAGCGGCGACGAGAACGACGACGGCGATTACCGCCAGCGGATCGAGGAGTCGAAGATGCCCGACGAGGTTCGACGGAAGGCGCTGGCCGACCTCAGGAAACTCGAGACGGGCGGCGGCCAGAACCACGAAGCCGGCATACTGCGGAGCTATCTCGATCTCCTGCTGGATCTCCCCTGGGTAACCGAGGAGAGGAAGGAGATCGACATCGCCGGGGCCCGGCGCGTCCTCGAAAGCCACCACAACGGATTGGAGAAGGTCAAGGAGCGGATCGTCCAGCACCTGGCGGTCATGAAGCTGAAGGGCGAGAAGCAGGGCTCCATCCTCCTTTTCTCGGGCCCTCCCGGAACAGGAAAGACGAGCCTCGGAAAGTCCGTCGCCGAGGCCCTCGGTCGCAAGTACGTCCGGATCAGCCTCGGCGGCATCCGCGACGAGGCCGAGATACGCGGGCACCGGCGGACCTACGTCGGGGCGCTTCCCGGCCGGATCGTCCAGGGGATCCGGCGCGCGGGCACCCGGAACCCGGTCTTCGTTCTCGACGAGATCGACAAGCTTGCAGTCGGGTACCAGGGAGACCCGGCGAGCGCGCTCCTCGAGGTCCTCGACCCCGAGCAGAACGCAGCGTTCTCCGACCACTACCTCGAGGTCCCGTTCGACCTCTCGGACGTGCTCTTCATCGCGACGGCCAACTCGCTGCAGTCGATCCCGGCACCGCTCCTGGACCGGATGGAGCTGATCGAGATCTCTGGCTACACCGGGAAAGAAAAGTTCGCGATAGCCCGGGACCACCTCGTGCCCGAGGTGCTGCGGGAGCACGGGCTGGACGCGGAGCGGCTCCGGTTCGACGACGATGCGCTCCGGGCGATCGTCGACCGGTACACCCGCGAGGCGGGGGTCCGGCAGCTCAAGCAGCAGCTCGCGAAGGCAGCGCGCCACGTCTCGGAGAGGGTGGTCTCCGGCGCGGTCGAGCTGCCGTTCGTGGTCACGGTCGGGAAGCTCCCCGAGGTCCTGGGAAAGGAGCCGGTGCGGGTCGAGGTCGCGAGGAAGGATCCGGTGCCCGGGGTCGCGACGGGCCTGGCCTGGACCCCGGTCGGCGGGGAGATACTCTTCATCGAGGTCTCGATCATGCCCGGGACAGGCAAGCTGACGCTCACGGGACAGCTCGGCGACGTCATGAAGGAGTCGGCGACGATCTCGCTCTCATTGATCCGCTCACGGCTCGCGGACCCCCGGAGCGGGTTCGACTTCACGAAGTGCGACACGCACATCCACGTCCCCTCGGGCGCGACGCCCAAGGACGGGCCCTCGGCGGGCGTGACCCTGTTCACGGCCCTCGCGTCCCTCGTCACGGGGCGGACCGTCGACTCCGGGCTCGCGATGACCGGCGAGGTCACGCTCTCGGGAGCGGTCATGCCCGTGGGCGGGATCAGGGAGAAGGTTCTCGCGGCCCACCGTGCCGGATGCACGCGCGTGATCCTTCCGAAGGAGAACGAGCGGGACCTGCTGGACGTCCCCGAGGAAGTCCGGGCAGAACTCCGGTTCGTCACGGTCGAGACCGTCGAGGAGGTCCTCCGCGAGGCGCTGGGGATCGACCTGCCCCGGTCGGTCGTTCTCCACGCGGGCGGGGCGGTTCATCTCCTCCCGGCACCCCCGGGGATCCCCCAGCAGGCGTGACGCCGGAGCGCTGCGTTTGGACCGACGGAGACACCTCCATCCCGTCGTGGGCGGCGACGGATTCCGAGACGCTCCGCGCCGGTCCTGATGCCGAACCGAACCAACCCCTGCTGCCGGTCTGATTCTGAAGCACACTGGACCGCTCGAGCCGTCCGGGGCGAGGGAGAGCCCCGAGTTTCTCCCCGCCCGGAGGACGTGGATCTCGGTCAACCGGCCGTTTGAGTCGTTCAGTTGCTACGGGAACGCGGATCTGCTTCGATGACCTCCCCCGACCCTGCAACCATCTCCGATCGGCAGGGTTCCCATTTTTTTCGTCGGGCCGGGAAGCCCTGTAGCCTCCCGAGCAAGAAGCGATGCACGGGACGCTTTACCGGTTCCGGCAGGACGAAGAAACCGATGGTGCCGGAGCATGTGCATCACCGGAAGCGCGGCAGAGTGTCATGCGCATGCCCGCAGACTCGGGCGACATGCGGGCCCATCGGCGTGCAGGTTCCGGGCACCCGAAAATTCGGCGTCATCCGCCGGTGCCCGACGGTATCGTCAGGGTGGCGAGGATCTCCGCGAGACGGTCGATCTGTCCGTGGTAGAGAGGGGCCCCGATGACCGAGACCTCCTTCTCCCTGCCCGGGGTCCGGTACCGCACCAGGACGGCCCTGTTGGCGAGGAAATCCACCGGTTCGACCGAGACGATCTCGCTGACGGGGATATCGAAGGCGATCTTCTCACCCCTTCCGAAGAGGCTCGTGAACGAGGGGAGACGTCTTTGCCCGTGCAGGCGCCGGTTCGTCAGGATGACCTCCGTGTTGTTCTGCTGCGTCACGACAAAGAGGCCGGGCCGGGCATTCGCTATCGAGATCCCCATCGGGCCGAACCGGTACAGCTCCTCCTCCCCACCCGAGTTCATCGCTGTCACCCTAACTCCACCCGTTACTTAAACGTTCTCATGGCACCCGGTATCGCGACACGCCGACCGGTCCACGGGGTTCTTCGGCCGAAACAATACGAGTATATACCCGACCGACAAGAGGATGATCTGCTGAGGGGGTGCGGGATATCGTAAAAGAACCTTCCGAGTGGGTCACGAAGAACCGGTTCGATCCGATGTACCTCTCCGTCATGGTGGAGAAGCTCTTCTTCGAGGGAGAGAACCGCATCCGTGAGATCACGAACTACGTTGCTCTCCTCACGCTCGCGACCATCATCGCCACCTACGGGGTGATCTCCGGCTCTGCGGCGACCGTGATCGGGGCCATGATCGTCGCCCCACTGATGACCCCGATCATGGCCACGACCCTCGCCATCGTCCTCGGGAACGGACGCCGCATGGTCCGCTCGATCCTTATTGTCGTCCTGAGCGTCGCGTACGTTATCGGGCTCTCGGCCCTGTTGTCGTTATTCATCTCCGAACTCGTCATCGACTTCGGCTCGAACACGGAGATCCTTGGCAGGGTCTCGCCGAATATCATCGCACTCTATGCCGCGCTGGCTTCCGGTGCCGCTGGGGCCTTCGCAGTCAGCCGGGAGGAGATCGCCGAAGCACTTCCCGGAGTGGCCATCGCCGTCTCGCTCGCCCCTCCGCTCTGCGTGGTCGGGATCTGCCTGGCGCACTCCCGGTGGCTCGACGGGTTCGGAGCCCTGATCCTCTTCCTGACAAATTTTTTCGCCATCGTGCTCGCAGGTGGCGGCGTCTTCTTGCTCTCCGGCATCCACAGCCGGCTCAAGGGCTCGGAGGAGGTCCATCTCCGCCGCCAGGCCATCGCAATCACCGTTGTCGGGACGCTCGTCGTCACCGCGATTCTCGGGGTCAACGGTTACCGCACGCTCGAGATCGACCGCGGTTCCACCACCGCACTGGAGACTGCGGCAGACTGGCTATCGGAGACGGAGTACACGGTGGAAGGGGTCGTGCTGACCTACAGTCCCGGCGACCTGCTCGTGAGGGGGCCGGTTCGCGTCAGGCTTCGGATCTCGGGGAAAGGGACCATCCCGCCACTCGAGGAACTTGTCGAAGACCTCGAGGCACGCCTGGGGTACCGCGTCCTCCTCGAGGTGCGAGCGATACCCGAGGAGATACAGTATTACCCGGCGTCCATCGTGCGTCCGCTCCTGGGAAACGAGACGGACCCGTTTGACAACATATTGGGCGGATTTCTCAACGTACCGGGAGATTTCTCGCAGGGTGTGAAAAGCGAAGCCACGAGTGTGGCGTACAGGAGGGTGGCGATCCACTAGAGCATCGAGTCCCGAATCATTGCGAACCGGCAGCTCGGGCTCCCCGCCGTCCCCTCTATCAGCCCCGGTTGACCCCCTACAGATCGGGGTCGGACGGGACCGGAGGCAGCCTGATACGACGGTCGTCCAGGTGTCGGGGGAGATCGACCGGTCGATCCTGAACGGCCTGACAGAGGACTCTGTCGCAAACGTGAAGAACGGGACGGCACCCCGCGCCGTTCCAGACGATACACAGGCCGTAACTGCCCTGATCGAACGATGACCCGGAGCCCGGATCAGGAGGGGAGCGGGGAGGTGATCGTTTCGTCGAAACGGATCGAATAGCGATCCCAGGGGATTGGGGTACTGAAAGGATGATAAACAATATGCATCCAGAGCTACCAACGTGGAATGAGATGAATACACCTGGACCGGGCGCCGAGATTGGGCAGGGGCCCAACGGCAACCCCTGGGGCGAAGAACCAGGTTTCCGGCCGGGTGACGCAGGAGACAACGGATGCGTTCAATGAAGAGGATAGGGAGACTCTTGCCGCTGTTTCTTGTCGTCGTTGCCTCTGTAGGCGCGACTGCAGGGGCGGACCCCGGATCGGATCTGCAGTCTGAAGGGACGTATGCCGAGGCCCTCGTCCACTACAGTGTCGGCGGTCAGGCCTGGAGCCTGGCCTGGGGCGAGACCAGGGTCTCTTCGATCAGGCACTACCTGGTCCAATCGAAAGCAGCGTATACCGCCTGTCTGAACACAGCAGGTTCGGTCGACGACCCAACGAACGCGGCGAACCTCGCGCTTCTCAGGTCTATCTCGAACGCGTACATCAACCTGGCCGACGCTGCGTTCGGGATGTACGATGGGGCGGACATCTACGCCAGCGGTCGGATGCAGATGGCCGCCGGAGATTTCACCTCTGCCGCTTCCTCGTTCCAGACCGCCGCCGCGTCGTTCGCTGACTCGCAGACACTGTTCGACCAGGCGGTGGCACACCTCGTGAACACGGTCTACGAGGGCACCGATTTCGGTGACGGCGCGGCATACACGGGAACGATCATCCCTGTCCTGGGTGCCAGGGCCTCCTACATGAACGAGTTCGCCACGTATGCATTGGGATGGCAGCAGACGGCGCTCGCATACCAGGCACACAGCACCGGTCGCAGGGACGCGTTCTCGGATGCGACCCGCCAGGCGATGGACTACTTCGCCTCCCTGCGTCAATCCACGAGTTTCGGTGCTGATGCGACGAGCAATTACAAAGTCCTCGCAACGCTGATGGAGAGCGCATTCCCGACAGCCACCCCCACGGAAACGGTGACGATGACCCCGACGAAGACCCCGACGTCGGCACCAGGTTCACGGATCGTCCCGGTGTTCGGAAGCGACAGGGTCCCGATCGACCCCGACGGCGACGGCCTGTACCAGGATGTCAACGGTAACGGCCGGACCGACTTCGCGGACGCGGTGCTATTCTTCAACCAGATGGCCTGGATCGAGGAGCACGAACCCCTGTCCGCTTTCGACTTCAACCGCAACGGGAGGATCGATTTTGCCGATGTCACACGGCTCTTCAACCAGATCTGACCACTTTATCCACCGGGAGGATCTACAGGATGATCCCCTGGCACTCCCCATAGGTGGATCCCGTGCCGACACGCTGCCTCGCACCGTGAGAAGGAACGCTGTCTCGCCGGGGACGCCGGCACAGGACGGGGAGCGTCAGACGCCATCCATTGATGAAACCCGTCCCCAAATAGCCCTTTACCCGGGAATCGACCAACAGGCGCATCGCCTCCTGCTGTCTATCGTGACCACTATTCCGTCGAGGATGTCCCGCGGGGTTCGATCGAGGGCCGGGACATGATATCCGGCCCGCACGGATCGGTTCGGATACGCGGAATGCGATCCTCGACATGCTCTGTGATCGTCACTGGAACCATCAACGGGGGGCGTTCTGATCTCGTTGTTGACCGTCTCGCTGCGAATTTTTTTTCACTGCGCTCCCCGTCCCCATGAGGGACGATCGGGAACTGATAGACCGAAATGCTTCCTTCGGGGCAGCGATTGATGGCAATGTCTCCGTCGAAGGGAACCGGTCATCAGCCGTCCTGCTGGCGTGCCATCGCTCTCTTTGTCTCGGAACGGACAGGGGGCGGTCGAGACGTTCGGCCTTTTCTGGCAGGATCGAGTCCCCGCTCGTGCGAGGGCGATCCACCGTGGTCTTTGAGACGACACTCCCGTTCCTCTCGACGATGCGTGAGAAGGCACCGGGGGAGGGAGCGCGGAAAGACCCAGTCAGACGGCCCCGATCGGAAACTGTACGTCTCATGGCGGTTCGCGCGGGAAGCGGCGGCAGGTTACCCCAACGCGAGCGCCTGCATCCGCCCGGCGAATCCGGGTATCAGGGAACAAGGAATCCGTCCCTATCCTCCCTCGGGTCAGTTCGGAACACGCGCCATCGGGGCCGTGCGTTGAATATGAGAGTATACTTCAGGCCAGGAGAACCGCCGGTTCCAGGGCACACACCTCACCTCGTGCCCGGTTATTCGGCATTCCGGCTGTCCGGCACGAAGGAGGCAGGCGTTCCGGCATCCCGTTTTCCCGTCCCAACGGGAGTAGGGCAGCGGTCGTTCGAGCGGGTTCATTCACGGGCCGGGAGCGGAAAAGCGGTTCGCCGCTCGTCCGGGGCACGATCGCCAGTCTCGCCTCCTGACACATCATTATCACGGGCGGCACCAAACCAGAGACCGCATGCTTCAGGTCATGGATATCGAGACGTGGGTGACCGGAAGGCGGTCGAACCTCGACGAGGCGAAGCGATCCGCGGCCGATATGATCGAACTCGTCCGAAGCGGGGGCGACGGCGCCCTCCTCCGGCTGGCGCAGCGATACGAGCCCGGGTGTGAGTCGGTGCGGATCTCGAGGGAGGAGATCGAGGACGCGTACGCCAAGGTGGACGAGCACCTCGTCGAACACGTCATGGAGGCCGCCAGGCGCATCGCCCGGTTCCACGAACGGCAGAAAGAGCGTGCCCTCTGGCTCGAGGAGTTCGAGCCGGGGATCACCCTCGGCGTCAAGACCACTCCCCTCGATCGCGCCGGCCTCTACGTCCCTGGCCGGCGGGCTGCGTACCCCTCGACCGCGCTCATGAACGCGATCCCCGCCAGGGTGGCCGGCGTGCCGTCGCTCTGCGCCTGCTCCCCCCCGCCGATCCTGCCGCTCACGCTCGTTGCGCTCGACTGCGTGGGCGTCGACGAGATCTACCGTGCCGGTGGAGCGCAGGCCATCGCCGCCATGGCACTCGGGACGGAGACCATCCGTCCGTGCTGGAAGATCGTCGGCCCCGGGAACGCCTACGTGACGGCAGCGAAGATCCTCCTCCGTGACGAGGCGGAGATCGACTTTCCGGCAGGTCCCAGCGAGATCGGGATCATCGCCGACCGATCGGCGAACCCGGCCTTCATCGCGAGCGACATCCTCGCCCAGGCCGAGCACGACCCTGATGCGGCCTGTATCCTGATCACGACCGACACGGCCCTCGCCGAGCGTGTCCGGGGGGAGATCGAACGCCAGCTCGCCAACTCCCCCCGTCGGGAGATCATGGTCCGTGCGCTCTCTCAGTCCGGGTTCATCCCGGTTGCGAACCTCGACGAGGCCATCGAAGCGATGGACAGGGTGGCCCCCGAGCACCTCTCCATCATGGTGGAGGACCCGCTTCCGGTCCTCGGCGCGGTCAAGAACGCGGGCTCGATCTTCGTCGGGTCGTATGCGCCCGTCGCCGCCGGCGACTACGCCTCCGGAACCAACCACGTCCTCCCCACCGCGGGGTATGCCGCGACCTACTCCGGGCTGAACGTGGCCCATTTCACCAAGACGTCGAGCGTGCAGGTCATCTCCCGTGCCGGCCTCGAAGCCATCGGTGATGTCGTGGAGGCCATCGCCGACGCCGAGGGGCTGCACGCCCACGCCGCATCGGTCCGGATTCGACGGGCATGAGGGGGACGGGGCCCATCGCCCGAGGGCCGGAGGCGTCCACGGCGCCGGCGTCGAGAGGCTAGGGGTCGTGGCAGGATGCCGTAGGAGAGGGCGGAACGACACGCGGTCCGCCGTCGTTCGAGGTCGACGCCGAAGTGGTTATGCGATCGCTCCGGTACCGGCAGTTCCGTGGACGTGAACACTTCTGGACGGGGACACCCTCCCAGGGGGCTCGCCCCGATGACCGCGGAAAGACGGGGGACGAGACCGTTTCCGGTTGACGGGTCCGTGCTCTTCTCGAGCGGATCGAGACGCGCCAAGCGGCTCGGACGCTCATGGAGAGAGCACCTCCCGGACGTGCGGTCTCCCGGGAACCCATCCCTGAAAGAACTGGTGTTCAGGAGGGCCCGTGTCTCTTTTCGCAGGTACGACCGCCGGGCGATACCCGCTCTGAACGCCCACTGACACTCCCGTAGAAAGGGCGCGGTTGGCAAGAACCCGGTGACTCGACCGTTCATGCCCTGTGTCGATCCTGCCGGGACCGCTCCTCGAAGAGCGGGGCCCGGGGCGTTCGCGAGCGGGATCCGGGGGACCACGACATCGGCACCCTCGTCGACGTTCGTATCCAGCCGCTCCCGTAAAGACGACCCCCGGAGGTTGGCTCCCGCCCCAGAGAGGGACAGCTTCTGCCCAATCCCCTGTCACGATGGGTGGGGGCGAGGTGGGAGGTCGTCCGGTGAAGAGAGCCGTACCAGGCCTCCAACCATCCCGGTACCCGGGTGTCGTCTCGACAATCGGTCCATGGGCCCATCGATCACCCGTGCGCACGGACGTCCGGGATACCCGGCGGGGTATCACGGCCCTCGATGACCCGGCAGAACGGTGGCCTCTCTGTGCCCGGTTCGGCGACCCGCGTGTAACCGGGGACGTCGCATACCCGCTGCAATCCCGGCCCATCGTGGATCGAACCACGACACTCCTGCTCTCCGATCCATCCCTCTTCACCGATCGCGGTATGGTCACTTTCGCTCCGCGTCACTCCCATGTCATATTCCCGAAGCGTCACTCTCATCTGCCGGCCACCCCTGCCCGGTTCCGGGATCACATCGGTTTTTTCACGAGAACTAGAGACGACCATCGCTTCCCTGCTCGCGACCGCCAACGGCATCGCGGCTGAACCGGGATCCCCACCTTCCGCGAGAGACCACGCGGGTGTTCACCGGGATCTCTGTCCCTTGGCAGGCCTGTGACGAGTTTCCATGCTGAATACCGGGTCGTCCCCGGGCCCCGGTATCGCTTCCGCCATCCTCCGAACCTTGCGGACCTCTCGGCAGCGGACGTGATCAACGCCGCGCTCTGGAAGAAGGGACCGGCGGACCCCGCCTGTTTCGACGAACCGCCCGGTACCGCGGTGCTCGCCTGCCGACGGGGGGGCGCTGGAGGTGGAAGGCCGTGGGCCTGAGATCGTGCTCGAGCCTCGCCGATACGCGTTGCTCGTCGCGCCGCCGGACGCCCTGCTCGGCTCCCCGGAGGCCGGCCGTTACGCGTCGCTCTGCCTCAACGGCGCCGGCTCGCGGGTACTTCACTGCCTCCCCCGCCGGTCGCCGCGCCTCTCGGTCCGGAGGTGCATGATCGTGTACCGGCTCCTCACGTCGCACCGGGAGGCCGACGCGACGATCGTGAATTCCGAGTACGATAACGGGGTCTTATCGGCACTCGATGCCGGGGACCGCGACGTGATCTTCGCGGTCGTACGGTCACTCCGGGAGCTCGTTCTGACATCGACCGTGCTGCTCCGGGCGGAGCGGTCAAACCGCGGGGTACGTTCGCTGTTCACGACGGCGGACCAGGGCGTCTTGCACGTCGAAGAACGCCGGCCAGCGCCATCGGGACGGGCGGGGCGACCCCGGAAACCCGGTGCAGCTCGCCCCGGGGGAAGCGGGATGGACAGGGTCTTCCTGAGCCCGCGGATGAGCGCCCCGGACGTGGCCGAACGGGGGCGCCGGCTGGACCGAACCGTCCGCGACCGGGACCGGGCTGTGCTGGAGCGGCTCCCAGGGGCGGCGAGGACGCAAGACCGCGCGACCTTCTACGCTTTCGCCGCCCCTCTCGAGGCGGCGGTGATCTCAGTTCTGGGGATCTGTGGGTGTCAGAGAGGGGGGAGGGGCGTGCCGGTTGCCGGCAGGCACCCCCACCCCTGTCCGGGATTCAGTTCGTCCGGCGTCGCAAGCAGCCGCCGCGCCGACCGTCCGGAGAGAGCGGTACCGGGATCTCAAGACCGCCGCTGGGCATGTGATATGCCTGTTTGTGTTGGGGGGGGATCTCTCTCTGGTCCCGCCTGTCTGAATCCTTTGAGGAGGTCTTCGCTGACCGGGTGACCCGGGTGAACGGGCACCGGGCTATCCTCCGGGGATGGCTGCTCTAAGTGAGAGACGGCACGGACCTTTCTCGCCCCATTTCCTTGGCCGGATCCTCCCCCATCTGCGCGGTGTTGATGACCGTGAACGCTCCCCTGACAAGCCTTGCGAACGGCTCCTGAAAGCCACGTGGGTTCAGCCCGGTCGACCGCGAGGTCGCCGGGTGACGACCTCTCGAGAGGAGCCGGGAGGTGGAGCGATGCCGACCTCGCCCTCCCGCCTTCGCCCATCACTTCGACGAACTTCCCCCGACTGTTCTCGAGATCTGAGCCGTCAGGTTATCGGAACCTCCATGTCTCCCGGACCGTCCCTCTGCCATGTCCTGTCCCGAGCTCACGACACTCCCGTATCGCGTCGAGGATATCGTCCCGGGGCTTTCGCCGGACGGGATGCCCGGAAAAGTCGTCCGGGGGGTGGATTTCCATGCCCCGGGAATTCCACTGCGCCTCGCGGCGACCCGCAGGACTGTGACACAGAGGCTCTCCGCCGGCCGCGGAGAGATCGAGGGATCAGCCCCCGGACTCCGGCCCCCAGGCGTGGGGGTATCGACGGGAGCCGTCTCTCCCGCCTGATGCGCCTGCCGGGAGGAGCCGTCGATGAGGTCCGGGGCAGGAGAACACCGACGGTCACGTGAATGGCATGGAGCGATCACCCTCCGATGCCCGGATAGGGACGGGAGCGGGACGACCACCACAGGTTTCCCTCTCCCTGCATGAGCCACGGGGCTTCCGGCGATCGCGGACGAGATGTGTCCGTTCAGGGGTACGGGGGTCCGTGTCGATGGGGGCCGGGCTCTCTACCGTTCCTTTGAAACATCCTACTAAAATATCATGGATCCTGATATGTCCTTTTTTCATGTACTAGGGACGCTCGTCGCTATGCTGGCCCGAAACCCGGAATTATCCAGTATTACAGGAATTCCATCGAAAATATTCGAGATCAACCGTAATTTAGCTAACGAAAACAAGTTTGATTGTTGAAGAGACAACCTGAATTTAGTCAGGGATTGCCAAAAGGAGCCTTTATCTCTTCTTTTATCCCATTCATCTCCATGAGTCTTGTTATCGATGCGAAGAAGGGAATCCTCACTCCGGAGATAAAAGAGGTCGCGAAGCAGGAGGGACTCGATCCCGAATTCATCCGGCGGGGTATCGCAGGAGGTCACATCGTGATACCGATCTCACCGTACAGGGATGTCCGGCTCTGCGGAATCGGCGAGGGTCTGCGCACCAAGGTGAACGCCTCGATCGGTACATCGTCAGACATCATCGATATCGATCTCGAGGTGGAAAAAGCCCGTCAGGCCGAGCTGGCAGGGGCCGATACTCTCATGGAGCTCTCGACCGGAGGGGACTTTGTCGAGATCCGGCGCCGCGTGGTGGAGGCGACCAGCCTCTCGGTCGGCTCTGTCCCGCTCTACCAGGCGTTCATCGAGGCCGCACGCCGCGACGGCGCGGTGGTCCACATGCAGGAAGACGACCTCTTCAGGATCACGGCCGAACAGGCAAAAGCCGGCACGAACTTCATGGCGATCCACACCGGGATCAACTATGAAACCATGAAACGCCTCCAGAACCAGGGCCGACACGGGGGCCTGGTCTCGAGGGGCGGCGCCTTCATGACCGCCTGGATGCTCCATAACGAGAAAGAGAACCCGCTCTACGCGGAGTTCGACTACCTCTGCGAGATCATGCTCGAGCACGAGGTGACGCTCTCGATGGGTAACGGTATGCGGGCTGGCGCAGTCCACGATGCGACCGACCGTGCCCAGGTCCAGGAGCTGCTCATAAACGCCGAGCTCGCTGACAAGGCGCATGCCCAGGGCATCCAGGTGATCGTCGAGGGACCCGGTCACATCCCCATCGACGAGATCCAGGCGAACGTCATCCTCCAGAAGAGGGTCACCAATCGGAAGCCTTTCTACATGCTCGGCCCGCTCGTAACCGATATCGCGCCCGGTTACGATGACCGGGTGGCGATGATCGGTGCCTCCCTCTCCTCGTCGTACGGCGCCGACTTCATCTGCTACGTCACTCCTGCCGAGCACCTGGCGCTCCCCACCCCGACAGAGGTCTACGAGGGCGTGATCTCGAGCCGGATCGCCGCGCACGTCGGCGATATGGTGAAGCTCGGAAAGCGCGACGACGACCTGGAGATGGGGCACGCACGGCGTGATCTCGACTGGGAGCGTCAGTACTCTCTCGCCCTGAACCCCGAATACGCCCGGCACATCCGCGACTCCCGGAGACCGGCGGACACGGATGCATGCACGATGTGCGGGGATTACTGCGCCCTCAAGATCGTCTCGAAGCACTTCTCGTTCTGAACACCTCTTTTTTGGCGGTGTACGTTCCGCGGGCGTCGGACGATCCACCCGGCCCGCAGGGGCCGGGCTTCTCTTCATCGCGATCTGGCAATCCTCAGGTGCGCCCACGGCGCGGGCGTGACATCCTGTCAGCCGAACCCGCGGGATACCCGTCCCGATCTCCCGCGCTCATTCACCCCTCGCAAGGTCCGGTGATTGGAAAAAGGAGGTACCTGCCCGGGGCATTGGGTCCTGGGGCAGCGCTCTCGGATCGAAGCTGATATATGGATGCGGCACCTCAACCTGAATCGTTCGATGAGTCATCCTGAAGCCATTCACAGTCGCTTTCGCAAAAGGAAGGCGCGGGTGAGACCGTGACCCTGCCGCGCACCCACATGACCCTGACCAGCGGAAACCTCGCCCTCCTCGACCCGAAAAATCCGGAAGACGACCCCGTTGTGCCCCTCGTCGTTGTCAGTGGCCGACCCGTCGACCTCCCCCACGGTGTCGTGTACGTTCTCCGCGAAGACCTGCCGCTCGTGGAGGAGCTCCAGCATGTCTTCCGGGTGCCGGACGCGGACTTCAACACCTGGTACGACCTCGAGAGGGAGCTCTACGAGGCCCACGGGCTGGTCTACGGAGAGAACGACGAGCTCGACCTGCTCGTCCGCCTCCTCGAAGAGCGGGGGCTCTGGCACTGTCGGGCCCCGCGGTACCTCTTCCTCGTCTGAAGCCCGTGGCGGCGCGAGGTATAAGGGAAGAAAAGACCCACCCCTCTGCCATGACGTACGCGGAGTCACGAGTCTTCTATTTCGATAAGCCCGGGCCAGACAACACCCCTGATGCGGCCCGGTTCGCAGTCGAGAGGGCGCAGGCGCTCGATCTCGATACCATCGTGGTCGCCTCGACGAGCGGCCGCACGGCCCTTCAGTTTCACGAGGCCATGATGGACACGGGCCTCCGGCTCGTCGTGGTCACGCACGTCGTGGGTTTCAGGAATCCGGGCGAGTGGGAGTTCGACCCCGAGACGGCGGCGACGCTCCGGCAGGCAGGGGCGACGATCGTCACGGGCACCCACGCCCTCTCCGGCCTCGAGCGGGCGTTCTCTGCAGCGCCGAAGGTGGGTGGAGGCTCGCGCTCCGAGGCTGTCGCCGAGACGCTCCGGCGCGTGATCGCGGTCGGGCTCAAGGTCGCCGTCGAGTGCGTGTTGATCGCTGCCGACCAGGGCGCGCTCCGGGTTGACCGCGAGGTCGTCGCGTGCGGCGGCACCGGGTCGGGCGCGGACACGGTCGTGGTGATCCGGCCGGGGAACACGAACCGGTTCTTCGACTGCCAGGTCCGCGAGATCGTGGCCATGCCGAGGAACCGGTAGTGCTCGTCGAGGCCTTCCGGGAGAGCTTCGGGCACCCGGAGGTATGGCTGGCCGGAGTGATCTTCGGCGCGCTCGACGCGATCCAGTTGATGCTCTCCTTCCAGGGCGAGACGTTCATCTCTGTTCGCCTTCGCGTACTCGTGTACCTCGTCCTTCCGTTCCTGCTTGCGGGAGCCTACGGCGTGCTCGGGGCTCGGCAGTCGTCCGTGCGCCTGTTCGCAGCGGAAGGGGTTAGACACTATTTCCGGGTGCTTCTGCCAGGCCTGGTGGTCGGGTTCGGCGTGCTGCTCCTGGCCCTGGTCCTGATCCTTGCCATAGCCATCGGCGGGACTGCCGTGTCGCCCGGTCTCCTGAGCGTCGCCTCCGCGGCGGTTCTGATCCCGGTCGCTTTCGTCTTCTTTCTCTATGACACGGCAGCCGTTATCGAGAGCCTCGGTGTCTTCGCCTCGCTGCGCCGATCGGCCACTCTCGTCCTGGCCTGTCCCGGAAGGGTCGTGGCTTCCGTCATCATGATACTGTTCGCCCTCCTCTCCGCGGGCTTGCTGGTCTCCCTCGGCTGGACGCTGCTCTTCTTTGACAGGCTCGAACCTCTCGCCTCGATCTCTGTCGAGGAGGCCGCGTCGTTCACGATCCCGGACCTGGCGGGGATGGTCGGGCCGGAGGGGGTTGCGCTTCTGATCGTGCTCTACGGCCTCTTCGTCGTCTTCGCATTCGTGCTGGTCGCGTCCTGCAAGGCCCGGCTCTTCGAGGACCTTGCGAACAAGGCGCCACCCGAGCCGGAGGGGGTCTACGATGAGAAGGGACGTTACTATAGGTACTGAGAGGGATCCGTCACGGGGGGGCCCCGGGAGATGGCCGGGGCGGTTCCAGCCGATGCATCATCGATCCGGGGGTTACTGAAGCGAGCGGTACCAGACGTTCATGCTCTCCAGACCGTCGCAGATCCCGGTGTTATTGAGCAGGACGCCCCCGAAATCATACCCGGCTCGGGCGAAGGTCAGGTTCATCGGGAACGAAGCCGCCCTGGCGATGGTGTAGACCGTCTTCAAACCTGCCGTCCGCATCGCTCCCTCCATCTCCCGCAGCAGGTGACCGGAGAGGCCGAGTCCCCGGAACGCGGGGTGGGTGGCGAAGTCGCTCATCTCTGCGTTCTCTTCCTCCCCGTGCACCTCTGCGGAAGAGGCAGCCACGAGCGTGCCGGAAAACCGGATACCGTAATATACGACCCCCTTCACCATCGATTCGCGGATGAACGCCTCGCTGTCGATCGGGAACGGGTAGGTGGGGAAGACCTCCCTGTACAGGGCTGCAAGGGCAGGGGCGTCCTCCTGCTCGGCCCGAGAGCAGGTCGCCTCGGGCGGAAGGGGACGGGGACGACCGTTCCCCGCATGAGCAGGGTCGCCAGCCCGTGCCATGTCTTTGAGGCGGTCATCCCTGCTCCGCTCCGGGTCCCGGAACAGCGAGATGAAGTATCCGTCCTCGACCCCCTGGAATAGCCCGGGGATCCGGGCCTCCACCACGTAACCCCTGCTGAGAAAGGGATCCCGTGAGGAAGCCGGAATCCGGGCGAAGATCTTGCCGTATCCCCTCCCTGCCGCGAGTTCCTCCAGATCGTCCAGGATCCCGGGCAGATCTCTGGGAGCGAGCCGCATCAGATAGACCCGGTCGCTGGTCGATCCGTGCTGGACGGTGCTGGACCTGACGGTGGTGATCGTGTCAGGATCCATCGCGCCGCTCGATCCGCGCCGTGTTCTCGGGAATGAGCGCGATCGTCGGGTCCTCCTCCGAGAGAAGCTGGCAGATGCCGACAGCCTGCGACTCGTCGGCGCCTTCCAGCTTCAGGAACCGGTCGCAGGTGTGACACTGCCGGTCACACCAGGCTGGCTCGTACGAGTCCGGCTCCCGGTACGAACAGATCATCCCCTCGTAGTTCCTGAGCACCACACGGTTCGTGGCCCACGAGATCAGGTAGGTCGGCATCAGCGGGATCTTTCCACCGCCTCCGGGAGCGTCGATCACGAACGTGGGGATCGAGAAGCCGCTGGTGTGCCCGATCAGGTTCTCGAGGATCTCGATCCCCTTCGAGACCGGCGTCCGGAAGTGGGTGAGCCCCTCCGAGAGGTCGCACTGGTAGAGGTAATAGGGGCGGACCCTGTTCTGGACGAGGAGCTGGACCAGCCTCTTGATGATCCTCGGGCAGTCGTTCACCCCTGCCAGGAGGACGGACTGGTTGCCGAGCGGGATCCCGGCGTCAGCGAGACGGCGGAGTGCCAGCTTCGACGACGTGGTCATCTCGACAGGGTGGTTGAAGTGAGTGTTCACCCAGAGCGGGTGGTGCTGCGAGAGCATGGCCGCCAGGTCTTCCGTCACCCGGTACGGGAGGGTCACCGGAGCCCGCGTCCCGATCCGGACGACCTCGACGTGGGGGATCCCGTCGAGCTCGGTCAGGATCCAGTCCAGGTAGTCGTCGGGAAGCATGAGGGGGTCTCCTCCCGAGAGGAGGACGTCCCTGATGCCGGGCGTCCGCCGGATGTAATCCAGCCCGGCATCGATCTCCTCACGGTCCGGGATCGAGTCGACGTCCCCCACCCGCCGCTTCCGGGTGCAGTGACGGCAGTACATGGCGCAGAGGTTGCTGACAAGAAAGAGCACCCGGTCAGGATATCGGTGTGTGATGCAGGGGGCGGGGCTGTCCTTGTCTTCGGCCAGCGGGTCCGTCATGTCGCCGGGATCGGTGTAGAGCTCGGCAGGATCGGGGAAGCACTGCCGGTAGATGGGATCGTCCCCGATGTCGGAGGGGTCGATCAGCGAGAGGTAGTAGGGGGTTATCCGGAGCGGGAACTTCCGGACGGTCTCGTCGAGCCGTGCACGCTCCTCGGCATCGAACTCGATACCGAGCAGGCGTTCGAACTCGTCGATCTCCGTCACTGCCCGGGCAACCTGCCACCGCCAGTCCTTCCAGGTGTCGGCTACCACGTCGGCCTCGATCCGACTGGCGATAGCCTTCTGTTTCGGGGAAAAAATTACCATGCCCGGTTCCTCCGTCGGTACTTTAGTCCGACCATATAAATAATTTCTCGATTATGCAGGATCGCGATGAAAACGGAAAATCCTCCCCAATTTGAGGAATTCGAAGAGACTGTGCGACGCAAATGACCAGCGGCACAACCCGATTCTCACCCTCGGCAGTGAAAAGTCCTGCTCACGAGAAGGCACGTTTTCGCCGGGGCACCGGCGGTCTCAACCGGCACCTGGCACTCCTCGTGGACCCCCGCCGGAAGGCTCTGACCGCCATCGTCGTCACGCGGGTCCCGCCCCCTCGGGCCTCCGGGAGAGGGGGGAGTCGTCCCCTGCATCCGCCCTGCTTTCCAGGGTTTTCCTCGACAGCGGGTGCATGTCGTCAGACATCGATGGGCAGATCCTTATCGGGCCTGGTCGAGATCGCTACGTGGCATGATCACCCGCGATTCCCGGGGATGCGGAGCCGACATGCTGCCGTTGCACGGTGACTAGCTGATCGAAAAGATGGGCACGAGCCTGCCATTATCTAGGGTATAGTGGCGATCTAGCCACCAACCTCCTTCTCTAATAGTTCAAGGCTGCGCTTCAATTTCATTTTGTCGCTCTCATTTCTGTGATTATATCGCCAGACATACTCACCCAAATACAAGTATAATTTTGCTCGACGAATACCACCCTTCGCCGCGAGTTTTCGTTTCAGATACCCCCAGAATCCTTCCAACCCATTGATGTGATTTCCCTTGCCATCACTACACTCCCGATCTCCATGATTTACCAGCCGATGGACAAATCCGCGCGATGCGATGCCTGTATACGCCCGCCACATGTCTGAACAGACAATGGATCCTGCCTTCACCTTGCTGGAAATGAGCGGCTGGAGTGTAGCAGCCTCGACATTCTCAACGATCTCTGCCCAGACCTGACCATTTCGGCAGAGAATTCCGAAGACCGGTTGTTTCTCCGTTCCTCTCCCTCGCTTCGTTCCCAGGTCCCGGATTGACTTCCGCTTGTTCTTCCAGTGGCCGCCGACATACGTTTCATCAACTTCGACGGTCCCGGAAAAGACCTCTGGTACGTCCTTGACGAGAGCCCGCCGTATCCACGTGAGAGCTCGTAATACCCGTTTTCGGTCGATCCCGGTCCGATCCGCAATGGTCTGACTGCTCTGTTCGAGCAGGAACCAGGTGATGATCGCTTTCCATTGATCCCGCGTCAGGTACAGCGGAAGACGGTGAGGTGTGAAGTCATAGCGGCACTGCGAACATCGACGTTTCCCAGTGCCAAGGCGATACGCCTTCATACAGTGACATCGCGGGCAGACGATCCTGGCCATAAACCCCTCCTGAATGGTAGGAGTTAGTGGTTAAAATGACACTATACCCTTATCTACCTCCCGGGCGGTCGTATCGTCACGGTAAACCGTGCCTTGATCCGGCTCGGGGAATTCGATCCGACCGGCATGACCGTGAAAGAGCTCCTCGATAGCAGGGAGGCGGGCGGAGATCCTCTCGACCGCGGGAATCTCCCCTGCGTCCGGGCTCTCTGCGACGAGGTCGTGTTCCTCGGGGACCGTGTCAACATGAACGTTCCCGAAGGCTCGCTGCACCGGGCCGCTCGTGACGTCCGTCCCGAATATCGCCGGCGCGGGGATCGTGGGAGCGCTCTCAGTCTGGCATGAATTAGACCCGTATGCCCGGCGACGCGTCTCGAGATCACGGACGGATGAGGTCGGTCCCGTGCCGTGAGGCGCCATAAAATAACGGCACGGGGTGGGGAATCGCTCTCGACCCGCTGTCGGGTTGACAGCGAGACCCGGCACGGGTGATGGAAGGTCGCGGTCCCGACACTGGATCAGGCCCGCGGTTGCAGAGGTCGATTGCACGTATTCGAAAAACCAGGGATGGAGGGGACAGGCGATTATTTCGGCTCGCGCACCGCCAGCTCGGCACTGCCGATCTTCGTGATCAGCCCCTCGAGCACGGTCTCTCGCATCCCTTCGACGAACTTGATCGAGCCGACGACGAGGTGCCCGCCCCCGCTCACGCCTCCCCCCTGAATCTCGGATCGGAGCTCCCGGACCATCCGTGGAATGTTCATCAGGACTCCGCGGGAGCGGAGCACGGCGAAATCGGGACCAAAGCCGATCGTGACCACGGGTTGGCCCGGTTGGGCACGGCAGAGCCGGTCGTGGACCTCGCCCGAGGTCTTCCCCGGCGGCGGGAACGTGAACTTGTGGGCGTGGATCTCGACGTCGAGGAGGAAGAGGCGCGCACCGTTCTCGAGAACGCGCTCCCTCACGTGGGGCATGGTCGCAGCCATCTGGTCCTCTATCATCGCGTTCGCGCCCTCCACGAGGAGGGCCACGAACTGCTCGTGCCGCTCGTGGTCGAAACCGAGGTCCAGGATCTCCTTGACGATCTCCCGCCCGTCGTTGAACCTGAGCCAGAACTGCTCGTAGTCGAGCGCGAGGGCCATGTCCTTGCACTGGTCCTCGGTGTACCGGTCCGCGACGAGGTCCAGATATCGCTGCCGTTCGGGGGCTTCGGATCGGTCGCCGACGGCCGCGACGGCGGGGAGGTGCCGGATGGCGTCCCCGATCGCCGGGTTGATCATGCGTGCGATCTCGGTCCCGAGCATGCCCGCGGTGATCCCGTAGTCCCCTCCGACGTGGTAAGGATTGACATGGGCGGCCAGGTACCGGTCGATGATGGCGTCGGGATGGTGATGATCGACCACGAGGAGATTGAGGCCGAAGACCCGCGCCTGCTTCATCGCCGGCTCGTCCTCCTCGGTCGAACCGTTGTCGGTCAGAACCACGAGCGGCATCTTCTGGCCGTAGCGGACGAGGTCCTTGGTCGCGAAGTCGAGATCGCGGGTCACGTCCTCGATCTCGTAGAACGGGGCCTTCGAGGGGGCGCGCTTGAAGAGGAAGTAGTCGGCATCGAAGTCGCCCCCGGACTCCCGGATCAGGGAGACGACCGCCTGTTCGATCGCGACGGCCGAGCAGATGCCGTCGGCGTCCGCGTGGTGGCGGAGCAGGATCGGCTGCGACACGAAGACCGCCTTCCGGATCGCCTTGGCGACCTCGCGCATCTGCAGCCTCAGCAGGTTCATGACCTCGCTCTCGATCAGGAGAGGCACGTCCGGGGGATCCGCCCGTGCGTCCAGCGCCGCCTCGATACGGGCACGGACCTCGTCGGCCTCCGGCCCCGGGAGCAGCGAGAGCGAGCTCACCTCGACCTGGACCTGGGAATTCCGCTGCATGACCTGGCCGTAGATCTGGACGATGTCCCCGAGGTTCGCCTCGGGGTATGCACGGACGCCCGCCTCGACGAAGGCCGCCGCGTTCTCTGTCCCGGTATCGTCCACCAGGGTGAAGATGGTGGGGCCGCTGGTCTGCTTGACCTGGGCGATCTCGCCCACGACCGTGACGGTCCGACCTATCCGGCTGCCGAGGTCACAGAGCCTGGTGACGGTCGTCTTTTTCACCACATCCTTCACCTCGTATTCCGGCAGGATCACCTCCTCGAGGTCGATGTTTCCGTTCGGTCGTATCTGCTTGACCCGGACCAGGAGGTCATCTCCCCCCTGGTGGTCGGTCCTGACGTTGGATTTGTGGACCAGGCCCTTGAGCCGGTCGTTCAGCTGGACGAAGGTGCCGAAGGTTGCGAATCCCTGGACGCGCCCCACGTAGATGGTCCCCTCCTCGACATCCGAGAGGTCACAGGCGGGGCTCAGGCGGTAGACGGTTACGGTGGCTGGGTGCATATGGATCTATTCCTTGAGGGTATTGTCTTGTATCCGGCGTGCGCGCGGTTGATCAGGTATTGTCGGCACGATATTTGAATGCCGCAGAAAAACACGGGGCCGTGACGACAGGGGACGGGACGCGGATTACCCGCGCCGCTGCCGCGTTCACGGGCCTCGTCGGGGTGAGCTTCAGGCCGCCGGGACCCTGCGCTCGATCAGCAGGCGCGAGGGCGAAGGGAGCTTGTACCCTCCCCGGGCGATGGCGGACTTGGCCTTCTCGGCGTGCTGCTCGGTGGTATAGACCGTGAAGATCTTCTGGTTCGGCGAGACGCGCGCCGCGGTACCGACAGCCTTACCGAAAGCGAGCCTCATCCCCTCGGAGACCCGGTCGGCCCCGGCGCCGGTGGCCTGTTTGTTCTCGCGCAGCACGTGGTGGGGGAAGGTGCGGATCTTCAGGTGGAAGTTCTGCCGTCCCACCTCCGAGACCAGCTTCCGGTTGATCGAGATGCGTGCCGCCTCGAGGGCCGTGTGGCGGATCTGGCAGGCCTCCTTCACGACGAGGGAGAGCTCGACGGGGAAGTCTCCCGACAGGTTGCCCATCTCGAACTGGACGATCTTGGAGCCGGGGACACCCCCCATGTACTTGCGACGCGTGTATGCCTTCTTGGAGATGTTCCTGTACATCTTGCCGGGTTTTCGGACCATGAACTGTACTCCTGAATAAAAGCCGTGCTCTATAAAATAGGGACGAACCGTATTAAATCTTGCTTCACGCCCCGCCCTGCCCCTCGTCGATCAGGCCGAGCACGTACCGGCGGAGGGCTGCGCAACCGTCGCTCGTACGGTTCCGGGGCCTCGGCTCGGAGAAGGTGGCGACCTCCCGGATCCGGCCGGGGCGGGCGGTGAGCACCACGATCCGGTCGGCAAGGAAGACGGCCTCGTCGACCGAGTGGGTCACGAAGAGGACGGTCTTCCTGGTCTTCTCCCAGATCTCCAGGATCTCGCGCTGCATCGCGTTCCGCGTCTGGGCGTCGAGCGCTCCGAAGGGTTCGTCCATCAGCACGACCGCCGGGTTGGTCGCGAGCGCCCTGGCGACCGCGACCCTCTGTCGCATCCCGCCCGAGAGTTCGTAGGGATACGCGCTGGCGAAACCCCCGAGGCCGACCAGGTCGAGGTACTCCCGGGCCGTTGCCGCGCGATCCGCCTTCTCGACTCCCGCGAGTTCGAGGCCGAACGAGATATTGTCGATCACCCGCCGCCAGGGGAAGAGCGAGTAGTCCTGGAAGATCATCCCGAGCCGGGGCGTGGGTCCATCCACCTCCTCGCCGTCGACGAGCACCCTTCCCTCCGTCGGGCGTTCGAGTCCGGCGATGATCCTGAGCAGCGTGGTCTTGCCGCAGCCCGAAGGGCCCAGGATGCAGACGAACTCCCCCTCGGGCACTTCGAGCGAGATCCCCTTCAGCGCCACGACGGGCTCGCCGTTGTTGCCGACGTACTCCTTCGAGACACCCTCGACGACGAGCTTCATCGCTCGAGCTCCCTCCAGCGGAACCACCTGCTCTCGACCTGCCGGAGACAGAAGTCGATCCCGAGCCCTATCAGGCCTATCACGATCATGCCCGCCACGATCACCTGGACCTGGCTGAAGTTGTACGAGTAGAGGATGAGGTACCCGAGCCCGGAGCTCGTCCCCGGCATCATCTCCGCGGCGACCACGCACATCCACGCGATCCCGAACGCGACGCGGAGCCCCGTCCAGATCGTGGGGAGCGCTCCCGGGAGGATGACTCTCACCAGGAGCTGTCTCTCTCTCGCCCCGAGGGTCATCGCTGCCTCGATCCAGGTCCGCTTCACCGACCTGACGCCGTCCAGGGTGTTGAGCAGGACGGGGAAGAAGGCTCCGAGGGCGATGATAAAGACCATGGAACCCAGCCCGATCCGGAACCAGGCGAGCGCGAGTGGCACCCAGGCGAGGGGTGGGACCGGCCGGAAGATCTGAACGAGCGGGTTGACGAGCTCCTCGACGAACTCCCAACGCCCCATCGCGATCCCGAGCGGTATCGCCAGAGCGGCGCCGACCAGGAAACCCACGAGAACGCGCTGGAGGGAGACCGAGGCGTTGTGAACGAGCGAGCCCGTTCCCAGGATGGAGGCGAACGGCGTCGCGAGCACGCTCGCCACGGACTCGATACGGGGGAGGATGAACGGGTTGTCGATCAGGATCGCCGCGATCTCCCAGGCGACGAGAAAGAGGATCGGCAGGACCGCCCACCGGAGGTTCCGGGCACCCCCGCCATTCCAGAGCTTCCCGAAACCCTCCCGCATTCTCCTCCCTTGGTCACTCGGTGATCGTAAAGCCCGCGTCCTTCAGGGCGTAGCGGACCATAACGTCCTGGATTGAGCCTTTCTGCGGGGCAGCGATCGTGAGGGGTCTTCCCTCGCCAGAGCGCGACTCGGCCCAGGATACGAAGGAGGCCCAGTCGGAAACCGGCGATCCGGCGGTCGCGACGAGGCCCGATCCCTCGTTATTGAGTGGGTGGAGCATCTTAATAGGAGTTCCCTTGTCGATCGCCCCGAGCGCGGGGGGCACGCCCGCGAAGGTCATGTGGGCGTTGTTGGTGGCGGCCATCTGCATCAGCTCGGGGCCGGCGCTCGCGGCAATGAGGCGCACCTCCGCCACCACCTGGTCGTTGACGACCAGGTCGCAGACATCGGGAGTGGCTTGAGCCGCGTTTCGGGGCACCAGCGCGATCCCGTAGGTCTCCTTCATCTCCTGGTGCTTCTTGATCCCCACCAGCAGGGCGGCCGAGTGCATGTCTGATTTCAGGTACCCGAGTGTGACCGGTCGCGACATCCTGCCCGGGGTTACGAACGACCTGGATGCCACCTGCTGCTTCGCACTCTCGTACGGTCCGAAGTCGAAGAGGATAGACTCCAGCTCGGAATCGCTGGCGTTCGCAAGTCGACCCGTCAGGAGCCCGAGCTCCTTCTGGGCGCCGATGAAGTCCCTGACTCCGCCGATCCATTCGTCTGTCGGCTCGTTCACGTAGAGAACGGTCGGGATCGCGTCCTTCATCACGTCCACGGAGCCGACAGAGACGCTCCCGTACGTGAAGTTCGAGCGTCCGACCATCCAGTCGGCCAGGACGTCGGCGGCCTCGTCCGGGTGCTCGGCGACGTAGGCGCTGCCGATCATCGTGATGGCCGAGATCGCGTTGACGAATTCAGGGTTCGAGGCGAGCAGGTCCTCGCGCGCCGAGAGCACGCAGCAGGGGTGCTGCTCCCACCTTCCGGCGGGGGGAAGGTCTCCCGACATCTCGACGAGCTGGGCGATGCCCGACTCGGTGGCGATCGAGACGAAGGGCTGCCAGGCGATGTAGCCGTCGATCTGGTTCGTGGCGAGCAGGTTCGGCATCGGCCCGACGCCCTGGCTGTAGAGGATCCTGACCGAGGCGTTCTTGCCGGCCCCGTTCCCGTCCGGAGTCGTGCAGCCGGCGACCAGGAGGGCCGCGACGGCCACGAGTGCCAGCACGGGCAGCAGTTCTCGCGTGTTCATGTCAGCTCGATAAGCCGGCCTGAGTGATAATCATTTTCCTATTCGCGCCGAAATTTCTCTTATCAGGCCGCTTTATCGCCCTCATTTTTCTGTTCTGTATAGTATTTGTCGAAAATACGTCTAGGGGTCCGCTGGTCGGAAGAATGGGGAGCACATGCCTCCGCCGACATCATCATCACAGTTCGTGCTGATAATGAGAGGATAGTATGGTGCAGGACGTGGTGCGGGGCGGGCGCCTCGATGGGGAACGGACAGAGGACGTGAACTGGCTGCTCTCATCGGCCGAGGGGGATAGGTACATCGCGGATGCGGACCTGCTCGTGGACCTGGCGCACGTCCTGATGCTCCTGCGGCAGGGGATCCTGGGAGAGCCGGAGGCCCGCACCCTGCTCGGCGGCCTGCTCTCACTCCGCGACTCCGGGCTCCCCGGGTCGGTCCTGGACCCGTCCTTCGAGGATATCCACGCCGGGATCGAGGCCCACCTCACCGCCATGGTCGGGGACGAGGCGGGGGGGCGGCTCCACGTGGCCCGTTCGCGGAACGACGAGGTCGCTACCTGCCTGCGCCTCCGGCTCCGCGACGAGCTCCTCGGAGCGGCTGGCGACGCCTGCGCGCTCCGCGCCGTCCTGCTCGAGGTGGCGGCATCCCACGCCGAGAGCGTGATGCCCGGTTTCACCCACCTCCAGCACGCGCAACCGACGACGCTCGCCCACCACCTGCTCGCCTACTCGGGGGCTCTCGAGCGTGACACCGCCCGCCTCCTGGATTGCTACGCGCGCACGAACCGTTCGCCGCTCGGCGCCGCCGCCCTCGCCTCCACCGGGTTCCCCGTCGACCGCGAGTGGACGGCGGCACGGCTCGGTTTCTCCGGTATTCTCGAGAACTCCATGGACGCCGTCTCCGGGCGCGACTTCGCGCTCGAGGCTCTCTCGTGTTCGGCCGTCCTGACGGGCACCCTCTCGAGGCTCGCGGGCGAGCTCGTGCTCTGGTCCTCCCCGCTCGTCGGTTTCGTCGTGCTCGACGACTCCTACTGCTCGACCTCCTCGATCATGCCCCAGAAGAAGAACCCCGACACCCTCGAGCTGGTGCGGGCGAAGGCATCCTCGGTCTCGGGAGCGCTCGCCGCCTCGCTCGGGATCGTGCGGGGGCTGCCGCAGTCCTACAACCGCGACCTCCAGGAGCTGAGCCGCCACCTCTGGCGGGGAGTCGACGACGCTCGCCGCTCGCTCCGCGTCATGGCGGGGGCGCTCCGGACCGCCCGGTTCGATACCGGCCGCATGGCCGAGGAAGCGGGCCGGGGCGGGTCGACGGCCACCGAGCTCGCCGACACGCTCGCCCGGGAGTTCGGCATGCCTTTCAGGACCGCGCACCGCGTGGTCGCCGGGGCTGTCCGCCGGGGCCGGCTCGACCTCGCCGGGATCGAGGCCGAAGCCCTGGCGACGGCGGAGATCTCGCTCGTCGCCCGCGGGCTGGACCAGGGCCGCGTCGACCGCGCCCTCGACCCGCTCGAGTCGGTCCGGGTTCGGGGTACTGCCGGCGGTCCCGCGCCGGGCGCGGTCCGCTCCACGCTCGGGTCCGCCGGGGCTCGCCTCGAGAGGGACCGGGCCTTCGTGATAGGAGAGCAGGAGCGGGTCAGGGTCGCGATCGACGGCCTCGTCGCCGCTGCGAGGGAGGCGGCGGTATGACGGAGGCGCTCGCCGCCGGGGACCGGGTCGCCTGCACCGTCGGCTCGACCGAGCTGGGCGGGACATACATCACGGACCGGGACGGTATGCGGGTCGTCAAGCTCGACAGCGGGTACAACATCGGTGTCCACCCAGGGCGCGTCCGGTTCGCCGGGCGCCCCCGGGCCGCTCCGGGGCCCGGTATCGAGGTCGAGCAGGACCGGTCGCTCCCCGAGCTCGCGATCATCTCCACCGGCGGGACCATCGCGAGCCGGATCGACTACCGGACGGGGGCGGTGACCAGCCAGTTCACGGCTGCCGACATCCTCCGCGCGATCCCCGACCTCGCCCGGATCGCCCGGTACCGGACCCGGGTCATCGCGACGATCCTCTCCGAGAACATGACCCCGTCACTCTGGCAGGAGCTCGCCCGCGCGGTCCAAGACGAGATCCGGGCGGGCGCGTCGGGCGTCATCGTGACCCACGGGACGGACACCATGTCGTTCACTGCCGCGGCCCTGGCGTTCATGATCTCGACCCCGGTCCCGGTGGTCCTGGTCGGCTCCCAGCGCTCCGCGGACCGGCCTTCGTCGGACAACGCCATGAACGGGGTCTGCGCGGCGTCGGCAGCCGTCTCGGACCTGGGCGAGGTCGTGGTCGTCATGCACGATACCCCCTCGGACGATCGCTGCGCGATCCACCGCGCGACCCGCGTCAGGAAGCTCCACACCTCGCGCCGCGACGCCTTCGCCTCGGTCGGTCTTCCTCCCCTCGGCACCGTCGCGTATCCCGACGGGGGGGTCGAGCTCGGCCCGGGCGCGGTGCGCCGGGGCGCACGTCCGCTCGAGCTCGACGACCGTCTCGAGCCGAACTGCGGCCTGGTCCAGTTCTACCCGGGGATGGACCCGGGTATACTCGACGCTTTCTCGGGCTACGCAGGGGTCGTCGTCGCCGGAACGGGGCTCGGGCACGTCTCGACACCGTGCATCGACCGGCTCGGCGCCCTCACCGGGGACGGGACCACGGTGGTGATGACCTCGCAGTGCCTCGATGGCCGTATCTGCGACCGGGTCTACGATACCGGCCGTGACCTGCTCGCCGCCGGCGTGCTCGAGGGGGGAACCATGCTCCCCGAGGTCGGGCTCGTGAAGCTGATGTGCGTCCTCGGCCGGACGCGGGATCCGGCCGAGGTGGCGCGGCTGATGCAGACCGATCTCGCAGGCGAGATGCCCGGGAGGACGCCGCATGGACTTTGAAAAGGTCGGCCTGGTCGCGGGCATCGAGATCCATCAGCAGCTCGATACGACGACCAAGCTATTTTGCGGCTGCCCCACCGCCGTCCGTCCGGTCGAGGAGCACGACGGCGAGTTCTTCCGGTACCTCCGGGCTACCGCTTCCGAGCTCGGCGAGATCGACAGGGCCGCCGAGGAGGAGATGAAGCAGGTCAGGCGATTCCGGTACCTCGCGTACGACACGACCTGCCTGGTCGAGAACGACGACGAGCCCCCGTCGCCCCTTAACGAGGAGGCGCTCGAGGTCACGCTCCAGGCGGCAAAGGCCTTCGGCATGACCCCGATCGAGCAGGTGCACGTGATGCGCAAACTCGTGATCGACGGCTCGAACACGAGCGGGTTCCAGCGGACCGCCCTCGTCGCGGTCGGGGGACTCCTCCCGAACGGGGGACGGATCGATTCGATCTGCCTGGAAGAAGAGGCGGCCCAGCGGGTCGAGGACGCCTGCTTCTCGCTCGACCGGCTCGGCATTCCCCTCGTGGAGATCACGACCTCGCCCTGCCTCCGGACTCCCGACGAGGTCCGCGAGACGGCCGCGCACATCGGGATGGTGCTCAGGTCGACGGGCCGGGTCAAGCGAGGGATCGGGACGATCAGGCAGGACCTGAACGTCTCGATCAGGGAAGGGGCCCGCGTCGAGATCAAGGGAGTCCAGGAGCTCGACCTGATCGCCGAGGTCGTCCGGCGCGAGGTCGCGCGTCAGATGGAACTGCTCGAGATCCGCGCCGAGCTCCTCGCTCGGGAAGCCCGCGTCGAGGATGAACCGGTCGACGTCTCCGGCATCTTCGCCAAGACGGCCTCTTCGGTGCTGAAACGAGCCCCGGTCGTGCTGGCTCTCTGCCTCCGCGGCTTCAGCGGGCTCGTGGGGCGCGAGCTGCAGCCCGGGCGGCGGCTCGGCTCCGAGCTCTCCGATTACGCCAAGAAATGCGGGGTCGGGGGCATCTTTCACACCGACGAGCTCCCGGCCTACGGCGTGACCCCTGCCGAGGTCGACGTGCTCCGCTCTGCGCTCGGCGCTGCGGATAGGGATTGCGTCGTCCTCGTCTCCGGAACCCGCTCGAAGACCGAGTGCGCGGTCCGGCAGGTGGCCCGCCGGGCCCGCTGTGCACTCGAAGGCGTCCCGGAGGAGACGCGGCGGATGCTCGAGGGGGGGTCGAGCGCGTACATGCGCCCGCTCCCGGGCGCGGCACGGATGTACCCCGAGACGGACGTCCTCCCGGTCAGCATCACGGGGGAGCGGTGGGCCGCCGTGGGGACGCCCGAACTCCTGACCGAGAGGGCCAGACGGTTCGAGCGGGAGTACGGCCTCGATGCGTCCGTCGCCCGTCAGCTGGCCGACGCGGAGCGGTTGCCGCTCTTCCTGAAGGCGGTCGGTGCCGGCGTCGGGCCATCGCTCGCCGCAAGGACCGTGCTCGCGACCCTCAAGGAGCTCTCCCGCGACGGTGTCTCTCTCGACCGGATCTCCGATGACGATGTCGCCGGTGTCCTCGTCGCCGTGGAGACGGGGCGGGCGGGAAAAGAGGCCGTCCCCGCCCTGCTCAGGGCAGTCGCGGAGGGTTCAAGGGCCGAGGAGGCCGTCGCGGCCCTCGGGCCGGCCCCGGGTCAGGAGGAACTCGACGCAATCGTGGAGCGGGTGATCGCCGAACGGGCCGGGTTCATCGCCGAGCGGGGGATGGCCGCCCTGGGCCCGCTGATGGGGGTCGTGATGGCGGAGGCAGGGGGCGCGGCAGACGGAAGAGCGGTCTCGGAGCTTCTCCGCCGCGCCCTGAAACGAGCGCTGGAATGACGGCAGATTTAAAGGGGCTCGGAGTCAACTGATACAGGAGTTCGATTCATGGGAAAGACAGGCACGACCCAGTGGGTCCAGATCAAGGGGGCCAAGGGCCAGCTCAGGCTGGTCCCGGCGAAGGAGGGGGGCCTGAAGAAACCAGGCCCGAACCAGCGCTACAAGGCCGGAATCACGGTCAAGAAGCTCGATGCGATCTCCGAGGCGAACAGCCGCAACCCCCGCCGGCGCGGCGGACGCGGAGGGCGCGGAGGGCGCGGGCGGCCGGGCGAGTCCGAGGAGAAGCTGATCCGCAGCCGCGTCCAGCGGGCCAAGGTCTCGATCGTCGGACCGAAGCAGCGCTCGGGCAGGTAACCAACCTTTTTTTGCCCGTCGCGGCGTCCTGATAGGCATGGATCTAAAACGAGCCCTCGAGTCGTACAAGTGGGCCGAGCACCTCAAGAACTCGCTGATCATGAGCTCCCAGCTCCTGGCGTCCGTCCCGTCGTACCCGGAGAACGAGCGCGGCGGCGCCACGAGAGCGGTCATCACTGTGCTCGAACTCCTCCGCGGTGACGCCCAGCGTGCCAGCCATGCGACGGGCGAGCAGCCGTTCCTCCGCGCGGCAGAGGAGCTGTCCGGCGCGATCAGCCTGGCCGAGAGCCGGGAATACGGCCTCGCTGCCGAGAGGGTCGGCATGGCCATCTCACAGGTCACAACATCTGCCCAGGGAGCCTGGGAGCGCCTGTCTGCTGATGGATTCGTCTGAGTTCCTCGGGTTCCTCTCGTCCCGGACCTCGATCCGCTCGTACCGGGAAGAAACCCTGGACCCCGGGGCTCTCGCCTACATGCTCTCCTGCGCCTCGTCCGCGCCGAGCGCCGGCAACCTGGAGTCCTGGGATGTCGTGGTGGTGACCGAACCCGGGACGAAAGAGGCGCTCTCGGAGGCGGCGCTCGACCAGCCCCATATCCGTGAAGCCCCGGTGGTGCTCGTGGTCGGGGCCAACTACGTCCGGGCGATGTCGCGGTACGGCGACAGGGGAATCCTGTACGCGGTCTGCGACGCCTCGATCGCCTGCACCTACATGATGCTCGCGGCCCACGCGCTCGGCCTCGGGTCGTGCTGGACCGGGGCGTTCGACGACGAGGACGTCAGGGACGTCCTGGGACTCCCGCAGCACGTCCGGCCCGTCGCGCTCCTCGCGGTGGGACACGGCGAGCAGACGAGCGGGATGACGTCGCGTCTCCCCGTCGAGGAGCACGTGCACCTCGAGGCCTGGTGAGACCCGTTGACGGACTACGTGGTGACCATGGAGTCGGCCTGGGTCGTCCGCGACGCGAGGTCGCTCGACGACGCGATCGCGATCGCGATCGGCGAGGCCGGCAAGCGGCTCAACCCTGCCGCCAAGTATGTCGAGATCGAGGCCGGCCAGGCGGCCTGCCCGTCGTGCGGGGAGTCCCTCAACTGCGGACTCGTGGTCGCGGAGACGGCCCTCGTCGGCCTCGTGCTGGAGATGACCGTCTTCCGGGCCGAGTCCGAGGAGCACGCCAGCAGGATCGCGAAGTCCGTCGTCGGAAAGGCGCTCAGGGACGTGCCGCTCAGGGTCGTCGAGGTCCGTGCCGTCGAACCGTCGTCCGACCAGGGAGGGGGCAGGATGCGGCGTCCCCGGAGACGGTGAGCCGATGATCACGGTCGTCGGCCACACGGCGATCGACCACATCAGCCGGGTCTCCCACCTCCCTGGCCCGAACGGCTCCGCCTCTATCACCGACCGCCGGGTTCTCTTCGGGGGCGGTGCCGCCAACATCGCGGCGGGGATCGCGCGCCTGGGAGGCGAGGTCGAGCTGCTCTCGGCGGTGGGTGGCGACTTCGCGGGTTCCGACTACGACCGCTGGCTCGGTGACCTGGGCGTCCGGAAGCGGTTCTACACCGTTTATGACGCGCACACGGCCACCGCGTTCATGTTCACGGACGGGCACGGCGACCAGATAACCTTCTTCGAATGGGGCGCCTCGGCGGCGTTCGCCCAAGAGCAACCCCCCTCGCTTGACTTCGTCCACATGGCGACAGCGGACCCCCTTTTCAACCGCGGGATTGCAGAGCGGGCGCGCTTCGCCTCGTTCGACCCGGGCCAGGACCTTCACCGGTACGAAGCCGGCGACCTGGAGGCGATCCTGGACGCGATCGACATCCTCTTCGCGAACCATCACGAGGTCGAGGGCATGTGCCGCCTCCTCGGGATCAGCCGCGACGCCCTGGTCGCCCGGGTGCCGGTCGCGGTCTTCACCGAGGGGCGACATGGCTCCCGGGTCGCCGGCGGCGGGACGGAGTTCAGCGTGCCGGCCCTGCCGGTGAGGATGACGGATCCCACCGGCGCGGGCGACGCATACCGCGCCGGGTTCCTGACCGCCTACCGCCGGTCTCTCCCGCTCGAGACCTGCGCCCGGGCAGGGACCGTGACGGCCTCGTTCGCCGTCGAGGTCGAGGGTTGCCAGACGAACCTCCCCGACTGGGAGTCGATGCGGTCGAGATACGAAGCGAACTTCGGTGCGCTTATCTGACCCGTTACCCCATCTCCTGCTGGTTGTCGTCCATGGTCTTCGCTGCCCTCACCTCCGGCGGGAAGGACTCGGTCCTGGCGTGCCAGATGGCCCTCGACGCGGGGATCGACGTCGGATACATGGTCACGGTCCGACCGGCGAACCCGCACTCCTACATGTTCCACTCCTCGAACCTGGACGCGGTCCCCGCGATGGCCGGCGTCGCGGGCATGGCCTGCGTCGAGGTTCCGAGCGGGGGCGAGAAGGAGGTTGAACTAACCGACCTGGAGCGAGGACTCGCCGCCCTTCCGATCGACGGACTGGTCGCCGGGGCCGTCGCCTCTTGGTATCAGCGCGACCGGATCGACGGGATCGCCGGTCGGCTCGGTCTCGAGGTCTTCCTGCCCCTCTGGGGTACGGACCCGGGGGCCCTCCTCCGCCAGGTCGCAGCGCGCCTCCACGCGATCATCGTCGTGACGGCCGCCGACGGTCTGGACGAGTCGTTCCTCGGCGCACGGATCGACGCCGGCCTGATCGGGCGCCTGGAGAGGGTCGCCGCGTCACGGGGGATCCACCTCGCCGGGGAGGGCGGCGAGTACGAGACCCTCACGCTCGATGCCCCCTTCTTCTCGAGGCCGATCACGTATTCCGATGAAGAGAGGCGCCGCTCTCCCGGGCGGAACGAGCTCGTGCTGCGGGGCTTTGCCTGATGGGCGATCCGGCCGACGTCCGGGTGGCGAACCTCGCCCGGTTCATCTTCCAGGCCCCGTCCTGGCGCCGTTCCATCGTGATCGTGCTCGCACTCGGGTTCTTCGTGGACCTGGGCCTGCAATCGCTCGGAGGCCAGGGCCGGTTCTTCGGGACCCTGGCGTTCACCCTCCCCGCGCTCGTGGCGTTCGTGATGACCGCCTTCGTCGTCGAGAAGATGGAGAGGCCGCTCACCTGGAACCGCTCGGCCCTCCTCGCCGCCGCCTGCATGATCTTCATGGTCCTGATCACGCTACCGTGGGCCACGTTCTCGCGCGAGTTCGTCCCGCCCGCCTATGCGGCGGCACTCGGTTTCGTCTTCGGCGTCCGCGTCCTGGTGCTGGTGGCGGTCTCTGACTACCGGATCGTGAGGATGATCATCCCGGCCTCTATCCAGTCCCTGACGGGAGCCGCGGTGGGAACCGCCCTCTTCGGCGAGATGTTTCTCCAGCTGGCGGTCGTCCTGATGGGGGTCTTCCTGGTCGGGTTCTCGCTCCTGATCTGGCTGATCGACCGGCCGGTCCAGCGTTCTTTCGGGGTCCGCGGCCTCTCGTTCCTGAACGCGTTCATCGCCCATCTCACCGACGGATCGAGGGCGATGGAGAAGTTCTTCCAGGAGATCGGGGAGGCCGTGACCGTCCCCCAGACGAGTCTCTTCTTCCGGCGGGCGGGCCGCCCTGACCTGGTCCTGACCATCCCGAACGTGCACCCGGGGCCGATGGGCGAGATCGGGGGCGGCAACATCCCGGTCCGGTTCGCTGCCGGGTTCGAGGAGTCGGTGATGGTCCCGCACGGGTGTGCGACGCACGACTTCAACCTCGTGAGCGAGGACGAGATCCAGAAACTCGTCGACGGGGTCCAGTCGACGAAGTCGGGACTCGAATTCCAGGAGAAGGCCTCCCGGGCTGTCCGCTCGGTCTCGGGGACGGTCCTTCTCGTCGCGCAGCGGCTGGGAGACGCGCTCCTGGTCATCGCGACCCGCGCTCCGCTCACGACCGAGGACCTGGACTTCTCGTTCGCCCCGACGTTCGAGGCAGAGGGGCGCCGGCGTTTCGCGCACCTCGGGTTCGTGGACGCCCACAACTGCCTGGCCGAGACCTGGAAACCGGTGATGCCGGGGACGCCCGTCGGCGCCGAGTACCTCCGGGGGGTCCGCGACTCCGTGGACGCCATGGCCGGAGAGCCCTGCTCGGCGTTCTCCGTGGGGTACGGCAGAAAGCCCGCGCCGTTCTCGCGGGAGCAGGGCTTCGGCGACCTCGGCGTGCAGGTCCTCGTCGTCGAGACCGGGGGACAGCGGACGGCCTACATTCTGGTCGATGGCAACAACATGGTCAGGGGAGCGCGGGAATACCTGATCGCCCGATGTCTCGAGTACGTGGACGAGGCGGAGGTGATGACGACCGACTCGCACGTGGTGAACACGATCGCGGGCAGGAACCCGGTGGGGCTCGTGGTCCCGGTCGAGGACCTGGCGCCCGTGCTCGAGCTGGCGCTCCGGGCGGCCATCGCCGACCTCGCGCCGGCGAGTGCAGCTTCCTCGACCGCCTGGTGCGAGGGGGTCGTGATCTTCGGCTCGACGAGCATCACGCAGCTCGCAGCCACGGTCAACGCGATCCTCGTCTTCATCGCGCCGCTCTCCCTCGCGATCGTGCTCCTGGCGTTCGGTCTCTCGGTCGTGACGTACCTGCTCCTGGTCTGACACGCCCGGCGACGGCGAGGCGGGTCCCCCCGTGGGCACCCTGGTTCCCGATGGACGGCACCGTACCGCGCCTGTCCGGAAACCGCCACCGTGCGCGATATCCCTCGACCGACATGAACCCGCCGGCGCGACTGAAGGTCTCCGGGCCCGGATCTCCGCCGGCTCGGCGCCTGCCCCCGGGAGGGGGTCCCCCGGTTATGTCCACAGGATCTCCGGAGTGCCCGGGTGAAGAGGCCGGGACCCGGGGGTTGCATCGCCGGGGGGGCCGGCTCGCCGGACTGCCGGCGGCACCCCCGCCGGGCCGGGCGGCGGGGCCGCATCGGCCCGATCCCTGCCGCACATGGACCGACGGCGTCACCGGTCGCCGCCGGTACTCTCTCAGCCTCCCGTGCCGGCTCCTCGCAGCAGGATCGCAGAAGCCTCCAGGTCGACTGACTGCTCGGGGTAGTTGCTCTGGGGAAAGCCGCTGACCCCGTCCCCTTCGTTCGAGGGGAAGAGCGCGACATGGAGATGGGACACCCTGCCGCCCCGGGCAAACATGCAGACGTGGTCGGGGGCGTACGCCTTCCTGATCATCAGGGCAACCGTCTTCACCGCCCTGAAGAGTTTCGCGATCTCGTCGTCCGAAAGGTCGTAGAACTTATCGACGTGGACCTTCGGGACCACCAGGCAGTGCCCCGGCGCACAGGGCGAGGTGTCGAGTATGCCGATGCAGTACTCGTCCTCGTAGACCCTCCGAGCCACGATCTCCCCGTTCGCGATCCGGCACAACACGCAGTCCATGCACTCCCATGGAGACGGTCCGGTATAAAACGATCCCACCCGGACGCGGCAGGGGGGATGGGGCGGTGCGTGGAGTCGGGGGACTTCGGGCTCCCCGTCAGAGAACGCCCGGAAATTGAACGGCGCCAGCCCCGGTACTGCTGCCGGCCACCGATACGCCAGGATCCCTTCGTCCGCCCGGCTGAAACGCGACCTCGCACGGGTTGGCCGGGCGGGGGTGGCCGGCGGCGGGCGGCGACGCGGGCCGTGCTCGGTGGCCGCAAGTGATTAACGCGCTCGGGGCCAGTACACCTGAGAGCGAAGGTATCCAAGTTCGGCCAACGGAGACGGACTTAAGATCCGTTCCTGAAGAGGTTCGCCGGTTCGAATCCGGCCCTTCGCATAAAGGAGAAGAAGTATCAAATCTATTACGAACTTTTATCCCTCTTCTCTGGTTCGCGCACGACGCAATCCACATTTCCCGTGAGGGCCTCGCGTATGTTCCTATTCTCATCGAAGCCCGCCTGAGGCTTCCAGGAGAAAATATATTTAATTCCAAATTTAAAGAAGGCCAATTTGAATTTGGGTATAGTGTCATTTCAACCCCTAACTCCTATCATGTAGGAGGGGTTCATGGCCAGGATTATCTGCCCGCGCTGTCACTGCGAGAAACTCTATCGCATGAGCACGGGAAAGCGTCGATGCTCCCAC